>Ga0214923_10003127_pt1 | contig 21098 bp, 22 predicted proteins | sample LL1510_MetaG_FD_177993 | JGI IMG/M metagenome (GOLD analysis project Ga0214923, IMG submission 177993) | Freshwater microbial communities from Lake Lanier, Atlanta, Georgia, United States - LL-1510 | ecosystem: Environmental > Aquatic > Freshwater > Lake | place: USA: Georgia | collected...
AATGGTGGACACCCTACACCGATTCCAAGAGCAGGGCGAAGTTTGCGAGGTCGAACTATAATCCGTAACACAGGATGTTTGAAAAGCTAAGCGATCGCCTTGAACAGGCGATGCGGACCCTCAAAGGACAGGGCCGAATCACCGAAAACAATGTTTCGGAAACCATGAAGGAAATCCGGCGGGCCTTGCTGGATGCCGACGTTGGCTTCAAGATTGCCAAAGAGTTTACCGAAGAAGTCAAGACCAAAGCCCTGGGTCAAGATGTCATCAAGAGCGTATCCCCCGGACAGCTACTCATCAAGATTATGAACGAGGAACTTACCCGGTTGATGGGTAAGGAAGCTTCGCCCCTGGCCCTCAAGCCCAACGGGACTTCGGTGGTGCTGATGTCGGGATTGCAAGGCTCCGGTAAGACCACCTTCACCGGCAAATTGGCCTTGCTGCTTAAATCCCAAGGCAAGAAGGTGCTGATGGTCGCTTGCGATGTTTACCGTCCGGCTGCGGTGGACCAACTCAAAATCCTGGGTGAACAAATCGGGGTGCCGGTTTACGCCGAACCCGATCAAAAAAATCCGGTCCTGATCGCCACTCAGGCCGTCAAACAGGCCAAAACCGAAGGTTATTCGGTGGTCTTGGTGGATACCGCCGGACGATTGGCGGTGGACGAGGCCATGATGAACGAGATTTCGGAAATCCATGCCAGCATTCAACCGGACCAGACGCTCTTTGTGGTGGATGCCATGACGGGACAAGATGCCGTGAACACAGCGGCTGCTTTTAATCAGCGTTTGAATTTTGACGGGGTTGTTTTGACCAAAATGGATGGCGATGCCCGGGGTGGTGCGGCGCTAACCATCAGCTACACGGTAGGCAAGCCAATCAAGTATGTTTCCACGGGCGAAAAACTGCAGGCCCTGGATGTCTTTCATCCGGACCGCATGGCCAACCGCATCCTGGGCATGGGCGATGTGGTTTCCTTGGTCGAAAAAGCACAACAACAAATCAACGCCGAAGAAGCCGCCAGGCTCCAGAAAAAAATCTCCAAGAACCAATTCGATTTGCAAGACTTTTACGAACAAATCCAGCAAATCAAAAAAATGGGAAACATGAAAGACCTGCTGGGTATGATCCCAGGGGTAGGCAAAGCTGTCAAGGACATGGATTTTTCGGATGAAATGTTCAAACAAACCGAAGCGATTATCCAGTCGATGACCCCCTTGGAGCGCCGTGAACCCGAAATTCTCAACGGAAGCCGACGCGAACGCATCGCCAGGGGTTCCGGTACCAAGGTCCAAGAGGTGAACCAATTGCTCAAGCAATTTGGGGAAATGAAGCAAATGATGCGCAAAATGAACGGTGGAATGCCCGGTGGGGCTATGGGCCAGGCCATGAGCCGTATGCGCTCGCCTTTTGGGCGTTCCTAAGCTCGTTGAGCAAGCGGCTCCCCGAAGGGGGTTTTGGGTTATCTTTGCCCCTCATTTCAAAAAAGCCTCAATGCCAGCTAAAATCAGATTACAGCGTCATGGTAAAAAGGGTAAGCCTTTTTATCATATTGTGGTGGCGGATGCACGTGCTCCAAGAGACGGGAGATTCATTGAGCGTTTGGGTTCCTACAACCCCAACACCAACCCGGCCACCATTGACATTCAACTGGACAAGTCCGTCCAATGGCTCCAAAACGGAGCCCAACCCACCGACACCTGCCGTGCCATTCTCTCCTACAAGGGGGTTATGATGCGTAAACACCTGCAGGATGGCGTCACCAAAGGAGCCATCACCCAGGAGGTGGCCGATCAGCGATTTGCCGAGTGGATGACCGCCCGCGATGCCAAGGTTCAAGCCAAGGTAGATGGCCTCAAGGCCAGCGGCGAACAAGCCCGCAAAGCCGCTCTTCAAGCCGAATCCAAGGTCAACAGCGAGCGCGAAGCCGCTTTGTTGCGCAAGCGCTCCGAATTGGCTGCTGCCTCCGAAGCTGCTGCCCTGGAAGCCGCACGCGAAGCCGCCGGCGAAGAAGCTCCCGTAGCTGAGGAGGCTCCCGCAGCCGAAGAAGCTGCCGTAGCTGACGAGGCTCCCTCCGCCGAGGCTCCCGTAGCTGACGAGGCTCCCTCCGCCGAGGCAGCTCCTGAAGCGCCTGCAGACCCCGAATAAGCCACTTTCCTGCTTGATCATGCCCGCGGGATCTCCGACCTGGGTAGGTCACATCCAAAAAGCGCACGGCCTCAACGGGCGTTTCTTGGTCCATTTGGACGATGGTATCGCTGGTGCCCAATGGCCCAAGCGACTGGAATTCGTTTGGCTTGAAAGCCGCGGCCAAAAGGTCCCCTACCGATGCCTGGAATTTCAGTTCAAGGTACCCGGCGGACTCATCCTGCATTTGGAAGGCCTGGATCGTCCCGAGCAGGTAGCCCCTTTGCTCAAAAGCCGTGTCGGCCTCGAAGGCCTGACCCTCAAAAAAGTTGTTCAATCAGAAGCGGCATGGGGTTTTGACGAAAACGACCTCCCAGGGGCCACGCTGGTGGATCGCAACCGTGGTCTTCGCGCCCCTTTGGTTCAATTGCATCGTCGGCCTCCCCAGGATTTTTTGGAATTCTCCGTCAACGGTACCTCGGTTTTTCTCCCCTTGGTCCAAGAATTGGTCCATCGTTGGAATCCCAGCAATCGGGAATTGGACGTATCGTTGCCGGAAGGACTCTTGGATCTTTACCTTTCCGATTCCGACGAAACCCAAGGTCCCCCTCATGCGGATTGATATCCTGGCCGCCGTGCCTGAATTACTGGATAGCCTGGTCCATCACAGCATTTTGGGCAGAGCCCAACGCAAAGGCCTGGTCCAAATCGTGGTGCATAACCTGCGCGATTACGCCACCGGCAAATACAAAGCCATTGACGATGCCCCTTACGGAGGCGGAGCCGGCATGGTTTTGATGATTGAACCCATCGACCGATGCCTGGAGCAATTGAAATCAGAGCGCTCCTACAGCCAGGTCATCTATCTCAGCCCGGATGGACTTCCGCTGAACCAAAACCTCTGCAATCGCCTGGCTTTGGAGGGTAACCTCATCCTTCTTTGCGGTCATTACAAAGGCGTGGATGAACGGGTCCGGGAACACCTCTGCACCATGGAAATCTCGGTGGGCGACTATGTCCTCAGCGGAGGTGAATTGGCTGCTGCCGTTTTGACCGATGCCGTGGTTCGCCTTCTGCCTGGTGTTTTGGGTGACGAAAGCAGCGCTCTCACCGATTCCTTTCAGGACGGATTGGTGGCGCCTCCGGACTATACCCGTCCACCGGTCTACAAGGGCTGGGAGGTCCCCGAAATCCTTCGTAGTGGACACGAGGCCCGCATTGGTCAATGGCGCCACGAGGAGGCCCTGCGCAGAACTTTGGAGCGCCGACCCGATCTCTTGGACCGTTCCCAGGGAGAGGATTCTTAGGTCAAAAAAGCAAGCACAGCCTTGCATACGGCCACAAATCACTTATATTTGCAGCCCTTTGGAGAGGTTTTTCTCTCCCGCTACGCTAAACGAAACGCCATGAGCACTGTTCTTGACCCCGTATCCTTTGTCGAAAGCCAAAAAAACGGCACCGATTTGCCCACTTTTCAGGCCGGCGATACGGTCGCTGTTCACTACAAAATCCGTGAGGGTAACAAGGAAAGAACCCAGGTTTTTCAGGGCGTCGTTCTTCAGCGCCGAAACCCGGGCTCCAACGAAACCTTTACGGTCCGCAAAATTTCTAACGGAATTGGTGTGGAGCGTATTTTCCCCAGCCTCTCCCCTTTCATCGAGAAAGTAGATGTGGTATCCCGTGGTGTGGTTCGCCGGGCTCGCTTGTTCTACCTGCGCGCCGCCAAAGGCAAGAAAGCCAGAATCAAGACACGGATCGGCTAAGCCCGCTCTCCAGGCAGTGGTGGAATTCTTCCAACCACTTTTCTTTAACATCCCCCAAGGCCGGTAATCGGCCCTCTTCCATCCCTTGACGGAGCAATTCGTGGTGCATGGAGGTCACGGATTTATCCGCAATACCGCAGGGCACGATGTAATCAAAATAGTCCAAACGCGTACTGACATTCAGCGCCAAACCATGCATGCACACCCATCGGCTGGTTTTGACCCCCATGGCGCAGATTTTGCGGGCCGCAGGTCCGCCCGCATCCAACCAGACCCCGGTATAGGCACGATCCCTTTGACCCTCCAATCCCCAATGGGCCAGGGTTCGAATGATGGATTCTTCGAGGGAGCGCATGTACCAATGGATATCCGGTTTGAGGCCCTCCAAATCCAAAATAGGATAGGCCACCAATTGCCCGGGGCCGTGGAACGTAATATCCCCGCCCCGACTGCTGCGATGAAATTCAGCACCCAGCCTTTGGAGGTCCGGATTGGATAACAACAAATGATTTTGGTCTCCGCTTTTGCCCAGGGTATAAACCGGTTCGTGTTCTACGGTCAATACCCAACCGACCCCGTGTTCTGTTGATTTCTCTCCGCGCAATTTAGCCGCCACCATCGGTTCAAATTTTTGGAGCTGTTCCTGCAAGGCAGGCTCGTAGGCCATGCGCCCCAGGTCAGACGTTTGGAACAGCGAAAAGCGCTGGTTGGCTGTGGATTCCAACGCGTTCATGCAAGCACGATCCCGTTGTTGAAATTCGCTGGAATTGGAAGGTAGATTTCCAGCCATTCGCTGGGGGTCTCGGCGCACCAGGTATAGCCAGGGTCCGATGCCGGTAACATCAAGGTTTGAACCCCCTGCACCACCCGTTGGCCGCTTCGGTGTTGAAGCACGGCCTGGCCGCATAGGTTCATCAGAACCACCGGTGAATCCAGGCCAACATGACCTCGCTGGCATTCCTCCCCCGCCTTCAGTCCAAAGCGATTGCATTCAAAATAAGGACCTCGGGCTAAGAGCTGGCCAGGCAGCCCCTCCAAAGGCTGAGGCGCGGCGGGAAGGCCCGGCCCATCGCAGGAGGCCACCGAGATCGCTTCCTCCAAATGCAAAGCCCTTGGCTTGCCTTGATCGTCCAATCGCCCAAAATCATCGATGCGGTAGGTCGTATCGCTGCTTTGCTGGATCTCGGCAAGCAAGAGTCCTGCACCGATGGTGTGAACACGACCGGCGGGTATGTAGAACACATCGCCTGGCTTCACCTCTGTTCGGTGAACGACTTCCAAAAGACGGCCTTGGCGAATGCGTTCCGCTAAGTCGTGGCCGTCGTAACCTTCTACAAAACCATTGTACAAGCAAGCCCCCGGTTCGGCACCAAGAATCACCCACATTTCGGTTTTGCCCAAGGCGCCCTTGCCGACCATCCGCTCGGCCTGTTCATCGTTGGGATGCACCTGCAAGGAAAGGTCTTGGGCAGTCGATAACAATTTGAACAACAAAGGAAAGCGATCACCATGCACCGCCATGACCCGGTGCCCCAGAAGGTCCGCGCCGTAGCGCTCCACCAAATCGTCCAAGCTTTTGCCCACCAAAGGACCGTCGCTGACAACCGAAACCTGCCCCTCCACCCCAGACAATTCCCAACTTTCACCGACTTGTTTCTTCCCATTTAGGTTGCGACCGAGCTCTTGGGATAGGTGCTCGCCCCCCCAGATTTTGGTCAAATAGACCGGCTCAAAACGAAGGGGGTACAACATACCCAAAAATACAACCCAAGGACAAGCCGAGCATGGTGCTGTACCTTCGTGATGTGAAAATCCTGGAAAGACCCATCCCTTCCTCGCCTTTCGCTTGGGCCGCATTGGCCGCGGTGACAATGGGTTCTGTATTCCTTTCACCGTACTTACCCGGATGGGGCAACGGAATGCTTTGCCTACTGCTGGGCATGGGGCTGGGGAACCTTTGGCCCGGACCCTGGCAAAAACCCAGGAACGCAGCGGTCCTGCGCTGGAACGAAAAAAATATGCTCGCATGGGCGACCATCCTCTTGGGTTTTGAATTGCATGTTCACTTCTTGGCCAGCATTCCTTTGATGTACATACCGGCCCTGTTCTTGTCTGTTTTGGGGGCTGTCCTTATCGGTGAATGGTTGTCAAGACGCAAAAAGGGAACCGCCGTGGGCCCAACCCAGGCCCGCTTGCTCGGTGCTGGCAATGCCATTTGCGGCAACAGCGCCATCGCGGCTGTCCAGCCCTTGTTGGGTGCAGGCCCAGCCCAAATTGGGGTATCGGTTACCCTCATCAACACCTTGGGGTTGTTGGGAACTTTGTTCCTGGGACCGGGTGCCACTTTCCTCGGTTTAAATGTTACGGAACAGGCCGTCTTGATGGGCAGCCTGCTTCAATCGGTAGGGCATGTCAGTGCTGCGGCGTCCGGCTTGGGAGAAGCGCCCGCCCTCCTGGCCATGAGCCTCAAAATGGGCCGTATCCTCCTTTTGATACCTCTGTTGTTATGGTTTCAAAGCTTGTCTTCAGCCCCATTGAAGACGAATTCGACAGCTGAATCAACCGATTCCAACCTACGTAGTCTGATCCGTGAAATTCCTTTCTATGTCTGGGGTTTTGTGCTTTGTGCCTTGGCTACCAACCTTCTGCCTCTGCCGGACGTGTTTTTGGATGTCATTAAATCTTTAACGCAGTGGATGTTATGGGTTGCTTTGGCTGCCATTGGCATGAACATCCGCATTCAAACCGTGCTCAATCAGGGTCGCGATGCCTTTGTTCCCGCCTTGGGGATGTTTGTCATCCAAATTCTCTTGGTCTTGGGATGGTTGGTCTTTTTGAAATTCATCTCTTAAATTCATGGTCGAACAAGTTCGGGGCTATCTAGAAAAATTTCCACGGGCCACCCAAGAGAAATTGTTGCGCCTTCGATCCATTATTTTGGAGCAGGCACCGGATGCACAGGAGGCCTTTGCTTATGGTATGCCTGCTTACCGCACCCACGGCAAACCGTTGGTTTACTTTGCAGGCTATGCCAAGCATATAGGGTTTTATGCAACGGCCTCAGGGCATCGTGCTTTTGCAAACGAACTTTCGGCCTACCATCAAGGCAAAGGTTCCGTGCAATTCCCTTTGAACCAACCACTCCCCGAAAATCTCATTGCGCGGATTGTTCGCTTCCGGTTGGCAGAAAACGAGGGCCTCAACCCTTTCGACCCGCCCAGATAGCCTCCAGGATCAAGGGATCCAGGAGCGTGGTGGTATCGCCCATGTTAGTGTTATCCCCTGCGGCGATTTTACGCAAAAACCGACGCATGATTTTGCCGGACCTTGTTTTGGGCAAACCTTCGACCAACTGAATTCGGTCAGGGCGGGCGATGGCCCCAATTTCACGAACCACGGTACCGTTGAGCTCCTGGGCCAGCTGTTCCTCGGCTTCGGCGCTCAGACCCTGGAGGTCCGAAAGCAGGATGACGTAGGCATAAATTCCTTGGCCCTTGATGGGATGATCGTAGCCCACCACGGCCGATTCCACCACCCTTGGATGCCTGTTGAGGGCGTTCTCAATTTCGGCCGTGCCCAAACGATGCCCCGAAACATTGATCACATCATCCACCCGGCCGATGATACGAAACATGCCATCGGCATCCCGTCGCGCCCCGTCCCCTGTGAAGTAATAACCAGGAAATGGCGAAAAATAAGTGTTACGACAACGCTCGTGGTCACCCCACGTGGACCTCAAAATCGAGGGCCATGGGAATCGCATTGCGAGCAACCCCTCCTGCTCGGAAGGGGGATCGGTAGGCTCCAATTCGCGACCCTGAGGATCCAGCAGGACGGGCTGGACACCGGGCAATGGCAGGCCGGCATAGGTTGGTTTGAGAGGGGATAGGCCGGCCAGGGCCCCGATGAGAATGCCTCCTGTTTCGGTTTGCCACCAGGTATCGGTCACCGGACAACGCCCCCCACCCACAACGCGGTGATACCACTGCCAGGCCTCCTCGTTGATGGGTTCCCCTACCGAGCCCAAAACACGCAGGGATGACAAATCCGCCGATTGAACCGGGGCATCACCGTGCACCATCAGAGCGCGGATGGCGGTCGGGGCGGTGTAAAAATGGGTTACGCGATGCTTTTCGCAGATTTTCCAAAAACGTGAAGGGTCCGGGTAGGTAGGGATGCCTTCAAACATCACGACGATCGCTCCCTGAAGCAAAGGCCCGTAAGCCAAGTAACTGTGACCCGTGATCCAACCGATATCCGCAGTGCACCAAAACACATCATCCAATCCAGTCCGAAAAACCTGGGCAAAGGAATAGGCCGTATAAACCATGTAACCACCGGTGGTGTGCAAAACCCCTTTGGGCTTCCCTGTTGAACCGGATGTGTACAAAATGAAAAGAGGGTCTTCGGCCTTCATCCAACGAGGCTCGGGTCTGGCAGTGGTTCGTTCCCAGAGACCATCCCAATCCCACGATTGAACCCGGGGGTAAGAACGCGACGGCGACATGGAATCATGGCAACCATGAACAAGGAAATGGCGAACGGGATTGGCCGACTCGGCCTCCAATAAATCCAAGGCTTCTTCGACCACGGCCCTGCAGGGCAGATCACGGGGGCCGCGACGGATTTTTTCCGAACATACCACCACAGCCGCCCCCGCATCCGCGATCCGATCGGCCAGACTACGAGCCGAGAAGCCCCCAAAAACCACCGAATGCACCGCACCCAATCGGGCACAGGCCAGCACCGACCATAACAATTCTGGTATCATGGGCATGTACAAACAAACCCGGTCCCCAGCCTGGACGCCCATCGTCTGAAGCATCCCTGCGGTACGAGCCACCGCCTCTTGCAATTCACGGTACGTCCATTGGCGCGATGCATCGTTGGGATTGTTGGGTTCCCATATCAACGCCACTCGATCCCCATCCCGCAATGCATGGCGATCCACCGCATTGTAACATAGATTGGTTAATCCCCCTTCAAACCAGCGAACGTTCGGTTCCTCAAAATTCCAATCAAGCACCCGGTCCCAACGCTTCTGCCAATGAAAACCCTCGGCCACCCCAGCCCAAAACCCTTCGGGGTCTTGAACACTGCGCTGGTATTCGGCTTGGTAGCCTTCTAAATCATGGATCAAGTCAATCATCGCCTTCGCAAATCATTCATCGCCAAACCAATACAACATAAGCACCCTCGAAAACCGCATGCTCAAAGGCGATAACAACAACAAGGGAACAAAAATGCAAAGACAGTAAACCCACACAGCGGGATCGTCAAAAACCAAATAAGCGAGAACGCCAAAGGTCACCGAAACCGCTACCGAGAAGGCGTAGCTGATGTACATCGCCCCCCAAAAAAATCCAGGTTCAATTTCAAAATGAAACCCACAATGCGGACAATCTTGGTGCATTTGGGTAGCCCTGCGCAGATCCAAGGCAGGGTACTTGAACATAAGACCGGTTTTGCAACGCGGACAACGCCCCTTCGCAACATCCGACCAATTCATAAACTTTAGTTTTCGAGAATCCGGCGCCGACGTTCTTCGACCTCCTCAAAGCGGCGTTGACGATGCCAATACAATCCGCCAACCGTTCCAATCACCAAAAAGGGCATGGCCAACAAATAAAGAATACCTTGGTTAAGTCCCTTACCCACCGCTTTTTGGTCGTCCTTTCGGTTCGATTCCAAGGACGTCTTGCACATGGGGCATTGGGCAGTCGTTTCCCGGATTCCCGATGCCAAGGTTATCGCCATAACAACACATACACCCAAGGCAAGGGAACGAAAAAAAGACCGATTGGAAAACATAGGAAATTGGTTAGAAAATCAAAAAGAATAATAGGGAGCGATCATCAGGTAAACCAAGACGCCGGTGGAGGTGACATAGAGCCAAATCGGCATGGACCAGCGGGTTAAACGGCGATGGGTTTCGATCTGACCGCTCAGCGCATAGTAAAAGGACAGCAAAACCATGGGCAAAACCACCGCAGCCAAAACAATATGCGAAATCAAAATGGTCAGGTAAAAAGGCCGAAGCGGATTGGAATCCGGGTACTTGGTTTCGATCCCAAAGGAATGAAACAAAACATAGGATAACAAAAAAACCGTCGAAAGCCCAAAGGCCGTCAGGTTCAGTTTTTTGTGCCAATCAATTCGGTGCAAACGGATCATGCGCCAACTCAGGAGCAAAAGCACGGTGCAAATCGCGTTGAGGGTAGCATTGAGACGAGGTAGCCAAGGCACAAACCAAGGAAGGCTGCTTTGTTGAGGCAAATTATTGAGCAAAATCACCAGGCCCAAAACCAGCAGGGAAAGGGTCCCAACGAGTCTTTTGGCATTCCGATTCTGCGAGGAGGTGTCGGTCATGACTCAAAATTAAACACGCCGCCGTCTTTTATTAGGCGTATTGGCATATTCCGCAATCAGGGTCCGGGTATCCTCCATCAAACGATCGGTTTGGTCTTTGAGAACACCGCGATAAAAGCCCCGGACCCGGCCCTGGCGATCCACCAACAAGGTCAAATCCTCCTGGGGAACCTGACGAAACAGGCGTTGCCAATCCGGGGTAAAAACACGAAGGTCCCGCCACAACGCAGCCTTGGAGGTTGAATCCATGGTTCTGTCCAAAGGCTGCATATCCGCAAACAAGACCGCCGAATCCAAGTCCTTCACAGCCCCCTCGTTGACACCCAAACAAAACTGATGCACCAAGGGATTCTTGCGAAAAACATCCCGAACGCGGGCTGCCTGTTTTGAGCGCAAAGACAACCGATGAACGGGACCATCGTAACGCATCAAATGCAAGATGTTCACCGAATTGGCTGAACCCATGGACCATGCTTTGACACCGGGTAATTCAAAAAACAGGGTGTCATCGGGATGCGATTTGCCATCAGCTACCGCCGTGGGCAGGACCTTACGCGGTCCAAAAATTGGTAGGGATTGGTATCGGTTCTCGGCCGTGTTGACATACAACAAGTAAATCACCACGGGGAGGCCCAGCATCAAAAAGAGCAGGCCGTACTGACGCATCAGCGCAGAGTGAACCAATATTCCGACTCGTACATCAGAGCGGCAATCACACCCATTACAAAAATCGTCGGAAGCAAAATGCTGTAAATCAAGTTGATTTTCTCGAATTTGAGGTGCATAAAATAGGCCACGATGTAAAAGGCCTTGAGAAGGGTCAAGGCAATGTAAATCGCATTCTTGATGGGCTTGGCCATAAACGCCTCAGGGATGGCCAAGGCGATGACAAATTCGACCGCTGTGATCGCAAAGAGGACCCAAAAAACCCTCCAAATACCGCGGATATCAAAACTGTTGCTGTGTTCCCCTGACATGATGGATTGGATTTAGGGAGAGGAAATTAAATGAGATAAAAGAAGGTAAAGACAAAGACCCAAACCAAGTCAACAAAGTGCCAATAAAGGCCAATCTTTTCGATGGTTTCATAGGTGCCGCGGCGGTCAAAAACCCCGGCCATGGTCATGATGGTAACAATGATATTGATCACCACCCCGCTGAAAACGTGAAAGCCATGAAAGCCAGTGATTGTAAAGAACAAATTCGTGAAGTTCACTTGGCCCGGCGTGCCGTCTGCGTTCAAGAATGGATTGGAACCCCACCAAGCACCGTCGTGGTGCAGGTGGCTCCATTCCCAGGCCTGGCAACCCAAAAAAGCGATACCGCCCAGAATGGTCCAAAGCATCCATTTGACCACTTCGTTTCGTGCCCCGCGATGCCCGGCTTCAACCGCCAGCACCATGGTGACCGAACTCATAATGAGAATAAAGGTCATGATACCCACAAAAACCAGAGGGAAATGACCATGGATAAAGGGAACCCCCGCAAAGACATCATCGGGAACCGGCCAACTCAACGAAGAAAAACGGAGAGCTGCGTAAGCCAGCAAAAGGGCCGAAAAGGTAAAGGCATCGGATAAGAGGAAGAACCACATCATCAGCTTGCCATAACTGGCGCCGAAGGGTTCGTTTCCGCCGTCCCAAAGTTTACCGGAGGTCGAAAGAGCAGGGGAGCTATGCGATGACATACGATGATTTAAACGATTCCGAAATTTAGTGCATCCACCACAAGAATGCGTAAAGGTAAAGCCAAAGTACCGTAAGAAAGTGCCAAAAAATGGCCAAAAGGCGCATTCCCAGCATGGACTTGGAGTGAATTTCCAAACGAAATGCTTTAAAAAGCATCACCCCTACCGCCAAAATAGCTGCAACAAGGTGAAGGGCATGCATCCCCGAAAGGACATAAAGGAATGATCCGGAAGGATTCCCTACCAAGAAAATGCCCTGGTCTGTGCATTGCCGGTAAGCATAGAGCTGAGAGATCAAAAAGCACAAACCGAGAAAACCGGTAATCCCCAGGTAAGCTCGAAGGGTAGGAAACTCGTTACGGCGGGCAGAACGGCGGGCAAATTCCAGGGTCAGGGTGGATACCACCACCAGCACCGTGGACAAGGCAAAGGCTCCGGGCAATTGAAAGTCCAACCAATTCCCATCAGCCCGGCGAACCATGTAGGCCGAAGTCAGTCCTGCAAACAACATAAAAACAGAGACCAAAAAACCCCATAACAAAAACTCCAAAGGATGCACCGCCGATCGGACAGGGGCGGCAGGGGACTTGGCTAAAGGTTGGGGACTCATGGGTTCCAGCGGATTCAAGGGTTAAAGGAAATTATACGGCATCCAGCCAATAGGCCAGCTGCACCACCGGCAAATAAACAAAACTTGCAAACATTAGTTTGCGTGCATCGCCCACATCGGCCCCCCGGTAGAGCTTCCAAGCCGCGAACACAAAGCCCAGCGAAGCCACCAAACAAACCAAAGCCCCCACCCCACCCTGAAACCCGTACCACCAAGGAGCCAAGCCCAGGGGAATGAGGGCACAGGTATACACCAAGATAATCCGCGCCGTTCCGGTCTGCGGATCATGGCGCGTTGGGAGCAAATGGAATCCGGCCCTTTGGTAATCTTCGTGCAAGACCCAGGCTATGGACCAAAAGTGTGGGAACTGCCAAAAAAACTGAACCAAAAACAACAAGCCGGCCTCCAAATTCAAGTGGCCTTGGTGGGCGGCGTAGCCAATCAGAACCGGCATGGCCCCTGGGAATGCCCCCACAAATACCGCCACCGGCGTTATTTTTTTGAGCGGGGTGTACGCAAAGGCGTAACTCAACAAGGCAACGGCGCCCATGGCCACGCTGAGTTGGGTGGTGCCCCAAGCTAAGACCCCTAAACCAACCAGACCCAGGGTCAAGGCCAACAACCAAGCTTCGGTCAGCCCCATGCGGCCGCTGGGAACCGGACGGCCCAGGGTGCGGTGCATGAGGGCATCGGTGTGCCGTTCAATAATTTGGTTCAAGCCGTTCGATGCCCCGGTCACCAAGAACCCTCCGAGGGCCAGCCAAACCATGACCGAACCTGAATAGGCGGGACCTGCCGATAGGAGGTAACCGAGGACGGCCGAAAACACCACCAACAAGGACAAGCGCAGTTTGATGAACTGCCCGTAATCACGAATACGCTGGGTTATCGCCTTCATGGTCGGGCTGCACGGTGCAAAGCCAAAACTCGGAAAGTCCAACCCAACGCACCCACCAGGGCCAGACTTCCTAACAAAACATGCAGGGTTCTTGGAACCGCGGGCAAGGCCCCCAAAACCATCCACAAACCGCTAACAACCTGCAGGGTCAGCGACGCCATTGCCAACAAAGACCAAAACCGGGCCTGTGCATCCGCACATTGGGTCCATAGTCGGTACGCCAACCAAGCACCGCCCAGCATAATCAACATCCACAGGTTTTTGTGAGCGAGGTACACCCCACCCAGAACCCGCATTCCAAAAACATCCGTTGCATACACAGGGGTCCAGGCATCCACCGCTTCCCTCACCCCGGCCCCCAAAAACAATTGAACAATTAAAAGAAGCAACCAAGCAGCCAACAACAAGCCTTCGTACCGTGGCAGGGACCAAGCCTGGGTTGGGCGACCGCTGAGGTGCACACCCAAACCAACTTGGACCCCCATCAAAACCCAAGCCAAGGCCAAATGCAAGGTAACCACGGAGCCCTTCAGGTGACTGGCCACCACCCAAGCCCCGATACCTCCCTGAACCAATACCAAAACGAGGGCCAGCAAAGCGGCCAAGAAGGCCGTGCCACCGGAAACACCCGCCCCGGTTAAAGTACCATTCAAAGCCGAACGAGACGAAACCGAGACAGCCATCGAAACCGGACGAGAACGATACAATAAAAAAGCCAAAACCGCCTGCACCAAAACCATCAAACCGGTCACCGCGCCCAAAAGGCGGTTGAGGTATTCGGTCCACGTTTTGAGAGCATTAAAACGGGTATCCGCGTAGCCCCTCTCGGCATAGATTTCTTGGTAATTAGCCGGCAAATCCGATTCCACCAAAGGCGGAATCACTTGTCCAAAACAAAGAGGCCAATCCGGGCAACCCATACCCGCGCCCGATGAACGGACAATCCCTCCGGCCAAAATCAAGAGCAGGACCACAACCAAGGTGGCTTGGTTCCACCGAACCAGCCTACGCAAACGGGCTTGAAAAAAATCACTCATTCCATCCGCTCCGCTTAGGCCCTGCGTAGACCCACGGCGTTGAGCAAACGAGCAAAAAAGACAGAAGCAGGTGCAACGGAAGCCTTTGCGGTTGAAGGTGCCGACTCGGCGCTACCGGCTAGGGCTTCGTTGGTCGGACGACCCCGAGCCGCCAAAGGTAAATCTTCGTCGGGAACCGTTTGAAGTATGAAATCCTCAGGAGCCCCCGGACGGCTGTAATCGTAGGGCCAACGGTAAACATGAGGAATTTCTCCGGGCCAGTTGCCATGCAGTCTTTCGATCGGTGTTGTCCATTCCAAGGTATTGGATTTCCAGGGATTCTGAGGGGCAACGCGTCCGCGGCGAATGCTGTTAAAGAAATTGTAAAGGAAAATAAACTGAGCCGCTGTTGCCATGATAGCCGATACCGAAATAAAGCGGTTGAGGTTCATCCACTCGGACATGAATTCGAAGCCTGTGAACTGATAGTAGCGGCGTGGAACTCCGTCCAAACCCATGAAGTGCATGGGGAAAAAGACCAAATAAACCGAGGCGAAGGTCAACCAAAAATGCAAGTAACCCAGTTTCTCGTCCATCATTCGACCGTACATCTTGGGGTACCAATGGTAGACCCCTGCCAACATCCCAAACATGGAGGCCGAACCCATCACCAGGTGGAAGTGAGCCACCACGAAGTAGGTATCGTGCAGGTTGATATCCAAGGCCGCATTGCCCAGGTAAATACCCGTTAAACCACCTGAAATAAAGAGAGATACAACGCCTATTGCAAAAAGCATGGCCGGGGTAAATTGAATGTTACCACGCCACAACGTCGCCAGATAATTAAAGACCTTCACCGCCGAAGGCACGGCAATCACCAAGGTCAAAATCATGAACACATTCCCTAGGAATGGATTCATTCCGGTAATAAACATATGGTGACCCCAAACGATAAAGCTCAAGAAAGAAATCCCCAACAACGAACCCACCATGGCCCGGTAACCAAAAATGGGCTTGCGGGCATTGGTCGCAATGATCTCGGAAGTCAAACCCAAGGCCGGCATCAAAACGATGTAAACCTCTGGATGGCCCAAAAACCAAAACAAATGTTGGAAGAGAATGGGCGAACCACCGGTGCGGGTCAAGGCTTCGCCTGCGATGTAGATTTCGCTGAGGTAAAAAGAGGTGCCAAAAGAACGATCAAAAACCAAGAGAACCGCCGCCGATAACAAAACCGGGAAAGACAAAACCCCCAAAATGGCCGTACAAAAGAAAGACCATACGGTGAGGGGCATCCGGGTCATTTTCATACCCGGTGTGCGCAGGTTCAGAATCGTTGTGATATAATTCAAAGCCCCCATCAACGCCGAAGCAATGAACAAGACCATCGAAATCAACCACAAGGTCATCCCCAATCCCGAGCCGGGAACGGCCTGCGGTAAGGCACTGAGAGGCGGATAAATCGTCCATCCGGCCGATGCAGGTCCGCTCTCCACAAAGAGCGAGGCCAACATAATGCACGATGACAAAAAGAACAGCCAATAGCTGAGCATATTCAAGAAAGGCGAGGCCATATCACGGGCCCCCACCTGGTAAGGAATCAAAAGGTTGGAAAAGGTTCCGCTGAGACCGGCCGTTAAGACAAAAAAGACCATCAGAGTCCCGTGCAGTGTGACCAACGACAAGTAAAAATTCGGATCCAAGCGACCCCCTTTGCCCCACTCCCCGATGATAGACTCCAGCCAGGGGAAGGTGCGGTCCGGCCAACCCAACTGCAAACGGAAAATCAAGGATAAACCAGCAGCAATCAACGCCATAATCATCCCAGTGATCAGGTATTGCTTGGCGATCATTTTGTGATCCTGCGAGAAAATATACTTGGTGATAAACGTGTCGTGATGCTCGTGGTGAGCATGAGCACCGTGGCCGTGGGCCGGATCGTGGGAATGTGCTGTCGTGGACATGAAGTTTGGAATTAGTTGGCTTAGCGTTGGGTCGGTAATTGAGCCGTCAGACGACCCTCGGGGAGGGTGGTCAGGCTGGAGGCGGTATCGGCCGCAGGGCTTGGGCTCCCCTCGACGGCAGGTTCTGGACGGCGGAAATAATAGCGCTGTTTGGCCAACCACTCGGCGTACTCCGCGTCGGAAACCACGTTGACCTTCATACGCATGTTAAAGTGAGCAGCCCCACAAATTTTGTTGCAGGCCAGTTCATAAACAAAATTGGAGTTGCCGGTGATTTCCCGCATTTCCTTGGTGGTCACCGTTGGGGTAAAATAAAACTGCGTCGGCATACCAGGGACCACATTCATTTGGACCCTGAAATGAGGCATATAAGCCGAGTGTATCACATCGCGGGCCCTAAGTTTCATCAGAACTGGACGGTTGACGGGCAACGTGATTTCGGGAACCAGCAAATCATCTTGGCCGGCCGAATCGCTTTCTTCGATCCCCATGCTGTTGGTCGCCGAAATCAAACGAAAATCATGACCACCCAATTTCCCATCCGCACCAGGGTAACGGGCCTGCCACCCAAATTGATAGGCAAACAATTCGAATTGCAAGGCATCCGCGGCTGGCTTGACTTGGGTGATTTCGCGCCATACTTTGGTGCCGTACAAGACCAACACCGTCAAAACAATCGCCGGTACCACCGTCCAATAGAATTCCAATTGATGGTTATCGGCATAAAACAAAGCCTTGCGGCCTTCCCGGTGCCGGTAGGCCAGGGCAAAGCCAAAAAGCAAAAGTTGGGTGAGCACAAACACGGCGATGGTAATCCAAAAGGTCACGCTCAGCATGCCGTCCAATTCCACACCGTGGGCCGACGCCGAAACGGGGAGGGTGAACTTCATGAGCTTCAGAAAGTGCCATAACACAAAGAGCATGAAGACCACCAAAAAGACCACCATCAGGACGGCGTTGACTTTGTTCCAATTGAAGAGTCGGACTCCCCGGGTCTTCATCGAAGCCGAGAAGGTTTTGAGACCTGCCAGGACAACCCAAGCCAGGGCAATCAACGCGATAATCAACTTGGGACCGTCTCCGAATCCTTCGGTGGGAGCCGCCTGGGCCAGAGCGGGCTCGGTGAGGAGGCCCAAGAGCAGGGTAAGAAATCCGGCAGAGGCGGTGTACCGCCCCCACTTGAACAGGCCGGGCATTGCATTACGCTTCATGAAAAACGAGTTTAGGGTAGCAGATGACGCGTCAAAGATAGGCCCCGTCCGCTTCAAAAATGCAATTTTGCCACCGCTTTGGCGTGGTTTTGAAAGAGAATTTCCCGGACATTTCATTGGGGATTTCCCGAAGCATGAGGGGCCTTAATTTGGCCCTATGAAAAATCCCCTCTTGACCCTCCTCATGGTGGCCATGGCATGGACCCTGGTCAGCCCTTGGGCCCAGGCCCAAAACGAAGCCCGCTGGATCCGGAATCCCCGAATCAGCCCCGATGGCTCGCAGATTGCCTTTGGGTACAAAGGAGACCTCTACCTGGTCCCCGTTGGGGGTGGCACGGCTCACCCATTGACCGTGCACGAGGCCCACGATATGATGCCTGTATGGAGCCGCGATGGGCGTTCCATTGCTTTTGCCAGTGATCGACACGGCAATTTTGATGTCTTTGTGATGCCCGTCAGCGGAGGCCAACCGGTCCGTTTGACCCACCACAGCGCCGCGGATTACCCCCAGGATTTCAGCCCGGATTCCAAATCTGTTTACTTCACCAGCGCCCGTTGCGTCAGCAAAGAGAACATCCGCTTCTACAGCCCCCGGCTTTTTCAGAACCTGTACACCGTCCCCGCCACCGGGGGCCGATCCCTCCTCATCTCGGAGGCCGGGATGAGCAGCGCCCGCCTCAACCAAGACGGTAGCCTTCTTGTTTTTCAGGACCGCAAAGGCTACGAAGACCTCCTTCGCAAACATCACCGCAGTTCGGTCACCCGCGATATCTGGACCCTGGACCTCAAGAAAGGCGTTTATACCCAGGTGAGCGGTTTTGACGGCGAAGATTTGGACCCGGTTTTTGAAGGCAGCGGAGGCGACCTCCTCTACCTCAGCGAAAAGTCGGGTACCCTCAACGTGGTGCGCCAATCTGCAGGGAAGGAAACCCCTTTGACGCGCTTCAAGACCCACCCGGTTCGCCACCTGAGCGTTAGCCAAAGCCGCACCCTCTGCTATACCTACAACGGCGACCTCTATGTGCAGCCCAACGGAGAACAAGGCCGGCAGGTCAAGGTCACGATTCGCCACGACGGTCGCGGCAATGCCGTCAAGAACATGGCCGTGAATACAGGGGTCACCCAATTTGCCCTTTCCCCCAACGGCAAGGAAATCGCCTTTGTGAGCCGCGGCGAAATCTTTGTGACCTCGGTCGAAGGCACCCAGACCAAGCGCATCACCAACACCCCAAGCCAAGAGCGTTCCGTTCAATGGCATCCCGAAGGCCGACGCCTCATTTACGCCAGCGAACGCGGTGAAAGCTGGGACCTCTACACCGCCGAAATCGTCCGCAAAGAAGAACCCTATTTCTATGCCTCCACCCTCATCGAGGAGAAGGCTTTGGTAGCCACCCCTGCCGAGGAATTCGGACCCAAGTACGCCCCCAACGGCAAGTCAGTGGCCTATGTTTCGGATCGTAACATCTTGAAGGTTTGGGATATCGCCAAAAAAACCTCCAAGACCCTGCTACCCGAAGGTCGTAATTACAGTTATTCGGACGGGGATTGGGATTTTGCATGGAGCCCGGACAGCCGTTTCTTGTTGGTGGACGATGGCGAAGGGGCTTGGTTCTCCAACAGTGTCGCCTTGATTAACGCCGAGACCGGGACCAATGTGCATCCCCTACCCAGCGGTTACGGACAGTACCGGGTCAAATGGGTGATGGGCGGCAAAGCCATGGCTTGGCTTAACTCCAAGAACGGACGCAAAAGCCAGGCCTACCAAGGAAGCCGAGAAATGGACCTCTACGCAGGCTTTTGGGAACAATCTGCCTTTGATCGCTATTCATTGAGCAAAGAAGACTACGCTTTGCTCGAAGAACAAGAGAAAAAGGAGCAGGAGAAAAAGGACAAGGACAAAAAGGATGACAAAGGCAACAAAGACGAAAAAAGCAGCAAAGCCGGGACCGACAGCAGCAAAGCCGGGACCGACAGCAGCAGCAGCGCTTTGAACCCAATCACCGACCGCCTCAAAGAAAGGGTGCGCCGCATCACCATCCACAGCAGCAGCATCGGCGATTATGCCTTCAACAAAGACGGGAGCAAGGTCTATTACCTGGCCGCCTTCGAGAAAGGCTACGACCTCTGGGTGACCGAACCACGGACCCGAGAAACCAAAATTTTGGCCAAACTAGGGGCCGGCGGGGGTGGTTTGGAAATCAGCAAAGACGGCAAAAGCCTCTTTACCCTCAAGGAGGGGCGCCTGACCAAAATTGACGAGAACGGCAAGAGCGAGCCCATCGGTATAGCCGGGGAAATGGAACTGGACGCCGAAGCCGAAAGGGCCTACATCCTCGATCATGCCTACCGCCAAGTGATTCAGAAATTTTACGATCCCCAAATCCACGGCATCGATTGGAAGGGCTTTTATGCCAATTACCGAGAATTCCTGCCCCATCTTAACAACAATTACGATTTTCAGGAACTCCTCAGTGAATTCCTGGGCGAACTCAACGCATCGCATACCGGGGGTCGCTATTCTCCTTCGAATCCCCAAGGGGATGAAACCGCCAGCCTGGGCTTGCTCTACGACGAGCGATTCCCCGGTCCCGGACTCAAGGTCACCGAGGTACTGGCGGAAGGACCGTTTAGCAAAGCCAGTTCGGCCATGAAGGCCGGAGCCATCATCGAAAAATTGGATGGGGTTACGATTGATGATAACACCGATTGGACAGCGTTGCTGAACCGCAAAGTCCGCAAAAACACCCTGGTTACTTTTCGTAACAATCAAGAAACCAAAAGCATCGAAGAAGTCGTTAAACCCATTAGCCTGGGCGAAGAAACCGGTTTGATGTACGCCCGCTGGGTGCAACGCATGAAGGATGAAGTGAATCGTTTGAGCGGTGGGACCCTGGGCTATGTGCATGTTCAAGGGATGAACGACGGTTCGTTCCGGGATGTTTTTGACGAAGTCTTGGGCGAAAATTTTGACCGCAAGGCCTTGGTGGTGGATACCCGCTTCAATGGCGGAGGATGGTTGCATGACGACCTCAAGACCTTCTTGAGCGGCGAACGTTATTTGGACTTTGCCCCCCAAGGCAATCGTCTCAAAGACGGGGAACCCATGGGTCGTTGGACCAAACCCAGTTGTGTGTTGATGAGTGAAGGCAATTACAGCGATGCCTTTATCTTTCCCTATGTCTACAAGCAGGCCGGTATCGGCAAAACCATTGGCAAACCTGTACCAGGGACCGGGACCGCTGTTTGGTGGGAAACCCAAATCGATCCCACCTTGGTCTTTGGAATCCCCATGGTTGCTACCATCGGCAAAGAGAACCGCCCCACCGAAAACCTGCAGTTAGAACCCGACATCAACGCCGACCTCCCCTACCGAGACTTCCTCGAAGGCCGCGACAGTCAACTTGCCAAAGCCGTCGAAGTCCTGATGCAGGAGGTCAAGGGGCGGAAATAAAA
>Ga0214923_10003128_pt1 | contig 21098 bp, 17 predicted proteins | sample LL1510_MetaG_FD_177993 | JGI IMG/M metagenome (GOLD analysis project Ga0214923, IMG submission 177993) | Freshwater microbial communities from Lake Lanier, Atlanta, Georgia, United States - LL-1510 | ecosystem: Environmental > Aquatic > Freshwater > Lake | place: USA: Georgia | collected...
ACAAAAAAAGGATATGAGATATCTGATAATAGTGTATTATTAAAGTATTTTGGTGATAAAACAAGTGATCTAAATGTATATGTTAAGATATTTAAAAAAATAAAATTAGCTTTACCGAGATTATCAATAATGAATCCTGACACAATAATTAATGAATTTGATAACTATAGATTTAATAACTCATCTAAATTATCATCTGAAATTACGAGTATTCTTAAAAATTACGAATCAAAGGATGAAGAAAAAAGAAAACTATTATGTATATATGAGAATGAAACAGATATTGATGAAGTAAGAATTAAATCATGTTGTGAACAATATGGATTAGATCATAATGAAATAATGAGATTAATAAAGATATATTTTAGAAATCACACATTAGTAAATATTGTAAATAATTGGGTAGAAAAATATAAAAGTTATATTCCTTATTTTGAAAATAATCAGACAATTGATTTTATATATATATCAAGTTATGTTGAAAGAATAATATCTAATATAGATGATAGAACAGATTATAAAACATCTACATTAGATCCATTTTCTATTGTAACAGGTAATAAAATATTTGGGATTAAAAAAGAAAACAAAGAAAACAAAGAAACAAAGGAATTATCTATAACATTAAGTCATTTAATTTCATATAATGAAATATTACATTTACCAGCAATTGTACCTGCAATAATAGATCCATTAGAAAATAATTTATTTAGATGGCAAGAAAAATATATATTTTATATGAATTTAACACCTGATATAATTGAAAAATATTTATTACATGAAACAGATAAAAAAGTAGATAATATTAGAAATAAATTATATAATAAACGATTATTAAATGTATTTAGATTAGTTAGAGAAAAATTGAAAAATTGATAATTTATTATATTAGATTAGTATTATATAATATAATAAAAATGACCGAAGGGTGTATTAAACTTGATTATATAAATCCAGATGGATCACTTGCTGGATCCCAACGTGGTTTGATCATAAGTTATTATGATCAAACTGCGATTCTTTCACCATTTAATATTGATAAAACTCATTTTTCTCATTTACCAAATGTGATATGTACAATCAATGATAATGTAATTGAATTAAATAATTCTAGATTAGCAATGCCATTTTTAATTAGAATTTGGAATATAAAATATAATGGTGTTAATCAAGCGAGTGATTTAACACTTAATTTTCCAAAGAAAAATCAATATTTAAATGAAGTAAAATTAGATAATGTTAATGATATTAATATTAGTTTTTGGACAAAATATTTGCCATCTATTTATGCACATGATATTAATATTATTACTGAAATTGGTACAGTAATTCATTATAATAATAAAGTAACGGGGATGGTTGTAACACATTTTAATAATAAATCAATTATTATTAATACGTATACTTTGAAACAGATAATTAATGGACAAGATTATCATTATTCAAATCTTTATTATGGATTAAGTATTAATAATGATAATAAATTATATGTTAAAGAAAATTGGGAATTATATGATAATTGTTTAATCAAAGATGATATTATATTGACAATTGAAGATATTCCTATTGAGATACTAAATAAACGACCTGTAATGTTTTTTGATAAATTTAATCAATATATAAATTTTGATACATGGATTACATGCATGTTTCTAGAAAAAGAAAAAGATACTTTAAAATTTAAAATTCTAAGAAATGATAAACAATATGAAATTGTTATTCCTAGAAAACCATTAAGTAATATAATTCAATTTCCGTATTATGCGGATAATGATAAAATGTCTCTTGAGAAATTATTAATTCTAGATGAAGAAAGAACAAGAAAAATTAGAGATGATATACAAAAAAATCCCAAAATATTATTTGTTTAAATATTATAAAATATTTATATTTATAATATATAAATGGATAATAGAATAAATTTATCACCTTTACATTGGGGACCAAAAACATGGTTTTTTTTAGACTCTGCAGCAATGGGTTATCCATTATCACCAACTGATAGTGAAAAAACATCTGCAAAAAACATGTTGTTATCTTTAAAAGATCTATTACCATGTGAAAATTGTAGAATACATTATAAAGATTTTATAGATAAACATACACAATATTTAGATAATATTGTTAAAGATCGTGATACACTAATAACATTTATTAATGATTTACATAATGATGTGCGTAAAAGAAATAAACAAAATACACGATCTATTGAAGATGTATTTGATTATTATCATAAAGAATATTCAAAACCACCAGTTGTTACTACCGAATCATTTGTAAATAATAATAATAAAATACAAAGTAAAGATGAAATAATTAAACAAATGCAACATTCTCCAAAAGAAGATTATGAAAATATTACATCTGATTTATTATTTCATTTTAATCCAATTACATTACTAATTGGTGTAATGTTAGGATTAATTATATATAAATTTTATTTAGATACTTTTTGCGCTAATGATAAAAGTTGATCATGAGTAATATTATTAAACCAATCATCTAATGTTAAATCAGATTTTTTTAATAAATTATCTCTATTATTTGCCATAATAGATGCATAATTTCTAATAATTTGTTTAAATGTAAGATTAGATCCCCTTATTTTTTGCAATAATTTTGGTATTAATTTTTTCATTTTAATACCAGTTCTTATTCTTTGATAACAATACCATGAACACCATGCACCACAATATCCACGTGGATCAGCTATATTACTATTTTGTTCTAATATTTCATATCTTTGAAAACTAATTCTAGGACTTCCATCTGTAGGTGATATATATTCAAAGTCTTTTTTTATTAATTTAGTAAAATATTGATATATATATGTATCTAATTCATCGGGAAAATAATAAAATCCATTGGGTGGTTTTGATCCATCAGGTTCAAAACGTTCTAATAAATTATACTCTTTATCATATATTAATATATTTGCATGAGATCCTTGTGATAATTCAATACCAATGGGTATAATAAAATATCTATATTTAGTATCTAAAAAATTAGAAAATAAATTATCTAATCCAAGAGGAAAAAATATTGTTTGATGTGACCAAATTATTTCAAAATTTAAAAAATCAGTTCGAATAATACGATTATTTACATAAAAATCAGATAAATTTGGATTATTTATTATATTTGGTAAGGATAAACTTGTTTTAATTGGTTGTTTTACTAAATCTTGTATAGCAATTAAACCACCAATAATATCTAATGTAATACCAGTATATGATGAATTATTTACTAATTTAGAAGTAATATTAATACAATAATTTTTTTTCTTTTCAGGATATGATATACCATTATTAATATTATTTTTTATTTCAACTGTACAATTATCTAATGATAATTTTTTATTACTACATTTTGATTCCCATTCAGTAACATATTCAGTATTAGGATTATTAATTAATTGATTATAATATGATTTTATTAATATATCTAAAAATAAATTATAATTATTACTTGAAACTAACATATCATACGGACTAATACCAATTTTATTCTTTAAAAATATAGATAATTTTTTAGTTTCTAAAATATCTTTATATTTTTTCCATTTTTCAGGTAATAAATAATGTAGTACTGTATTATTTTCATTATTTTGTATTAAAAATGATGAGTTTGTTAAAATATCAGGAAAATAATTTGTTAAATTATTTATTAATAATAAATGTAATATGGTATTCCCATCTATATTTATTTTTTTGCATACTTCCGTAGATGGGTTAATAAAATTATCTAAATTAATATTATATTTTATAGCTAGATGATAATGTGTATTACCATTAATATCTTGTAACTCCATAATATCATTTATTTGTGATGTTGACATTGATTCTAATAATTCTTTTAATATTATATTATATTGGAGTTCAATTGCATACATTAATGATGTACGGTCATTTATATCTTGAAATTTAATTAAATCAGTATTATCTTTATTTTGTAAAATTGCTTTAATAATTTTAATATTCTTACTAATAATTGAATTATGTAAAGGTATTTTTTGTTCAAAATTAATAAATTGGTTCATTTCAGGATAATAACTTGATAATAATTTAACTAATTCTTCTTTACCTTGTAAACATGCTGTATGTAATGGAGTATTTTTATATTTATCAGTAGTACTTAATCTTGCACCATAATCTAGTAATAATTTTGCACAGTTTGTTGAATTAAATTTAATAGCATAAAATAATGGTGAATATTCTTCTATATCTCTAAAATTTGTAATATCTATACCATAATTAATATTATTGTAGTCTAATAATAATTTTAATATATCTATTTGATTATAACGTATTGGTAAATAACATATTTGTTTACCATCAGGATCTATAATATCTATTCTTGGTTCTAATTTTAATAATAATTCTAATAATTTAATTTGATTATTATAAATTAATAAGTGTATTAAATAATTTCCTGCAGAATCACGAATATCAGGGTCAATGTTTGATTTTAATATTTGTTCAACACCATCCCATTTTTGAATTGTAATTAATTCAAAAATTATTTTTTGATAATTGTCAGTATCCATTAATTATATTTTTTAAAAAAAATATATAATTAACGTTTTTATTATAAAAATTTAATCCAAATCAATAATATTTGTTAGATAATTATGTAAAGACACTAATACTTTTTTCTTTTCCTCATGATATGGTCTAAATAATTTTAAACAATCTTTCACAGTTTTCCATTTAATATCACCAATTTCAGTTAATTGGTCTTCATGAATTTTATCTAATCCAATTTCATCTTCACTATCATATAATGCTATATAATAAATATGTTTATATAATACCCCATTTGTACCATGAAATGTTTCACTTATTGGAAAAAATTTATTTAATATTAATAAATTACTTTTTACTATCCCTGTTTCTTCATAAAATTCACGTAATGCACATTTTAAATTTTTTTCATTTTGATTACGTCTGCCTTTAGGAAATCCCCATTCTGGTTCACTATAATGTTTAACAAATTCTTGATCAAAAAATTTTGCATCATTTAATAATTTAAATTTTTCTAATGAATCTTCCATTTCTTTTAAATACATTTTATTATATGACGTTTTTTTCCATACTTCTTCCCATAATTCTTTAAACTCTTTTGTTTTTAAAAATTCAATTTCGTCAGGCGACATTTGTGATATTAAATGAAATATGGATTCTTTTTTATTAACATCATATCTTCCTCTAATAAATTCAATATATCCAAGAGAATGTTTTCTACGTACAATTAAATATTCAATATCAGAATTTAATATATTAATGTTTGTTTCATCAATTGGATTATTGTTAATATTAACAACAATATTATTTTTAACATCAAATTCCTCTTTGTGAACTAGTTTATCAATACATTTATCCATTTTTTCTTTGTCCATTTTAATACATATAATTCCTAAACTTGTTATTGGTTCAGTACATTGTTTTTGAGTATGCCCAGATTTACCACAATTATTACATACAATATTATTTTTATTAAAATAATTCATATTAAATTATTACTATAACTTAATATTAATATTGGTTTAAATTAAAAATTCATTTGTTTTATTTATTGTATTAGAATCAATATCATCTTCATGAAATTCAACTAAATCATTACTTTCAATAACCTCTTCATCTGGGTTAAATAATTCGGGTTTGTAAAAATTATCAATTTCACCTTGGGTGGCCATTTCATCTAAAAATCCAAGAGCTATCATCATATCATTTTTATATAATTTTTTAGATAAGATTGTGACTTTTATTAGATTGCCTTTGGATAGTTCAACTTTCCCTTTAGGGGAAGTTATATTTGAGTCCCCAGATTTATTTGCTTCAGAAGATTTTTCTTTTGATTTATAATAATATTTTCCCATTTCATTTGAAAATAATTGGATATTCACTTTATCAGGGGTAATAACGCATGAAATTGGCCCATGACTTGACAGTAAGATTGCATTATTAATATTTTCGATTTTAGTGATAATTTGAGTTTTTTCAACAGGAACGCATAAACTTGCTAAATATCTAATTTTATATACTGCTGAACCAGAAAAATTTTCACCTTCAATATCACCATCACTATAATCTTCTATTTTTAAAACTTTAATAACATACCCAAATTCATTACATTTACCCTGAACTTTTTTCTCTGTATTAAATTTTAAATTGTAATACAAATCATTATTCATATCTTTGGGTAAAAGAGATATACGGGTAGATAATACCGTATTGACAATAGGGAGAACTAGACTGGTTGTTTCTGCCATTTTACTATTAATATAGTATAATATTATTTGTTTATAAATATATTAATTTCATTTTTTATTATATAAATAATTATTAATAATACAGATTATAAAATGGAGGTTAATAACAATAATATGAAACGTCGTAGAAGTTGTACATTATATGAATATCCAGAAGATATGATAAAGAGTAAGATTGTATTTGGGGGTAGTGTTAAGAAAAATAAATTAGTTAATGAAGAAGAAGACGATGATGAACATGGTATTGATTTTAGTAAAATTTTTAAAAAAAATACTGGTGATGAAAGTTATGTAGTTGATAATAAAATTTATTTTACAGATGATATTACAAATGAATCAATTACAAAACTAAACAAGCAACTATTAACTTTACAAAGTAAATTAATTAATATGAGTAAAAATTTAGGTATTGATCAAATTCCTATAAAATTATATCTATCGTCATATGGAGGATCTCTTGATGCGACATTTAGATGTATTAATTGCATTCGATCCTTAACAATTCCAATATATACAATTGTAGATTCATATGCCGCGTCAGGATGTACATTAATTTCTGTTGTTGCTGATCGTAGATTTATGACAAAATATAGTACATTTCTTATTCATGAACTTAGGAGTGGGATTGGGTGGCAGAAATTTTCGGAGATCGAAAATGAAGTTCAAAATATGAAAACATATATGGAAATGATTAAAGATATTTATTCAACTCATACAAAATTAACAAGAGCACAATTATCATTAATGTTAAAAAAAGATGTTCAGTGGACACCAAACCAATGCCTTGCATATGGACTCATTGATGAGATTATAGAATAAAAATTGAAAAATAAATAATCTAATTTTGTTATAAATTAGATTATTATAGTGAACAAAATGAAGTGGAATATTACGAGTGTTAAAATAACAGATGATAACCAACATGTTGATATAGAAGGATATTCTCTTGATGATGATGATACTTATTTTTCTAGTAAAATTAAGAGAACTACATTACTTAATGCATTAAATATAAATTGTAATTTTCATGAAGGGTATGCAATATCGATGGTAAATCCATTGGAAATTTATATAATTGAACTTGAATTTGAGAAAAATAAAGTTCATTATAATATGTTGAGAAATAGTATATCTGTTTCTGCAGATAAGACAATATATTTTGATCATCCTGCATATATGGGTTTACCATTGATAGTTTTTATGCAATGGAAAGGAATGTTAAATACAGATTTGAATGAATAATTTTTTTATTCAATTACTTTTATAAAAGATTTTCCATCTTTACTAAAACCTAATTTTCTTAAATTATCATTATCTGATTTAACAGTTAGCACATATTTATTTTTACTAGAATCTATATTTACTTTAAGATCCATTTCCTCGACTTTTTTAATTAAATATTCTTTACGATCATGGATGTTTAAAGGAAATTCTAATGTAGGATGATTATTAGGTATAATTAAATAAGTAATATTTTCTTTATTATATTTTTCTAATTGAATTAATTTTTCTTTAATTTGATTACATATTTTTTGACGAGAATCATCTTTTTCAATACCAGTTACATTTAATTTTTTACTATACATTAAAATTTCAGATTTTTCTTTATCTTCACATGTTGAACCTTTAACAGATACAATACCTTCGCCTCTTTTTTTATTTTGTAATTCTGATTGATCTATATTTTTACGAATTTTAAATATTTCAGAATTATCTTTTATATCAATAATACCAACAATACTATTTTCTTTTTTAGTACTATAATAATTAGTATCAAAATTTGATTTTTCTAATATAACAATTTCTTCTTTTGGGATTGTAAATAATTTTAAATAATTTGACATACTCAAATCATTTATTAAATCTCGTTGATATACAGTTCTATAAAATAAAGGAACATTGTCTTTTTGATTTAATGGTTGAAAAATATAATACACATTTCTATAAATTAAATAACCAGGTACATTATATCTATCATAAATTACATCAGAAAATGTATTAAATTCATCATCAGATATTGGTAATAAATGACTTAATGCTTGATATATAAAAAAATCATCAAATAATTCTGCTTGATCTTCATTTAAACTTTTTTTAACATAATCAACAATTGCAGATAATGTATACACATATTTTAATTTATATAATTCTTTTATTTTATTTTTAGCATAATCAATTTCATTAGTAGCATATTTTAATAAAAAGGTAGAATAATCTAATTTTTCTTTATCTAATCTTTTATAAATTAAACTTGTAGGATCATATAATGAAGTTAATTTAGGATCTTCACATGTATATTTACATGGTAAAAAGTCACATAAATCAGTACATTGTTTTTTAACATCTTTTGTTTTATCAGGTGGTAAACAATTTTTTGATTTTTCTTGCTCTTCTATAAAAATATTTGATTGATAGTTAATAGGACAATCTATAGAAATTTCTTTCATTGCATGTTCTACTTTTTTAATTAACATTAATTTTTTTTCAGCTTTACGATATAATTCAATTTCAGTACTTATTTTTTCTTTTAAATTAACAACATATTTATATACATTTACATCGGGATATGGATTTTCTTTACTCATTAAATCATAATGAACACAATATCTAACTGCACGACCAATTACTTGAATTACACGACCTAAATTATAGTGAGTATCTAATATATGTACATCTTTAATATTATGTAATGTAATACCTTCATTCATTACTTTTGTTCCTAATACTAATTTAATTAATTTTCCTTGTTTGTTTATTACATCATTAAATATATTTTTTAATACATTTATTTTTTCATCAGGCTCTTCCTCTTCTTGTTCTTCATCTGTACCTGTAAATTTTACAAAAGTAGCTGGATAAAATTTTTCTTTTCCATATTTTTTTCTGAATTCAACATATGTTAATCCATATAAATAATCAATTGTATTATCTTTAATATCATATTCACCACTTTCCTTATATCTTAAAAATCCATTCATTGTTAAAATTTCATCAAATATATCAATACCAACTGTTTTTAAATTTGCATATACAAATCCAGTACTAGCTCCATTTTTTCCATCAAAAGATTGTAATATATTTTTTAAACAATTATACATTTTACTTGAAAAATGTTCTAAATTTTGATATAATAATATATCACCAGTAAATGATAATTTATTTTCAGATAATCGTATTAATTGTTGTGAATTAGGATATTTATTATTAAATATTGATTTATTTATTTGATTACATAATGAAACATGATTAGTCTCTAATAATTTTAATAATTTATTATATCCATCATTTCCATATGCAGAAGTTAATTTATTATTTTCTAAATATGGTAATGCAAAATTTGATATTGATCCTGAATTTTTTTCAAGTGCATCTTCACCAAATTTACTTGTAATTTCCAAGTATGCATTTAATTGAAAATCCCTCATATTACATAAAATTAGTGGTGTAAACATTAATGATGGTGGGATATCACCTATTTCTTTTTTTAAAGCAAATAAAAATGGATCTGCACCTCTAAAATATGAAATATAACCACTAGCCATAGCTTTAAAATATTCTAATCCATCTGGTTTAAATATCATATCTGAACTTTTAACATGAGTAAATACTTTTTCTCTTAATATTGGTACTTGTTTAGGGCGAATAAAATTAATTAATTCGATAATATCATCTGCAAAATTTTTCATAGGTGTTGCTGATAGTAATACTACACGAATATTTTTTGATTTATCAATAACTTTTTTTACAGCATGACCATAATTATTTAATCCGTGATCAATACCTGTTAAATTGTGGGCTTCATCTACTATTATTAGAGTATTATCTAATGATTCTATTTTATCAACTGCTACATCACGTTCATATTCACCTTCATCATTTTTACGATAAGTTTTTTGAACTTTATTATCAACTATTTTTTTATCAACTATTCTTTCTCCGAGAACTTTTCTGTAAAAGGTTTTATAACTCATAAATTTATAATATTGATTGATTAATAACTTTACTGATTTTTCAGCTTCTTTAACTGATTCTTCATTATTTTTATCATACGGAATTTCTTTTAAATAATCTTTGGCATAAAATTTTAAAATATCATTTTTCCAATTATCTCTAATTAATGGTCCAGATACTAATACATATATTTTAGTTTGAAAACGTCTTACTTCTTGTTTAAAATTTTCAGCGATAGATATTGCACTTAATGTTTTTCCTGTACCTACACCATGAAAAATTAACACACCTCTATATGGAGTAGAAGGTCTAATAAAATTAGATAAAAAAGATTGATGTGGATTTGCATTTAATTTTTTCTTACAAATATCAGTTCTATATTTTTCAAGATCATCATAATTTGTAATTTTCTTTCTTTTACTTGATCTATTATAATGAAATTCACGTTTTTTATATATTTTAGATTGAAAATTTAAATCACTAGGATATGGAAAATAATCATCACTCATATAAAAATAACAGAAAAAATAATTTAAATTTATAATTATTTCTTTTCGTTTATATAATTTAATTAATATCTAGATAAATGTATAAGTATGGAATATACATTGTCTGATAAAAAAGGAATTATGACAAGGATAAATAATTTAAAATCAAAAAAACATTATACTGAAATATATAAAATTATAAAAGAAAATAATGTAAATCATAGTCAAAATATAAATGGTGTTTTTATTAATTTAACAAATATAGAAAATGAAGTTCTTGATAAAATAGTTAAATATATAGATTATGCTGAATCTAGAAATACGGAAATAGATTCTGAATTTTATTCAAAGGTAGTATCAGAGAAATAAATATTAAATATATTATATAAAATAATATATTTAATTTATATAAATGGGTATTAAAAATTTAAAAAAATTTTTAGATAAATATGCATCATCTTCTATATTAAATACAAAATATGAAGATTATGAAAACAAATCAATTGCAATAGATACTAGTTTAGTACTATATAAATATATTTCAGCAATGAGAAAAACTGGAAAAGATTTAACAAATAAAGATGGAATTGTTACAAGTCATTTACATGGATTAATATTTTTAATTAATAAATTACTTAGTCATAAAATTACACCAGTATTTGTATTTGATGGAAAACCACCTGATATTAAAAAAAATACATTAACTAAAAGACAATATAATCGTAAAAATGCGGAAGATAAATTATTAGAAGATTTAACACCTGAGAAAAAAATTTCATATTTTATGCAAAGTACTAAAATATCTAATGATATTGTTAAAGAAACAAAAATAATGTTAAAAACACTAGGTATTCCATATGTAGATTCCCCAGAAGAAGCAGATGCGCAAATGGTATGTTTATTACAAAAAAAATTAGTATATGCAGTTGCTACTGAAGATATGGATTTATTAACATTTGGGGCGGATCGAGTATTAAAAAATTTTTTTTCTACCAAGGATAATAATATTTTAGAAATTGATAGAGATAAGATGTTAAAACAATTAAAATTAACAGGAAAACAATTTATTGATTTAACTATATTATTAGGTTGTGATTATTTACCAACATTAGATAAAATAGGTACAATGAAAAGTTATGATTATATTACAAAATATAAATCATTAGATAAAATTGTTGAAGTTGCTAATGTTCCAGAAAATTATAATTATGAAGTAGTTAGAGATTATTTTGAAAATGCTACATCTAAATGTAATGTGCCTAAAGAAGAAGACTTAAAAATTGTAAAAACAAATCCAGATAATATATATAAATTATTGGTAGATAAATATGAATTTAATTTGGGAAAATATAATAATTTTATAATTGCAAGAAATAAATTTTTTATTTAATCATTTCTATTATAAATTAATGTGCTATGTACATTATCTGCATAATCAATTGTATGTTTTTTATATACATCAAATGCTTGTACTGATGCATCAATACTTTGATGATAATAGGGAAATGGTATATTATTTTTACTGTTTTTACTTAAATGATAATATTTTTCTATCCATGATCCTAATGAACATGAATCAAAGTGTAGTATATGTAAATCTTCAAAAGGAACATTATAAATATTTTTTCCTTCTACTCTATTATTATATGAAAAATTATGAACACCACGTGATTCTACACCTTTTTCAGGACGTGCTGCACTTTTACCATTAGCATATGCGCGACATGGGGCATTTTTACCACATCTTAAAAATTTAACCGCAGAAAAACAAGTTGCTTCTTCTTCTCTATAAATTGCCTCAGCATTTTCTAGTTTTAGACATTTATAGTTACTATCAATATTATCTAATATTTTTAATCTTCCATGTAATAATTCATCAACATCAACATTAAATACCCAATCAATACCCATATCTTGTGCTTTTACTAATGTATCATTAATAAATGTAATTTGTCTTTCAAATAATGTCATATAATTATCACCATCTTTATTTGAATTACCCATTTCAAATGTTACATCTTTTTGATTTTGTAAATAATCTTCTAATTCAGGGGTATCTTCTACACGGATAAAAAAATGTGTAACACCTATAGTTCGATGATGTTTAAACCATAATGATAAATCAATTGGTTTTCTCATAAATGTAATTAATCCTACAGTTGAATTTTGTTTTTCGTGGATAGGTGGATTAGCAAAAAATTCATATACGTATTCTTCACTCATTTTTTCATATCTATTATTTATTAAGTATAATATTATTAATACCATTATAAAAATTATAATATGTTTATAATTCATATAATTAATATATAAAAAAATTATGAATAGATATATATTAAAAAATGTTATGAATAGACGAATTAAATCTGTAAAAGATACAGATGTTACTATTGATATTATCAATAAATATTTTAATAAAAATCTTGGATTTGGAAAATATAAACAAACTGCAATTGATTTATTACAAATAACAATAAATATATTAAATGAATTTGAAATACCATATTGTTTAATATCTGGAACATTATTAGGATATGTAAGACATAATGATTTTATTCCCTGGGATGATGATATAGATTTATTAGTTGATAGTAGTATTATTAATAAATATGAAAATATTATCAAAAAATATAATGATACAATAAAGATTATTAATATCAATAATATTATTATTAAAATATGTTTTAATAATAAAGAATATCCAATTCAAAATCATAAATCTAACCACATAGATACGTATAAAACATATAATTGGCCATTTATAGATTTATTTCCATTTACATATGAAAATATAAATACATTAAATTTTTTTGGTAAATTATGGAAGGTAGATGAATTTTTTCCATTAAATAATGTTTTATTTTTAGGAATGAATGTAGTAATACCAAAAAATCCAGATTATTTTTTAGAATTAAATTTTTCAAAAAATTATTTGATAGAATGTGTATCAAATAAATACATTCATAAAGAGGAAAAACTTACAAAAGATAATATTGTTAAAATATCATATGAAAAATTATTAGAATACATTTAATGGATACATTTTATTAATTCTAAGATTATTCATAAATGTATTATATAATATATGTCTTTGAGTATTATTGTGTACTGATTTATATTTATCATTTAATAATTTTAATAATTTAATAAATACATTACAATTATTTGTATTATCTGTATCATTAAGAATTTCAGCTAATCCAAAATCAATAAACGATATTACATTATCTTTTACTACAATATTATTTAAATTAAATTCAGGATAATATATATTATTTATATTTAAAATATTAAATATATTAATAATTTGTGTTTCCCAATCATCTGGAAGTAAAAAATTATAATATAATGAATCACCTAAATATTGCATTGTAATTGTTAATTTATCAATATCATATTTAATTAATTGAGACAATTTTTGCATAATTAGTAATTCATTATTATATATAATACTACGATTATCATGATTTTTATAACTCCATCTTAATTTATTATTATATACTTTCATAATAATATTATTATCTTTTAATAAATATATACTTGCAGTACTACCAAATCCATAAGCTTTTAATGTTTCATTATATTCTTCATCTAGAATATTATGTAATGTATATGAATTTAATATATAATCAATATCATTCATTAATTGAGATGCAAAATTAGATGTAAGTGCATCTTCCTCTGACGTAATTATATTATCTGGTTCAATCGCATTATTATACCTGGTAGTAGTTATATTTGTATATTTTTCATCTTTAATATAGTATAGTAGTATCTTTTGTATTTGAGTATATAATTTATTATTAAATAATTTTGCATTTAATATTTTATTTACATTATAATTGGTATCTAAATAATTAAATATATTAACATAAATTACATCTTCTATTATTTTATTTGATATATTTTTATTTATTTGTTCATTATTATTAGGTAGTTTATCATTTACATATAAATAACATACATGATCTAATAATTCTAATTCTTTTACTAATTTAGCATAAACTGGTGTATTGTATATTACATGCAAATTATTTTGTATATTTGTTATAAAATGTTTTTGATCAATTGTATTAGGAATATTATATATATTTAATTTATCATGCATTTTTCCTATTAATATATCAATTTGATCATCGATTGGATATACATTTTTAAATATTGTTTCTAAGCATTTATTTTTAATAATGTAAAAATGTAAATGATAAAAAATATCATCAAATTTATAATAAGATCCAGTATATTTTTTTTCTTTTGGTTCTGAATTTGCACAAATTATATCCCAATCATTTGGAATTGAATAAATATATTTTTCTAAATTTTCTATATTATTAACTAATATATCATCTTCACATATAATGGTATAATCTTTAAAATTTAAATATCCATACATCATAGATTTAATATGACTACAATAACATGCTAATGGTCCACTTTGAATTTTAATATTAGGATCACTTATTTCAGAAAATTCATTAATTATTATTTTTTCAGGAATATTTTTATTAAATTGTCGTAAAAAAGTAAATATAGAATTTACATTATTTTCAAAATTAATATCTTTCCAATATACAGCATCTATATATGTTATATTATTTTTATGGATTGATAATTTATTAAGTTCAGTAATACTAGATGATAATCTATCTACATCTTTTTTAAGATTTATTAATATACAATTTGTATCTAATGGTTTTTTAAATTTTAATTCAATAATATTTTTTATATAAAAATTATTATTTAAATTATCTTCATTTTTTGATTTAAAATGATCTAATATTGCATTTTTTAATTCAATTGGAAATAATTCATTTGGTATTAATAATCCATTTTCATCTTTTGTTAAATGCAAGGTAGGTGAATAATTATATTTTGATAATATTGACCCTCTCAGTTGATATTTTCTATTAGGTAAACTACCATGATAATGATGACGCATAATACCTGGAACATATCCTAATCTTGCACCTATTATATTATTTTCATATATTTCTAATGATTTTTTATAATCCTCTGATTCATTATCTACAAATATAGTATGATAACTACCTAATAAACAAGCTGCTAAATATGTATCTCCGTTACCTGTAATAGCATATTCATATATTCCACCAATTTTTTCAAATAATTGTCTAGTACATGCCCATGCAAATCCAGGATGCCAATATGATATTTCATTAGAATTATTACTTCTTTTATTTTTTTTAATATATTGAAATGCCAAACTAGTAAATATAATATCAGTATCATTATTTTGATCTAAAAATAATACATTACTAAATAATTGTACAATATCTCTACTACCGTTTAAAATTTTTAATGTATCTAATGCCCAATGAGGATTATCAAATTCAAGATCTGCATCAATCCATGCAACTGCTTTCCATGTATCAGGTAATAATTTTCTTATGCCAATATTAATCATATTTTCTTTATGCCAAATGGGCATTTCATTTGTTCGTAATTGCAAATGTTTTTTATTATTAGAATCAGTAATATAATATTCTTGATTACCATAAGCTAATTCAACAATATATAATATTACATTTTGTTCATCTTTCATTCTTCTAATAAATTCTTTTGCTAATATGTATCTAATTGCATAATTACATGGATTACTTATTACCATTATAACATGTAATTTATCTTCAATTGGTAAATTATTTAATATTGCTTTTTTAATATCATTTTCAGTATATCTAATATTATCTATTTCAATACCATTTATTAAAGTCATTTAATAATTATATATATTATAATTATTAAAAAAAATTAAAAAATATCATCTAAATATGTTATTTTTCTTAAATATTTGTACTGACCTTCAATTAATTCATATTTAATATTCATTAAATTTAATATAGTAATTGGTTCATTTGTAAATGAATTTTTATTAGCAATATAATTCATAAAAACAAAATAGTATAAATTAAAATTACAACATGTTGGAGTACATATTTCAATATAATTATCACGATTACGAATTATATAATTTGTATTTTCTTTTTTTGCTAATCCATTAACTAATTTTAAATAATATTGTGTATATTCATATTTATCGGTTATTTCTAATATTTTTTTAAATTGATTTTCACTGACAAATGGTCGGGCACTATCATGAATAATAATTTTATTAATATTTGGATATTTATTATTAATATAAACTAATCCAGTTTTAATTGATATAATTCTAGAATTTATATCATTAATTAATATTGTAATTTTATTATTATCTTTTATTAATTCTTTTATTTCATTATAACAAGATGTATTTGTAATAATTATTAATTCATCAATTATATTTATTAGTGAATTTATTGAATATGATATTATAGAATTATTATTAATAGCATATAATTGTTTAGGTGTATCTGCATTAAATCTACTACTGGTTCCTGCTGCTAACAATATACCAATATTTATATTTGAATAATTTATTACTTTATTATATGTAATATTATTTGTAAAATTATATATTTTATATTTAATCCATTCAATAATATTCATTATTATATTGACGCATATGTTATATATTTCTCAAACGCATTAATATTTTCATTTTTATAAGAATCTATTTTTGGAGTAAATGAATTTAATTTTAATGAATGAGATGGATCAATTACAGAATCAATTTGTTTAATGGTTGTATTAATTGGATTAGGTGTAGTAGTTACTAATGAAAATGATACAAAAGTAAATGCAATCATACCAATAATACTTCTACCTACAACGGAATTAAAAAATTCTGATGCGGAAGAAATATCAATAAATTTCATTTCTCTAACACTAAATAATATAATAAATGGTATTAATTCAAAAATAAATTGTCTTGTAAATGATGCATGCATTACTTCTAATATATTTGTTGTTTCAATCTGATGATAAAATAATAAATATGATAAAATAAAAATAAAAACTAGAAAAAATGATACTAAAATATGCATATTACTTTATGATTCTATTTTTTTTTTCAAAATATCATAAAAAAATGGATCATTTGTTATTTCATAATATTTTATTAATTTAATAAATTCTTTTGATGTTGATTCTGTTCTAAATTCTTTTATAAATTCAAGTGGTAATAATTTATAAATAGGATGATTAATATGTAACAAACTACATTTTGATAAATAATTTGAATTATTGCAATTTATTTTATTTATTTTATCTAAAATATTTGTTAAATTGTATTTTTTATAAAATTTTTTAGCAATATTTTGATATTTTTTAGATAATAATTCTGTTATTTCTATTGGTGATGTATAAATAGCTTGTTCTATAGGTGATAATAATAATGGATATGATTCTTCAATTACAGGTATTGAAGATAATGTATCTAAATATTCAACAATATCTTCAATAAATGGTGCTTTTTCATAAGGATAATACCAATTATAATTTAATTTATTATTAAAATAATAATTAAATATCCATATTAATCCATTTATATATTCTTTAACCGCAGTATTTGGATTAATTAAATATTTATTATAAAATGTATTTTTTGGATATAAATAATATTTTATACTATATTGTTCTTCTAAATAATTACTATCATGAATATCTTTATTAATTGTATTTATTATGTTATTATCTAATGGGTCATTATTAAATGATGACTTTTTTTTTCTAATATAGTCTTTTGGTGTAAGATTTGATAATGTTTTATTTGAATTTTTAATATTAAAAATTTCTAATAGATTTGGTAATTCTATTTTTTGTAATTCTTGAAAAAATAATTGTAATTGTTTTAAATTTATTTTTTTAATATTTTCATCAGATTCAATAATGTATCCTGATTTATATATTTTTTTGTATATATCTAGTATTTTTAGATAATGATTATTTACTTGGATCGCTTCTAATTTAGGTAAAAAATCATCACCAAATATTGTAAAAATAAATATTATATCATTAATAATATCTTGATTAATTTTATTTGTATTATTAATATATTCTGTAATTAATAATTTGAATATTTCAGTAGATAATATATAATCTTGGTTATTTTGTTGATCATATCTTATTATATCTATTTCATTAGGTAAAATAGAACATAATAATATCATATCAGAATCAGGACTGTATATAGTAATTTTTTTATTAATAAATAAATTTTCATATGTACGAATATAATTAATTATTTTATATTCTCCTTCACCACTAACGGTATCGTCATTTATTTGTAAATTTACTGGAAATGTATGATTTTTTATTGATTTCGTTAATTTTTTCATAAAAGTAGTCCCAGGGGATATATTCAGTTTTAAAAAGGTAAATTTTGTATTATGATATTTGGTATAGTCATATGGATATTCTTCTGATAATTCAGATGGAAAATCATAATTATTTATTTTTTTTGAAATTTGATTATTAATAATTTCTCCAATATATCTTCGATGGCGTTGTTCCATAATTTTACTAATAGTTGGTATTCCGTCTAATGATAAATATATATATTGTAAATCGCTAAAACTAGATATATAATATTCGATTGATTTAATTATTTGGTGTATAATTATTATATTTGGGTCTAAGTTTTTTAAATCATTAATTAATTGTAATATTCCAGATGGTGTATGAATAAAATCTATAGATAGATAAAATATAGATTCATAATTTTTATATTTATTTTCAAAAAATTTAATTAGTTTAAGGGAAGGGTAATTGATAGATATTAATAGAATTTTATATAAATAATTTAGATCAGAAATAACTTGAGCTGATATTTTATGTATTATGGAATTAAAATCAAAAAACAATATGTGTGATGATATTTTATTAGTAGGATTATATTCGGTAATTAATTTTGATTTGTAAGATGATTTTAAAGTATTAAAAAATTTCTCAATGCCCATAAAATAGAAAATAATTTTCTTTTTGTAAATTATAAGTAAATTAAAATGGGTAATTCTCCTTCTAGTTCAGGCGGTGCACCACCAGCACCAGCACCAGATTGTAAGCCATATGGTGGCGGTCGCAGTATAAATTCAGCATCCAGTTCAACAACAGTGGTTGGTACTCCTTTAATAGGAGGAGGTAATACTGAAACAAGTGGTCAGAGTGAGCAGTCGTGTCCTAATACAATATTAACTGATCAAACTCAGATAAATAGAACACAAAATTTAAATAATATTGATAATTCAGTTGTAATGATTAATAAAAGTAATTTAAAAAGTATATCAACATCGATAAATCAAATGGTAGTAAATAGTATAACTAATACAACATCATCATCATCTCAAAATGTTAATATTGCACAAAAATTAAGTATAAATATTGAAGGTGTTGCTAAAGATGTAACTGTATCTAATATTTCCCAAACAGCAACAATTGATTTATCAAATGCTATAAGTACAGAAATGTCAGCAATTGATAATGTAAGAACAGATTTATCAAATCAAATTATGCAACAATTTAGTAATAATATTAGTTCAGATGTAATGAGTAAAGCATCAAATGATATACAAAATGAAATTGCAAATCAAACTGCTGCTGCTGTAAAACAAAAAAATGATTTAAAATCAGAAACAAAAAAAGAAACTATTCTTTTTCCAGGAGCAACACCTTATCCTCCACCACCTGCAAATGCTAATGCAAATATTATAACAAAACAAAAAACAGTAAATGATTTATTAGTATCAACAACTATATCTGCCCCATTTAGTTTAACTAATGATGTATCTAAAACAATTGAAACAAATATACAAAATTCAGTAACTCAAAATTTTACACGTAATACGGTTACACAATTAATGCAAGCTATAAATTTATCTCAAGATATGAGTATTAAAATAAAAAGTGTAGGTGGTAATGTAACTGTATCTAATATATCTCAATTAGCAAATATACAACTTAGACAAGTACTTGATCAAAAAATGAATATTGGTACTGCAATTACAAATTCTTTAGCATCTAGTGCTGGAATTCAGAATGATGAAAGTCTTACGTTGAAAAAAAGAGATGAATCATCCAATATTAATAAAAATGAAGTACGAAATACAGCTGATTCAACTTCAGATCAAGATCAAAAATCAAGTTCTTTATTGACAATGACTACTGGATTTGGAGGTTCAACTGCTTCATGTGGATCATCATTTTTTATTTTCTGTTCTTGTTGTATTTGTATAGTTTTATGTATGGTTGGACCAATGTTAGGTGGTATGATACCAGCATCAGGTGATTCAGAAGCTTCAGAAGAAGAAACATCAGAAGAATCTACTAGTTCAGATGCACCAGTAACAGAAACCGCAGAAAGTCCCGAAGCAGCAAGTTCAGAAGCAGCAAGTTCAGAAGCAGCAAGTTCAGAAGCTCCTGGAACATCTGTAGGTGGATATTATTAATAAAATATTTAATTATATAAAAAAATAATAATAAAATAAATATAT
>Ga0214923_10003129_pt1 | contig 21093 bp, 18 predicted proteins | sample LL1510_MetaG_FD_177993 | JGI IMG/M metagenome (GOLD analysis project Ga0214923, IMG submission 177993) | Freshwater microbial communities from Lake Lanier, Atlanta, Georgia, United States - LL-1510 | ecosystem: Environmental > Aquatic > Freshwater > Lake | place: USA: Georgia | collected...
AGGTCCGACTTCACCCTGGGGTCCAACGTCACCTTGAGGTCCAGGTTCACCTTGAAGACCAGTGTATCCAGTGTATCCGGTATAACCAGTATAACCAGTATAGCCAGTGTAACCTGTATATCCGGTATATCCTGTGTAACCAGTATGTCCCATTATACCCTCAGGTCCAACTTCACCTTGAGGTCCAGGTTCACCTTGAAGACCAGTGTATCCAGTGTATCCGGTATAACCAGTATAACCAGTGTATCCAGTATAACCAGTGTAACCAGTGTAACCAGTATGTCCCATTATACCCTCGGGTCCGGCTTCACCTTGAGGTCCAGGTTCACCTTGAAGACCAGTGTATCCGGTATAACCAGTATAACCAGTATATCCGGTGTATCCAGTGTATCCAGTGTATCCAGTATAACCCGTATAACCAGTATAACCAGTGTATCCTGTATAACCGGTGTAACCTGTATAACCCGTATAACCCGTATAACCAGTGTATCCAGTATAACCAGTATAACCCGTATATCCAGTGTATCCAGTATAACCAGTGTATCCAGTATAACCAGTATAACCAGTAGCACCTGTATTTCTAGCTTTACCATCACTACCCATTGGTCCAGTGTATCCAGTGTATCCTGTGTAGCCGGTATATCCAGTAAAACCTGTACTTCCAACAGTATTTATAATAATATTAGGTGATTGACATAGAGCATCGTTTGGACATATATAATAATTATCAGTATTACAAGTACGATATTTTTTACTCATTTTATAAGAGATAAACATAAAATTATTGAAAAATAAAATGAATTAATAGTTATTCTCTTTACTAAATAAAAAATGATAAATCAAGTTTTCATTATAATTCTAATAATATATCTAAGAAAAATGGAAAAACAAAATATAACATATAGTATTCCTGATTTGAAACCAATGTATAAAATAAATCCACATATAGTAATTTATCATCAGTAAATTTAGAGAAATTGTAATGTTTTAATGGGTTTTGTAAATTGGGGATGGTGTGTCACCCCTTCTATATTGCATTGACCCATACAATTTGGAAGATAGACATATTTATAATATCTTAATTCGGTTTTTATACAATTTGTAAAAAAATTGAATATATCTCTATCAAGAATTATACTTTCAATTTGAATTGGTGATTTTTCTATATTAACACCATTTTTTATTAATTTTCTTTTATCAAAAGTGTTTAAAATATGTGAAAAAACAAGTATTGTTTGTTTGGGATCTAATTGTAACAAAGGAATCGTATAATTTTTTAAAAAGAATTTTTCTTCTGATGATTCTTCTTTGTCATTAAAATTTGTTATATTTAATAATTGTTTTCGAAAAACAAATGTTGCAGCCGTTGAGTGATATTTCCCAAATGATCCCAATTTCCATATCTCATTTCTATCACCATAATAAATAAGTAATTCACTTGATCCTGCAATTGAATATTGTGGATTTTGTAACAAAGATACAACTCCGTGATATACTCTTGTAGGTGGATAATAATCATCATCATCCATATATACGATAAATTCACCCTTTGCCATTGCATTCATTATATTCCTTTTTGAAGCGAGAGTTATTTTTTGAGTATATCTTACATATGTTACGTATGTAAGATCCCTTACCAAATCTTCTATGGGATCTATACCGTCATCGACAATAATCCATTCCATATTTGTAAGAGGATATGTTTGTTGTTCGATACATTTAATCAATTGAGGGATAAATGGACGTCTATTATATGTAGGAGTACATATACTAACAAAGGGGAAATTAGTATCCATTATGTTTTATAATTATCTAAGAATTAATAATGTTTATCCGCAGATATTGTAATTTATAAAGTAATACTCAATCCTCCCTGAACAGGTGTCGTTAAAGGTTTTGGGTCAATGGGTTGGTAAGTTGTTTCGTAAACAGGTGGTGGAGATGCTCGTAACTCGGGTGGTTTTAATACATATGCATATTTAGCATCTGTAAAAAAAGATATATCATTTGTATCATTGTTTTGAAATACAATACCCGACATTTGTACCCCAGCTGAATTTGTTTTTGATAAATCTACACTTATTGGGGCTGGTGGTACACTTGTTGAATTATTTGGCAATACAATTGACAATGATGTTTTATTAAAATTGATTAATGTATCTATATCGGGTGTATTTATAAAATCGTAAAAACTAGATGTTTGACAAAATGATTTATTACTTATTATATTTACGTATTCCATTATAGGTTTATAATTCAAAATATCAGGATAAGTATTGTCTATAATTATGATGAGTTTGTTGCGAAGAACGGGTAGAGACATATTTGGTATGTTTACAGGATCAACACTTGTATAATTATATTGAGCGTTTAACATATAATTTACATATGAACTAAGAATATTTGTTAAATTTCCATACATCTCTTCATTTGAACTTTTCACGCGTAGGTGAATAAATAAAGGATCTGAGTAATTTGTACAAGTTGCTTCTTGAAATGCATATGTGGCTATGGTTCTCATAACATCACTAAATGATAAATAATTATTTATATCGATAAAATTAAAATTATCATTGGATGAAGAGTAAGATACACACGGTATATTGTTTATAGAAAATATCTGTAAATCCAAACATCGAGCACCTGAACTAATTACCTTTTTCAATGAATCTAAACTAACTGTTCGATTTCCACTATCCATACAACAATCGGCTGCTGTCATTACATAATAACTTGCCAATGAATAATTGAAATCAGTGGGAGAAGATGGTATAGGCAATAGTCCATTTATATTATCCATCCCTTCTTGGGTTTTTACATTTATTATTTTGTAAAATGAATAAACTAAGAAACTTAGGATACAAGCAATAAATATACCATAATATATTTTTTTAGTTTTCAGATTGTCATAAAGTGGTATGAATAATGATAATGATAAAAGAAATACAAATGCTTCCATCCAATACATCATATCGGGTGATAATATTGAACTAAATAATTTATAAAAAATTGCTGTAATAGAGAGAATAGCATACATTGGAGTAATAAATTGTTGAAATACAAATAATCTATTATTGTTTGAAGTATTTGGTTTAAATTCAAGTAAATTAATAATGAGAACAATAATCCATCCAACAAAAAACCCAAAAACGTCATTTGGTGGGTTAAATATTTCATAAACAAAAAAACATATAATTGAAAAAAAGAAACATAACCAAACAAGTTGCATTTCAGTTGTCATTTGTTGGAATATTGTATTGATAAAACTATCAATGGTTAATATTTGACACTTGGTATTATTCATCATATAATATAAAATGCTTAAAATTTCGTTGTTACTCAAAATAATAATATAATATTCAAATGCCAGGTGGTTTAATGAATCTCGTTTTTGAAAGCCAACAAAACTGTTGGTTGAATGGAAATCCAACCAAAACATTTTTCAAGTCTACATATGCTAAATATACCAACTTTGGATTACAAAAATTTAGAAATGATTATGATGGTTCGAAATTTCTTAGATTGAATGAGGAATCGACATTCGATTTTAAAATCGGTCGTTATGGTGATTTGTTAATGGAAACTTATATTACTGTAACATTACCTAATATTTGGAGTGGAATTCTTCCACCTGTTTATGAAAATGGTCCTTGGAGACCATTTGATTTTAAATGGATTGAAAACATTGGTGCTAAAATGATTTCTCGAATCACGGTATATTGTGGAAATCAAGAAATTATACATTATTCTGGGGACTATTTATTGGCACAAGTACAACGAGATTTTTCTATTACAAAACGTAAATTATTTGATGAAATGACTGGAAATGTTCCTCAATTAAATAATCCAGCATATTATGGATTAAACAACGGAAATTATCCGAGTGCTTTTTATATATCAGAAGATTACATCCCTGAACCATCCATTCAATCTAGAGTCTTATATATTCCTATCAATAATTGGTTTACTATGAAAAGTCAAATGGCATTTCCGTTGATTTCTTTGCAATATAATGAACTTCATATAACGGTTACATTTCGACCCATATCTGAATTATTTGTTATTCGTAATGTAGATGATCCCGAAAATAATTATCCATACGTATCTCCTAATTTCAATGATCCGAATATGAGAATAGCTCGTTTTTTGCAACCCCCGCCCAATTATACACAAGATTTAGCTTCTTACAATGAAAAAACAAGTTGGAATACAGACGTACATCTAGACTCAACATATTGTTTTTTATCCGATGAAGAAAGAAGATTATTTGCATTAAATGAACAGAATTACTTGATAAAACAAGTATATGAACAAACATTTTATAATGTAACAACAGCACAAAGAATTGAATTAAATTCAAATGGAATGGTTTCAGCGTGGTTATTTTATTTTCAACGAAGTGATGCAAATACTCGTAATGAATGGTCTAATTATACGAATTTTCCATATAATTACCCACCTGAATATATAACACTTGCTCCTGATACAGTTATTATTGATGGTCAATCTGTTCCTGGACCGGGAACAGACCATTTATATAATACAATTACAACTTCGATTGATAATACAAAAAATATATTAATAGATATGGGTATACTTTTGGATGGTTCTTATCGCGAAAATACCCAATCTGTTGGTATTTACGATTTTATTGGTAAATACATACAGACACCTGGTTCTGCACCCCAGGGATTGTATGTATATAATTTTGAATTAAATACAGGTAATATAATGCAACCAAGTGGTGCTATAAATATGGTAAGGTTTCACGATATTGTGTTAGAATTTAATACAATTGCTCCACCATTGAACTTACTAGCACAATCTACGGTAATATGCGACCCCGAAACAAAACAAATAATAGGTGTGAATAAAAATATGTGGAATATATATCAATATAATTTCGACCTTCACTTTTTCGAAGAAAGGATAAATATACTCACATTACAAAGTGGCAATGCTGGTATGAAATGGGCATATTAGGATTTTTAATTATAATATTTTATTTATTTTCTTAGAATGATTATATTTTACAAACGATATATGATAATATTATTTATTCTTATCCATAAGAATGTTTTATGGATAAGAATATCGAATAATTGGACAAATTATTAAAACAGTATGATATATACATACTTTATGAGTTCAACGACAAATACAGATGATGAAACACCTGATTCTAAATTTATATCTAATATACAACAATCAATTGTTACTGTATGTACAATGATACTTATATCATCTATTTTGTCATATATTACTGTAATTATTAATTCTATGTCAAATATATCTTTTGTGAGTGATCCACATTTACCTCCTCCAGCTATAGATGAAAAAGATATGAAAAACAAAGTTGTAGATATTTTACAGATTATAACACAAACACCCAGTTTGTGGTCAAGGATAGATATACGTAATAATTTATTGAATCCTATGAAATGGATTAAACCATCTAAGATAGAAGAAGCTTATAATATGTTTATTTTAATTGAACCTATTATAACCAAGTCAACCAAAGAAGATTCACAAATATATTTCAATAACATTTATCGTGCAATTTTAACATTACCTAAATTACGTTCCTTGTATAATTACTTTACATCACCACCTTGGAATAAGAATGTTCCTGATATGGATGAAAATATTAAACATATATATAAAGGTGATACATCATCTACAACCACAACTTCTTCTTCAGATATAAAATATGACTGGGATACATCTATTTCACATTATATTTCTTATTATATATATTCTGTAATATCAGAAACAGTAAATACAAATCTATTTCTTTATCATACATTTTTTTCATATTTCGGTAAATGGACTGAGACATATTTATTTTTGTTATATTCTATTTTTGGAACGATTATTATGTATGTAATGGCAATTGTATCCACAATTGTCCTTTTTGTTACAAGTATTGTTGAATTACCTAAATTATTTTCCGATAGACGTGTTGTTGATAATTACAACCCAGACTCATCATTCCCACCTCTTACCGTGGAATGGTCTGTAAATTCATTACAATTTATAAATCCGTTCAGGTTATTTGTAGTATGGTTGTTTGCGTGTGGATATTCCATTATATTTTTATTTGTATCTTTATTCATATTTGTATTGACGTTATTTATTCCATTGTCATTAACAGGTAAAGTATCGAAATATATACAAACATATACAAATGGGTGTAAATTTATGTTTGAAAATTCATCAAATGAACAAAATAAAAATATACAACCATCGTGTAAAGATGGAAATTCATATAAACCAATTACTTTTCAATTGCAAAATACAGCTACTTATTTTTGGTATTTAAGAAACTTTCTTTATAGAAACAAAAACTATATATTCTATATTTCAATATTATATACGATAATAGATATTACCGTCGCATATAACGATTCAACACATTTACTCTCATTTTTAGTATGTGTATTGGTTATGTGGTTACTGGGGTTATTTGGATATAGTGTTGACAAAAAATATTCAACAGAAATTTACAATAAATATTTTAATAATACAAACGCAAATTAAAAGTTAAATAATTGAGAGATTCCAACCTTTTTTGACTTTTTAACACCCTTTTTTTGTTTACTTCTTTTATTTTTTTTTGTATTGCGAATTGACTTTTTTATACCTGATGTTAATCGTTGAGTTTTTGTCCGTGTTCTTGTTTTCGATTTCTTTTCAGTTGAATTATCTTTCAAACTACTCTCACGTTCAATACTATCACTCTCGCGTTCATTACTATCACTCTCGCGTTCATTACTATCACTCTCACGTTCAATACTATCACTCTCACGTTCATCTTCGTCTTCATCTTCATCACTATCACTGTTACTATCACTATCACTATCGTCATCATAAACGTCATCGGATTCTGTCGTTTCATCCTTATCGTCGGTTTTAATTGATTTACTGGGGGTATATGTGTTTACCCTTGACGAATCTCTAAGAAAATTTCCAGGTGAATATTTTAAAAAATACTTTTCTTGTTCTTCTGCATTGGGATGTCTTTTCAATTCATTATACTTTGAATTTAAAACCTGTCGTAATTCTTCTCTTGTTTCTTCGTGTCCTTTACAATTAACAACGAATCGTTTTAATAAACCTTGTTGACTAAGTTTATTTTGTTCTTGTATTTCAAATAAAAATTGAGCCATACATAACAATTTTTCTGGATTATAAAAAGATTTATATTTTGTATTAGATGCGTAATAAAATGCAAGATAAAAATGTAATAATGTATCTATACTTGCAATATAGACTTGTTTATTATCGATAGTAATTTCATTATAAGCATAACAATGGGTAGTTTTATAAATAACACAAACAACTTGACCATTTAATATAACAACATAACTAGGTGGTATAAGTTCATCATACCCCCTTCTTTTTTTTATAACAATATTTGTATGACCAACAAAATCAAGCTGTTCTTTTACAAAATGAGCAACTTCACGAGGATTTTCACATAACGCATCAAAATGGGTTATATCCCCAAATCTTTTTCTTTTATCGACAGATTTCAAATATCTACCAAAAAGTGTATTAACATATCCTCCTAAAAATATAACCCCTTTTTCTATAAGGGCATTTCGTATAACTAAGAAATTGGGTTTATTCAATCCCTTAACCTTTTTTGTATTATTGTTTTTACAATTACTATAATAAAATGGATAAGCTTTATTTAAAATAACCAAACGTTTGAATACTTTTTCCCATCGAGATGGTTGTGATGCAGGTCGTGATAATTCAGCATACATTGAAAGTCTAAGTAAATTGATTGGAGAATAATGAAGACCATTTATTACAATACTATCTTTAAATAACGTATCTAATAATCGTGGATCCATTTGAGTAATGTCTACAACGGGTATGTAATTTACATAAACCTTATACGTGCCTACGTGATTGGCAGTTTTTGCCTGGACATTTTTATACCCTTTTTCATAAAAAATATCACACAATTCCTTGACATTTTTAATTGCATTTGGAGAAAAAACATCATAATCAGGAACATCTACATCTGTATTATAAAACCTCATTTTAGGAGGAAGAATATTATTAATTGCAGTTCCTCCATATATCATAAGTTTATTGTCTAAAATAAAGGATTCAATAATAGTAAATATATTTTTTACAACGGGTGATTGTGCTACTTTTTTAGATAAATTCTTCTCAGCATAATCCATAGCATCTCTTAAAATATTTAATTGACAGTCTTCGAATGACAAATTTTTACAAGATGGTATTTTTATATCTTCGGTTTCACTCTTCATATATATAAAATAAACATAATAATTGAAAATGGTCGGTAAACCATAAAGGGGTATATATTAATGATTAATGATTAATTATAAAAATGATTAATCATTACATACGTATAATATATTACAAACAATGGAATCGTCAATTGTAAATGATGTGTTAGGTGATATTGATATTATGGATATAATAGAATTAGATGATAGAAATTTATTAACAAACAATCGTATAATAAATATGTCAAGAATTGATTGGGGTAAAACGATGGCTGTTTCAAATCAATACATACAAAGAAATATATTAAGATATATGCTTATGCCTTATGGATATTATGTTTATTCAACAGATGATAGTGATATACCAAATATAGATATAAAAAATAATTCACCTGGTTTTGATTTACTTATTATTTCACCCAATGGTGAGCATATACGTGTTCAAAGTAAATTAAGACAGGTCAATGGAAAAAATGATTACTCTCATCAAATTCATTTTGAAACAACAAGGCGAAATAGTGAAAAAAATAAAGATAAAAATCATACAGGACATATATGTTATTCTATGGATGAATTTGATTTGGTTATGATTTCTTTGGTAAATGATAAATTAAATAGAGAAACAATACAAAATTGTAATGCATGGACTTATTCATTGATTCCAATCAAGGACATTGAAGATGTTGAACATAATTGTTGTTTTAGTCATATTAAACCACACGTTTTACAAAAAAATATTATAAAATTAACAGATGATATTAGAACAAAATTAGTATTATAATGTTTATATTGAACTTAAGAACATCTCGCGACCTTTAGGATTTATATCAAATAATATATAATTTCTTTGTGTGTTTATACAAGCTCTACCCAGTGTCCCTGATCCTGCAAATATATCCAAACAAATATCACTTTCGTTTGTATATAATTTAACAATTCTTTCAAGTAATTTAACTGGTTTTTGTGTTGCATAACTTATTTTTTCACCCGATTGTATATTATTTATATCGGTCCAAATATCTCGTAATGGAATTCCTTCCATCTCATCTAAGAATCTTTTAATGCGAGGTATACCATCTTTATTATATTCCAATCTATTTTCATTGTGTAAAACCTCCATTTTACTTTTAGTAACATACCATTGTTTATCTATCCCATTCCAAGAATATCTTAAATTCGGTCTTGGATTAACTTCTGGTTGAGAGTTATATATAGCTGTAGTAACATATTCTTTATTGTGTATAGAACAAAATTTTACATTTGATTTTTTCTTATATTCCTCATCATAACTAAAATACAAAGGGTTGAATGTTTGTGTTGATGATTTTGAATATACAATTATTGTGTCGTGAAATCTGTTTAACTTATATTTATTTTTAGCATTTCCACCAGTTTGCCATACTATCTCGTTTTTAAAATTATTATCACCAAAAACTTCATCACAAATGTTTCTAAAATAATGTGATATTTTGGGCTCAATATGTATAGCAACTGTGCCTGTTTTTTTTAAAATGCGATGACATTCTATGACTCTATCTTTTATAAATTGAATATATTCTTCTTTATTTTTAAACTTGTCATCAAAATCGTAAAAATTCCTACCAGTGTTATAAGGAGGGTCAAAATAAATTAATTCAACTGATTCATTTTCCATTTGTTTTAATAAATCAATATTGTCACCCAAATAATAGTTTCCAATATTGATTATTTGTTCTGTAACAATTTCCTCATTTTTTGGAATTATATCAATAGGTTTAACAAATTCATTTATTAAAGCAATTAATTCCATTTTATTTTTAGATTTACATTTTGTAATTCCAAGTTCAGTGCATTTTAATAAAAGTTCAGTTCTAGAACATTTCAGCATTGTTTCCATTTATTCAAAATATCTATAATATTACTAATTATGTCAGTTGTATTATTTAATTCATTTTTATTACCAATGGTGGTTGTTTGAGAATTATCCATAAAACGAATACAAAAAATAAACATAGCTGTTGTCATATACAAAAACCCCATTGGAATGGAAATTAAAAATCGATTCCAATTCGTTTTTTCCATATTTGATATTTCAAGACAAGGATCTACAATAGTAAAATCGTCTTGACAATATTTTTGTTCTATATATGTCATAAAACAACCATCAAATAGTAAAAATGCAATTGTTATGAAAATTAAATAACCTACTAATAAAATACAAATTGGTTTTGAACAAAATAAAAGCATAATCATTATAGAAAATGGTGCTGAAAAATGAGAAGCGCGTACTATTTCTCCGATACTTTTATTGGACAAACGACCGCTATTAAAATTATCAAATTTTTCAATATTATGTTTGATAAAACATTTCGTATTATCCTTTAATATTTTTTTATACTTATAAAACATCGTTATACTATTTACTAGATAAATGGATTATAAAACTGATGAAAAAACAAATAATTTTACAATATCTGAAATCTTATCAAAGAGTTTAATCAAAAACACTACGTTTTATGTCATTGCAATATACTGTTTGTTTTTATTGAGTAAAAAACAATTATTTAGCATCAAGTTTATACAGTGTATTATTACTTGGATTTTTATTTGTGTGTTTGGTTATTCCATTCATTTAATTTCTCATCAGATTGATTTACGAAATATGTATAATCAAATGGATAATATATTTACACGAAATGAATACATAAATAAATATATGAATTTATTGTTGGATGTTTATGATTTTCACGATAAGATACATCACAATACTGAAGTAAACAAACAACCACTTAATATTTTTTATGAATTTACGATGAACATTTATACACAAGGTATAGGGGTAATTGTATTTATCGAAACTATGAAATTATTGGATTATAATGTAATCATATTATGGGCATTTTTATATGCTACAGTCCATAATATCAATTATTTGTATTTATCACCGACTACACATCGTGATCATCATATCGATTCATCTACGAATTATGGAATTGACACATTAGATATTATTTTTAACAGTAAATATGATGTAAATGACATTGAAGATTTAAATCACGCATCTATAAACTTATTGGTCATAACATACATAATTCTTTATTTTACAAAATCCAAAGAAGAGTAAATATTCATTTATTGATGTTATTTTTGAATAAATAACATCAATTTTTTTAAAATTATTATGTAAATTTTTATTATTTAATTGGAATAGGCCAATCCACCCATACCACTCATAATTCTTAGAACGTTGTAGTTAGTAGCATAGACACGAACCTTTGCAGTCTTGGTTCCTTCAACAGTTGCGTTTGAAAGAACAAGTTGAAGAGTGGCATTATCAATACGGGAGAAGTTGCAAGTTCCAGAAGGCTGGTGTTCCTCGGGGCGAAGGGCGAAAGAGTAGACGTTAATACCTTCATCGGGAGTTCTGGTATGAGCCTGGTAAGGCTGGACATAGTTGAAATAACTTCCTTCGCGTTCAGAGAATCGGTCCTGGCCGTTAAGTTGGAGCTTGGCAACAACAACAGGATTTTGTCCCCAGCAGTGCATATCCAAAGAAGTTTCAGTCAAGACAAAAGTTCCAGCATCAGATACGGTAGAGTTTGTATTGTGATCAACAACCTGTGAAACAGTGGGGGTAGTTCCATTAGGAAGAGTCTGGGGAGGGGTGACAGTCTGTCCACCAAAGTGGGGTTGACTGTATGGGTTGTTGCTTCCGTGCCAGTAGTATCCGGTGAATGCAGAACTGTCAATGTAAGAAGTATCAAGGGCTCCTGCATCCTTGAATAGACCATATGGGTCAATATATTCATATTCTCCGGCAACGGCTCCAGGTCCTCCGAAAGAGTGGATTGCATTGGGAAGAGCATCAATGGCATCAGTGTAGTTAAAGGGTTGTGCACCAAGAACACGGTAGAGGAGAGCATCACAAACAAGAGATGAGCAGTAATCCACGTTCTGATCTGGTTGAACAACCCAGATAAGCTCCTTACAGGGGTGGTTGAAGTTGAGCTTAATCTTGTTGGCAGATGAACCAACCGATTCATCACCCGTGAACTGTAGCTGCTGAATAAGATATTCGTGAGGGTTCTGGGCAAAACGACGTCTCTCATCCGTATCCAAGAAAACATAGTCGACATAAATGGATGCGGCAACCATCGACTGGTTGTATGCGATGGAAGCAGGGACGGGCTTTCCTGCACTCATTTGTTGATTAGAAGCATCAAGGCAGTTTAGAGTAGTAACAGCCCACAAACACTCATCAATGGGGCGAATATCAAGGTTGAACTTGACTTCGTGGTATTGAAGAGCAATCAGGGGTAGAGCAAGACCGGGGTTAGAGCAAAACCAGAACTGAAGGGGGATATAGATAGTAGTTTCAGGAAGAGCATTGCGAGGGGCACAAACTTGGCGAGGGGCAGAAGAATCACAAGGTCCATCAATGGGGGCAAAAGAAGGATCGGTGATAAAGGTGAGTTGAGTGGTGTTTCCAATCATCTTGAAATAACCACGCTGTTGTTCGCTGGTCATAGTAAGCTGATTCCAGATATGCATCCAGTCACCATAATGTCTATCAATTCTCTGACCACCGATTTCAACTTCAATTTGGGCAATAAGCTGCTCTCCTGGGAAATCCAACCAACGGGCATAAACACTGGAGGAGGAACTGGAGTTCTGGGAACCCATAAGTTGGTTAATTTCGGGAAGGACAACCTGGAGATAAGTGCGGTAGCACAAATCTCCATTTCGGCTAATAATACAAGTGACTCTTCGTCCAAAGTCGGCTTGTCCGTTAAATGTCTGTTCGATAGATTCCATTGCAAAATTTGTATAACGTCTATATGTGACTTTCCAGAAAGTGATTTGAGGATTACCCGTAAGATATACATCCTGGGCACCATAAGCTACAAGTTGCATTAAACCTCCTGCCATTGTTTGTTTATACTATTGTAAAAGAAAAAAAAATACACATTTTATTTTTTACCATTAATAACAATATTTTCTCCTTCAAATAATTCGTCCATAATTTCAGAACTTGTAACATTTTCCTTAGATGAAAGGAAAGATTCTTGTGTATTGGTTCCAGAAATACCAACAAGTTCCCCATTTTCGTCAATTGTTTGAGTTAATACATTCCCACTTTTTTCTGCCTTTTCTATGTTCTCACGTATTGCCTTTTCTTTCGCTTCCCTTACTCTTTGATCGAATGCAGTTTTGGCGTTCGCCTCATTCTTTGTTTTTTCGTGGACTAATTTGTTTAGTTCATCTTCTAGATATTCCGTTCTACCAGTTTTATAAGCTTCCGGTTCCCAACATAACCACTGGCCAACCGGTCCGACAAATATATCAAAAGCTGGATCGACTTCTCTTAGAAGTTTACATCGCATCTCTGCCTCTTCTTGTGTTGAAAAGGAACCTCTAATTTTTACTCCTCTAGTAGAGGTTTGGAAATCGTGTTTTTTGTTAAACTCTTGTTCTAATTTTTCTTCATTCATATCCAAAAAATTTTTATAATCGTCGGTTAATCCCCCTTCACGAATAGTTGTTCCCTCCTCTTTCACAAATTCTTCATAATCAGTTTTAAGTGATTCAGGTGGAATATTATATTTATAACTAATAAAATTATTGAATTGTATAAATTTTTCCATAGATTTATTAAATTCCCAATTCTTCAAAAAACATTCAAATAAAAATAGATTTTTATCCTTTAAAATCTTTTCTGGAGAAATAAAGGAAATACAGGCAAAATTTTGACCAGCAATAGGTTTATCTACTTCTAATAAATCCACCATCTTTTGTTTAGGAGAATTGTCTGTGGTTGGATTACCCCGTTTCGGATGTTTATTCTTTTTCGTCATATAAACAATTATTCTATAGATGTTTATATATTTTTTCTTAGATATAATATATAATTATGTCAGTCAACGTTTCTTTGTTAATTGTAAGAATAACAAAATATATTATTATGGGATTGTTAATAGCATCTTGTTGTTATATTATACCTGGTAAAAAGCTAATGGCTGAGGAGGTGGTATTGATTGCTGCTTCTGCTGCAGCAACATTTGCTATTTTGGATACTTACCTACCAGGTGTAGGTATATCAGCAAGAACGGGTGTTGGGTTTACTTTGGGCTCTAATTTGGTCGGAGGATTTATTTAAAACGTATATGCGGATAATCTAATCATAATTAATAGAAATAATATACATATGAATATAGTAGTTAATATTCCACCTATTCACGTAGGAACTGATATAAACAAAATGATTTTCATATATAATGCACTAGAGAAGGGATGGACTGTTAAAAAAAGAGGTGATAGATACTTTTTTAAGAAAAAACATAATAATGAAAGTGGATATTTCAAATCGTCATATATCAAGGAATTCGTAAATTCCATCGTTTCTTGTAAGACTTTATAATCCAAATTTATTGTTTATGAGTAATAGTTTTCATTCACGATTTATTACTCATAAACAATATTTATATAATAGAATTAAATATAAAATTTAGGTAAAATAATATATGCCAACATTTAAACCTAAACCCACAAAAAAAATTATTATAAATAAGAAGGATGCAGTCACATTGGATGAAAAGCATAAAGAATTTATGAACAATTTTATGACAGATGAATGTGTTACAATTCCTAAATTGAAAAAGTATAAGAGGAAATTAAAAAGAAAATTAGATGAATTATTAGAAAAAATAAATATAAAATCGTCTGGTATACGAACCAGTTGTGAATCGACTGATAATGACAATGACGGTGAAAATTTTTACGATGTAGAAGAATGTAATATGAAATCTAATACATCTAGATCATCTCTTATACTACAAGGGGAAAGTGGTGATAATGGAGATGGTGATTATAGTGAAATTATGTATAAATTGTTGGATGATACAGAAGATAATGAATATTACGATGATATTTACAATAATGATGATATAGATACATCGGATTTGCAACAACAACATATGAATACGATAGTTCACAAATTAAAATCACAAGAACAACAACTAAGAATAAAACAAGCAGATACGTATGATGTAATGGGAAAGATAAACACCGTTGACAATATTATGGAATTGAGAGATAATATTGATAATGTATCTAAGGCCATACGTACACTCAAGGCTGAAAAGAAACGGTATATGTTGGATAATATGAATCACGTATTTACTTATTTTGAAACAAAAAAACAAATATCAACTCATATAGACCGCCAAAATAACAAAAAAAATAACGATAAGGTAAGTCTCTTTTTTAAAATATCAAACAATTTACCAAATATTACAAACCAAACATTGGTTGAACATAATATGGAAAGTAAACAAAATACTGTAAATAAATATTTAACAAATGTAGATCCAAGTTTTCTAAATATAGAGACATATACCTACTCGAATGATATATGTGGTACGTGTAATAAAGGTGAAATGATATTAATGGAAGATGATGGTATATTATTATGCAATAAATGTTTTCATAGTGTTCAATATTTAATAGACAACGAAAAACCTTCTTATAAAGAAACACCCAAAGAAGTATGTTTCTATGCGTATAAAAAAATAAACCACTTTAAAGAAATCCTATCACAATTTCAAGGAAAAGAAACTACTAAGATGCCAGACGAAGTTATTGAAAATATCAAACACCAAATAAAAAAAGAAAGGATTGACTTATCAAGTCTTACTTATGCAAAGACAAAGGAAATATTAAAAAAATTAGGGTATAATAAATATTATGAACATATTACCTTTATAAAACAAAAGTTGGGTATACAACCCCTTACAATGAGTCCGGAATTAGAAGAAACATTATGTAATCTATTTATTGATATACAATCACCTTATGCAAAATGTGTTCCAGATTATCGTGTTAATTTTTTGAATTATTATTATGTGTTATATAAATTATGTGAATTGTTGGAAGAGTTTAAATATCTCCCTTATATCCCGTTATTAAAGGATAAAGATAAACTAATAGAACAGGATACGATATGGTGCCAAATGTGTAAAATTTTAGATTGGGAATATATTGCAACTGCTACATAAATCCTAATATTGTCACATTGATCTTATTTTTATTAAATAAGATCAATGTATTTATCCCTAAAAATTATTCTACTGTATGGACTTGATGCACATAGTATAAAAGAGTGAGTTCTGGATGTATAGAATAATATTAATGAATAGTGCATAAGCAAAGGCTCCATAAACATTTCCATCCAACTTTACCCGTTTATCGACCATACTCTTGTATAGCATAAATGCGAATCCAAAAATAGAAATGGCTATACTAAAAATCATAACCAAAGCGAGAATGTAAAAATAATCGCAATAAACTTTTCCAATATTTCCGACTGAATTCTTAGAAAGAATAGACAACATTATTATATTATATATTTAATAAAGATAAAAATCACCATTTTACCTTTTTCACTTTTATTTGTTGTACATTCTTTTTTTTCTTAGATGGATCGTAAACTTCTTCTTCGTCATCTGAATGAATATTTTTAGATAATTCCCAAAACTCCTTACTTCCGAGTTTAAAATCAGAATGAGAATCCGCCTTATACCAATAAACCTGCTCTTGCAATCTATTCGATTTTACGTTATTATCTATCACAAGACACTCATAATTTTCTGTACAATTGTCCATAATTTGACAGAAACTCTCAAATGTAGGAAACATACCCGCATAATTTTCATATATTCTTTTTCTATTTGCGATATATGGTTCTCGTAATATAAAAACATAATCAATATTTGTGCGTAATGTGGGAGGGATTCCTAAAGGATATTGCATTGTCAATATTAACATTACTTTCCAATGTCTTCCGTTCAAAAAAAGTAATCGCATCATTTTATCCCTTGACCAAGAATTATCATATAGACAATCATCTAAGATTACAAATGCACGAGGGTCTATATTACTTTTTTTATATATTTCAACCTCTTTGTTTATTTGTTTCATCACCTGACGTTGACGCTTTAAAATATTTTCTATTATTTCAGTTTTATATTCATTATGAATGAAAAGTTTAGGGACCATTTTTCCATAAAATCCATTACCTTCTTCTGTACCAGCAATGACTGTTCCTATAGGGACATCTTGGTGATAATATAATAAATCTTTTACTAAAAATGATTTTCCACTATCACGGCGACCTATCAAACATACTACTGGCCCCTTACTGTCATTTGTTTTAAATGTTATTTTTTTCATATCGAATTTTTTTAATTCTAAAGTCATAATTATAGATTTAATGAATATTAAAATACAAAGGTATAAAACAAATAACTATATAGGGGTATGTTTAATATTATCCAATATCGAAAAAGAAATAATGATCGATTGTTTAAAAATATTAAGGACGTTTATAATATCGACGGTCTTCAAAATTACATACCTATTTACAAATCAATATTCAATCTAAGTGAAAATAATCATAATAAGATAAATTTGAACACAGACGAAATATTAGAAGATTTTATTGATAATGGTAATGCACATATTATGAATATACATACAAATGAAATACGTTCTTCAGCTATACATATAAAATTTGCACCTATTCTAGACCCATTTCGTTTTATTATGGGAAAATACGTTGACAAAAATGATATGCTATACAACCTACCGATTCATTTATCTGAAAATGATAATATACTCCCAAAAGTGAGTAGTTCTATGAACTCTGCATATACGGATAGTTTGTTTTATTATTTAACTACAAAACTACTGGAAAAATATAATTTTATACACGGTGTAAAATGTTATGGAACTTTTATTGGAATACAGAATAATTATAAATTTACAATTAATGATGATTTGGAATATCTTTCAACTTGTAAATATTTTACGAAAAATTCAAATAAATTATTCAAAGTAGATGATTATACAAAATTATTATCTGATTGTTCATCCACGAAAAGTTCTAAGAAAAAAGAGCATCTAAACATCGATGATTCGATTATCACCGAAGATATAGATAAATTGATTGATTTTACACAATATAATTTCGAGGATACTACAAATAATTCACCGTCTGAAATAATCGAGACTAATGAACAAACATCCATTAATATTGATTCTGATAGTATAGACATTTGCGAAGATTATTCCAATAACAATGGTGATAATGATAGTAATGGTGATGACAGTGAAAGTAGTGAAAGTAGTGAGAGTAGCGTAAGTAGTGGTAGTAACGACAGTGACGACAGTAATAGTAATGCAAGTGGTCGCAAAAATTATGACGAAGATGATGAAAGTGATGTATGGGAAGATGAAAGTGATGAAGATGAACAAGATATTGATGAAGATGTATATGTTACACTTGATAAATTTCCAATTACATTTATTTGTATGGAAAAATGTAGTGGGACATTAGATAAGTTAATTGATAATGATTACTTTGTCACGGATGAAATGTGGTATGCAATGTTTATGCAACTAATAATGATGTTGATCGTATATCAAAAATCGTTTTCATTTACACATAACGATTTACATACAAATAATATAATGTTTATTGAAACCGAAGAAACATATTTGTATTATAATTATAACAATACTGTTTATCGAGTCCCAACTTATGGGAAAGTATTCAAAATTATAGATTTCGGTAGAAGTATTTACAAAGTAAATAATGTAGATATATGTAGTGATAGTTATGATGTGTATGGGGATGCACATACACAATATAATTGCCATCCATTTTTTAATCCCAAAAAGCCAATAGTTGTCCCCAATTTTAGTTTTGATTTATGTCGTTTAGGGACATCTATTTTTGATTATTTAATAATGAAGCCAGGTAAAAATGAAAATATAACACGATTGGTGGAGGAATGGTGTTGTGACGATAAAGGTAAAAATGTGTTATATAAATCAAATGGCGAAGAACGGTATCCAGATTTTAAATTATATAAAATGATTGCAAGAACTGTTCATAATCATTTACCAGAAAATCAATTAACCAGGGAATGTTTCACCGCGTTTGCAATAAAGACAAATGAAACATACACGAATATGTTGAATATAGACATAATACCCTCTTTTTTTAATGATCCATAAATTCAAAATCTTTGTATAATATATTAATATACTATGTCAAACAACGCAGAATCTGAAAATTTTACTCCAAATACACAAGGATGTGACTCAATTCTTTGTAAATATAACGTAACGCGTGATGGCGACGACGCCGTATCTTATAAGAAGGCTATGCAAACATTACAATCTACACTAAGAAAGGATAAATATGATGGTAATGGTATTATGGCACAAAATGATCCCCTTTATAAAAATTTATCAAGATGTATTGGTTTCTTTAATAGTGATAAGACCCGTTTTCCGTCACAACAAAAATGCAAATCGTTAAAATCTGGTGATACTTCTAAACCTAAAGCTACTACGAGTACATTTAACCAATCACGCACTTCTCAACCAAGTGCTAATCAAGGTCGTCGCGAAGCTCCAAGTTATAAAATAAAAGAGTTGATAGAAAACACCACTAAACTATGTAAATATAAATGTGATTATTTCGTACGTGTTATGTCCTATATCAATAACATTAAAAGAAATTTGGAAATATTAAAAGGAATTAAGAATTTACCTACAAGTGTTAGTAATTCAATAAATACACTTATCCTTAAAACATCCCAAATTCAAATTAGATATAACAGTATTTTAGCAGATACAACAACATATAGACTTCATAGGAAGGTATTACTGGAAGAAGTAAATAAGTATTTAGCTTTTTCAAAAACAGGTAATAATTCTTTTAAACAAAAACAAGCAAAGGAAGATGCAAAACGTGCAAAGGAACAACAGAAACAAGCAAAGGAAGACGCAAAACGTGCCAAGGAGGATGCAAAACGCGCAAAGGAACAACAGAAACAAGCAAAGGAAGACGCAAAACGTGCCAAGGAGGATGCAAAACGCGCAAAGGAACAACAGAAACAAGCAAAGGAAGATGCAAAACAGGCAGAAAAACAGGCAAAGGAAGATGCCAAGAGGATGAAACAGGCAGAAAAACAGGCAAAAGATGCAGAAAAACAAGCAAGAGAAACTGAAAAACGTGCAAGAGAAGTAGAAAAACGTGCACGGGAAGAAGAAATACGCGCAAGAGAATCTGAAAAACGTGCACGGGAAGAATCTGAAAAACGCGCACGAGAAGAATCAGCACGTCTAAGAGAAGCAGAAAGGATGAAAAAAATGAAGCAACAACATACTAATACAAAACGTAATTCATCACCCCCTCGCAATGATTCTAAGAAAAAACGATGCCCAAATGGAACGAGACGTAATAAAAAAACAGGAAATTGTGACGCGTATAATAAGTAATGATTATTTTATACGAATAAATAAAATATTTACAAATATTATATGTCGAAGAAATCACATCCAGAATCAGATCCACAATATAAACAAGCCATTAAACTATTAAAAGCTGATATAAAAAGTCTATCCATTATGACAACTAACTTGTATTCTGAAGCAAAGGAACTTGTTCCTGCAATATCAAAAGTATCTAAATTTAAACAAGAGTATGATATTAATCACGGGGAACTCGACGTATTAGATGATGTTGATAAAATAGTCAACAAGTTTGGTTTTACAGAAATTATTACTTCAGATATGGAACATATTGCAAAAACATTGTGATATTACATCATTAATTTTATATATTAATGATGATGATGAATAAAAAGTATGCGGATAAACTATATATTAAATAATATTATTACAATACAAATAATATTATTTATGAATGTGTATCTAATAGCATCTATAATAGCTTGTGTCTATTTTATTACAAAAATAATAGAAATGAATTTTG
>Ga0214923_10003130_pt1 | contig 21090 bp, 14 predicted proteins | sample LL1510_MetaG_FD_177993 | JGI IMG/M metagenome (GOLD analysis project Ga0214923, IMG submission 177993) | Freshwater microbial communities from Lake Lanier, Atlanta, Georgia, United States - LL-1510 | ecosystem: Environmental > Aquatic > Freshwater > Lake | place: USA: Georgia | collected...
TGGTGTAGGAGGAGTTTGAGGAGGAGGAGTTTGAGGAGGAGGAGATGTAGAAGGAGGAGGAGTTTGAGGAGGAGGAGTTTGAGGAGGAGGAGATGTAGAAGGAGGAGGAGTTTGAGGAGGAGGAGGATTTGTAGGATTAAAATCAAAGTTTAATGACGAGGGTGTAGTTAGTACATATCTAGATTGTTTTGACCTTGTATTTCTTGATTTCACTATACGCCGCCTCTTTATTTGTGTGCTTTGTTGTTGTTTTGTGTTTTCATCTGGACTAGGGCTAACAAATAATTTTCTTTTTTTTTTTTCTCTATCATCTCTATCATCAGGATGATCTTTTATTACATTTCCTCCTATAGGAGTAACAAAATCATCAACGAAACGTTGTTGTTCGTTGTTACTTACGTCATAATCATAATCATTAAAAGGTGATGCAGCTATTTCTCCTGAATTAAAATTTGTTTGTAATTCTTGATATTGTTGTTCTATGAATGGTTGTGTGCTAAAATTATCTTGTTTTTTGATATATTTTCTGCTGTAATTGGGTACTAACATTGATACATCAAATTTAACGTTACTTTTTTTAATAAAATTTGTAAATTTTTTAACTGATTTTATTTTTTTTTTATTTTTTTTATTGGAATATTTTTTTACTTTTTTTTTTATAGAACGAATTTTATTGACTACATTTTCTAATTTATTTAATATTTTTTTTTGTTTATCTTTCAAACTAGTTGAAGATGAATATTTTCCTTTGTCATTAAAGTTTTTTTTTAAAGATTTTTTTTTATTAGTACGTTTACTTTTTCTTTTCGGAGTCATGTCTCTCTTTTTTTTTATTCTAATATAGATTTAAAAATTTTCAATAATTATTTATTTTAAATCTAAAAAACTTTTTTTTTTATTTACATTCTCATCACATTTTCACTGTAACGATCATAGCTATTATGAGAACAAGTTCTAGGATAAACATTGTGTGCTAATTGACCTCCAAAATTACCGGTTATTTTTGAATAATCTTTGGCAGGAGTATCAAAGTCTTGAATTTGAAATCCTTCTACCGCAATATCTGATTTTAAGACATCAGGTGTAGGACTATTGTTATTATAACTAGCACCAATTGAATCACTAATATATTGCATATATTGTGGTCTTTGAATATTTTCCACACCAACTCTGTCTTCGGCGCTATTACATCCTTCCCTCTTTGTATAAAAGGAATCAGCACAAGCAACACGACCTGCTGTATCTAAACCGTTCCATACGGGGCAAACTAGATTTTTAGGATTTAAAAATCTATCGGATTGAATTCTTTGTTGATATCCAGTATCAACTTTACATGTTCTTAATGCACTTTCTAAATTTACTATTCCAGACATTTTTTTATTAATATCAAGAGAAAGATTTTTTTATTTTTTTTTTGAAAAAAATATATATGAAAAAAATATATATATAATATAATATACTACAAATTTATCTTTTTTTAAAATAAAAATAGAAATTGATTTTTTTAATAAATATAATTTATTTTAAGTATGACAAGTAGTGAAAACAATTCAAACATCTATCTTTTTAAAACACCTGAAAAGATTAGATGCAAACCCAAGGATAAATTACCTCCAATGGCACCCGAAAAAAAGAGAAAAAAGGAAAGTAGTAACTATGTGAAAAAAAAATTTCATTATTTTAATTAAATAATAACACAGCAGCAATATTTATTTTCTTTTTTTTTACTACAATGAGAATTTTTCATTGTATTTATAATTGTTTGGTAATCAAAAATTTCATGATTCATTTTCGATATTTCATCGTCTAAGTATTTATTTCTTCTTCTAATAATTTCTATCTGCTCAGTAAGATATAAATTTGACTTTTTAACATTATCTAATTCATCTTTCTGTTTTACAAACAATAAATTATTTTCAATATTTTTAGTATTAGCGTCATCACTAATACTAATATCGTTTATTTTATCAGATAATTCTTTTATATTTTTATTCAATTTAATATTACTTAATTCTAAGTTACCGATGATAGAATTTTTGTTTTCAATTTTATGTAAATAGTTTATTACATCTATATTTAAAATATTTATTTTATTTTTATAATTTTCATTTTCGTTAGTAATTTTGCAACATTTTTCTTCAAGTTCTTTTTGTGTTTTTAAATTATTATCTAAAGATTGTTTTAGATTTTTTACTTCAGATTCGTATTTTTTAGTCTCTGAAAGAAATAAATTTTCTAATTCAGAAATATTTTCAGTAAGAGAATTATTTTTTTGTAAAACAAAATTTATTTTTGCATTCAAATTTTCAGATTTTTCTTTTTCTGATTTGAGATCAGAATTTAATTTATCAATATAAGATTCATTTTCATATAATTCAGTTTTTAATTTTTGTATAACTTCTTTATCTTTGTTCATTATTTATATTTATTTTATATGTTTTTAAGTACCTTATTTTACAAAAAAAATAATCGATAAAAAAAAAGTCTTATGAAAAAGAAAAGAAATTTATGAAAATAATTTTTTGTAGAAATAAATAAATATATAATGGAAAACGATAATAATATTTTAGAATTTTTACCTAAATATTCAAACGTTCGTAATTTTGAAAATAATATTCTGAATCCTTACAATAATTTCAATCTATCAATTGCATCAAAAAAGGAATTCGATGAAGAAAGAATATCTAAAAATGATGTTCCAGTTGAAGGAGAAAAATTGTTCAAGGCCCAAAGATTCGTAATGAAATTCCTTTCATCTTACACACCATATGATAATTTACTTTTATTCCATGAAATGGGTGTTGGTAAGTCAAGAGCGGCAATAGCCGCAATAGAAAATATAAAAAAAGAAGATTTTAATTTTGATGGAGCGATAATAGTAGCAAAAGGAGATTCTATGTTGAACAATTTTAAAGATGAAATTGTTCAATATACTGATGAATACTACCCTCCGGATTATAATAATTTACCAGTAAATATACAAAAAAGAAGATTAAATGCATCAATAAAAAAATTTTATACTTTTAAAACATTCATAACTTTTGCTAATTTATTAAGTGATTATGATGAAAGAAGAATAAAAGAAGAATTTTCAAATAAAATTATAGTTATTGATGAAGTTCATAATTTAAGAGAAGACTTAACAAAAAATACAAGCAATATTTGGTATGAAGATAAAAATAAAAAAGTATGGTATAATCCTCTGACTGAAGAAGAAGTTTCAGAAAAACCTAAAAATATAAATAAAAAATGGATTGCTGTCAAAGATAAAAATAATAAAATTGTTTATAAAAACTTAAAAGATGAGTTAACAAAAATTGAACACCCATCTAGTGTAAATCCATATAAAGAATTTCATCGTTTATTACATATTATAAAGGGATCTAAAGTCATTCTATTATCTGGAACACCTATGAAAGATAGTTTTAAAGAAATTGCAAGCGTAATGAATTTACTATTACCAATGAACGATCAATTACCTGTAAAGTCTGAGTTTGTAAAAAAATTTTTTAAAAAAACTGCAGGTGGATTTTACAATATAATAGATAATGATAAAAAACTAGAATTAAAGGATAAATTCAAAGGTAGAGTATCATATTTAAAAGCAATAACATCAGAAGTTCAAAAAGAATTTATTGGTGAAAAAATTTCTTCATTAAAATATTTTACTGTATTACCTGTGATGATGTCTGATGAACAAACAGAAATTTACAAAAAAGCTTATGAATTAGATAATAAAAAATTTAAATTTCTTGATGATGATATTGAAAATTTAGAAATAGAAGAAGATGAAGATGATGACAACGTATTAAATAATACATCAGATACAAATGATGACGATGATGATGATGACGACGATGAAGATGATGATGACGATGACGACGATGATGATGATGAAGATGAAGATGATGATGATGATGAAGATGATGTTTTACAAAAAAATAATTTTCTTACTGAAAATATTTCTGAATTAGAAAATCTAAAACAAGAAGATGAAGATGAAGAAGATATAGATAAACCAATTTCAAAAGAAGAAATAATAGAAAAATGGAACGAAATTAATAAAGAACAGATTGATTTTATTATACCATATTATAAAAATTTACCAATATACTTAGGCAAGGAAAAAAAATCTGAAATAATTGAAAATTATGAAAAACAATTCAGAAACGCAAAATTAAAACAAATAAGTCAAATAAAAAATCATAGAAAAAGAGAATTAATGTTAAAAGCATTTTATTGGACAAATTGGATAAAATCTTCAACAAATAGAAAAGAAGAAGAGGACAAGGATGATGATTACTACAAATTTGAATATGATGACGACGATAATGAATATGATGACGACGACGATAATGACGATTATGATGATGACGACGATTATGACGACGATGATGATGATGATGATGATGATGATGATGATGATGATGATGATGATGATGAAAAGAAAGAAATGAAATATATTTTAAGATTTAAAGTTAATGAAAAGAATTACATTGGTTATGGAGAAGTAATTGATGAAAAAGATTATAATAAATGGGTAGGTTATGATATTAATTACAATCATTATAAAGATGAACTTTATATTAGGCAATATTTTCATAAACGAAATGTTATTGCAAAAGTGGGATGGAAACAAATAAATTATTTATCAAGATCATTTAATTGTAAAAAAGATTTAAAAAATTTAAAATTTGAAGATCTAAATAATAATGAGTTAAATAATATTGAAAATTATAATAAATGGACAAGGTTTAAAATCGGTCAATATTATGTTGGTTATGGCTTTATTATTGATAAAAAAGACTACAAAGATTATAAAATAAATGATGATTGTTTAGATGGTGAAGTTTATGTTATGGAATGCTTTTACAAAATTATAAATGAAAATGAAGTTGACTATATAGATGTTAAACCCATTAAAATTAAATGGAAAGATATAACATATATTAATCAAACAAATAATAGTGAGTTGTATAGAGATATGATACTTAGTGATGCTAAAGAAGAAAAAGAAGAGGATGAAGAAGAGGAAGAAGATGAAGAGGAAGAAGAGGAAGGAAAAGGTGCTGTAATTAAAAAGCGTTGGAGAAAATTTAATTATCGTAAAGCTTTAGGTAAAAATATAAAACAAAGAAAACTTTTTAACGACGGCGCTAAGAATGATGAAGAAACATCTTCTTTTTTTTATAATTCCCGTCACGCGTCTTTATTTGTATTTCCAGACGGAAGTTATGGTAAAAAAGGTTTTTCTAAATATTTAAAACAAGATAGGAGTGGAAAATTTACTTTTACACAAGAAATGCTATCATCACTAAGTGGTAATACTAATGAAGAAAAATTAGAAAAACTTTCGAAATTTTCTCCTAAATACATGGAAGTAATAAAAAAACTTTTAGATGCTTATACAGAAAAAAAATGTTCATTTGTATATTGTAATTCGGTTACCGGTGGTGGTTTGATTGTCTTTTCATTATTATTACAATTATTTGGATTTTCAAAAGCTAATGGACATGAAAAAACTCGAGGAAAACGCTTTGCTTTCTTCCAAACAAGTCAGATAGATTTTACTGAATTAAAAAATAAATTTAATGAATATAAGAATAGACATGGTGAATATATAAGTGTTGTACTTGGTTCTCGATCAATTTCTGAAGGATTTTCTTTTAAAAATATAAGAGAAGAACATATAGTTACACCTCATTATAACTATGCAGAAATTGATCAAGCTATAGCAAGAGGATTAAGATATAAGTCCCATACTCATCTAATTCAAGATTGTAAAAAAAAATTAAATAATTTAGGTTACAATTATGATATAGACAATATTGGAGATATAGGAAATTTAATTGAAGATTGTAAAACTGAAAATGTAGAATTCCCTGATTTAAAAGTATATCAGTATGTATGTATTCCCAAAGATAAAAAAATACCCTCAGTTGATGTTGAATTTTATAAAATATCTGAAATTAAAGATGTGAATATTAAAAAAATTGAACGACTGATGAAGGAGGCTGCCGTTGATTGTTCTATAAATAAAGAAAGAAATTTACTTGGAGGTTATGAAAATTTAAGAGAATGTGATTATATGAAATGTCAATATGAATGTGATGATATCGATGAAAATCAACCAATTTTAATAGAACACACGACAAATTTTATATACCATTTCAAAAATTCTAAATTATATGAAAATATAAAAAATCAAGTATTGAATATTTTTAGAGTAAATTTTAAGATAGATTTTAATGTGCTAAGAAATAATTTTCCATATGTTCAAAACAACTATCTACTACAAGTTTTGTATGATTTAATAGTAAATAAAGAACGTTTATTAAATAAATATAATATTTCATGTTATTTGAAAGAACAAAATAATATTTTCTTTCTTTCTGATGATTTATCAGATAACAGTGTTTTCTCTGAATTTTATTGTAAAAATCCAAACTTAGTAGAAAATGATGCATTTAAAAATAGCGTGGATAATTTCGTTTTAGAAAATGCACCAGAAATTATGAATAAATTATTTAATCTAGATTACAAACATAAGAATTTTACCAAAAGAATGTTGGTCTATCTGAAAAAATTCGACATGGAAACACAAGAAATGTTGCTTGAATATTGTATAATTTCAAAAGAAATGAATTCAAAAATAAAAGAAGTGCATCGTAATTATTTGCTAGATAAAATATTCATTGGTAAATATAAAAAAATTAATGACACTTATATATCATGGTTACTATTTGATGAAAAGATTCGTAATTATGAAAGAATAAGATGTTTAAAAAATATCGATGATGGATGGCAAGATTGTGATGAAGATGATATTGAATTATTTAAAAATAAGGATGTGAGTGGTAATATAGAAGAAATCAAAAATAATCCATATGGATATTATGGAATATTGGAAAAAGATAAGAAAACTGATGTAATCAATTTTAAATTAGTAAAAATTTTAAGTATAAAAACAACAAAGAAAAATATTATTCCATCTGGAAAAGTTTGTAGTACATATGACATGTTTGAACTAATAGAAATATTGGAAAAATTTAAAATTCATCCAGAAGATGAAGATAAAAAAATATGGGAAAAATTACAAAAACTAAATAAAAATGATCTAATATCAATGAATCTAAAGAAAAAACTAAAAGGTAAAATTGAAGATATGGACAACGAAGATTTAATTCGTAAATATATTTTTTGGTATAACTTTGATAGAAAACCTATATGTGATAAGATTCAAAAAGTCATGAAAGAAAAAGGTCTTATAATATCTTGAAAGTAAATTATTTTATTTATTACATACATGTAAATGTAATAAATAATGAAACATCATATAATATAAAAAATATATTATTACATTTGAGAACAAGAATTCATTGTCGGATTTGTATGAGAAATTCCTCTAATCATTCCTAATATTTCAGCTGCTAAGATTAAAAAAAGTTCTTCTCGTGCTGATTCCTTAATTTCTTCCTCATCTTTAACAAAAGTTTGAACATATTTCTCAACAACAGATGCAAAATCTTCGTTCTGTTTAAGTTTGTTTTTGAAAATTTCAGTTATGTGTTTTAAATTTTTCTCCAATTCAATCTTATTTTTTACATAAACTTCATTTATACTTTCATTCAAACTTCTTATTTTATGAAAATCTCTTTCTAAAGATTCAATGTTAGTAATTTCATCTAGAATTTTTTTATTATCATCTTCCATTCTTCGTATTTTTTTATATTATTTTTTTGTATTTAAACCAACTATTTTTTTAGTTTATATACCAAAAACATCATCTAAATATAGTTTCTTATCTTGTTCAAGTAAGTCAATGTCATATTCACAATCATCCTCGTCTTCCGACGATTCGTATATAATTGGTAATTTTTTTATTCTAAAATTTTCTATAGTCATGTAATTATCCAAAAATAAAATAGGTTTTTCGGGCCTTCTAATTTCAACGAAATCATCATCAATTTTCACCTTAAACTCCTCGAAATCGGTAGCAGATTTATTTGTACTATAAATCAGTCCCATTTTTACTTTTTTTATTTAATGGTATCATAATAAAAAATTATTATTTTAAATTTAATTTAGAGAAAAAACAAAATATAATAAATATATATAACAGTATTTAAAGTAATGTCACAACAACCACCAAATTATTATGATATTTTAAAAGTTTCTCGAAATTCAACAATCGATGAAATAAAACAATCTTATAAGCAATTAGCGAAACAACATCATCCAGATAAAGGTGGAAGTAAAGAAAAATTCCAAGAAATACAAACAGCTTATGAAATTCTTTCAGATGAAAATAAAAGAAGAGAGTATGATAATCCACTACCTCAATTTAATCCATTTTTCAATGGACAACAACAACCTCCACCTCCAAATTTTCCATTTAATTTCTTTAATTTTGCAAACAATGGACCTCCTACAGGTGGTGATGGTATGATTAAAAAAAATGATGAAAATTATAATTGCAACATTAGTTTAAAAGATGTCTACTTTGGAACTTTTAAGAAATTTCATATAAAAAGAAAAATCAAGTGTGAGAAATGTAATATTGATTGTGTAAATTGTAATGGTACTGGATTTGATAAAAACAATCAAAGAATACAAATAGGACCATTTATTCATATACAAAATCAAGTTTGTAATTTGTGTAATGGTCAAGGATTCAAAAAACTTCCTTTTTGTAGTGATTGTAATAATAGCGGATTCACAGTTAGAGATATAAATATTGAAATTTTAATACCAAAAGGTGTTGAGAATGGAAAAACTTATTTTTATGAAGGATGTGGAGAACAGGCAATGAAAAAGAATGAAATAAATGGTAATTTTATAGTTACTATTGTAGTTATTGAAGATAATATTTTCAAACGTAGTAATAATTTTAATTTGATTTTTGAGCAAGAAATATCTTTCAAAGAATCAATTATTGGAAAAGATATTGTAATACCGCACATGCAAGAAACAATAAATTTAAATATAAAAAAATTTTGTATTATAAATCCAAATAAAAATTATATAATTAAAGGTAAGGGTTTACAAGATGAACTTGGAAAAAAAGGAGATCTAATTATAAAATTTAAAATAATTTATCCAGAAAGAACATTAAATGATGATGAAATAAATACTTTAGAAACTGTTTTTTCAAATATAAAAATATAAAAATTAGTATTATAATAAAATTTTATTATAATAAAAAATGGAATATATCATGAAAATCGGAAAAAATATAACTGATTACATTTATTCATTATTTTTTAAAGAAGAAAATAATACTGATTTACAACAACTACTACTTTTGAAAAATTATTCAAATAATATAGGTAAAGAAGAAATCGATAATTTCATAGATGATGTAATAATAGAAATAAGAAATGAAAAAAATATGAAAGAATTAGAATATAGATATTTGAAATTTGTCAAAGATGATGATAATTACTCAAATAAAAAAGAAAATTTCAAAGATGATGATGATGACAGCAATAATAATGACAATAGTAATGACAATAGTAATGGAAAAATTTTATTGTTAGTGTAGTTGAATTTCTTTATAAATCTTATATAAATCATTTGCCAGATCCTCAAGTTTTGTTTCATTTCTAAAAATAAAAACATCTTTAAAAAAGAATAAAGTCTTATCATTTATTTTTCTTGGAATATTATGGTTTTGAATATATAAAATTTGTTTATCTTCATCGTAAAAGTCTTTTTCAGTCAATATTCCGTTATTCAATCTATTTTTTAATAAACTTATATAATATGCACTAAATAGATCCTTTTTTTCACACTCTTTTATTTTAGAAGATGTCATATATTTCTCAAATATTAAATTTAGACAAAATGATTTTGTTTTTTTTTCCTTTTCTAAACATTTTTTTAAATATTTATCTATATTCATATCTTTGTTATACAATTTTTTATAAGCTATTTTGATGTATTTGATTTTTATTTTTTCATCACTATCATCTTTTTGTATAAATACATCTTTCAAAGCATCATTTGTCAAATTAAATTGCTTTTTATTATCACTAAATATTGAAATGATGTATATAATGAAAAAAATCACTACAATTATTATTATAATTGTGAAAATGAAAAAATTATTATTATTTTGCATTTTTATATTATTACTATTATTTTTTTTTGACAAATAAATAAATAATAGTTCCTATTACAGTCATAATCAACAAACCAATAATACACCAAAACACTATTTTTCCTATTGGCCCAAATAATTTTTCAAATATATCACCTGTAACATTAGCTACTACATCCACAGCTTCTTTTACAGCTTCTTTTACAGCTTGTCCATCATCATCGTATTCATCTTTAATGCTATTGTTTAAATCAGCTTTTAATTGTAATGTAAATAAATTATTACCACTTTTTATCATATCTTTATCTTTTCCAGTCATATTTAAGCCAAGTACTCTAATTGTAATTACAAATGGAATGTCTGGATTTTTGTCTGACGGTTGTTCATCGTTATCTTTATCTTTGCTAATTTTAGTTTCGGTTATAGTGTATGGTAAAGTATTTAATTCAATTGTCTTATTTTGAATTTTTGAATTGTATATACTATCTGTTGAATTAATTACAAATTGATCGTCTACATATATTTCGATTCTTTCAGGATTTAATATAACAAATGAAATTTCATCTACTTCATCACCTTCCTTGTAAAAAACTTCTGTCACAATAAAAGTTTTATTATTTCTTTTATTATGTTCTGATATAGCATCACCTAAGTTTACACCTGCATATGTTGTACCAGCACCAACTAATAAAAGAGCAGTTATTTGATTTTTACTTAATTTTTTTGCTTTATTTTTTATTTTTTTTAAAGAATCAGTTGCAAGTTCTACTGTTTTACTTAAGGCTTTTGCTCCAAATTTTAAACTTTTTCTAAGAGTTTTTTTTAACAAACCTGCTCCGTCACTAATCATAGACCCTCCTCTTTTTACTATTTTTCTCACATTTACCATTTGTTTAATATATATTAAATAATATATAATAATTTTAAAAAAAAATTATTTTATAATTATTTTATATATATATTATATATATAAATAGAAAAAAAATGCTTGATAATGAAAATGATGGAAACCGACTTGGTATTTCATTTAAAATTTTAGTGGTTTTAGGATCTATACTTTTTTTTTTAGTAGTATTATTTATAGTATTATTTATTGTAAAAAAAAATAAAACAGTTGATTCTTCAAAAGACTCTGATTCTAAAGATTTTGTTACGGGATTCATATCAGATGATAAAAATGATAAAGGAAGTAATGTTCAACAGAGTCCAATAATAAAGGAAGTTTCTGAAATTGATAAAAAAATTCCAGTGGAAAAACCTGAAGAGGTTGAAGGTACAGGACTTACAGCAGATGAATTTTTCAGTATATTTTTTCCTGATCCTAAAAAAAATATTAGAAATGCATTAGAATTTGCAGATAGTTTAGCGGATACGGTTATGATGGGAAAATATGTTTCTACTAAGTCTGGTGCAATCGCAAAATTTTTCAAATTTTGTGGAACTAAAATAGGTTCATCAAAATTTGCACAATTTGTTTCTACAAAATTAAAAAATGGTGCTAAAATTGGTGGTACATTTTTTAAAAGTTTAAAAAATTCGAAGCTAGTAATAAAAGGATCAAGAATTATAAGAGGGCAAATGGTTTATAAATCCATATCTAAATTTTTAACAGCAACTAAAAATTTCTTTTTAAAAATGGGTCTCTCATCTAAGGGTTTATTTGCAAGACTTGGTGTGAAAGCTGCGACTTTTGCATCAAGAGGTGCGGCGAGATTAGCAAGTACATCCGCCGCAAAAGGTGCTGTCAACACTGCTAAAGCTATAAAATCAGGTGCGAAAACAGCTTTTAATTCAGTTAAAACAGTAAAAACAGCCGTCATGGCATCTAAAGCTGGTGTTAAGGTTGCACAAGTTGGTGCAAAAGCAGCATCTACTGCTGCAAAATTATCTAATCCGATTGGATGGGCTTTATTAGTTTTTGATATTAGTAGTATGATTCTTGATTTTGCAAATGTTGGAGGGTATGGAGATATTGGTTTTAAATCAGAGTTTTACAAAATAAGAGATGGTTTCATAAGTGAAACTAATCAGGAATTTTTGGAATCAGGTTTTGTATATCCATTTATATATGGTCCAAATATAGATGAAGATAAAATTTATGAAAATATTCAATCGAGAATATCACTTTCATTTGAAAATCAGAGTGATGATACTAATGATTTAACTTATGTTATGAGACAAAATATAAAAAAAGATTTAGAATCAGGAATTTTGACAATTGAAATGTTAATGACAGATGATAGTATTATTACTAAATATTATGAATATGTAGATTCTGAAAGATTATTTAGAAATGAATATGACAGTATATGCACCAACAATGAAGGAGAAATAGTTGAAATAGATGATAGATTTTCAATTTATGATAAAAAAGAAAAATTAAAATATAATTTAAATGTACCAGAAAATGATGCTATTTTTACAAAAAGTTTGCAAACGTGTGAAAGTGAATTTTCTAAAAAATTAGCGTCTGATAATTCATATTTTGGATTTTCGTATTCAGAGAGTTTTACTGAAGGTGAATTCATAGATTTTACTAAATTAAACGACAATACTTTTATTGGTATATTAGAGGCGGACAAGTTTATGTATAAAAGAAAAACTTTAGAATCTCCTTTACAATTTGTAGATATGGACTTAAATAAAGGATTAAATATTAAAATGAACAAGGTAATTCAATTAAATAATAATACTTTTGTTGGTATAAGTAATTTTAAATTATACACATGTCCCGAATTTAATGAAAATGCAGTGTGGGATGGTCCAATTGAATCACCTGATAAAATAATAAGTATTTGTGAATTAAGTAATGGTGAATTTGCAGTAATAAAAGATGATTATTTATTATATACTAAAAAAACATTACAAACTGAGGCTTTAAAAATATATCCAGTGTCTATACCTATGATTAGTATTACCAAAAACAATGATGGAACTTTATTAGTAATCGGAAAGGATAACGTAATATATACACAAAAAGATTTGAATTCACCGCAAGTATCAACTGGATTAGGTTCAGTAATACAAGGTTTTCAAACGAAAGATGAATTATATATCTTTCTAGGCACTGATTTAAGATTGTATTTTAAAACTAGCTTGGAAGATAAATTACTTGACCCATATGAAGTAATGGATTTCAATTGTCGTTTCTTAAAAGATTCTAATATGTCAAATTACATCAAAGATGATGAGTCTGATGTATATACTAAAAATAACACTCCAATGAAAAAAATGAAAGTTTGTAGTTACAAAAAAGAAAAATGTCAAGCACAGTGGCCTCCACCGGGTGAAAATGACCCTAAAAGTGAAGATTATATCTATCATGAATATAAAAGTAATATATTAGGACCAAATAAGGGAGCATGTGTATTAAGAGATTCAAGAATGAGACAGTATTGCGAATCTGATGAAGTCAAAAATAAATATCCTGAACATATGAGGAATAAAACTTATGACATTGAATCAGGATCTTGTTTAATAAATGAAATCTATTGTAAAAATCGAGGAATTGATTATGTATTTAATAAAGATATAAATGAATATGACTGTAATACATCAGTCGGACAGGATGTTTTAGAATTTATATTCGGAACAAATACAACTAGAGCAGTTCAAGCTGGAATAAACAAAGGCTCAAATGCAATTAGAAGATTATTGTCGGGTGAGGCAACTGAAATTAACTGTCCTCCTAACACAACGAGAGTAGCAGATCAATGTTATCAAAATAAACCGGATAATTGGCCAGGTGGTGAAACAGTAGCACATCTACAACATAAAACCATATATAGTTCAGTTGGTGCCGATACAAGTAAATCAATACCAATGACTTGTAATCCTGGTGAAGAATTACATGCCGGATTATGTTATAAAAATCCCGATCCAAATCTTTATGTATATTCGTCACCTGGAATATATAGAGGAAAATGTAGACCTGGATATGATAGATGGGATGGTTCTGGTTGTTGGAAAGATTATAAAAGTTATGGTAATGGTGTTGGAACTATTCCTAATTATTCTGCTTGTCCCTCTGATTATACTACTTTTCCTTTAACGTGTACTAAGGGTTGTGGTGGTTATTATAATTATAGTTGGGGGGCAGTTGGATGTCGTGAGGGTGCTTCCGACAAAGCTTGGTGGGGTTATAACGATTGTTATAAAACGTGGATAGTAGATTGTTTTAATCAACCTGCACATACTTTTAATCGTACTGCAACTTGTGGTGCTAATCAAACTAATATTGCTGGTTTATGTTATAATAATTGTGAACCTGGGTATCAATTTAATGGCGGAAATATATGTGCTAGTCAAGCAGAAGTTCATTATCCAGGTTTAAAATCAGTTATAGGAACTTTACCATCTCAATGTAATTCATCTGATAGAGAACTTGTGGGTAGATTATGTTATCCAAAATGTCCGGTTGGATATGAAAGAACAGCGGGTAATGTTGAAATGTGTCAAACAAAATGCCCTGATGGTTTTAAAAATATAGGTGTTGGTGGTTGTGAAAAACCAGTGGGGTATAGATATAATGTAGGAGTTTGTCCATCAACACATCCTTATCGATTAGAAGCGTTATGTTATGTAAATGAAGATGCAGCGATATAATTATTTTTTTTTATTATATTTTGTTATAATATAATAAAAATAGTTATGTATTTAGCTGAATTTATTGGAACTTTTGTCTTAATATTTTTAATTTTATTTATAAATTCTATTAGAGAACTTAGTGATGTTCAAAATGCAATATGCATTGGTATCGCAGTTATTTTTTCAATTTTATTATGCAATTTGTTACATGATAATGCTCAATCTCATTTTAATCCAATAGTTTCAACTGTTTCATATATAAATTGTGAAATAAAAATGAAAACTTGTGTTTTATTTATATTGTTACAAGTATTTGCTGCTTTATTATCATATGGATTATTTACAACATTAAAAAAAAATAAAATTATAAATTAGTTATCTATCAATCAAGGTTATTTCTTATAGATAATTTTAATATTAAATCTTTTTTCTGTATCTTTAATAGAATCTATAAATGATGGTTTATTCCAAAGAATCCAAAGACTCCAGAATCCCGCTGTTTTTAAACCAGACTTACCCCAATTTTCTCTTGACTTATGTCTATTTCTATATCTAAGCATACGGGACTTGTTTTTGTGCTTCGTATAATCTGAATAATTTTTTGCACCAAAATGAATAGTTTTGGAGTCATCAATAGTTACCATATACTTTTTTTCTGGACGAGTGGATTTTTGTAGTAAAACAATAACTTCTTTATTCTTCACACTTCTTTTTCTAACTTTCTTTCTTGAAGTTGATCTACTTTTCATTTTTTATATATAAAATGAAAAATAAAAAAATATATTTTTAATAATCTTTATTATGCACTACAATTTAGACATCCTTCGTCTTCTTCTATAATTATCTTTTCAGTAAGTTGTTTTTGAAGCATTTTTTCTTTATTGATATCCATTCCAAAATTTTGTCCTGATACAGCTGCTTTAGTTCGAATATAATAACTTCCAGTTTTCAATCCTTGTTTCCATCCATAAAAATGACAGCTTGTTAAATCTTTGAATGTAGGATTTTCAAAGAATAAATTTAAACTTTGAGATTGACAAATAATAGCGGCCTCTTTCAGCAGACATTCTAAAATGAAAATAGAAAAGAAGAAGTCGAATGTATGTCATGTGGGATCTTCTTACAGCCAAATTTTTATACTAAATTTAGTATAAAAATATTTCATACATTAACTTGATACTACACATTACAAGTTAAAAAATCCCACTTAAATCCATTATAAGCTTTACCATTATCAATTATATTCAATATAGTATTACTAGATATACCTAGCTTAATGTAAATTTCATTCAATGAATTGAAAATTATTATTTCTCCTGTTATTGTATCTATACGTTGAATTTTCTTCGAATTATTTCTAATTATTTTGTTTATTGGTTTATCGTAATTTTTAATAAGTTCTTGCGGACATTTAGTAAGTTCTACATAATAATGTTCATTGTGTAGTTCATTATTTTCAATTATCTTTTTCATTCTTACTTTTCCTATATTTAGATTTTTTGCGGTATCATTTTTAGTATAAAAAGTATCTATAATTTTTGTTCTAGTCGAATTTATTTTTACTATTGTGTCTATTATCGAAGGTTTATTTCCTTTATTTGTATCAGTTATTGATATAACATTTGGATCTTCATCTTTTTCAACAAAATTCCATCTATATCCTTTATATAATGTATTATTTTTAATAGCAGCTTGAATTCCCGATTTTGTGAAACCTTTATTTTCTGGATCTCTTAAAGCATAAATCATGCTTTCATATACTTTTAAAAGAACATTCAAATTTTCTGAATCTATTTTTTGGACTTTTCGTCCTTTAGGTTTTCTTGGAAGTACAGATGAATCTAATATCATAGTATAGTTTGGATTTTGAGTTTCTTTTACACGAAGTTCTCTTACATCTAATGATGTAATTTCTTGAATTTTGTCTTCTTGAACTATACTACTAAATATGTCTTTTATATTTTCAATCGAGTCTCCTCTTTTTATAAGTTCACTAATAATATTATATTGTAATTTTTTTTCTTCAAATTCCAGTTTTTGTTTTTCTAACCATTCATATGGTGAAAATATCTTAACACTATCGACATATTTTTTTACTATTTTTATAAGTTGATTATAGTTTAACAAACTATCTAACATAATTACTTCTTGTGATTTAGTATCATTTGTTTGTATATAATCTATTAAATGTGTTTTTATCAGTTCATCTTTTAATATATAGTTCTCTATTTCTCTATAATTATCGGTTTCAAATACATCTAAAAATATATTAACTTTATAGCTCCTTCTTAGACCATCATTTCTTTCAATTATATCTCCAGTAGAGCCTATCTTTATATATCCATTTTCTATTTCACTTATATATACACATTTTTTGTTTTTAAATTTATTTACCAATAAGTTATGTCTAGATATTTTTATATTTTCAAGATGATTATTTTCAATGTTAGTAATAGTTTCAATTTTTTCTTGTAGTTGCAGTCTAAGTTCATTGGTTTCTTCATTTACAGTTTCTTGTAAAAGTTCTTCCAGTTTTACATAATAATCGTGAACTTCATCTGCTTTTTTAGTTCCTGATTTTAGACAAAACTTTTTAAATGTATTTACATTCAGCATAATTTTTTCTTTATTTTGACCGCCATGAACAGGTTCCAAACTCGCTCCACATTTGGGTGGAGCGAGTTTTTCAACCTTGTAATCAACCTCTTCTATAAATAATTTATCAAGAAGTCTTTTGGCTGGATCTTTTCTTGAAAATCCTAGCCATTTCCAAACATTATCGAAGTCAATTACAAAATCTTTTTTTGAATCATAATTTAGAAAAGTGTAAAAACTAGCTACAAATAGTTGTTGTTGGTTATCATTGAAAATTTCTTTTATTTTGTTTAATAATTTACTTTCATAATCTTTCGATAGACGAGTAATAGAATTTTTGTCAATTAGGTTTACGATATCTAGAGTTTGCATATTTTATAATAGAAATCATTTCTTTAAATCGTGTTAAAAATCTCACATATTCTGACATTTTTATTGGTTGTCAAGAATATCAAAAAAAACTCTTTATTACATGTTAAAAATACGCACGGTTTCAAGAATCTAATATATTCACTTCTTTTCTGGACGAGTTGATTTTTGTATTACAATATAAATGAAAAATAAAAATAAAATATATTTAATTTTTTTATGCACTACAATTTATACATCCTTCTTCCTCATCATCTATCTTTTCAGTTAGTTGTTTCTGAAGCATTTTTTCTTTATTGATATCCATTCCAAAATTTTGTCCTGATACAGCTGCTTTAGTTCGAATATAATAACTTCCAGTTTTCAATCCTTGTTTCCAGCCATAAAAATGACAGCTTGTTAAATCTTTGAATGTAGGATTTTCAAAGAATAAATTTAAACTTTGAGATTGACAAATAAAAGGTCCTCTTTCAGCAGACATTTTAATTAAAAGTTTCTGGTCAATTTCAAAAACTGTTTTATATATATCTCTAAACTGTTTAGGTATTTCAAAAATTTTTTGAACCGAACCTTTGTAAAAAAATAATTTATCTTTTATATCCTGATTCCACAAATCCATTGCTATTAAATCTGAGACTAAATGTTTATTTATTATTGTAAAAACTCCTGATAGTACGTTTCTAGTATATAAATTTGAAGTAATCGCTTCAAAACTTTCAATATTACCAAAAATACTAGCGGTTGATGCAGTCGGCATTAATGAAATAAGAACTGAATTTCTCACTCCTTTTGATAGTACAAGTTCTCTCATTTCATCCCAATCCCACATACCAGAAAGTTCTTCTTTCTTTAATTCCCAAAGGTCAAACTGAAATTTACCTTTGGATAAAGGACTTCCTTCAAAAGTTTCATACACGCCGTATTTATCAGCTAAATAAACTGAAGCTTTCATAGCTCCATGATAAATAGTTTCGAATATTTTTTTATTAATTTTTCTAGATTCATCTGATGTGAATGGTAGACGCAAAATCATTAAAACGTTTTGAAAGCCTTGAACTCCTATACCTAAAGGTCTATTTTTAAAATTAGACACTCTTGTTTTTTCTACTGGATAAAAATTAATATCAATCACCTTGTTTAAATTTAAAACAAGATCGTATGCAATACTGTGAAGTTTCTTGTAATTTATTTTTGGTGAGAGAAGTTTCCAACAATCATCATATCCACCCAAATGCTGAATATCATCTTTAGATAAAACTGAGAATAATTGCGGAACTGTATCGAATGGTTTACAAACTGATAATGAAGTATTACTCATAATTCTTAACTTTTCAGCCTCATCAGAATCTATTTCCTTATATTTTAGTTTTACATTATCTAATAATTTCTTAAGAAGTTTACAATAGAAACAATCTTCTTTTGTATATAATTTAAGTTCTCCAATCAAAAAATACTTAGAAAGATTTTGTTGTTCTTTGGACAATAATTTATACCAAGGCATGTGAACACTTATATCTTCAGCATTTGGATATTCTAATATTGATGGTAGACAGATGGATGCTAAATTGCATACAGCTATTTCGTTAACGTCGGAATATAGGTTAATTTCTGCGCAATTTCCAGCGATAATTCCATTAAAAATACCTTTATGTTCCATAGGTTCGTTGAAACAAAAAGTATCTTCTTTAATCGGACATTCTTCAATATTTACTACTTTAATGTCTCTAAAACTAATTTCAACCTCAGGAATTGATGAATCTATGGACCATCTTGTAAAAGGAATTATATTCATTCCAATTTTAAGATTTTTCGCTTCGTGCATTATTTCTTTACCATCATTGTCTTGAATGTAAAACTTATGATATTCGGTGCATTTTATTTCAGCTAAATTTGAAAAACTTATTTTCAATAATTTTTGATTTTCACCAGTTTTTTGAACAATTGTTTTACTCCAAACTTTACCATTCCATAATTCAATTTCTTGACCAGCTAAATCTATGATTGGAATATTTTGAATTTTATTGTCTTTTTTTATTTGTATTTTAGTATCACCAGATACGCATAAATTAGATGAACGAATCGTGCCTAGATTTTGTTGATTTGTTTTTCTATTTACATGATCCTTGTAACATATATAGGGCATACCATGTTCAATTTGACTCGCAATAATTGCTGCCCATAATTCTCGGGCTTTGATTTTTTTTACAAACTTTCCCTCACTTACATATTTATTATAAAGAGAGTTGAATTCTTCGCCATAAACAGCTGGTAAATTTGGACATGTATTAGAATCCATCAAATACCAATCAGAATCTTTCTCAACCTTTTCCATAAAAAGATCACTAACCCAAAGGGCGTAGAACAAATCCCTCGCTCTCTCATCATCAGAACCAACATTTTTCTTTGCTTCTAAGAAAGTAAAAACGTCCGCATGAAAAACTTCTAAGTAAATAGCAAATGAACCAAGTCTTTTTCCACCTTGATTAAATTGTCTAGCAATACTATTATATGTTTTTAATAAAGGCATTAATCCGTCTGAACTTCCACCAGTTTTTCTAATATATGAACCCTTCGATCTAATATCAGAAACATGAACTCCTATACCTCCAGCAAATTTACTTATAATTCCACATTCTCTATAACTATCAAAAATACCCTCAATGGAATCTTCGACATATCCTAAGAAGCAACTAGAAAGTTGTGGAGTATTTGTACCGGCATTAAAAAGAGTAGGTGTAGCATGAGTGTATTGTTTTAGTGAAATTGAATCATAAGTTCTCTTTACTAATTCCAAATTATCTCCGTGAATCCCAATTGCAACTCGTAGAAATAAATGTTGAGGACGTTCAATAATTTTTTTACCTTTTCCATTATCCACATTGATTTTTAAAAGATATGACCTCTCCAAAGTTTTGAAACCAAAAAAGTCAAGTAAGTAATCTCTTTTCATATCTAACATACTTTCAAGTACATCTTCATATGTTTCAGAAATTCTCAATAATTCATCACTAACTAACGGGGAAATATTATTTTGAATATCTCTATTTTGATAGAGAGTTCTAATTACATCTATGAATTTTTCAGGAGTATTCTTTTGATGATTAGAAATCGCTATTCTACTACCAAGAATTCCATAGTCAGGATGTTCTGAAATCATATTCATACATATTTGACATGCCAAATTATCTAATTCAGTTGTTGTAATTCCAGAATAAATACTAGAACAAGTTTTCTGAGTAATTACTGATGGGTCAATAATATCTTTATCTAAATCAAAAGTAAGTTTTTCAATACGACTTGTGATCTTATCAAAATGAACTTTTTCCTTATTTCCGTTTCTTTTAGTGACGTACATTTTATATAGTTTCTTATTTTTGAAAATAAAATTTAATTTTAAATTTCAATTTTTTTCTTGATAAACCAACAAAAAAATCACC
>Ga0214923_10003131_pt1 | contig 21085 bp, 16 predicted proteins | sample LL1510_MetaG_FD_177993 | JGI IMG/M metagenome (GOLD analysis project Ga0214923, IMG submission 177993) | Freshwater microbial communities from Lake Lanier, Atlanta, Georgia, United States - LL-1510 | ecosystem: Environmental > Aquatic > Freshwater > Lake | place: USA: Georgia | collected...
AAATGAATGGCGAATTTCGCGTACGTGACCCGCAACTACAACACTGGCATGCACTCGCCCTCAAGCTGCGGGCCAAAGTGGCGTGCACTATTACGCACGTACGGCGCGAGCACAATACCAAAGCGGATGCGCTTGCCAATCAGGCTCTGGATGAAAAGCGAGCGCCAGACCAGTCATTTGAAAAAATATGGCGAGCAGCAATACCACGCACCTACTGGCCCAATGACCGTCAGCAAACAGTACTCAAGCAAACATCACTCCTCCCCTAGCCTACGATTGATGTTTCATGCCTGGATACCGCACCCACGCCTCTGCTGCACTTGGCGCCACCATCCTTTTTATACTGGTACGCAGTACCCTTATCGCCACGGAACCGTTGGTCATAAGCACAGTGTGCGCCCAACTTATTGCCGGTTTTTTGGGCGGGCTTTTTCCTGACATTGATATTAAAAGCAAGGGAATGCAGCTTTGGTACGCTCTGCTCATTCCCCTCCTGAGCGGGGCAGTACTGAGCAAATATATTGTCTGGAGCCTCCTGCTTGCCTCCCTCTGCATTCTGCCGCCCCTGCTGCCGCACCGGGGCATTACGCACAACCCCTGGTTTGATCTGATCGCACCGCTCATAGGGCCACTGCTCGTCTGGTGTTACTGTCCCGCCTACACCAAGTATTCCGTCGAGCTCTACGCCTGCTTTGTCCTGGGCGCTTTCTCGCATTTGGTGCTTGATTACGGGCCACGGGGTTTTCTTGCGCGCTTGGGAAGAAAACAAAGAAAAAGAAAGTAAAAAAAGCCTACGATGTCAAAAATTTTTCGCCGACCCTATTCCCTTAAATTAATTCCCGTATATACTGAAATTATGAAGTACATTATCTCTTTTTTCCTCATCATTATGCCTTTCAGCGCTCAAGCAGCTGGTGCTGCGCAACAGGCACCGGAACCTCAGCCCTCCAGTGACCAGATCCTTACGGCCCTGAAAACATCGCTCAAAGAGGTCTTTAAAACAAATACAACGATGCCCCTAAAAAGCCTCTACATGCAGCTGGCGCGACAATGCCATCCGGATAAACAAGACGCCACTCAACTCTTCACTGAAGTATTCAAAGCCATCAACAACGCATATGCGTTTGGTACTACGGCACCAAACGAAACAGAAAAACCGCTCTATACGCAGTCCAGCACAGTAACCCAGAAAGATTTTATGCAACTCGTGTATGGACTGCCTGAGTTCAAGGCACACGCCCCAGCACCAACCCCTACTCCGGAACAGGCGAGACAGGCAGAGCCATGGTCCCCTCATAACAATCCGTATGGGCACAACCCAGAACCTGCTCAACAACCAGAACCAGAAGAAAGCTATGAAGAAGAAGACAGTGAAACGGCACAAGCCTACTTCGAGGCAGCAGGAGAATACCTCAAGGCACAAAAAGCTGCAGAGAAACAAAGAACGCAGGCTTCAAACGAATACTACGATGTAAAAAGGAGGATAGAAGAGGAGAAACGCTGGGCTTTAGACGAATGGCGCAGGAAATCTCACAATGCAAATGAAGACTACCGCCGCAAACAAGCACAATGGCGCAAAGCACGAGACGAAGGAGATTATGATAAACAAACCGCACAAAGGGAATACGAACGAGCAAAAGAAGCGGCGGATCGTGAATTAGAAGAGGCTACACGAGAAGAGAGTGAGAGACTAAAGCAACTCTGCAAAAATGTATGGGAGATAAGACGACCTCAAATGGAGGCGGTAACAGAAAAATACGAGGATCTGATTGATAAAGCAACGACGCAAGGTGCAAAGGACCGATTAGCATATTACAGAGACCAAGAACACAACGACATACGGGCAAGCTGTCGGCTTGAAGAAGGTAAAATAAAACAGACAACAAGATCAAGTTTAGACGCGATCAAAGAAGCAGCAGACCAAAAGTACAAGGCGCAACTAGCTAAAGCCGAAGCACAACTTCAAGCGGCTCTGAGGGAAGCAGCAGATAGGGTAGAAGCATTCCGTAAAAAAGCGGACGAGTATACCGAAGACGACATCCGCCAGCAATTTGATACGCAATGGGATGAACTGCACAAGAAATACGAGGCGCAACTCAAGGCAGCAGAAGCAGCATATGATGCACGATGGAATGCCGCATACGCAGCAGAAGCAAAAGCACAAGCGGCCTACAGCGCACGATGCAGAGCAGCAGACGCCGCCGAAGAAAAACGACGCCGGGCAAAACGGCCCCGTCAGAAGGTGGCAGAAAAGCCCCGTCGGGCAGAATCAGAAAAAGAAAAAATAGACAGAATTCTTGATCAATTGATTGAACGCCAAGACCAAGAAGCCCTGAAAGCTTTTTATGAGATCCTGCAATCTCCCGAAGCCAAAGCAGCGCTTCTTAAAGAAATTCCCGAGTACTCGCGTAACCCCGCAGAAACCAGCGTTATCATAAGAGAGGTGCAAGATCGCATACCACACCATCAGCGCCTGCCAGATGCGGCCATTGAAGATGCGTATAAACCGTATCTGAGAGACATGCGCCAGGCAACCATACTCGCATTGGTAGAACAACAAGCTACGCCTGACGGCGGGGAGCTCGTTGTAGCCTCACAACACCATTTTACACCCGAGGCCACACCAGTACTGGCCCGTGAAGTTGAAAATGCCGGCTTGAACCTTAAAAAATACCCCAATGCAACTCTGGAAAGCGGCTATTGGCTCATTACAAAATCAGCATTTGCCGGAAAACGTAACCACGCGCTCGGTTGGGGCGCCGCTCTCGGTCTTTCATCTGCCGGCCTGTGGACGCTTTTTGCACGGTTAGACAAAAAGACAAAGCACCTTCAATCTCAACTCAAGGCGCTACCAAGCGATAACATTGATGAAGCTGCACAAAAAAAAGCAAGCAGCCTTAACAAAAAAATACGCTCCATCCGTCGCATAAAGATAGCTGCAATAGGCGTTGCAAGCCTTGGTACGCTTGGCACATTATTCACATTTTGGCGTGCAAAAAACTGGCATAGCCAGCACAAAGCTCTGTCAAAAAGGGACATACTCTCATAGAAAAAAAGAGGTTTTATGCTATCATGCCTCGCATGAAGCACGTCTTTCCTCTCTTCTTCCTCCTCGCGCACATTTGCCCAATCTTTGCCACCGCAACATGGCACCACCCTGCCGGGTATGCAGGCATTGCACGCCTGTTTCCTATCCAAAGGTCATCGCCTGTATTAAACCATGCACAGGCATTAGACCTACTGCTGGAGACTGCATATCATACCACCATAGAACAACGAGAAGTCACTACTACGGTCCCGCTTGGTCTTGCCCTGCGCTATCTCCCCGGCTTTCAGCCAAAGCATGATATCATCGAAGATAACACGGTACTGGTTGCCGATACCTGGTTTATGAAAGAACTGGGCGATGCCGAATTCGTATATAAAACAATAACGCGCACCGGGCGTCTCGTGCTTCTGCGCCTCCTGTGTGATCCGGCGCCCACCAGCGCCACCCCCCTGCTCCGTCAACAATACATTCAGCGGCTCATCCACGATGATACGCTCTACCGCACCCTTGAAGACATTCTGAAAGAAGTGCGGCTCACCGAGCGTCTCCTGTACCATGTATTGCGTATTATAGACGTACATCAGAAAACAGGGCTTGCGCAGCGCCTCATAAAGTCCCCTCAAAAAACAGCACTCATCTATGCCTATTTTTCTCGCCGGTTTTTAGAGTTCTTTCTTACTGCCCTACCTGCCGCCACACACACGCTAGAAAAAGCTACCAACCGCCTAAAAGCGCTCTGTAGCAAGGACACCACACCAGACCTTGAAAAACAGTGCCTACGCACGCTCACCGTAGCAAAAGATGCATACAACAGTTTTATACACCTGCTTACCAAGGCGATTCACCCTGATAGCACTCTTGGCCGCAAACAAGAACTCATGCTCTGTGCACACCTCATGAACAGCGCTGCCCGGCTGATTCCTGAGCTCCTGGACCCCCTCGTGCTCATAGCGCACGTAGACGCCTACATGGCATGTGCAAAAATCATGCGTGCAGCGCATCAGGAACAGCAATCCTATTGTTTTGTGCATTTCATCACCGATACGCAAAGACCAATGCTGCAAGGCACGCACCTCCACTTTGCCTCTCAGTACATTAAAGTAAAGGAAATAACACTCGGGTCCCCAAAACAAACAAGTGCCTTTATTAGTGGTCTTTCGCCCCGAAAAAATAGTTATGTTGCCTACTCCATACTCCTTTGCTGTGTAATGGGACAGAGCATGGGAATTGCACCAGCCTTCCGGTTTATGCACACTCCCTTTCATAAACTGTATAGCTTTTTACAAGGGCCATCGATGAGCGCTCTGCCACCGTACAACGTACTCATTCCTAGGCTGCACCAGGCGGTTATGCATGCACCAAGCGCTAGTGGTGGCGTGTTTGCTATTGCTCCTGCCTTTTTTGAAGCAACATATCCAGAAAAAGCCCCTGAAGAAGAATGCATCACACAAGCACTTGCATGCGCCAATGAGCCTGCAATCCTCAGCGCTTTTTTTTCAACACAAGAGCACGCAGAAGCACTCCCCGATGCGCTTAAAAGCAGTATACAGTCAATCACTTTTGCTTCGACTCATAAACATCATTAAATAAAGGAACAACATGCTACATCTCTGTTTATGGTGGCTGCTGGGAAGCACCCTGACATTGTGCGCAACGGAGGCGCAAGCGCCCAATCGTTTTACGCAAATGGAGAAGATATACCAGCAAGTGTTTGAGGGGGAGGAGCTTTCCTACAATAAGCAAAAATCAATCAGAAAAATCCTAGAAGAACAAAAGAGTGGCATCTTTCCACTCCCCTCTTTTGATGAAAAGACCATCAATCTCCTCGCACTCCAAAAAATCAAGAAATCATTTGGTAACAACGATCCCGTAGAAATGACACCAGTGCTGACCAAAGCTGCCTGGTCAGATTTGGATCTTTTTGCCAACAAAGACGGGCTCATCGATGGTTCAATCCTGAGTGCCATTGCCAGAACGGAAACAGCATCTGGTCGGATTATGCTAACGCGCCTTCTTGTCGATCCAACGGTTGACGCAACCGTACTTAAAAAACGCCAAGCGTTTGTGCAAAGACTCATAGACGATCGCGAACTTTTTGAGCAGCTCAATCATTTGATCGAAAAAGTGGCAAAAGAAGAAGCTTCGCTCTTAAGCTTTGATACGCCAAGCGAGCTCATTAAACAAAGATATATTCAACTGTTTTATGTTCTGAATCAAGTAAGCGGCCTTCAACAAACCGTTGGTATTATCTTCGCCACAGGGCTTGCCCCTCTTATGGGATTATCAAGCGCTGCTTCTCTGGCTGGTGGCGTTGCTGAGGCTTTCAAGAAGAATTACCCGGATGCGGCTGTGAAGGCCGGTGGAGGAATATTGATCGGCGGCCTTGGATCCTTGTTAACATGGGTGATCCTTGGAAAAATGAAAACCGTAGCAAAATTTAATGTCTATATTCAGCGACGTGCTGCCTCAGTTAGGACCTTATTAAAAGCAGCTGCACAATGCGCTGATTTTTTCAAAGAGAGCGATCTGCCCGAACTCCAAGAAGAATACAAAAACTATACGCGCTATTTAGAAAACACAAATACTGATGAACTAGAAACAATAGTAAAAGATCCTATCTTTAAAGTCCCTCATGATGGCGGTTTTAATAGTTATAAAAAAGAAATGTTTCGCATGCCCGGCAAAACAAAAGATGCATTTGCTGCTTTACTCACTGCTATGCCTCATGCCGCCAACATGCTCACGCTTGTTGGCCACCTAGATGCGTATCTCTCCATAGCAAAGCTCTTTATGGAACGACAATCAACACGAGCGCCTTATTGCTTTGTATCTTTTGCCACTGAGGAGAAAAAGCCATGGATTCGTGCACACAATTTTCACCACCCTCTCGTTCCCTTGGAGCACACGGTGCTTAATAGCATTGCTCTTGGCTGTGATGGCATAGCGCCAAACGTTCTGATTACCGGCGTAAATGGCGGTGGCAAATCTACGGTCATGCGGTCAATCGCCTTGTGCTGTATTTTGGGCCAGTCACTGGGTATCGCACCGGCACAGTCATGCACGCTTACCCCCTTCAGCAGAATTCGTTCATACTTCAACATTACCGATGACGTCAGCGCAGATCTCTCATTGTTCCGCTCAGAGTTAAAACGCGCACAAGTGCTCCTTCACAATATTCAAGCAATGAACCCTGGCGAATTCTCTATAACCTTTCTTGATGAGATTTTTACCGGCACCGAACATGTTGAGGGCGAAGCACTCACGTATGCCACTGCGCGAAAACTCGGACTGCTCACCAACAATATTACCCTTCTTGCTTCGCACTTTCCGGCGCTTGCCGAACTGGCAAAGACGCATCAAGCTCACTACGTTAACATGAGAGTTGTTATTGAGCGCGATGCAAAAGGGAATTTTATCTATCCATTCCTGCTCTCACCCGGACATATTGAACAAAATATTGCTCCCGAATTATTGGAAAAGCGTGGGTTGCCTCAGCGCATGACCGACAAAATGCGGGAAGTGCTCAACAATCCACATACCTATACACCCGCAAAGGACCTTCTATGAAATTAATACGCATCTCTGTCCTTGTTGTTATACTGCCTAGCATCATCAGTACACCTATGCACGGGGCTATGCAAGCGTTAAAAAAGGAGATCTTAAAGAATTTTAATGCTACCACACCGGTCAAAACAAACACCGACGAGCAAGATGGCGATACTGCCGAGCACATTCTTTTCCCTTCGCCACAACTGAATGCATACAACCGCTACGCTGCTGCATTCAATCTACTCAACACAAAACATGATATTGATGCCTCCCTTGAAGCAAAAACCATCAGTGATGTTAACTTGTTTTTCTATAGCGCCGACAAGCCGAAATATACCGTTTTGAATAAGGTATATCGTGGATGGTCACTGAACGGCAAACTCAGCCTCGGCTTGTTGATGGTCAATCCACTTGACTCAATAGAATCATTACGCAAGCGTCAAAAAACTATCCGCTATCTCATGCAGCATCAGTCTGTTATGCACACACTGCAGTCATTATTTGAACAACTAAAGAGTACTGAAGAGAAGCTCCATGGCCTCTGGTCAAAGCAAAACCTCCTTTTTGGTGGTCCGGTTGAAAACGGCGTCTATGACGATAATTTCACCAAGTACGAAGAAAAGCATAAAAGCCTCAAACTCGAATTTAATCGTAGAACCACAGAACTTGGGATACCGACTATAATGGCGCTGCTCAGCATTTTTTCCGCAGAGAGTATAATCTCGGTGATGCGAAAGACCAGGGGACAAACATGGACTTCGTCTTTAAAAAGCCCCGCAGCGTGGGGCGGACGTCTTGGTGCACTAGGCATTATGGCGCTATTGTGTAAACTTACGGGTGTCTACTCTGGTTGGCGTGCTTTATACAAAAACTACAGCAACATTGCCGATTCTATCAAAGATCAACTCATCGCACTGCGCGAACTCAAACACGTTACTGACACTATTCATGAATCCCTTGAAAACAATCCTGATCTTACGGCGCTCATCGGTTCATGTGACGCACTTGCCGCATTTTCCACCATGGAGGATGAAGACATGGAAACGCTGTTCAAACGCGTCAACAGCGATACCTTCCAAAAACCGGGCTCGTTCTTTCGCAGCAAGGGGGGCATCTTGCAAACACTTCCTCTCTTCTTAAAAATCCGTTCTCAATTTGCAGCACCGATGCAAGAAATTGGCAAACTGGAAGCCTACGTCAGTATCGCGCGCTTTATGCTCGAAAAAGATGGCCACCGCGCCTCTTGGTGTTTTCCTGAATATCTTGAACGTAAGCATCCGTATATCGACCTCCAAGAATTCTCGCACCCACTCCTTGATCCAGAGATCGTGGTGCTCAATAGTATTACCCTAGGAAACGACGGTACCTACGGTGCGGTTGTCACCGGACCAAACGCTTCTGGTAAATCGGTCAGTATTCGTGGCATCGCCCTGTCGCTCATTCTTGGCCAGACGCTCGGCGTCTGCCCTGCACGGGTGGCGCGCTTTACGCCAATGGCCAAATTCTTAACGTATCTCAATCCGGTTGACAGCATTGCACAAGGCTTGTCGCGCTTTCAAGCAGAAGAAAAGCACATTAAGCACATCATTGATACCGTTGATCAATTACCTAAAGACCAATTTGCTTTTGTGGTCACCGACGAGTTATTTAGCAGCACGGCGCCAAAAGAAGGTGAAGCCGCAAGCTGGGGTGTGGCGTACCACTTCTCGCTACTGCCAAACTGCATGCCGATTATGGCCACCCACTTTATTAAGATGACCACCCTGCCACAGCATACGCATGGCTTTTTTGCCAACTACCACGTCTCGGTCAAACGCGACAGCGAAGGAAACATCGTGCACCCATTCAAACTTGAAACGGGACGGTCCCACCAAGTAATTGCTATTGAGCTGGCACGCAAAGCTGGGTTTGACAAAGACCTGCTTGATGAGGCAGACGCGTTCTTAGAGCGACAAGGCATAACCAGCGGTAGAACCATATAGAATCTTTGCAAGTGCCTAGTTCCTTTACAGCGCAGCTCATCCCCCATTAGGCTAAGTGACGTTTTAGCAGCTAACTAAAAATGATGTACAAAGGAGGCTCATGTTTGCTTTATATACGGGTGTGGCAAAGAGGCACTCTTGTCGCATATATGGCATTGCACTGCTGATCGCAATAACGTATGCATCCGTTGTCCATGGACAAGAAGTGATGTTGTCCAAATTTGCACTGGCAAAAACACCGATTCAAAAACAATATAGCTACATTCTTGCTGCATTTCGTTCATCACTGGGTGGCCCAGTAAAAGAAGAAGGCCCCCTTGCTACCAGTCCAGAACAAAAAAAAGCAAAAACCTTCGGCACCTTGTCCATGAGCCGCGAAGCACAAAGCGAACGCGCGCTTGAATTGATGACGCTGCTTGATAAGCCCGTTTTTGCCATGGACAGCATGGCGCTCTTTAGTCCGGACACCTGGCAAAGCCTGCACCTGCTGGATAAAGAGCCAAATGTCATGAGCACTATTGCCCCGGGCATGCAAACGCTTTTTGGTAAATTTTATCTCATGCGTTTGGTTACGGGACCGTCCACCGATGTCAACCGTATCCACCGGCGTGCGCAAGCGATTAAAGAGCTATCGCGCGAAACTGAAACAACCCAAAAAATTGTACGTCTCTGCAACCTTGTTGGGCAACGCCAAGAGCAACTCCTCGGCCTCACCTCTGCGGAGCATCCCCTCTACCAAAAAGACTTAGAAGTCTACTTGCATGAGTTTTTCTTGCGTAGCATCGGTGGCAGCAAGCTGGCAGAAAGTAAGGGCTGGAACCGCTTTACCAAGATTTTTGGTGATGTCTGGTATGGCCTTGGCCCGATACTGGGCACTGCTGCGCTCTGGAAACTGAATAAAGGGTTTTATAACAAAACCATCAACGACCAAAAATACGTAGAGGACCATCAAAAGAACAAAAATTACGCTGAAGTACTCAGACAGTGGGAGAAAAACGGAGAAAAAGGCCCAAAGCCATTGTCACCTGAAGAGCAAGCAGCGGCACAACGCAGAACTGAGCATAAAAAATGGCAACGTCAAGTAAACAGGCTCCAAAAGCAAGCGTCAGATGCAAACCTGTCGGCAGAAAAGACAGAAGCTATTCGCGTACAACTCGCCCAAAAATATGCAGAAGCAGCAGCCACCAACCCTGATTCCCTTTGGACACGCACTAAAGAAGCAGTCGGCAGCACAGTGCAAGACCTCAAAGATCTCGTGCCAGATGCAACCACTCCGGGAAAATGGGCAGAATTTGGCAAAAATCTAGTGTGGGGCGACAGATATGATACAGACATGGCCCCACGCCAAGATTTTAACCCAGCAGAACCTGCTCCTGCGCCCGCTCCCGCTGCACTTAAAGAAGAGTCAGACAAAGAACAACCGAAGATCTTTAATCGCGGCTCCTACGCTCTTGAGCGCCAACTCGGCTTTTCTCATGGCAAAGCTTTATTGGGACTTGCCGCTCTGAGCGGCTATCTTGGCGGTGTACAAATCCCTGGCATTATTGGCTGGATTAAAAAGCGATCAAAAGCAATGTCCTATTTCTACGATCAGCTCAAACCGCTTAAAGACTTCTTTTTGGCAACTGCGGGACTGAAAAAGATTTTCTCTCAAGTGCCTGCACTTAAACACCTAAAAGATGAAATCGATGCTGCGCTCTACATCAGCGATCCCAAAATAGTCAAACTGCGCAACCTCCTTATGGGACCTGCATTTAAAAAAGGTCCACGCGGCTATCTTGCGCGGGGTGATCTTATTGTGGCTATTGATCTGCTCAAAGAATGCCGGGAGAAAATCCTTAAAGGCATCGGCCTGCTCGGCGCTCTGGATGCGTATAGTAGTTTAGCCATCTGGATGAGTGAGCATTATAACCATGCCGAAAAGCCACTCTGCTTTGTCCACCTGATTGAAGGATCTACGATACCGATACTTGACCTAAAAGACTTCTGGCATCCACTCTCACCCGGGGCGCCCACGCTCAATTCCATTAACCTTGGGCGTGACCAGCCAAATAATGCAATCATCACCGGTATCTTTGAAAGTGGCAAATCAACAACCCTGCAAAGCATTGCGCTCAACGTTGTCTGCGCGCAATCACTGGGCATCGGCCTTTCCCGTGCGTGCAGCATCACCCCATTTGCAAGCATCAACATCTATGCCAACATCAAGGATGATATTGCCAACAACCGATCGCTCTTTAAATCAGAGGTGTATCGCGCAAGCCAGCTCATGGACCAAATTAAAAAGATGGGCGCAGGAGAATTTAGCTTTACCATAGCAGACGCGACGTTTACCGGCACTGAAGCAGGGGCAGGACAAGCGGCAGCCTACGCTATTGCCCGTTACCTCGGTAAGCTGCCCAACAGTATTGCCATCCATGCCACCAACTTCTTGTCGCTTGCTATTTTAAGCAGACAAGAACCACGCAACTTTGCCTCCTATATCCTGCCTACGACGTTTGATGGCAAAGCAGTGCAATCCTATACGCTCACTCCGGGCGCCCTCGATCCACGCCTCTCAACAACAATCTTTAAAGAAGAGCAGTTGCCAACGGCCATGATCGAAGAAATGGATAAACAACTCAATCAGACACACCACGAGGTCTTGTCATGAAGAACTTTTTTGCTCTGGCGGTCGTCATCACCGCAACGGTAACCCATGCAGCTGCAAGCACACAGACACACGTCCCAGCGCTGCCCTGCAGCTATGACGTCATGGCAAGCATACTCAAACCAGGCCTTTCCACCTTACAAGAAGATGCCATCATTAGTCCCGCAGATATGTACACTACCGCGCTTGCCATCTTAAAAAGTGGTGCCACCGCAACACACACGCTGCAAGCACCCACCCTTAATAAAACGACGATTGGTGACCTGAATATTTTGTTCTACGATATCAGCAGCCCTCTTTCGACAATGCTCAAAAAAATCAATCGTACCCACCTTGTTCTTGGTGAATGCGCCTTAGGCAATATACTCATCACGCCAAGTACTGATATTTCTTTTCTTAAACAACGACAAGACACCATACGCTATCTTGTCGAGCACGATGACGTACGCGAAAATATCAGTGCGATGCTGAGCCAGTTTACGGCAAACGAAGCACAACTCCTTGCCCTATGGAATCCCAACGACATGCTCTATAGCAAAAACTTTGCCGATCTTTTTTATGGTGGCAACATCTACAAAATGCGATCACCTCACGCATTTGATGCGATCCGCAAAGGCTTTGACACCTTTGAAATGCTTTCTCCCTTTATTGGCTGGGGCGGCGCAAAATTTACCGAGAAAATCCTCAAAAAACACATGGATGGTTTTGACCCTAAATACACCTGGAGAGAAAAGTATGTCACACCGGCAAACGCCGTAGTCGGTGGCTTTACCCTGCTTGGCTGGTTTATTGCCTGGAAAACAGCTTTTTCTAAATACCGTGCGCGCAAATACTTTATTGAAGAGACACGCAAGCGCTTTACGAGCCTGCGCACTCTTGGCAAAACGCTGAAAGAACTGGGTGCCTATGCACGCAGTCTTGAGCACTCTGACATCCCCTCATTGCGTGCTATTACCGATTTTAGTGATAACAAAAAAGGCACCGTCGCCTCCTTCTTCAAACTTCTTGATCATGGTTCATTCAAGTCAAAACGCAACTATGCTTTTAAAATCATCGGTCCGGTACTTGCAGCAGTGCCCCGCTTTATGGCATTAAAACATCAGATCACCTTTGTGCTCGGCGCCCTTGCTGAACTTGATGCGCTCATCAGCATTGCCCGCCTCGTAAAGCAGCATGAGCATCTTGGCAATCATTATTGCTACGCCGAGTATGAAGAAAAGGCTACGCAACCAAAACTACAACTCACCCAATTCTGGCATCCCAATTTCCCTGCCGAAAAAGCAATCCCGAATGATCTTGAAGTGGGTGGCGACAAACCGCGTAACATAATCATTACCGGCCCGAACGCCGGTGGCAAGTCTGTCTACACCAAAGGACTTATGCTCAATACTATTTTTGCCCAATCACTCACCGTGGTCCCGGCACAAAAAGCAGTACTTACGCCCTTTAAAATGATCAATACGTATCTTAATATTGTGGAAGATGCTGGCAACTCTGTGTCGCAACACCGTGCTGAAGTGCGCAGAGCTCATGACCTTATTAATGATATCGTCAGCCTTAAAGAAGGTGAGTTCTGCTTGACCACAATGGACGAAATGTTTCGGTGCACCAATCCTGCTGCCGGCTCTGCAGCAGCATTTGGCATCGCACTAGAACTAGGTAAAATAAAAAACAGCATTCTGATCCTGGCTACCCACTATCATAAACTCACGGAGCTTGACCAGATGCCCGGCAGTAGCTTTAGAAACTTTCACGTTGCCGCTGTTCAGAACAACGATGGCTCATTTACGTACCCGTACAAAATCTATCCCGGCATTAATACCAAAGTCATCGCCCTTGATATCATAAAAAATGATAGAGCCTTTGACAGCTCAGTTCTGGATTATGCGTATGAACACCTCAAACGCGTTGAATCCCAAGAAACGGCTGGAAACTACGTTGACGATCTGCGCAAGCGCGTCCACTCACACCCGCATCACACCAAACCGTAAAGACGGCGCGCATTCTTGGTAGTTGCCGCCGCTACCTCTTCATAGGAGATCTTGCGGGCCTGAGCAATAGCTTGTGCGACGTGCACCAGATTACTTGGACAGTTTGGCTTCCCGCGAAACTCCTGCGGCGGCAAAAAAGGCGCGTCGGTTTCAAGCACCAAACCGCTCAGGGGTACTGCAGCAACGATATCACGTAGTTGTTGGTTTTTAGGATACGTAATCGGTCCATCGATTCCGATGTACCATCCCCACGAAATGACTTCTTGCGCAGCTTTTTTATCAAGAGAAAAACAATGAATTACCCCAGTCTTAAGACGCTTGCGGCATGCGCGCAGCAGCGTAAGCGCATGGTTGCCTGCCTTTTCAAGCAAGCCGTCACGAATGTGGATTACCACCGGCAAATGATGCTGCGCAGCAAGCTCTAATTGGGCCGAAAAAATCCGTTTCTGTGCTTCTTTATCATGCGGAAGGTGATAATAATCCAGGCCGATTTCGCCAATAGCTACGATAGCTGACTTATGCACACTCAGCATGTCGCTCATCTGCGTGATCATATCTTCGGGGTCTACTCCCGCCACATCGCAGGGATGCACACCGATGGTAGCAGCAACCTGTGACGGATACCGCTCAGCAACGGCGATACAATTATATGATTCTGCTAAAGAAGTCCCGACGGTCACCATCTTAGTCACACCAGCGCTCACGACCTTCTCAATAATCGGTGCAATGCTTGCAAGCAGCTCAGGAGTTAACCGTTCTTCTGGTTGTTTTGATGCCATTATATTTAGATGACAATGAGTATCAATAAGCATAAAGCCCTTTCGTCTGGGAGGGAAAGGATGCCAATATTTAAAACTATTTACAACTTTTTTTACTTTTCTTACATTACAAATGCTCTAACCTCTATAAGGAAGCGTATGAACAAAAAAGAATTTATTCGAGAAACCAGTAAAAAAAGCAGAATGAAAAAATCGCACGTCAATAAAACCCTGAAGGCCGCAGAAAAAGTTCTCAGTAAGGAACTCGAAAAAAAGCTGTCAGTCTACCTGGTCAACTATGTTATCCCCGCCGTCGTCGCGCTCCTTCTCGGACTGGCGATCTGGCACTGGCTTTTGTAAGCACTAAAAAAAGCTCTGCAGAAGCATTTTTGCCACGCTTGGCGGATCACAAACAGTACCGTCTATCTAGCAAAGCATTTGGGAGAATGATGAAATTATGTTGATGCAGCAACAAAGATTTCTATTCTTTCTTGACAAAGAACCGGTATCGCAATACATTTCGATCCCAGATGCGTTACTTTTAACCGTTTGAATACCCAGAAAGGCTACTATGAATAAGAGCGAATTAATTACCAAAGTAAGTGAAGAAACTGCGTTTAGCAAAAAAGACATCGCTCGCGTGTTGTCTGCTGTAACCAGCATCATTGAAAAAGAACTCAAAGATGGTAACAAAGTATCTATCACCGGCTTTGGTTCTTATTGGGTCTCTAAGCGTCCATCACGCTCTGGCATTAACCCTGCAACAAAAGAACGCATCACACTCCCAGCAGTGCGCATTCCTCGCTTCAAACCAGGTAAGCAACTGAAAGAAAACATTCGTGGTGCATAAGATCTTGATAAGATCTATGTAAAACTTAAAGGCCGACTGTGTCATAGCAGTCGGCCTTTTACAGCTAGGTAGAAACGCACTGGCTCCACTCCGCAAGATATGCTAGTCTGCCGTCATAGTAATACAGTTTTTTCCTTTTGGAGCATACATGTCATCAGCAGTTACGCTTGAAAAAATAGTTGCGCTGTGCAAACGCCGCGGCTTTGTCTTTCCTTCAGCAGAAATTTATTCCGGTATCAACGGAGTGTACGATTTTGGCCCCCTCGGCGCTCAAATGAAGCGCCTTATCAAGGCTATGTGGCTCGCCCACGTACAAAGCTTTCCTGAAGATGTGCTCGAAATGGATGGCGCACTACTCGGACCTGCAGCTACCTGGAAAGCCTCTGGCCACCTCGACAATTTCAGCGATCCCATGATCGACTGCACCTCCTGCAAAAAACGCTTTCGTGCTGATGACGGCAGCGTTGATCCAGAAAAAGCCTGCCCCTCGTGTGGCATCAAGGCCTGGACGGAGATACGTAAATTCAATCTGATGTTTGAAACCACCCTTGGCGCACTGAGCGATGGCGACGCAAAAGCGTATTTGCGCCCGGAGACGGCACAATCTATTTTTATCAATTTCAAGAATATTCTCTCCACCTGCCGCGTGCATGTGCCCTTTGGGGTCGCGCAAATTGGCAAAGCGTTTCGCAACGAAATCACGCCACGTCAGTTTCTATTCCGCGTACGTGAATTTGAACAAATGGAGCTTGAATTCTTTTGTAAGCCAGAAGAATCAGACCACTACTTTACCGTCTGGCTTGAGCGCAAAAAGGCGTTTTATGAAGAGCTCGGCTTTGCGCCCTCATCATTTCGCTTCCGCCCACACGAAGCGGATGAGCTCGCGCACTATTCAAAAAATTGCACTGACGTTGAGTTCCTTTTTCCAATGGGATGGAAAGAACTTGAAGGCATTGCGCATCGCGGCGCTTTTGACCTGACACAGCATGGCCAGCATTCCGGGAAAGATCTGATTGTTTTTGAACAAGAACACAATCGCTCGTACATTCCGCATGTTGTTGAATGCTCTGTAGGTGTAGATCGTCTCTTTTTGGCTATTTTATGCAATGCGTATCACGAAGATGAAATTGATGGCGAACTCCGCGTGCGCCTCGCGCTGCCGTGGCAACTTGCCCCGGTACAAGTTGCCGTTCTACCTCTGGTCAAAAAACTCTCTTCATCGGCAAGTGCGCTTATAACAACTCTGAAAGCTGCCGGCATTCGGGTACAATTTGATGAAAGTGGCTCGATTGGCAAACGCTATCGCCGCTATGATGAAATCGGCACCCCGTGGTGCATAACTGTTGACTTTGAAACACTCAATGATCAATGCGTCACCCTGCGCCATCGTGATACCACTGAACAAATACGCGTGCCTCTGCAGGATATCGTGAGAACCTTGACCACAAAAAAAGGTGAGTGCTAGTCTCTCGCTCCGCTTATTGTAGAAAGTTTTCATGGCAAGTATGTCGCCGCTGACGCGGCAAACATCTCCCGGCACCGTTCTCACGATTGCGTTGTGCGTTATTATTGCTGCAGGTACTATTGCTCTCAGCTTGCCTATCTGCCGCACACAATCAATCGCTTTTATCGATTTGCTCTTTACTACGGTATCAACCGTCTGTGTCACCGGTCTGCAAACCGTGCCACTTTCGGCATTTACTCCTATTGGCCATATCGTGCTCCTCTTGTTGATACAAATTGGCGGTCTCGGACTGATGACATTTTCCTTTTTTATCGCATCCCTCTTTCTCAATCTCGGCCTCTCAAGCAAACTGCTTGCCGGACAGCTCTTTGAATTTGAGTCATGGAGCAAGATTAAGTCATTTTTATGCACCATTATCGCCGTCACTCTTGGCATGGAGCTTGCCGGAACTGCCGCACTGTATTACCATTTTGCGCCACACATGCCGCGTGATCAGGCCTTTTTTTATGCGCTGTTTCACAGCGTGTCTGCATTCTGCAACGCTGGCATAAGTCTCTTTGACCAAAGTCTTGCTACCTTCAGTGGCGACTTGTACGTGCTCGGCATTCTCGGCTTTTTAATTATAGCCGGTGGTATAGGCTTTATTGTGTGGTACGAAGTCGGTTTTTTCTTGAGCAATACCTATCGCTGGCTCCGTCATCAGACCTTTCCTCTCTCTAGTTTTTCCCTTCATACCAAACTCGCCCTGAGCACCTCATTGTTTTTAATTCTGATCGGCACCGTCAGCATCTGGAGTATCGAGCGTACCCATGCCTTTGCAACTACCAACACCTGGACATCGTGGGTGGATGCGCTGTTTACCGCGATTTCTATGCGTAGCGCTGGCTTTATGGTGGCAGACCTTGCCCTGATGGGCAATGCCACGTTGCTCGTGTTGCTGGTGCTTATGATTATTGGGGCAAGCCCCTGCTCAACCGGCTCTGGTATCAAGACCACCACTTTTGCGCTCTTTTGTGCATCGGTCCGGGCTATTATTCAAAATAGAGATTCAGTGGAACTGTATGGCCGCACCGTCCCCCAAGATCAAATGCAAAAAGTTACTGGCATTGTAACCATTGCCCTTTCCTGGATTATTCTTGCCACCTTTGCGCTCATGGTACTTGAGCCAACGCTCCCCTTTTTAACCCTAATGGTAGAAACCATTTCGGCTTTCTCCACCTGCGGGATTACCCTTGGCGCAACGCCTCATCTCACGGTACTGAGCAAATGGCTTATTATGATCACTATGATGGTTGGCCGTATCGGCGCACTGGCACTTGTGCTGTCGCTGCGCAAACGGGCTCAAAAACATCTCTATCGCTTCCCTGAAGAACGGGTATTACTTGGTTAGAAGGTTGTCTCTATGAAATCTGCAAAATTCTGCGTCATTGGTCTTGGTCGTTTTGGCTATCAAACCGCAATTAGCCTTGCACAAAACGGCATGGAAGTCTTGGCTATTGATGAAAATCAAAGCACCGTCGAACTGATTCGTAACCAAGTCACGCAAGCAGTATGCTACCGCATCGAAGATGAAAGTGCCTTGCATGCACTGGGTATTGATGAAATGGATACAGTGATTGTTGCCATGGGTGAAAATTTCGCGCATGCCATTGTCATTACCGCGCTTCTTAAAAAGCGTCTGAAAATCCCGTATGTTGTTGCCCGCGCCCGCAACAAGGTACATGAAGACATCTTAAAACTTATTGGGGCTGACAAAATCGTCATGCCAGAACGCGACAGTGGTGTGCGCTTGGCCAATAGCCTGAGTCTACGTTTTACCGACTTTGTCTCCATCACCGAAGACTTTGCCATCACCCAAATCGCGGTCCCCGAAGCCTTTGTTGGCAAAACCGTTGCCGAGCTTCAACTCCGCAAATCACGCTCCGTCAGCTGCATTGCCGTCAAAAAAGACAAAAGCGAAGAGCTGGTGCTGGTGGGCCCTGAGTATATTATCATGGAAGGCGACACCCTAGTGGTATGCGGCAGCAATAGAGACCTGGGACAATTACGTGATTGGTAACATCTACTTGCCAAGATCACTAAAGTAGGTTACCTTTTTTTTGCTGAACGTCTTTTAATAAAACTTCCGAAACGATGCCCCCAAGGAGTTTGTATGACATTCTTCAGCATTTCAAGTATGAGCCGCCCGCATACGCTCGTCCTTATCACAGCCTTTTTTTCTAGTATATATGTGTATGGTGCCGACGATGGCATTGGTGCCACAGGTGGCGCAGGTGGGCCAGTCGGGCTTGACCTTGTTGCTGCTGGCCATGCAACCATCGAACCGGTGCCCTTCATGGCCGCATTGACCCAAAAGTATGGAGAATCGTGTGCTCGACTTATTGAAAGATTAATGCGTGATGAACGAAAAATTATGGTCAAGCTGGCTCAGCACATTCTAGACCCAGCCGTAGATTTCGATGTAGAAAGCCTTGAGCCCTATACAGCAAGAGATTGTTTTTTAGCTGCCTACGCCTTTGCGTTAGATGGAAAGAACGTCCCTCAAAATGAGGCTTTTAGTATCATGCTACAGGACGTAGCAACAGCCAGAGGCATGGTTTTTGAAGGACCAGAAGATATTGAAAGACAAAGAGATCTACATCTAGCCGCTGAACAAATCGCCATAGCTCGCAACGCTTATAGCAAAAAAATGGGCAGAACAGCAGATAACAGCGCGCAGCTCATGCAAGATGATTTATATAATGTAGGCCCTGCTGCAAACCCTGGGGCTTTACCTCTATCAACTCCAGCAAAAAAAGTGTTGTATGCTGCCTGCGCCCTACTAGAGATAGCCGCAACAGGCGTCAGAACATTTTCCGCCGCTGAGCGCGTAAAGCATGCCGAAACGGCACTACAACTAGTAATTAGTTTGCATCAAAAGGATTCCGACGTGTTCATAAAATCACGCTCCGTACCAGGCAATAATTTCTTGTATATGTGTATTAACATTGTTGCCGGGGTCAGAAGACATTTAGCTGAAGAACCTGCGCTTCTCCAGCAACTTGCGGCAATGGCAGAAAACGAAGCTGCCTGATGCACATAGTTTGATAAAGATTTTTAGTGTACAGATATAAAGAGCGGGTGATTGAAGCTTAATTCAATCACCCGCTCTTTATATTTATTTCTCAGTCGTATTAAATACTCTCAATACGAATCACGGTAATAGGCTGTCTGTGACCTTTACGCACCCGAGATTTTTTACGTCTCTTGTGCCTAAAAATCACCAGCTTTTCTCCACGTGTTTGCTTCACGATGCTTGCCGTAATAACAGCACCAGAAACATAGGGAGCTCCGATTTGAACTGCATCTTGTGCTGTCTTGCGCAAGAGCACCTCACCAAAAGAAACCGTTGAACCCGGCTCTCCGTCAATTTTTTCAATTGCTAATGTTCGACCAGGCACGCCTTGATATTGCTTACCACCTGTCTGAAACAAGACGTACTCGCCAGCCACGTGCTGGGCAACGTTTTGTGCGCTCATTGATCCTAAACCTTTATGCATTATGTACTATGAAAGAAGGGAGAATGATATCACACCCACCAATTCTGTCAAAAAGGAAGATCATCATCAAACGGCTTTTGACCTTTTAAACTCACTTCGCCACTCGCTTTAAACGAGCTTGAGACGGTTGGCGTTGCCACAAAATCATCTGCCGCTGATGAAGTATCAGCACTGGCATCATCCTGGCCACCGCCCTGTAAGAAGGTTACCCGATCAGCAACAATGCTGTGTTTACTGCGCTTTTGTCCATCCTGATCCCAGGTATCCTGCTTCAAGCGCCCTTCAATGAGCACGCCACGGCCTTTTGCCAAAAATTGCTGGCAATTTTCTGCTTGCGCGCCCCAAACATCCACATCAATAAAGCAAACTTCCTGTGTCAACGCTCCGGTTTGCTTGTTTTTAAATGAGCGATTACACGCAAGTCCCAAGCGGCACACACTCTGCCCTGACGGCAATACCTTGTGCTCTGGATCACGCGTTAAGTTGCCCATTAAAATGACTCGATTATAACTTGCCATGCGTACATTTCCTTTTTTGTATTACTGTACAGAGAGGCCGGCAAGTATACCAGGGTGTGGGGGAAGCTCAAGGCTCACCGAAAAAGGAACAGGAGAAGTTCACCAAAAATCCTCGTAGCTATACTGTTGTGGGTGAGCAGCTTGGTGTGGAAGAGCAGCTTGGTGTGGAAGAGCAGCTTGGTGTGGAAGAGCAGCTTGGTGTGGAGGAGCAGCTTGGTGTGGAGGAGCAGCTTGGCCCTCTAGCGCAATCACTCGTTCAGTCTTCAAACCAGCAAGAAACGCAGCAATGGCTTCAGTCCAACGAGCTGGCATGTCTCGCTCAGCCGCATCCCCATTGATTGCAAGAGCCGATATGTTTCCTTCAACAGCAAGCACCGGTGCGACAGGCACCTGAGGTTGCACAATACCCTGGAATGAAGCATCGGAAAGTGGCAAACTCAAGTCACTCTCAAATCCATCGACCGAATCAACCCGGGAGCCATCAGAATCAACGGCACCGTGAGGCGCCGGAGCAACGGCTATTTTCCTCAATTCAAGACGGCGTGGCACTAGCGGAGCTGAAGCAGGAGATGAAACTGGCTTACTACCACGAGGCTCACGCGCAGCCAATACAGCATTTGCAGTCCTGATCAACTCGCGAATAGCCTCCTGAGGCCACTCTGTTATGCTCAACCGCGCTTTTGGGAACACATTCTCTCCACTATCTTCTTTAGTTTCACACGCAGATACCAGAC
>Ga0214923_10003132_pt1 | contig 21081 bp, 26 predicted proteins | sample LL1510_MetaG_FD_177993 | JGI IMG/M metagenome (GOLD analysis project Ga0214923, IMG submission 177993) | Freshwater microbial communities from Lake Lanier, Atlanta, Georgia, United States - LL-1510 | ecosystem: Environmental > Aquatic > Freshwater > Lake | place: USA: Georgia | collected...
GACCCATAGCACCAAGTTCTTGGCAGTCAGAAAGAATGCCAGCAACAACCATTTCAAGTCCAGACAGGCGAGCCGTCAAGGACTCCATGTATTCCTCGCGAATGTCCTCAGTAGACATTCCGTACATTGCCATTTCTTTATCAGTCATAGATTCTCCGTATCAGTCACTACAGATACAAGTATAGCACAATGGGAGAACATGTCAAGGGATATCCACAATGTTGCGAAAAAACAACAAATTTAAGGGATTTTGGGGTAAAAACTACAGTAAATGTGAACTTTGGTTCACAATTGAAATATTAGATTACGCTTCTGATAGCATCCATAATTTTCTTTTTCAGATTCAACTCTTCACAAGAATTCGGATATAGTTTGCCGGTTATAGGAGTAATGTCGCCTCTATTCAATTGAAGATCAAATCCATCTCCGTTTTTTATACTGCATCTGATTATAGTATTGTTGTCAATAACAAACGCTCCGTCATTTTTGATTACAATCAATATATCAGCAACTTCACTTAGTTCTAATGTAGATTTTTTATTGGTGCCGTTACTGTTGTTAAGTTTTATATTGAAATTTTTATTTAAATTTCCTTTTTTACCATACATACTTCCAGACAAACCACTTTTTAATTCTACAGTTAGGTTATATTTTTTCCAAAAAAAATCTTTGAATAAATCTCCAACATAAGTTAGTCCATCTTTTCCACTATACTTTTCTACAACCAATTCTATAACTAAACCTTTGATGAATCTCCATTGTCTATTATTCAAGTCTTCTAACTTATTTCCTTTATCTATGATTTTATTCCAATCAAACTTTCTAAGATCATCTATAACATCTTGAGATAAAGGTGAAGTATTATGGTTTGTAGAATACGAATATAGGCTCATACTTTAACCACATTCCGTTGACCTTGCAAAAGTTTTTTGCTTTGGGTAGTCCAGTATCAGGATCAATGCGATTGCCGCCTGGCATCTGCGCCAGCGACATTTTCAATACGCCTTTGTACTCCATACCTAACTCTTCAAGAATATCTCTACTGTCCTTTTCAAGCGGTAGCATATCTGCACCAAATTTCGCATCTGCAATATTCCATAGCAGATAACGATCATTGCGTAGCCACTCAACCGCAGTCTTTAATGTTGGGCGTAGAAAGCCTTCGCGCCATGCATCATAGCCAGTAAACTTTTTATATGATTGTGTAGGGTCTTCACTATACGCTTCCTTAGCAAAGTAAGGTGGCGATGTGAACACCATATCTAACTTGCCTTTGTACTTACAAAATCGCTCATCGGATCCGATAACTTCTGAACCCAATTGATATATGTCGAAAGTATGGGCGCTTTGGAACAATACTCCAGAGTTCTTGGCGGCATTATAGAAATTAGCCAAATCGGCATACTTAGTAGAACCACCATCAATGCTGTGATCGGTATTAGGATCAGTACCAACATAATGCAAAGGGGTGCTAGTGCGAGTAGACATAGCACCGAGAATACGACCGCCCCAACCACTAGAAGGATCGTAAACCACAATTCTGTCTTGGTTCTTAATGTGCTTAGTAAATTTTTCATAAAGGTACTTTGCTGTAAGTGGAGGAAAGTTAACTGCGTATTGACACCATGATACTCGGAATGCTTTGAAGCCAAGAGGAAAAATCTTCTGTCCCATCTTGTACATACGAATGCGATACTTTGATTGTTTCGCCTGAATGTTCTTTGTAGTATGCTCTGCACACAAAGACAAGTCTGCAATCTCTAGATACTTTGCATTCTTCAAGTCTTCGTTATAACCAGTATACTCTTCTTCTTCGTCACGCGATTCTATCCAATAATCATAGCCATACTCGCGCAAGTTGTTTTGTTCAAAATACTGAACAAATTCATCCCCAGTCTTGAATTTCTTTTGATGACTACCAACCTCAACTACTTCGCCTACTCTGATAGTGTTTGAATAGTGATAGAACGAATCACGCTTGTAATGTCTTCGCGCATACTTCAAAGTCTTTTCAAGTAAATCATCACGAACAAAGTGATCGTAGATAGACAATCCATCATCGTTCTTAGTATAGTTAATCCGTGTCTTCATCATGGTAGGAAACCATTGATTTGCGGCATTGCCAACTACACTAGTATTTCGAATTACATCTTTTTCTCCGGTAAGTTCGTCTGTTTGTTCAAATTCATGAACAGAAAAGCCGTACATTTCCCTAAATTGTTTTCGAATCTCGTTCTCATCCCAACCAACCCGCGGAGGCTGACCAAGAGTATCCCACGCATAGACAACCGCTTTACGGAGGTCAATAAACCATTGTCTGAATTCATCATCAGTCATCCTTTGAATTTCTTCAAACGACTTGTTTGTATCATGATTCAACAACCAATCGTTTCGTTCATAAAAATGTTTAGTCATTTCTTCTTTTTTCTCTCTCTGTGCCACTCACGCACCATTTTTCTTTTATATTCGTCAAAGGTCATGTGAATAACGGAATCGCTTTTTGCCCATTGTTCTCTCCATTTACTAATGAGTTTTAAAGAAGGTCTGGGTACTCTTTTAATTCCTCGATTAATATCTTTAGATATATCGTTATGAACATTAACACCTTCGGCTTTGCTATTCTTCATGAGTTTCTCTTCCACACTCAAATGCGGCTTGAAGCCATTCAATCATTCGTTCGCGTTTAATGTAGTCTAACGCTTGAAACTCATCATAAAATCTTTCGCCTCTAGTAGCATAATTTTCTATCTCATCAAAATAATCTTTGAAAGTAGAATACTTGTAATCATATTTCATTTAATTTGCCTTATCGATAAGCCGCATTTATTTAGGAAATCTATTCCGTCATTGTTGCGATATGCTTCGCCATAAAAAACTTCTTTAATGCCAGATTGATATATCATTTTAGCACATTCTACACATGGGGCGCAAGTGATAAACATACTTGCGCCGTAACCACTTTCAGAAGACCTAGCAAGTTTTGCAATTGCGTTTGATTCTGCATGGAGAACTTCCGGCTTTGTTTTTAGTCCGTAGCGAACATTTCTTTGAGCACCTTCGTGCCAACCTTCGTAGGGATATTGTGCATCGAACTCTTCTGGATTTATCCAGCCACCTGCGCCATTATCCCATACCTTATCTTCACAATCGTTATCCCAACCCGCTGGCATACCGTTGTAGCCAATGGAAATGATTCTATCATCTTTAACTATGACTGCACCAACCTTTTTTCTAACTGCACTACTATGCTCTGCGAATAGTCTAGCAGTTTTCATATAAGTGCCTAGGTATTTTTCTTTTATCATAGCGAATTCAAATCTTCGTCAGTAATTGTGTATGTGCCAGTATGTTGTACCGAGATAGATGCTAACTTGTTTGCGAATGGTAATGCATTTTCAATTGAACCTGTAAACAGATAGAATACTGCAAGTGCCGCAAGATGCACATCGCCTGCGCCAGTTACATCATGCACTTCAACTTTTTTAGTTGGATACATTTTACCATCATATAGTGTGCCTTCAGAACCTTTAGTTACAATGAGATAGCGAGAACTCGGTAATGTTTGTGCGCTACGATGTTCTAAATCGTTAATCTTGACATAGCAACCATTAAACTCTTCTAAGTCTGTCTTCTTAGTGTCAATGAAGATTGGACCCCTAAACAAATTACGCACTTCGCGAATTGTTTCGGGTGAAACACAGCCTTTGTTGTAGTCTGAAATTACAATCGCATCATATGTTTCTGGAATAAGAGTAGCAAATTCAATTGGTTCACTTTTGTGATCTTCATCAACTCTCAGTAATTGATAACCACTCTTCGTGTCAATGAATCTTGTTTTGTATGAAAGTGGTCCACTTAGTTGTTGTACATCACAATGTAATGCTTTTAAATTTTCATACACATTGCTTGCCATTCCAGGACGCGATTCTTCCTTACCAGACAATTTTAAAACTGGTACAGGAGATTCTGGAGAGATTCTGTCTACAGTTCCATAAACATATTTGTCAATGCAAGCGTCACCGATTAGCAATATCTTGTATCTTTCTCGTTGAAGAGTATCCACCAAATCTTTCATAAAATATAACCTCTTTACAATATTTTTTAGACAGTTGACTTGTCTCTCTATGATCACTACCCTTAACGATAATGTCTGGCTTGTATGCTTCCATGATGTGAATCAAATCCATATCACTATCAAAAACTAAAACTTCATCAACACACTTCAAGTTTGCTAAGAATGTTTTTCGTTCGTACAAATTATTAATAGGGCGACTCTCGCCCTTCAGTTCTTTAATTCGTCTGTCTGTATCTATTGCAACGCAAAGATGATCACCTAGGCTTCTTGCGTAATTTAGAAGCCGTAGGTGACCGAGATGCAAAACATCAAATGAACCATTAACGAATATTCTCTTTTTGACTATCACCTGCCATCACCCTATAGTTGTCTTCCACCGAATCAGGTGTGCTTACTTCAATTATACTACCTTTCTCGACACAAATCAAGCGGTGAGGCAACAATGGCGGGTTATGCCATGTGTCGCCAACCTCAAGATACTTGTCTTTTAATTGTGCGTTAGTAGTATCAATGTACTGAACAATAAATCTACCACTCAATACATACCATGTTTCATCTTTGACGGCATGAAAGTGCATGGAGAATTTTGCACCTTCGTTAAAGTTCAAAAACTTTCCACAATACTTATCATTGGTGCAGAAAATTAATTCGCTACCCCATCCTTTAGAAACCTCACCATTAAGTCTCGTCATATAATTCTCTCTGTTCAAACTTCTTTTCTTGAATTGTTTTTTCTTTAAATGTTTTTCTTGGATTTGCACACATCACGCAACCTGGTATACCACAATTTGTAGCGTGATGTTTTACATATCGATGCGCTTCGATTACTGGTAACTTAAACGCTTTTGCAATCTTAACCTGTTTACGAATAGCGTTTTCATCTCTCATGATACGCTTGCCATGTTTTTCTTTATCTCTTTCGTTACTCATTTAGTCTCTCCTTAATTGAAAACTAGGCTACATTCCAGATTAATGCTCCTTTCTTTCCATTGGCGATTACAAAATCCCACACCTTTGCATCATAGTACGGCTCTGAAGGATATGGGGGCATTCGATCAGGTTCTACTTTCTGATCATACGCATAAGATGAACGCATCGTGATAGCACGACCTTTTTCATAATCACTCATTTTATGTCCTACTTCTACCGCATATGCAGGTACAGTAGGAAATGCTAATTGCAACCCGCGGTTGAGAGTACCGCTTGATGCTACAGTCCAAATTTCTGTTGGTTTGATTTTTAAGTTTCGTGCTACTTTGACGATTGATGCAAGCACAGTTGGGTGTTCAAGACCAAGAGGCAATAATCTACGATTCTTCGCATCTTCTTCGTAGTAGTTTCTTGCTTTCGCTTTTGTTACATTCAACATACCATTCGCTACCCAATGAATTGTTCCGCCCATGTCTAAGACTTGTTGTTGATGCCAAGTTGGCTCTTTACGCTTAGCCATGAAGAAGGTTGCTTTCTTTCCATATTTATTACAAACATGTGTTAAAGAAATTGGTCCCCACCCTACTTTGTTTGCGCCGCCGAAAACCCATTCATCACCTTCTGTTGTGACAAGATAATCGATGAATCTTGCTTTGCTACCATAGCCTAATTTATCGTCACGCACAACATGAAAGCCATTGTATTCTTCCACAACGGGCGGTGGATATGGGTCTTCCCATCCTTTTATTGTATCAAGTAATTCTTCAGTTGACAAGTTTATCATGTAGTTTTTTCTCGGTAATAATGTCTACGACAAGATGAATGCGCTCTTCGTCTCCACCATTGACAGCCATGTGAGGTTTACGGGTATCTAAGAACCAGCATTCACCAGTTTTCATATGCACCTTTTGTGGTGAGCCTTTTGTATCCCATACAGTAAATAACATATTAGGATTTGTTTTGATCGGAAAGTGAAGCCGTGCAAGTTTTTCTAACGACCCACCGGAATCAGGATCAACCTGATCGGTGTGTCTTGAAAGTTCACCACCAGCAGGTTTCAATCGCATGAATCGTACTCGGTGAACAGTCTCGCCATAAGGGCGAATCAATTCTCGTACTTCAGGAAATAAATCAAACAAAGGTGTATCTTGTAGATAAAATTCTTTGTCTTTATTTTCTTCTTTCCATGCATCATTCATTTCAATTGGTTTTGTAATGAATGATGGGTCTGATGTATAGCCGCGCAACGACAATGCGCCCCATGACTTGTCTTTGTTGTAGTTGCTATAGTGGTTCGTGAAACTAGGCAACTCAGTAAGTTTGTTATGAATTGATTCAATCAATGCGCTATCAATGTTTTCTACTTTTTTAATTGATAGATATTCTGCTGGATCAACTTTAGGAAACACTCTTTGCTTACCGCGATAATAAATTGCGTAAACTTCGCCATATGTTGTAATCTTAGGACCAACATAACAAAAACCAGATTCTTCTGCTAACTTGCAATGATCTTTATTCTCAGCCCATACGATTAGCCAAACATCTTTTAAAGGTAGTCCAAAAACATTTGTTACAGGTTCAAGACATTTTTTAAGTGTACTCAAATTTCCTGATAACTTGCTAACTGTCATGTCGCCTTTTTGTTTCTTTGCGATAACAGTATCACCATGCATGGTAATGTTTGATGCAGACTTTGATTCAGCCACTTCAAGCATTGCATCGTCAAGAATCTCTAATGTTCCTTTGTGCAATGATTCGGCAATGTTATTCTTTTTAAATTTTGCAAAAGGAGAAAGCGTGTACTGATTATAATCATCGTACTTCTTTTCTAACTCCTTGAGGTAGTCTAGTTCGTATCCGTGTTGCCAATCTTTCATTTTTTAACCTTATTGACTCTGCGCTGAAGAATCATTCTTTTGCGTTTTGATCTTTCTACTTCAAAAGATGAAGCAACTTGCGTAAACACTTTACCTTCAAGGTGATCATACTCATGCAATGCAACTCGCGCACTCATACCAATAAAGGTAGAAGTGTCTGTAATGTTTTCCCATGTTTGATAGCGCACACGAATTGAATCTGGTCGTTTCACACTCAAGAACAATAACGGAAAACTTAAACAACCTTCCTTCATTGGTAAAATGTTTGAAGAATGAAACACAATACGCGGATTGAATAACACGATTGGGTCCTTATCATTACGCATCGCAAACACGCGATATGGATGTCCAACTTGCACAGCAGATAGTCCTAGACCATCATGTCGAGCCATTGTATTATATAGGCTCTCTGCAAATTCTTTTGGATCAAATGGCGGGTTAGCAAAGTCAAATTCTACCGATGGCTGTAATAGCATCGGAGAACTTTCTGGTATTAGTTTCATATCAATCATTTTACAATCCTCGAAAAATTATTTACTTTTTCAAATCGAATCACATTTCTAAACTTGTCTTGTAGTATATCACCTTTGTGACTAATAACAAAAAGATTTGTGTTCTCAAGCACGGCAAGAATCTTCATTAAGTCTTCTGTACCGTTTGCATCAAGTGACGAATCAAAAATCTCATCCAATATCAGAATGTTTGTATTGGTAGAGTTTTTTAACTTAGCAACCGCGCGCCATGTCAACATCAATGCCATATCAATACGCTGTTTCTCACCTTCTGAGAATGACGCATAACTAAAATCATCACGATGGCGAGACTTGATTGTTTCTTTAAACGATTCATCCAAATTGAAGTTTACAAAGAAGTCCAATGTAGTCAAATACTTGTTGACAAGTTTGTTGATAACCGGTAGATATTGTTTAACAATTTTTGTTTTGATACCAGTATCTTTCAACATCAACGCGGCAGTACTGTAGTAGTTCAACTCATCGATAAAGGTGTTTATATGAATCTTTATCTCACTTAACTGCTCTTTTATAGCACTTAATTCGTTCTCATCTTTTTCGGATACCGATGATGCGTTACGAATCTCTTCAATCTGTTTGTTCAACTTGGTAATCTGTTTGTTCATTTCAGTAATGGATGAGTTGTCAGATGCAACCTTTACTTGAAGATAATTAATTTTTTTCTGTGTTTCTGTAATCTTCTCTAGTTTAGTTTGTTCAACAGTTAGTTTTGTCAAGAGTTGTTCAAGCGCGGTATTACATTCATCGGCTTTGGTAGTGAGAACGCTAAGTTGCGCTTCTTTAAACTCCACGGCAATGGCTTGCCTACAGGTTGGGCAATCGTCATTGTGCCCGAAGAAATGTATATCCTTTCGAAATTTGGATACATTGCTTTCAATCTGCGATTCAAGTTTTGTAAGTTTCTTGACCTTACTCTCAATTTCAATTTTATTTTCCACAATGGCATTGAGGGTCTCAATTTCATTGGTGGTGGTAGATATTTCTTCATGAAGGGTTTGTATAGCACTCTGATTACTCTGTATCTCTTCAACATACTCTGCAATCCTATCTTCGTTATTGCGTTTTAATTCATCAACATATTCTTTCTTGAGATTGTACTTTTGTTCAAGCAAACCCATCTCATGTTTCTTCTCTGATATGTTTTCTTTAGCAATTTGCACTTTATCTTTTACAATACCATTCATGCGCGAAAAGATTTGAATGTCAAGCAAGTCTTCAATGATTGATCTACGATCTGAAGCAGACAATTGCATGAACGGCGTGAATGATGCACTACCAAGAATCACGATCTGCGTGAATGACTTGTAGTTAAGTTTAAGAATAAACTTCTCTAGATATTCTTGATAGTCTTTGATTGCGGCATCTTGCGATAGCAGATTACCATTGCAATAAATTTCAAAGATGTTTGGCTTAATTCCACGCACCACTTTGTATGACTTGCTACCAATATCAAACTCTACTTCAACCACAGTATCTTTACCATTAATTGAATTTACAAGTTGCAGTTTGTTGATATTACGAAACGGTTTACCAAACAAGCAAAAGCACAATGCATCAAGCATTGTTGACTTACCTGAACCATTGCTACCAACAATCAATGTAGTTGATTCGTTGTTTAAATTTAGTTCGGTGAAAAGATTGCCTGTGCTAAGTAAATTTTTCCAACGAAGTTTACGAAATAAAATCATTCAATGTTTTCCGATGATAACGCTTCAAGGTAAAGTTCACGCATGACTGTTTTTAGTTTCTGCGGTTCAACTTGAATTGTTTGCTGATCAATATAATTGGATAGAATTGTCAAAGTGTCTTGTGCTTGGTCAACTACATCTTCTTCATTGTTCACCATTTCATTTACATCTTCAACAATAGTAACATCAATAGGATTCATTTTGTAAATATTATCCATGAATGTATCAAACTGTTGAGGGTTTGTTTTTTGCACTACGACTATTTTTATATATTTGTTTTGTAGATGAGATAGGTCTTCTAAGTCTGGCGAATCATCATATGTTACTTTATAGAACATACGATGTGGGTTTGGCACAAACTTAAACTCTTTGGTGAATGTATCAAACACACCAAAGCCTTTTTGATCTTTATAGTCTGACCAAAACATTTCATATGGTGTGCCTAGATACACAACCTTGCCATCAGTCGATGCTGAACGCGAATGATAATGTCCGCTATAGACTTGATCATAGTTTTTCAAAAACTTATCTTCATAACCTTCATGACTAATCTGCCCTCGTTGCATGTAGTAACCAAGCAATTCAAAGTGTCCTACACAATAAGGCGATGCGCTGTTTGCAATAAAGTCACGAATCTCTTGTTCGTTCTCAGAACAAATCCAAGGTATCATATCAAACACCGCACCATCAATCTCTAGCGTGCCATGCTTAGACCAAAGGGTGATGTTATTGTAATCGCGCAGGAGTAACTCAGGAGAATTTACCTCCAGACTGTTGCGCCAGAAAATATCATGATTACCAATCAACGCATGAATTTGAATGTTTCGTTTTTTACACTCATCAAAAAAATATCTACGACTTTCTGCCAAAGACAGGAAGTTGATATACTTTCTACGATCAAACAAATCACCAAGTTGAATGATGGTATCAATACCATGTTCTTCTAGATACGGAAAGAACACTTCGCTATAAAACTTTTCATAGTATTCGTGAAAATGTCTTGCATCGTTTCTTATACCAAAATGTGTATCTCCGAGTAAAATTATTTTCATCTCTTAGTGGTACTCTTCCAATTAAAATTGTTTCTTCCGTTTTCACGTTCACGGATAACCTGATCAATTATATCACGAATGTTCTTCAAATGCAACATGGAAGCCTCACGCAAATCGTATGGAGACTTTTTATTTTTAACAGTTTTAATCCAGTGTTCAAGTTGAACCGGCATCGGCGTCTGCATTTTCTACCCCTTTCTTTTTCTTTCTAGCGTCCGTTTTCTTTCTCTTGGTATCTTCAAATGTTTCAATGAAGTCCCTAATGAAATATTCGCTATAGGATTCGTGCATCATACCTTGCATGTGTGATGCTACAATATCTTCACCATTGTTCTCAATCAATGCATTAACAATTTCATTCTCCATGCTCTTGTACTTGATGTACATGTGTTTCTTTTCTTTTTGGATTCTTCGCAAGAAAGCATAGTAAATAATTTGCGTGAAATACGCGAATGGATTTTTTGATTTTTCAGGATCAAAGTTGTCGATGTAGAGCAAACAGTTTTCTACACCATCGGAAATCATATCTTCTTTAAATGTATAATTTGCGAAATTTGGTTTTCGTGCTAAGTGCGTGGCAATTTTGAACAAACAAGAACCAATGTAATCTGGCACTCTTGGTCGTTCAGTTTTATCATTTATCGCTGACTTAACTAAGTTTTTGTAGGCAATCATCTCTTGGAGAAATTGCTCGTTGTTTACATAGTGATTTTTTCCCATAATAACCTCTCATTCTATTGACAAACTCTTGACAAGAGCGTACAATCAAGGTGTAGCCTTTCAATGCATAGTATTAGGTTTTATCCTTCTAAGAAATTCTTGCATCAACTCACTTGATTCTACTACCTCATCTTCTTGATGTTCTTCTTCAGGCTTTGTAGCCTGATCTAACACTTCATTATAATTCTTCATCATCATTTCATTTGGTTCTGCACACGCAACAATCGAATTCTTGTACACTCGTATAGGAGTAGCGTAGTCAAATGTTGGGTCCCACTTCATTACAGACATGTTAATTGTAGAAAAGTCGGGACGAACCATAATGAGAATCTTTAAAGGTCTATTCACATCAATATACGAATTAGTTTCCTTGGTGATGTTACCAATGATTGTTTCTCCGTTTGATAGTTTTAACACTTTGCAAATTGTTATGTTGGGTGAAACACCCTGTTCTTCTTGCATAGTTAGCCTTTTAGGTTGATTGAATAGATTCTATATTCAAACTTCTCTTCATTATATATTTTCATTCTTTCTACGAAATGTTCAAGGGTGAAGTTCTTTCTACTCTTATAAGTTAAATCGTCTGCTATATCAAATAGCGTAGCAGTCTCTTTGTTTTCTCCAAGTCTCAGTACACGCCCTATTGACTGTAGTGTGCGAATCTTGCTTTTGCTAGGGGATGCAAAGACAATGTTGTGTAAGTTTCTTATATTTATGCCTGTTGAGAATGTCCCGTATGACGCAATGATGATAGCGTCTGATTCTTTTTCTGTAATTTCTCGGACAAGTTCGCGTTCTTCTGCTTCTACATTACCATGAACATAGAATACTTTTCTATCTTTTGCCTTGTCTAAAACCATGCGGTGAAGTACATCACCGTGCTTATGCACAAACTGAAACAGTACTAGTGTATTATTTTTTAGGGAAATAGTCAAGTTTGTAATAAACTTGTTCCGTATTTCTGAGGTAACAAGGTAATCAATTTCATCTTGGTACTTTGCTTTCTTGTTTGCTTCACATGAAACTTCGTCATGCTTGAGTACCAGTGCCTTGATTTTAAAATCTGCAAGTTTCTTGCTATCGATAAGTTCTTTGGTTGTGGTTACATTCTTTACTCGACCAAACAAACCTTCAAGCACCAAACGGTGAGTTTGAGTTCCATCAAGCGTACCAGTTAAACCAAAGCGATAGCCACACTCAGTTAGATTCGTCATGATCTTTGTGAGAGACTGCGCTTTGAACAAATGCGCTTCGTCACCAATCACTAAATCATATTGTGAAAACCATTCTTTAGGCATCTTGTAGATGCTCTGCCAAGTTGATACTGTGATTGGCTTGTTTGTTTGTTTATCTGCGCCAGCAATAATCTTGTGCATATATGTGTCGCTGTCAAAACCATAATCTTTAAAGTCTTTGAACATTTGCGATACAAGAGAGATAGTAGGCACAATGATAAGCGTTTTGCCTCTGAGGTATCTTGTGATAAGATAGATGATGAGTGATTTACCCGATGCAGTAGGTGAAACTAGAAGCCCTCTTCTATTTCTTATTGCGTAGATAAATGCTTTCTTTTGATAGTCTCTTACTTCATGAGGAAGTTTAAGTTTAGCAATAAACTCATCTGCCTCATTTTCTGAAAACTCATCTGCAAGATCAATTGATGCATCATACTCTATATTGTATTCTCGTTCAAAGCAAAACTTTTCTATGTAAGGCAACAAGCCATAATAGATGTTATGGTTCTGCGTATTGAATAGGCGAATCTTTCCATCCCAGATTTTATTCTTGAATGCAGGCATAAATTTATATCCTGGGACATAGAAAGTAAAGTATTCGCTGAGTTCCATTGCTTCACCTCGTTCGCAATGTATCTTAGCATATACTTCATTTACCTTAGAGATAGTGATAGAATTATGCGACACCTTGAGTAAACTTTCTCCATTCGATAGCATTCTTTATCTGAAAGTTTCTCTGATTGAGATTTTTGATCACCTCTTCAAGGAAGTCTAGTTTTTCCTTTTGCATGACGATTCTCATATTCTTCTCAATGATTTCCTTGTCAGAATCAATGTACATATCAATTTCGTTTTTCAATAAGCGTTTTAGAAAAGGTTCCCAACCGAGTTGTTCTAGTTCCTCTTCAGACATACGCCCGTTATAATATTCGTATTTCTTTAGAAACAATTCTTTAGACTGAAACTCTAAGCCTTTGAGTTTGCGTCTTTCTTCAAAATAAATTTTGAGGTACTTACTATGTAGTTCTGGTATTTTAAGTGAAGCAATGGCTAACTCAGTAGAATCTACTGGCGAGTCTTTTTTCCATTCTTCCATCAATTGATCTAGCGTCATTACACTCCTCCATATGGATCCAATTACATAACATGATAACACAAACTGCTATAAATGTCAAATTGAATCTACGGTGTAATGACTGTACAGGAAAGAAATGGTTGAGGTAATAAACTCTTGCCCCTCGGCACTGGATAATGTAAGTCCACCAAGTGTAGTAGGAAAAATATCCTTAAAGGTAAACTTTACGCGAGGATTGTTTGCGTTTGATTTAATTAGCAATGATGCATCAGAGGTAACGCTGTTGCGTCTACCTAGCGTTTGTGTAAGATCGCCGATCTTGTTTTTTGATTCTGGATTACCTAGATTATACATCCAGTCATATATTTCGCGCCATGCTTTCATATCTTCATCCATGATATAATTGACTTGCAATTCACCATAGTTCAGAATATTACCTGGAATTGGTACAGAAACATATGGGGATGGTACTTGAGTACCAACAAGCGATACATCCGGTATTACAACCGACTGTATAAAGAATGTAACATTGGGTAGTCTATCAATAACAAACTCGTATTTGTTATTTGAAAGAAAACTTTTATTTGTTGGACCTGAAGAGTAAGTTGTCATATAATATCTCCTTCGTATATTTATAAGACAAAAAAAGAGGGACCCGAAGGTCCCTCTTAACGTCCGTTCTGAGACGGCTCAATTGATTACATTAGGTTAGCAATCGCGAATCTACGATAGTAGATGTTTTTCTTAGAGAAAGAAATTACACCGTCTGCATCTGAAGTTGCGAATGGGTTCGCTACCATGCCGTAACGGGTTTTAAATCCGATGCGTGGCTGGAATGAATCTTGACCAACTGCACGAACCATCTGTAGAGGAACATATGGGCAGTAGAACAAGCCAGCGTCAAATGCTGAAGTACCCTTGTAACCAATGGTTGCATAGTGTACGCCAGATGATGCGGCGAAGTATGGGTCAATATAGACCTTGATACGGCCGTTTAGAACGCCTGCGAATGTGTTGCCTGTGTCATCAACTTGTAGGTTGTTTGACAATGCTGGTGTGTAATCTAGAACGCCAGCCATTTGAAGTGCTGATGCAACATCTGAAGAACAGATCATCACATTGCCCTTGCCACGGCGAGTTGCTTTAGCAATTGCGTTAGACTCACGCTCCAATTGGAACATCAAGCCCTTGAATTTCTCAACTGACCAACGACCGTTTGCGTCAACATCAAGGTCGAAAGTACCAGCGGTCGCCACATTTTCTTGTGCGCCTACTGTTGCAGAGATGTTAACTTGACGAACTACTTCGCGGTTAATTTCTGCAAGAATTTCAGTTGAAAGAATGTTAGCAAGTTCTTGCTCTGCATCAAGACCATGAACTGCTTTCAAGTCTTGTGCAAGTTCCATTGTGTATTCTGCTTTTAGCGCACGGCTTTTAGCAACAACGGAAATCTTTTCGATGCTGAATGCCATCTCGTTGAAGTCCGCGTTTGAACCGCCACCACCAAGACCTTCAGCAATTGCTGTAGTCATACCAGTCTTAACTGTGTAGTTTGTAGCGTTTGCAAGGGCAGCGGTTGCGCCTGTTTGATCGCCTACATCGCCAGAGAAGCCAGTGTTTGCTTCGTTGAACAATGCTTCAGTACCGTTCATGCCTGAGTAGCGTGAACGCATAGCGAAGATAAGACCTGTTGGTCCTGTCATTGGCTGAACACCGCAAATATCGTAAGCGATAAGATTAGGTGCGGCACGGCGTACTAGGCTAATAAGTACTGGGTCGTAAATGTCGATGTTACCATCGCTTGCGGTTGAAGATGAGGCGCCCATTGCGTTTGTTGGAGCATCTTCCATAAGAAGGCTAGTAGGATTGCGATAGCCCGCTGAAGAATTTGAGCGAGAATCAATTTCCTGGTTCTCAAGAAGTTGTGCTACAACTGCGCGTCTGTGGGAATCCTTGATCGCTGGAAGTTCTGAGTGATCAAGAACGGGTGCCCATTTTTTAAGTAATGCGTCTGACATATTTTTCTCCTTTGAGTATTTGATAAACTCTAATGTTATTTATAATTTTTTATCTTTTCACTATCTTGGAAATGTTCTTGACATAGTGTTCCATGATAGGGCTTAGAGATTCTTCCAACTCGGAATCAGCAGAATCTAAGTCTTTCTTAGATTCAGAAACGGTTGTCTTTTCATCTTGTTTAGATTCAAAATACTTTTTCTTTGTGAGATTAAGTTTGTCTTTGTAATCTTCTTCAGAGATGAATTCAATGTTTTCTGCAAGTGACTTTAGTTTTGCAATTTGAACTTCGGAAAGACCTTCTGTTACTGCGTGAACGGCTTGTTCTTTCTTATATGTTTTCAATTCTGCAACTAAATCAGCATTTTCTGTGATTTTCTTATCCAAATCGGTTTCTGCGGTTTGCAGTTTCTTTACCATTTCGTCAACCAAATCTACTTTATCTTCTGGAATATCAATGTAGTTTTCAACGAATAGATTCTTTAAGCCTACCATAAAGTCTTCAGCAACTTCTGCTTTTAGATTCTTTTCAATACCAACTTTGTTTGTCTCAACCCACTCGGCAACGACATATTCCAAGTATTCGTCAACTTTGTCAACAATACCTGAAACAATTTCATCTACCTGTTCGTTAAGTTTGGTGTCGAATTGTTCTTGAAGATCAGTTTCAATTTCTGAAACACGGCTTGCTACGGCTGCTTCGAAGATTGCTTTGGCGTTTGTTTTGAATTCTTCAGAAAGTTCTTCTCCAGAGAAAATAGCATCAATGTCTTCTTTCATTTTTGCTTTTGCTTTCTCTTTTACTTCTTTCTTGTCTTCTTTATCATCCGCCTCAGAATCCTCTTCATCTCCCTTTTCGCCTTTTTTACCTTTTTTATCGATATAGGCTTTAAGAGCGGCAGGCATCTCACCTTCTTCTAAGTTTTTCTTTTCAAGGTCTTCAACCTTGTCTTTTACTTGTTCTGTCATGATGCTCTCTCCTTTTGAGTATTTGAGGTTTGCTAGTATCTATTTATAATATTTTTACAGTTTATTGATGAAGTTTTCGAAAATTTTGAGTTTGACTTTTTCTAAATCTTTCGAACTAGCCTTTTTAATTGCTGTTTTTGATTCTTCAATATTTTGTTCTGTCCAACGACCGTTTACAAATACCCATTCTTTGTTTTCCATAATGCCATGTACAAATGCGTTTGGTGCTGATGGGTCTGCTACAATATCTGCGGCAGTTGCGAGATAAAAATCGTCTTGCACTACATTGTAACCCTCTTTTGTTTGTGTAAGAGAACCAAGTCCTCTTGTAGATACACCAAGTGATGCACCTTCACCAATTAAATTCTTTACAATGTTGCCATATGGTGTGTCCATGATCTTTGCTTTACCAATAAAATTGTTGCCATCTTGGCGCAATTCTTTGATCATGTGTGAGACACGCTCTAAATTAATTGTAGGACCTTCTGGATGTCCCAGTTCACCATATGCACGATTCTTATTTACATACTCGTTTACATAGCGAGATGCTTCGCGTTTCAAAACTTCCATTGGATAAATTCTTTTATTACGATTAGGCTCTTCAGCCATCATGAAGATGCCTTCGATAAAAAGTTCTTTTTTACCGGACTCTGTAGCCTCAGTAATAAATTTAACTTCTTCGTTTAGTTCAGAAATTAGTCTCATGGAGATACTCCATCGTCTGTTGTTTCTCTGCTGGTGAAGCCTGCTGTCTTCTTACCTTCAACGATGATGGTATAACCAGCGCCCGCAACATGACCAAGTGTTGACAAGTAAATATCGCCGTTTGTGTTTGCGATATTATTTGTAATTGGTGCAGTTAAGTTAGTTGCAAGGTCCATTGTTCCTGAACCTGATAGATACGCAATTGTATTTGGTGCATCGCCAGACCACATAAGTTTAACTTTTGTGTTTGCGCCTGCAATGGACCATGTAATTTTGTTGATGTTTACTCGTTGATCAGTCAATGCACTATTTGATGCGGCAGTTAAACCTGATACATCAACTTTGAGAACATTGGTTTCACCAGTACCATCAGACTCATTGGTGAATTTGTATGCCCATGCTGTTGCATGGTCTTTTAATTTTTGAGATGTTACTGTGTCTGCCATTTTAATTACTCCTCGTCAAAAACTGAGAGAGCAAACTCAAGAATTTTTTCTGCGTCTTTTTCAAAATTTTCTAAAAAGACTTTTTGATTTTCTTCATTGAGTGAATCGTATAGAGCAATCAAAGCATCTTGATCTTTTTCTTCTTTCATTTTTGCTTTGATGGTAGCATATGCTTTTGAAGCGGCTTCAGGTTTGTCTCTTACCATTGCGCTTGCTACTGCGTATGGTCCGCCTTTTGATTTGTCGCCAACGCCTTTCTTCTCAAACTCTTTACCAATGGTGTGTGCCATCTTGGTTTGTTGTTTGCTAAAGTCGGCTTCGCCAAATGCTTGTTTGTTATCTAAGCGATCCGCAGGTCGCGCACCGCTGCCAGATTTAACGCCGGCTGGACCAACTTCTTCGGGACCAACATCTTCAAGGTCGCCAGGGTCTTTCATCTGTGCCATGTAAGTAGTCTTGGCGAGTTTACTTTTAAGACCAACTGTCTTAACCTCGTCTAGACTGAAAAGAAAACTTTTAAAGGTCTTCATCTACATTTTCCTCTTCTGGAACTAAGTCAGAATTGCTCTCTAGCGATTCTTCATTATTGTTGAAAATTTTATTTGCCACTTGCATTTTTTGCACAAACATAGCGTCATCAACTTTCTGTTGAATTGCGCTATAGATTGCATCTTTAAAATCAGTTGGCTTAGCCTCTAACGCAGACTGAACTGCGGCTTGAATATATTCACTCATAGTGGTCTCCTTGTGTTATTATTTATAAAAAACGGCATTTTAGTCATCTGGACAACATATATTCTGTGTTACTCATACGCACAAACTTCATTGTATAATTGTTATCAAGTCCGGAAAAAGTTAGAATTTGATTCTGAATTGATATTCCGGTTACATTATCAGTAAAATCAAATTCTCCTAATGCACCAAATATATTTGGAGATTTTACTTGTACCGATGAAACTCTGTTAGGACCAAACCTAATGACATTAGTATTGCTTGCCATTTCGAAGATTAAATTGCCGCTACCTAACATATCAAATGTCATATTGAATCCTTGGCTAACTGTATTTGCCAATGGTAAAGTAAATAATGCTTCTACCTGATTGTTGCACACATAATGTCGATTTACTGTAGCAATTTCAATTTGATCATTAAATGTATTACTACCTAATGTTAAAAATGTTTCTGTTTGAAATTGCAGTATTGGTCTATTTCTATAAAGTCGAATTGCTTTTATTATAGTACCATTATTTTCTACTTCAATAACATCGCCATATTCAGCCACGGTTAAAGGCACGAATGGTACTGTATTTGCCTGATCATACGCGGCATTAGCAACATCATGAATGATAGGAATTAAATCGCCACTAAGTGTAGTTGCTCCAAGTTGAATCGTGTTACCGCTTAAGTATAAGTCTCTGAATCTTGCATTTGGCGCCCCAAGATCATATACAATATTTGCGCTTGGTATGATGTTTTGAACTGTAGTGTTTCCATTTACAATTAATGTTCCAAAAGTTACATTATCTGTAGTAAGTAGAGTTTGATCTGTTATACTATTTGCATAATTGTATGCGGCATTAGCATGTGCCCATCCACTATTTGCAACATCTAAAGCATTATTGGCTTTTGCAAATGCAGAATTTGCTTGGGTAAATGCTGAATTAGAGTTAACATGTGCCGCATTTGCGGTATTATAAGAAACATTCGCAACATACCAAGCATTATTACCTACATCATATGCATTATTGGCTTTTGCAAATGCAGAATTCGAATTATCATAACTCGCTTCAGCAGTATCATATGCATTGTTACCAGTAGACCAAGCACTATTGGCCGCGGTGTAAATAATAATAGTTGTATTTGCTAATGTATACGCGGCATTAGCGGTCTGCCATGCAGAATTACCTACATCATACGCATTGTTAGCCTTGTCGAATGCAGAGTTTGCTTGAATGTATGCCGCGTTGGCAGTATTGAATGCAGTATTGGCTTTTGTAAATGCAGAATTCGAATTATAATACGCCGCATTAGCAGTATCGTATGAAGTGTTTGCTTTTGTATATCCTGCATTTGCAGTAGCCCATGCCGCATTTGCTACATCGTAAGCGTTATTTGCTTTATCAAATGCACCATTCGCAGTAGACCTAGCCAACGGATCAATTTGTGTATCGCTTACAATTGTGTTTGCGTAATTGTATGCGGCTTGCGCTAAAGATTGTGCAGAATTTGCACTAGACCATGCACTATTTGCGGTGGTCCAAATTAAATTGCTGGTAGTATTAACTGCGTATCCAGTCAACGATGGAACGACAATATTGTTTGCAGTATTCCATGCGCTATTGGCTACATCATACGCATTGTTTGCTTTATTATAACTTGCGTTTGCAGTTGACGATGCCGTGTTAGAAGTAGACCAAATTAAATTTGTAGTTGTGTTGACTGCATAACCAGTTAAACTTGGAACAACAATTGTATTGGCATAGTTATATGCCGCCTGCGCTAATGTTGTAGCAGTATTGGCTTGATTGAATGCAGAGTTTGCAGTTGTTCTTGCGGTGTTATCTGTAGAAGATAAACCAGATAATCCAAGATATGCTATTGGTCTATTTTCCCAAATACTTAATGTGGTATTGTAAACAAGTATGTCTGCATTTGCCAGTGCAACATTGTGATTAATGTTTACATCATGAATTTCATGAAGTTCATATCCGTTTTGTGGGCGAACATAAATTTGTCCTTGCCCTTGATTTGCTCTTTCAACGACACCAATGTAAACTAAGTGATTTGGTGCGTAAGGTTTTGTTGATGTTAAGTTACCAGCGGTGTTTGCAAGATAAAGTGTATCACCTTCATTATATTCTTGTGTATTAACACCTGTAATAACACCTTGTGTAATGACTAATCCGGTACCACCTGGAGTAATACTTGCATTGTAGACAAGCCCGAGTGTTTTTGCTGAAGTTGCATCACCAGTATTGTATGCAAGTTTTACTGATGCTCTATTACCCGTTGCTTGATATAAGTAAACCGCTTGACCTTTTGTAATGGTAAACGATTCTGCATTTTTAATTTCTGCGAATACTTGTTTTACATCTGTAGGATTAAATGATCCCGCAGTTGGTGTTACAAATTCAAACTTTTGAGTAGTTGAATTATAACTTAGAACATAACCGTTTTGAATACTATCGCGATCTACATCATCAAGGTATCGTAAATTTACTTCACCAGAGCCAGTTGCTTTCCATGCATCACTTGCTAGTGATTTTGAAATGAGTGCATTTAACTTTGTTCTATATTCTGCAAAGTTATCGTTGAGAGTCTTTGTGTATTTTGTGAACTGTTGTTCAAGAGGCTTTATGTCTCCGTCTTTACCATCTTTACCAGGTAGTCCTTGAACACCTTGTGGTCCGGATTCGCCTTGAGGACCTCGTTCTCCCTGAATGCCTTGTGATCCAACTCTTCCTGGCTCACCTTTAGGTCCTCGTTGACCTTGAATTCCTTGTGGACCTGCTGGTCCAGCGGGACCCATTGCGCCTTGCGATCCATCTCGTCCGTCCACTCCGTTCTTACCAGGATCACCTTTGTCTCCTTTATCGCCTTTGTCGCCCTTTGGTCCTTGCTCTCCTTGTGGACCGCGTTCGCCCTGCGCGCCTTGTGGTCCAATTGGACCAACCGGACCTTGTTCACCTCGTTCGCCTTGTGGACCAACTTCACCTACATCGCCTTTTGGTCCTTGTGCGCCAGTATCTCCGACTGGTCC
>Ga0214923_10003133_pt1 | contig 21075 bp, 18 predicted proteins | sample LL1510_MetaG_FD_177993 | JGI IMG/M metagenome (GOLD analysis project Ga0214923, IMG submission 177993) | Freshwater microbial communities from Lake Lanier, Atlanta, Georgia, United States - LL-1510 | ecosystem: Environmental > Aquatic > Freshwater > Lake | place: USA: Georgia | collected...
CAAAAAAACCGGCTGGTGTGTGCCAGCCGGTCAATGTTGCGTCAAACGCCTTCCCTCTGGGAAAGATGCGCGCTGCCGCTACTTCTTCGTGTCCGTGACGTCCTTTGCGAGCGTTCCGAGGTACAACTCGATAACCTTGGGATCGTCGGCCAGTTCGCGTCCTGTGCCCGTGTAGGCATCCTTCCCCTGGTCGAGAACGTAGCCCCGGTCACAGATTTGCAGGCATCGACGCGCGTTTTGCTCCACCATAATGACCGAGACACCGGCTTTGTTGATGCGGCGCGTGCGGATGAAGGTTTCGTCTTGCCGAACTGGCGACAAACCCGCGGAAGGCTCGTCGAGAAGCAAAACCGACGGGTCCATCATGAGCGCGCGCGCCATCGCGACGGATTGCCGCTCACCGCCCGAGAGCGAACCGGCACGCTGACCACGGCGATCCGCGAGCACGGGAAAAATCTCAAAAATCTTGTCCAGCCGTTCATTGAGTAGCTTGGGCTGCTGAAAAATTCCCATTTGCAAATTTTCTTCGATGGTCAGGCTGGGAAAGACGTTGTTGTTCTGCGGAACAAAGCCGACGCCCATTTGCACGAGCTTGTTTGCCTTGAATCCGGTGATGTCCTGACCCTTGAGCGTCACGCTGCCTTCGCGGACCTTGACGAGGCCGAAGAGAGCTTTGAGGAGTGTCGACTTGCCTGCGCCATTGGGACCGATGATTCCGATGAGTTCTCCCGGGTAAGCCTCGATTGAGCATCCATTCAGGATGTTCACACCCGGCAGGTAGCCGGCAACGAGGTTGTCAGCGCGCAACACCGCTTCGCGGGCTGGTGGAGTGTTTGTTGCCATGTCGATTCCCTACTTTTTGGTCTTCTTGGCGGTACGCGCGTCTTCTTCGGCAACCGCACGTTCAATTCGAACGGCAGCGGTGTCCGTGATGAATTTGTCGTCGCCGAGGTCAGTGTCGTGATGCGCCCCGAGATACGCGTCGACAACGGCCTGGTCACTCATTACCGTGTCGGCGGGACCTTCGGCAACCACCCGGCCCTCGGCCATGACAATGACCCAGTCTGAGATGTGGCGAACCATGTGCATGTCGTGTTCCACGAACAGCACGGTCATGCCGTCATCACGTAGCGACTGAATGTGTCCGAGCAGGGACTGGGTCAGTGCCGGGTTAACACCGGCCATCGGCTCGTCCAGCATGATCATGACGGGATCGCTCATCAGCGCGCGGGCCATTTCGAGGAGCTTCTTTTGCCCGCCCGACAGGCTACCGGCGAGGTCGTCTTTCTTGTCGAGTAACTTGAAGCGATCGAGTAAAGCGAGAGCTTTTTGCGTGTTCGCTTCTTCTTGCTTCCGCCAGAGTGGCTTGATGAGCGCGACGAAGAAGTTTTCTCCGGACTGGTGTTGCGCACCCAACAGCATGTTTTGCAGGACCGTCAGACGAGAGAGCGCTTTCGTCAACTGGAACGTTCGCACCATGCCACTCTTGGCGACTGCCGCCGCGCTGGTGTTTCCGAGCGCCCGACCGTTGAACGACCACGAGGCGGCGTCCGCTGCCGACGGACCGCCGAAGGTTCGTTTGGACGAAGACGGCTTATCGAAACCGGTGATGAGATTGAAAAACGTGGTCTTTCCGGCACCGTTGGGTCCAATAAGCGCTGTGATGACCCCGCGCTGAACCTCCACGTGATCGACGTCGACGGCGGTGAGACCACCGAAGTCTCGACGCACGTTTTTGACCTTGAGAATGGGCTCAGGCTTGCGAGCACCCGGCTTGTGGGGCACGTTCTTCAGGTCGGCACGGTATTCCGCGACCGTCTTGGTGCTCGCCGACGAGGCGACAGAACTAGACATTAAAGTTCAGCTCCTTCTTGTTGCCGATCATTCCTTGTGGTCTGAAGATGACGAGCAACATCAGTGCGACACCGACCATGATCCACGAGAACTGCTCGGTCTGTTGAATGTTCATCCACGCGTCGGGAACGATCAATCGCATGGTTCCCTGAACCATGAGGCGGAGTGCGAAGAACACAATCGAACCCAGAATCGGCCCGAAGATGGTGGCTGCGCCGCCGAGGAGCATGGCGGTCCAAATCAAGAAGGTCATGTTGCGACCCATGGCGTCGGGTTGCAGAGACGTGGGCAGAATGAACATCACACCACCGATGGCGCCGAGCACGCCACCGACGACGAGGGATTGCATCTTGAACGAGAACACGTTCTTGCCGAGCGAGCGCACGGCATCCTCATCTTCACGGATGCTCTTGATGACGCGGCCCCACGGAGAACGCATGAGCAACCACACAATGGCGGCAAACAGGAAGACCATGAACCAGGTCACGGCGCGAGACCACCATCCGTTCACGCCGGTGTTGTCGAATTCGAACCACAGAATCTGAGTTTGACCGTCACCGAAGATCGACATTTCGGCGAAAGGATTCCGGAAGCTCTCACCGGTCAACCCGTTGGAACCACCCGTGATGTCGTTCAGGATGCTTGCGCGACCGACCATGCGGATAATTTCCGCCGCGGCAATCGTGACAATCGCGAGGTAGTCACCGCGCAACTGGAGGGTAGGAATACCCAGGATGAGGGCGAATGCGATGCCGGCAAAGATGGCGATGAAGAACGCGGCCCAGAAAGGCAGACCCGCACCAATCGAGATGGCGAAACCATAGGCGCCGATGAGCATGAAGCCCGCCTGGCCCATGTTGAGCAGACCGGTGAAGCCGAAGTGCACGTTCAAGCCAATTGCCGCGATGACGAACGCCGCCGTGGTCGGCAAGATCATGCTTGCCGACATGTCGTAGAGGATTTTGATTATTCCGTCCATTGTCCCTCTCCCTTAGCCGATGCGTTCTTTGCGCCCGAACAGACCCTGCGGGCGAACCAGCAGGATGATGATCAGCAGCAGCAGGGCTGTTGCGTACTTGAAGTCACCGGGGAGCACCATGTTGGACAGCTCGACGGTCATGCCAATGACGAGCGAACCCACCAGAGCGCCGAAAGCGGTACCGAGACCGCCGAGTGTCACCGCGGAGAACATCAGCAACAACAGCTGCATACCGGTCTGCCAGCTGATGCCGTTGAGTACGAGTCCGAGCATCACGCCCGAGAGACCGGCGAGAGCGGCCGACATAATCCACACGATTCGAATGATTCGATCGACGTCGATACCGGAAGCGGATGCGAGAGCCGGATTGTCGGACACGGCGCGCGTGGCTCGACCCGTGCGTGTGCGCGTCAGGAAGAATCCCACGCCGCCGAGGACCACGATGGAGATACCCATGGCCCATAACGACTCAATCGTGAATGTGACGGGTCCAATGTCGACAGTTTGAGGTGTCGCCATGATGATGCGTACGGTGCGCGCTCCGTAGAACATCTGGAAGGTGTATTGGAGAGCTAACGCGAGACCAATGGTCACGATGATGAGCTGCGTCAGGCTCAGCCCCTTCTTGCGAAGCGGTCGCCAAATTACGACGTCTTGCAACCAACCGGTAAAGCCGGTGACGAGAACGACCAGGGCCGTTGCCACGAAAATGTTGAGGCCGAGTTGATTAGCAAATGTATACGCCAAGAGACCACCGAGAGTCACCTGTTCGGCGTGCGCAAAGTTGGAGAGCCCTGTCGTTCCGTAAATGAGCGAGAGGCCGATCGAAGCAAGGGCGAGCAACAAGCCGAGACGTAAACCGGAAGCTGATTGTTGGGCCAGTCGCTCCCAGTTGAAACCGGTGGCGGCTTCGGTGTTTCCTCCGTTCGTTCCGCCCCCGTCAGTGGCACCGCCGTTGGACCCTCCGTTGACCGTGAACACGGCGCCCTTGTTGAATCCCAGCGTGATGTCACGCGTTTGAGTGGCCTCCGACTTCAATGTGACACCCGCGGGCAACGATGCCTCATCCACGGTGAGCGTGTAGGAACCAGCGGCCGTGACGGCCGCGTTCCACTTGCCATCTGCGTCGGTCACGGCAGTGATCTCTTGACCGTTTCCGGAAATCACAATCTTGACGCCAGCGCCGACGCCTTTGATAGTGCCGTTGAAACATCCCGTCGCGGAATCCGCAACGCAGGGGCCGGCCGTGTCGGCGGCAAAAGCCGCTGCGGGCTGCGTGAGCGCCCAGGCGGTGGCGACAAGAAGTCCGACAATCACAGCAACGAAGGTGCGCGACCACTTCCTCGCAAACACAGCCAGTACAGGTTGATGAACCACGGGACCTCCATTGGGCGCAATTCTCTCCGCGTCACAAGTGAACGGATGAATTGGCATCTCTCCTCGGTGAGAGACGCTATCTGTCGATTATGTCTTAGATGTTTCAATCTGCAACCTGCAAGAGTCGCGACCTGTAGCCTACCCACCCAGCCTGCAGCGCGCGCATCCTCTCAGCCTCTTCGAATTCATGAGGAACAGTGCCCGGTTACGATGGAGGAGCGGACACACCGTCGCCACGACGCAGGAGGACCCTATGGAAACGCACGATCCATTCGCCTACGTTGGGCTCACCTATGACGACGTGTTGCTGCTTCCCGCACACACGGATGTCATCCCGTCAGAGGCAGATACGACGACACGACTCACGCGGCGTATTTCTCTCGCCAAGCCACTCGTGTCGAGCGCGATGGACACGGTCACGGAGGCCCGCATGGCCATTGCGATCGCACGACAGGGTGGTATCGGAATCGTGCATCGCAATCTGTCGATTGACGACCAGGCAGACCAGGTCGACAAGGTGAAACGAAGCGAATCGGGCATGATCACGAATCCCGTGACCACTCACCCCGACGCAACTGTCGCCGAGGTGGATGCGCTGTGTGGCGAATATCGTGTGAGTGGCCTCCCCGTGATTGATCCTGCGGGCGTGTTGCTCGGAATCATTACCAACCGTGACATGCGATTCGTCTCCGACATGGAGAAGTCGACCACGTTGGTGCGCGACGTCATGTCGGCGATGCCGTTGGTGACCGCACGGGTCGGTGTCACACGCGACGAGGCGATGGGATTGCTCGCTCAGAACAAGATCGAGAAGCTGCCGATCATTGATGAGTCGGGCAAGCTCACGGGACTCATTACGACAAAAGATTTCGACAAATCCGAGCGCTACCCCCACGCCACGAAAGACGAAGCGGGCCGTCTGCGTGTCGGCGCGGCCATCGGGTTTTTTGGCGATGCCTGGGACCGTGCCCTTGCTCTGCGCGACGCCGGTGTGGACGTGCTCGTGGTTGACACGGCCAACGGCGACTCGGCCGGGGTACTCGACATCATTCGCAAGATCAAGGCCGACCCGACGTTCGCGCAAGTCGACGTCATTGGCGGCAACATCGCCACGGAAGACGGAGCTCGGGCGCTGATTGAGGCGGGCGCCGACGCCGTCAAAGTGGGCGTCGGCCCGGGCTCAATTTGTACGACTCGCGTGGTGGCCGGTGTGGGCGTGCCGCAAGTGTCGGCCATTTACGAGGCGGCAAAGGCGGCCATCCCGGCCGGGGTGCCACTGATTGCCGATGGCGGGTTGCAGTATTCGGGTGACATTGCCAAGGCCCTTGTTGCGGGTGCCGACAGCGTGATGCTCGGCTCGTTATTTGCCGGGTGTGACGAAAGCCCGGGAGATCTGGTTTTTGAGGGCGGCAAGCAATACAAGTTGTATCGCGGCATGGGGTCGCTCGGAGCCTTGCAAACGCGGGGCGAGCGCACCTCGTATTCGAAAGATCGTTATTTTCAGTCGGATGTTCCCACCGACGACAAGCTCATCGCCGAGGGTATCGAAGGTCGAGTTGCGTATCGCGGGCCACTGGCTGCGGTTGCGTACCAGTTGGTCGGGGGACTCCGGCAGTCCATGTTTTACGTCGGGGCTCGCACCATTGCGGAGCTCAAGTCGCGTGGCAAGTTTGTGCGCATCACTTCTGCCGGGCTCAAGGAGTCTCACCCACACGACGTGCAGATGGTTGTTGAGGCGCCGAACTACCGCAGGTAGTCGGCCGTCGGACGAGGCGAGAGAGAAAACATGAGCGATATCGAAATCGGGCGATCCAAACGCGCTCGCCGGGGGTACACCTTTGATGATGTGGCGATTGTGCCGAGCCGGCGCACGCGCGACCCACAGGATGTTTCGGTGTCGTGGAGCATCGACGCGTTCAGTTTTGAGATGCCACTTCTGGCGGCTCCAATGGATTCGGTGGTGTCACCAGCCACGGCCATTGCTCTGGGAAAGCTCGGTGGTGTGGGCGTGCTCAACCTCGAAGGCGTCTGGACTCGCTACGAAGAACCAGAAAAAGTTCTTGCCGAAATTCGCGGGCTAAGCGCGGCTGGGGCAACCGCGCGAATGCAAGAGATTTACGCCGCCCCGATTCGACCAGAGCTCATTACGGCGCGTTTGGCCGAAATTCGAGCCGCCGGTGTTGTCGTTGCCGGGGCACTCTCGCCGCAACGCACGCAAGAGCACTACGAGACGGTCATCAAAGCCGGGGTTGATCTCTTTGTGATTCGAGGAACCACCGTGTCCGCTGAGCACGTGTCGAAGACGACCGAGCCGCTCAACCTGAAGAAGTTCATTTACGAGCTGGATGTTCCCGTCATCGTGGGTGGAGCCGCCACCTACACGGCGGCGCTTCACCTGATGCGCACGGGAGCCGCGGGCGTGCTCGTCGGTTTCGGCGGGGGAGCTGCGTCGACAACGCGCGCGAGTTTGGGCATCCATGCACCGATGGCCACCGCGGTTGCGGATGTCGCCGGCGCTCGGCGGGACTACCTCGATGAGTCGGGCGGTCGGTATGTGCACGTGATTGCCGACGGCGGGATCAACACTTCCGGTGACATTGTGAAAGCCATTGCGTGCGGTGCCGATGCGGTCATGGTCGGTACGGCCCTCGCGCGCGCGACAGAGGCGCCGGGAGGCGGGTGGCACTGGGGTGCCGAGGCGCACCACGATGAACTTCCTCGCGGACACCGGTTGCACGTCGAGACGTGTGGCACTCTCGAAGAAATCCTGTTGGGTCCGTCACATCGACCCGACGGCACGGCAAATCTCGTGGGCGCACTGCGTCGTTCTATGGCAACCACGGGTTACTCCGACGTCAAAGAGTTCCAGCGCGTCGACGTCGTCGTTGCGCCGAGTTCCTCGCTCGCGGGACCATCCGGGGTAATCGCAACGACGGGACCGTAATGATGACGAGCGTGCAACTCGACGCCGCCGCACGTGACCGTGCGCTGCATGCGTTGCGAACGGAACACCTTGACGTGCTGGTCATCGGTGGTGGCATCGTCGGCATAGGAAGTGCCTTTGATGCGGTGACACGGGGACTGAACACCGGCATTGTGGAAGCCCGTGACTGGGCAAGCGGAACGTCGAGTCGTTCGTCCAAGCTGGTTCACGGCGGCATTCGCTATCTGGAGCAACTGAATTTCTCTCTCGTGCGCGAGGCATTGGCGGAACGGTCCCTTCTTTTGCAAGAGATTGCCCCGCATCTCGTGACGCCAATCAAGTTTTTGTACCCCGTGCAACACCGCTGGTGGGAGCGCGCGTACATTGGCGCCGGGATGGCCCTCTATGACGCGCTCGCCTATTTCGGTGGGCGAAATCCGGGGGTGCCGCACCACCGACACCTGTCACAGCGACAGGTTCGGCTCGCGAGCCCGAGCATTGATACGACAAAGATCATTGGCGGTTTGTCATATTTCGACGGCCACGTCGATGATGCGCGCTATGCCATCAACCTCCTTCGAACTGCAGTCGCGACCGGCGCGCATGCGGCAAGCCGGGTTTCGGTCACGGGTTTTCTCAAGGACGGTGACCGTGTGGTGGGCGTCATCGCGCGAGACGCATCGAACGACGAGACCTTCGAGATACGCGCCCGCGTCGTAATCAATGCCACCGGAGTGTGGACGGGTGAGACGCAAAAGATGGTCGGGCAGGATGGGCGCGTACGCGTGCGTGCATCCAAGGGTGTGCACATCGTCGTGCCCCGTTCGGCGTTCAAATCGACCATGGGGTTGCTGCTTCGCACGGAAAAAAGCGTGCTCTTTGTTATTCCGTGGAACCGCCATTGGATTATCGGCACAACCGACACCGACTGGCACCTTGATCTCGATGAGCCGGCAGTCACGTCCACCGACATCGACTACATTCTCACGCACCTCAACCGTGTGCTGACAACGCCGATCACGCAGGAGCACATTCAGGGCGTGTACGCGGGTCTTCGACCTCTGCTCGCCGGAGACGATGATGAGTCGACATCGAAGCTGTCGCGAGAACACGTCGTGGCGCAGGTCGCCCCCGGGCTCGTTCTCGTTGCGGGAGGCAAGTGGACGACGTATCGCATCATGGCGCGGGATGCCGTTAACGCGGCCGTCGAGCAGTTCACCGCGCAAACCGGAACGGCGGTGTCGCCGAGTGTGACGGAGCACCTACCCCTCATTGGCGCGCGAGGATTTGATTCAATCTGGCGGATGCGCGACGCGGTGGCCGCGCGTGCCGGCATTTCGCGTGCACACGTCGAGTTGCTGTTGCGTCGCTATGGCACAGAGACGGAGCGACTGGTGGCCATGATGGAGAGTGATCCGTCGCTGGCAGATCCTCTGCCCGGTGCGCGTGAGCACCTCGCCGTCGAGGCGATCTTCGCGGCCGAGTACGAATCGGTGCAACATTTGGACGACGTGCTCGTTCGCCGCACGCGCATCAGTTTCGAATCGGCTGACCGCGGCACGGCGGCCGCTCCCGTTGTCGCTGATCTCATCGCGCCGATCCTGGGCTGGGATGCTCGCCGTCGCGACGCCGAGGTGGCGAGTTACCTCGCGCGCGTGAGCGCCGAGCGCGAAAGTAACGAGCTTCCCGATGATGAGTCGGCGGAACGCGTTCGTCTGTCGGTGCCCGACACGGGCATCCCGGGGCTGACTGTCTCATGAGTGAGCCAGCTCTCACGATGCGGCAACTCGCGCTCACACCTCGGTGGATCGCGCTCCTTGTACTCGCACTGGTCGTGGCCGCAGTTTTCGCCTGGCTCGGCAAATGGCAGGTCGAGCGGGCGATCATCCAGGGTGCTAAAGATTCCTACGACACGGAGGTCGCGGTCGCGCTGGATCGAATTGCGCAGCCGGCCACACCGCTCACCACGGACGCGGCGGGTCGGCGCGTCACTTTTGACGCCACCCTCGATCCGTCGTCGTTGGTGGTTGTTGGCAACCGGGTCAACGAGGGTGCGATTGGATGCTGGGTCACGGGTCGACTCGTCGGAGCGTCGGGTGCCCTGGCCGTCGCGCTGGGGTGGGCGCCCACGATCGAAGACTGTCAAACCACGAAAGATGAAATGTCGGGAGAACCGATCATTCAGGCACTCGTGACGTGGACGGGACGCTATTCCCCGCCGGAAATGCCCGAAGCTCCCGGCACCTCGAGCGACCCGCGTGCGTTGGATTACATGTCGGTGGCTGCCTTGTACAACATCTGGCCAGAGACTTCGTCACCCGTATTTGCCGGCTACGTGATAGCCGAGCACGACATCCCCGGACTCAAGCGAATTTCGTCGACGCCTCCCATCAGCGATGCCTCACTCAATTTGCTCAACGTGTTCTATGCAGTGGAGTGGGCGCTCTTTGCCGGCGGTGCCGTCTTCCTGTGGTGGCGACTCCTGCGTGATGACTGGGAACGCCGTACGGAGCCCGATTAGCGCGAACGTAGACTTGACGCATGGCAAACGCACCTCGGGAAAAAGACATTCCGCGCATCCCCCCGGCCCTGCGGTTCTATCAGGTGATGGCCTACATCACGGGAACTTTTCTGTTGCTCCTCATCGCCGAAATGGTGCTGAAGTACATGATCAACCGCGACACGTGGACGTTTGTTGCCCCCTCGATGGTTTTTGATCCGCTGTCGGGTCAACAGATTTTTGCCGAGCCCGGTTTCGAGATTGAGGCGTTGGGCTCGCACGGAGTGGTCGCACTCGTGCCGAGTGATTCGGTGACCGCGTGGAACCTGTCGCTGACGATTCTCGTCGTGCACGGGTGGCTCTATGTGGTGTACCTTTTCGCGAGTTACCGACTGTGGAATGTCATGCGCTGGCGATTCCTTGACTTCTTGCTCCTCGCACTTGGCGGCATCGTTCCGGTGCTGTCGTTTGTACTGGAGTCGATTTTCACTCGCCGCGTGCGCCGATTTCTTGCCGAGCATCCGGCGGACACACGCACGACCTCAGCGGTTTCCGCCTCGACTGGAGGCCCTGCGTGAGTTCCACCTCCGGGCAACGTGTTCTCGTTGTCGACTTCGGCGCCCAATACGCCCAGTTGATCGCCCGACGCGTGCGCGAGGCGGGCGTGTATTCCGAGATTGTGCCGCACAGCATCACGGCGGCCGAGGTCACGGCTAAGTCGCCCGCGGCCATTGTGCTCAGCGGTGGCCCGTCGAGCGTGTACGAAGCGGGAGCGCCGACTCTGGATGCCGGCATTCTCGAGTTGGGCATCCCGGTCTTCGGGATTTGTTACGGATTCCAGGCCATGGCACGTGCCCTCGGCGGAACCGTCGCACAAACCGGTGGCCGCGAATACGGGGCCACCGACATGCACGTGGTTGCCGATCACGCGCTTGTTGCTGACCAACCGACCGATCAGACGGTGTGGATGAGCCACGGCGACCAAGTAGCGACCGCGCCCGAAGGCTTCGACATCGTGGCGAGCACCGCCGCAACACCCGTGGCCGCCTTCGCCAACGACGCTCGCAAGCTTTATGGCGTGCAATGGCACCCGGAGGTCAAGCACTCTGAGTTTGGCCAGCGCGTGCTCGAAAACTTTTTGCATCGGGTAGCCGGCTTATCGTCCGACTGGAACAGCGAAAACGTCATCGAAACGCAGGTCGCCTCCATTCGCGCGCAGGTCGGAAGCGGGCGCGTGATTTGCGGACTCTCGGGCGGTGTCGACTCGGCCGTCGCTGCAGCCATCGTGCACCGCGCGGTCGGCGACCAACTCGTGTGTGTCTTCGTCGACCACGGCTTGTTACGCCAAGACGAGCGCCGACAGGTCGAGCACGACTACGTCGCCGCGACGGGTATTCGACTCGTCACGGTGGATGCGCGCGAGCAGTTCCTCTCCGCGCTCGCCGGGGTCACCGACCCCGAGGCCAAGCGCAAGATCATCGGCCGCGAGTTCATCCGCACGTTCGAGCAGGCCGAGCGCGACCTCGTCGCCGAGGCCGAGGCCGACGGCGAGCCGATCAAGTTCTTGGTGCAGGGCACCCTCTACCCCGATGTCGTCGAGTCGGGTGGCGGCTCGGGCACGGCCAACATCAAGTCGCACCACAACGTTGGCGGGCTCCCCGATGACCTGCAGTTTGAGCTCGTCGAGCCACTGCGCACGCTGTTCAAAGACGAGGTGCGTGCGATCGGTCGCGAACTTGGGCTTCCTCCCGAGATTGTGGGACGCCAGCCGTTCCCCGGGCCCGGTTTGGGCATCCGCATCGTGGGCGAAGTCACCGAAGAGCGCCTCGAGCTTTTGCGTCACGCAGACGCAATCGTGCGCGAAGAACTCACCGCCGCGGGTCTCGACGACGACATCTGGCAATGCCCGGTCGTGCTGTTGGCCGACGTGCGCTCGGTCGGCGTGATGGGGGATGGCCGCACCTACGGTCACCCGATCGTGTTGCGCCCCGTCTCGAGCGAAGACGCGATGACCGCCGACTGGACGCGCGTACCCTATGACGTTCTCGCCAAGATTTCGAACCGCATCACGAACGAAGTGGCGGGCGTGAACCGCGTGGTGCTCGATGTCACCAGCAAGCCGCCGGGCACTATCGAGTGGGAGTAAGCGCCAACTGCCTGACTCGGGCAACGTGAGCGCGACCCGCGCGGCCTAGTAGGTCCTCTCGGGGCTGCGAGTTTTGACGAAGGCCCACCTCCTGTCAGGAGATGGGCCTTCGTCAATGTTTGAGCGAGGAGAGAGGACCTACGGAAGCCTCGTGGGTCGCTCTCGACTTTCTCGATCCGAGAGAGTTAGTTGCGAGAGATAGCGAGCATGCGCAGAATCTCGGTGTACAGCCAGATGACCGTCACCATGATTCCGAAGCCACCCGTCCACTCGTATTTCGCCGGCATGCGGTTGGCAACGCCGTTGCGGATGAACTCGAAGTCGAGAACGAGCGAGTAGGCGCCCAGTAACACGGCAAACACGCCGATGATGAGACCGAGCGGGATGCCGAAGATTTCGATGCCGCCGATTCCCCATGGGTTCGTGATGACGTTGAACGACATGAGCACCACGTTGACGAGGCTGAAGACAAGATAGCCAACCATGGCGATCAAGAAAACCTTGGTTCCCTTGGCGGAGGCACGGATTTTGCCACTGGCAAAGAGTGCGAGCGTCACACCGACCACCGCGAGTGTGGCCAAAACCGCTTGCAGCACGATGCCGTTCCATTGCGCCTCAAAGATGCGCGAAATGGCGCCGAGGAATACGCCTTGTGCGAGTGCGTAGAGCAAGACGAGGGGTGCCGACGGCTCGCGCTTGAAGATGGACACCATGGCGAGAATGAATCCCACGAGTCCGCCCACAATCATGGCCATCATGCCGGCGGCCGGGTTGACAGTGGTGAGCATCCATGAACCTACGGCACCGGCGACGAGCAGGGCGAAAAGACCGAACGTCTTTGCCATGGTGCCTTCGATGGTCATCGCGGGACCGGTCACGTCGTTTGCGCCGGCACCATTCGTCGCGGTAACGGGAGTCGCGGGAGCGGCGCTCCGCGTGCTCGCGGTGGCGGCGGGCGCGTTGTACATCGCCTGAAGTTCTTCGGCGCTCATCTCGCGCGGAGGGGTCGTGAAGCCTTTGTTGCGGGAATATGCGGGGTTCGCCATTTCCGGGTGCAGCCTTTCGTTGGGATGGTGATGCATTCGTGGTCGAAACAAACGTCAAAACGTTTGCTGACAGTTTAGAGAAGAAGCTCCGCGCGAACCCTGAGAGTGCGATTTGAATGTCCGTCGCACTACAGTGTGACACGTGACGCACAAGCCCCTCGTGATTGCCCATCGAGGCGCGTGTGGGTATCGCCCGGAACACTCGGGAGCCGCGTACGAGCTTGCGATAGAGCACGGGGCCGACATGCTCGAGCCGGATGTTGTGGCGACGAGTGACGGTGTGCTGGTCATCCGTCATGAAAATGAAATTTCTGGCACAACCGATGTCGCCGACCACCCCGAATTTGCCGACCGGCGCACGGTTAAGATCGTGGACAACCAGCCCCTCGACGGATGGTTCACGGAAGATTTCACGTGGAACGAGCTGTCCACTCTGCGCTGCCGAGAGCGGTTGCCACAGTCGCGACTGGAAAGCCGTGCATTCGACGGCCAATGTGAATTGTTGCGCTTGACCGACTTGTTGCACATCGTCGACTCCGCGTCGCGACCCGTCTCGCTGTGCATCGAATTGAAACATGCCACCTACTTCGATGAGGAGGGACTTCGTCTCGATTCTCTTCTCGCCCGTGACCTGCGCGCTGCGGGGTGGGCGCTCGATGACGAGCGACTCGTACTCGAGAGTTTCGAAAAGACCATCTTGGTGCGCATGCGGGATGCTGGACTCGGCGCGCAGCACGCGTATTTGCTCGAGCATGAGGCAACGGCGTTTGATGAACTCCTGTGGGCGGCGACCGAGGGGGTGCCCCCGTTGAGCTATGGCGACGAGCTCTCAGAAGCGGGCCTCGAAGCGTTCATGGGTCGCATGACGGCCATCAGCGTGGATGCGCGGTTCTTGATCGACCCCCGCACGGGCGACATCTCCCGAGGTATTCAACTCGTGCGTCGCGCCCACTCTCTCGGACTCCAGGTGTTCGCGTGGACGCTTCGACCCGAGAACGAGTTCCTGCCGCTGCCGTTTCGTCAGGGCACGGACTCGTCCTCGTGGGGTGACTACGCGACTGCGTGGTCTGCCGTGATGCAGACGAATGTGGATGCGGTGTTTGCCGATCATCCCGATCTCGCCATTGCCGTGCGCGACGGGCTGTAGTCGGTGCCCCAAAGATAGACTGGCTCGGCTATGACCATGCTGATGCCCAACGACCCGTTGTTGACCGGGTTGAATCCGCAGCAGGCAGAAGCAGTGCAATACCGGGGTCCGGCGTTGTTGATTGTTGCCGGCGCCGGTTCGGGTAAGACCCGCGTGTTGACTCATCGCATCGCGAGTCTCGTGCGCAACGCCGAGGCCTGGCCGAGCCAGATTCTCGCGATTACCTTCACCAACAAAGCGGCGGCGGAAATGCGCGAGCGAGCCGAGACACTCCTCGGTGCCGCGACTGAGGGGATGTGGATCTCGACATTCCACTCGTCGTGTGTGCGCATCCTGCGTCGGGAAGCCGAGAACTTCGGGTTCACGAAGAGCTTCACGATCTACGACTCGCACGATTCGCGCACGCTCATCAAGCGCATCATTAAAGAGTTCGATGCCGAGTCGTTCGGTCTGACCGTGTCGGGCGTAGCGGGGAAGATTTCGCGTTTGAAGAACGAGCTCACGGATGTGGAATCGTATGCCCGGTCAATCAACGTGGACGACCGCAATGAGGCAGCATTTCTGAGCGTTTTTCGCGAATATACGCGCACGTTGCAATCGGCCAACGCCTTTGACTTCGATGATCTCATCGCACAGACCGTGTTTTTGTTTCGTGCATTTCCACATGTCGCCGATGTGTATCGCAAGAAGTTTCGGCACATCTTGGTCGACGAGTACCAGGACACGAATCACGCCCAATACGCACTCATTCACGAACTCACACGTGAAACGCATGACGGACTTCCTGGGGCGTCGCTGACGGTCGTCGGTGACTCCGACCAATCGATCTATGCGTTTCGCGGCGCTGACATTCGCAACATCGCCGAGTTCGAGCGTGACTTTCCGGGTGCGCACGTGGTGATGCTGGAGCAGAACTACCGTTCGACGCAGAACATCCTGTCGGCCGCGAACGCTGTCATCGGTAATAACTTCAATCGTCAAGACAAAAAACTCTGGACGGATGTCGGTGACGGAGCCAAAATCGTGGGCTTCACGGGATACTCGGCGCACGACGAGGCACAGTTCGTCGTCGACGAGATTTCGTCACTACACGCACAAGGCCTGGCCTACAACGACATCGCCATTTTCTATCGCACCAATTCGCAAACCCGTGCGCTCGAAGAGATCTTCATCCGCTCGGCCGTGCCGTATCGGATTCTCGGGGGCACGAAGTTCTACGAGCGTGCCGAAATTAAAGACGTGATGGGTTATCTCGTCACCGTCGCAAACCCCAACGATTCACTCGCGACTCGACGCATCCTGAATGCACCGAAACGCGGCATCGGGCCGGCCACCGAAGCGCAACTGCAGTCGTTTGCAGACCAAAACGGCATCACTCTGCGGGAGTCACTGAAGTTTGCCGACGGTCTCGGGCTTGGCCCCAAGGTCTCGGGTGCGATTCGAGAGCTGGATGCGCTCCTCAGCGAGTGCGAAGCGACGGCCGTCGCGGGCAAGGTGGGCGAACTGCTCACGATGATCCTCGAGCGCACGGGCTACGTCGTCGCTCTGCGTTCCACGCGCGATGCGCAAGATGAGGCCCGCGCCGAAAACGTCGAAGAACTTCTCGCGGTGACAAAAGAGTTCGACAAGAACAATCCTGAGGGCACCCTCATCGACTTTCTCACCGAGGTCTCGCTCGTGGCAGCCGCAGATGAGATCGACGACTCGAGTGGATCGGTGAGCTTGATGACACTACACACGGCGAAGGGCCTCGAGTACGACGCGGTGTTCATCACGGGCATCGAAGAAGAACTTCTGCCGCACCGCATGGCCGCGATGGAACCCGGCGGCGAGGCGGAAGAGCGACGCCTGTTCTACGTGGGAATCACGCGGGCCCGCAAACACTTGCACCTGTCGCTCGCCATGCAGCGCGCGTTGTTTGGTCAATCGAACCTCGCGATGCCTTCGCGCTACTTGCAAGAGATTCCCGCCGAACTGATCGAGTGGCGTGAAAACCAGTTGGGGCTCGGTGGCGTTCCGCGCCCGCTGGGCGCGAGTGGTTCCGGTGCGACGTCGCGGTGGCGGGAACCGGATGCCCTTCCGGAGCGTCCCAAAACGGAATGGGCTAATCGCGTCACCAACAAGATGCGGGACAACGGCGACTTGGAGTTGGTTGCCGGAGATCGAATCCATCACGCGGACTTTGGTGACGGGACGGTGAATCAGGTGACCGGTGAGGGAGCAAAGCGCGTCGCGCACTGCACGTTTGACCGTTCCGGAGCAAAAAAGTTGCTCATCAAAGTTGCACCGATTGAGAAAATCTAGAGAGTCCGCAGACCGAATGGCACTGCTGCCGGAAACTAGGCCGCGACCCCGAACGCCGTTCCGATGCCGTAGGTAATGGCCAGCGCGACGGCACCACCGAGTGTCACGCGCGCAATGGAACGCGGAATCGGGCTTCCCCCAATGTAGGCACCCACGCCACCGGTGATGGCAAGTGCCACGAGTGAAGCGACGACGGTCGCCGGGATGCGCCACTCGACGGGTGAGAGTAGCACTGTCGCGAGCGGCAGGGCGGCACCGACGAGAAACGATATTGCCGACGACATCGCGGCATGCCAGGGGTTCGTCAGTTGGTCTTCCGAGATGTGGAGTTCCGCTTCGAGGTGCGCTCGGAGCACATCATGTTCGGTGAGTTCGGTGGCCACCGCTCGCGCGGTTTTGGGAGTCAAGCCTTTCGCCTGGTAGATGAGCACAAGTTCTTCGAACTCTTCATCGGGCATCTCTTCGAGTTCTCTGCGTTCTTTGTTGATGAGCGCTCGTTCGCTGTCGCGCTGACTGCTGACCGAGACGTATTCGCCGAGAGCCATGGACGTCGCGCCCGCCGCGACGCTGGCAATTCCGGCAATCAGAATTGCCACCGAGTCGGTGGTTGCGGCGGCAACGCCGACCAAGAGGGCCGCGACGGAGACAATGCCGTCATTTGCCCCCAGAACCCCCGCGCGAAGCCAGTTGAGTTTCGAAGCGAAAGCCAGATCGTGCGGTTCGAAGTCATGTTGAGCCATAGCTCCAAGCAAACCACAGCCGTGCGCAAACGCAGTAAAGTTATCGGAGCAACTATCTCGACATCAAGATACTTTGTAAGGGAACCCACGTGGATTTATACGAATATCAAGCCCGCGACCTCTTTGAGAGTTACGGGGTTCCCGTGCTTGCGGGAATCATTGCGGACACGCCGGCGGAAGCGCGCGCGGCGGCGGAAAAACTTGGTGGCGTTGTCGTCGTCAAGGCGCAGGTCAAAATCGGCGGTCGAGGCAAGGCCGGTGGCGTCAAAGTCGCCAAAAACGCTGACGAGGCCGAGGAGGCCGCGAAGGCGATTCTCGGACTCGATATCAAAGGGCACATCGTCAAACGCGTCATGGTCGCCGCGGGGGCGCGCATTGCAGCCGAATACTACTTCTCGGTGTTGCTTGACCGGGCGAATCGCTCCTACCTCTCATTGACCAGCTTCGAAGGCGGAATGGAAATCGAGCAGCTTGCCGTCGAAAAACCCGAGGCACTCGCCCGCGTCGAAGTGGATCCGTCGGTCGGCATCTCGCTCGAGAAGGCCAAGGAAATTGCCGTGGCGGCCAAATTCCCCGCCGACCTCGTCGACAAGGTTGCTCCGGTCTTCGTCAAGCTGTATGAGGTTTACACCGGTGAAGACGCCACACTCGTTGAGGTCAACCCGCTCGTGCTCACCGAAGAGGGCGACATAGTTGCTCTCGATGGCAAAGTGTCTCTCGACGAAAACGCCGCTTTCCGTCACCCCAATCACGAGGCACTCGAAGACAAGGCTGCTGCCGATCCGCTCGAGGCAAAAGCCAAGGCAATGGACCTCAACTACGTCAAGCTCGACGGACAGGTTGGCATCATCGGAAACGGTGCCGGATTGGTCATGAGCACGCTCGATGTTGTCGCCTATGCCGGAGAAAACCATGGTGGAGTAAAGCCCGCCAACTTCCTCGACATTGGTGGTGGAGCCTCTGCGGAAGTGATGGCTGCCGGACTCGATGTAATTCTCGGCGACCCGCAGGTCAAGAGCGTATTTGTCAACGTATTTGGTGGCATTACCGCGTGTGACGCGGTCGCCAACGGAATCGTGTCGGCACTCGAGATTTTGGGCGACGCCGCAACGAAACCACTCGTCGTGCGACTCGATGGAAATAACGTCGAAGAGGGGCGTCGCATCCTCACCGAAGCAAATCACCCACTCGTGACTCTCGCTGCCGGCATGGACGAAGGCGCCGACAAGGCCGCCGAGCTCGCGGCTCGATAAGACGACTGAGACAAGGATCACAGGAAACGCACATGTCAATCTTTCTGAACAAAGACTCCAAGGTCATCGTCCAGGGCATCACCGGTGGCGAAGGATCGAAGCACACGGCACGTATGCTCGCCGCGGGAACGCAGGTGGTGGGTGGTGTCAACGCGCGTAAGGCGGGCACCACCGTCACGCACGGCGATATCGAATTGCCCGTTTTCGCCACGGTGGCGGAGGCCATGGCGGCCACCGGCGCCGATGTGTCCATTGCGTTCGTTCCCCCGGCATTCTCCAAGGATGCCGCGGTGGAGGCCATCGACGCAGAGATCCCGTTGCTCGTCATCATCACCGAGGGCATCCCCGTGCAGGATTCCGCCGAGTTCTGGGCCTATGCCCAGCACAAGGGCAACAAGACCCGCATCATCGGCCCCAACTGCCCGGGAATCATCACGCCGGGAGAGTCACTCGTGGGCATCACGCCGGCGAATATCACCGGTAAGGGCCCCATTGGCTTGGTATCGAAGTCGGGAACGTTGACCTACCAGATGATGTTTGAGCTGCGCGACCTCGGATTCTCGACCGCCATTGGTATCGGTGGAGACCCGATTGTCGGCACCACACACATCGATGCTCTCGCTGCATTCCAGAATGACCCCGAGACAAAAGCCATCGTCATGATTGGTGAAATCGGTGGGGACGCCGAAGAGCGAGCTGCCGACTTTATCAAGGCAAACGTCACGAAGCCGGTCGTCGGATACGTCGCCGGCTTCACTGCACCGGAAGGTAAGACGATGGGTCACGCCGGCGCCATTGTCTCGGGTTCGGCGGGAACCGCACAGGCGAAAAAAGAAGCCCTGGAGGCCGCCGGAGTCAAGGTGGGCAAGACGCCCTCCGAGACTGCTCGCCTCATGCGCGAGGTACTTGCCAGCCTCTAGGCTGACGTCATGAGTGAAGAGCCGACCCCGCATCCGTTGGGTCGGCTCTTTCTTCTTAACCCGGACTCAATTCTTGGTCTCATGATGTTTAGCGTCGTCTTATCGGTTCAAGACGATCATGCTGCTCCGTTCGAATTGATCATCGTCTCCCTCGCCGGGGTTTTTGCGCTGTGGGTGGCACACGTGTTTGCGCACACGATTGCCGGTCACAGTGTGACCGAAGACCAGAACGTGTCCTTGGGTCACGCATTCCGCGCCAGCGTTCACGACGCGATGCCGATGTTTCTCTGGCCAGCTCCGAGCGCAATAGTCCTGCTCATTGCCCCCCTCACGGGTATGAGTACGACGGCCTCGGTCAACCTGTCGCTCGTGGTGATGTTTGCGACGCTCTTTTTGTTCGGTTACCTCGTCTTTCGGTACCGTCGCCGCAACGTTGCAACCCGCATCGCGGGAGGCCTCGCGACGGGCCTTGTTGGCGCGCTCGTCATTGTCGTGGAACTACTGGTGCGCTACCTTCACTGAGTCGCCCGAGAGGTGTCATTGAGAAACTCCAGCACGGCGCTGACCCGGGCGTTCGCCCCCTCTTGCACTCCGAGGGCCGTGTAAATCGAACTCAGATGATTCACCACGGAATTCGGCGCGATTCCCAGTTCATCCGCGATGGCATGGTTGGAGAGACCACGAGCCACCAAGCGCAAAATTTCAAACTGACGACGAGTGAGTGATCCGACGGGAGTTCCCGCGCGCGCTCGGCTGCGATCCACCAGAACCGGGTCGATGACCGTGATTCCCTGAGCAGACTTTCGGATGACATCCACGAGTACATCAAGAGAGGTGCTCGACGTCTTCGACAAATAGCTCCAACCGTGCCGCTCGTTCTCAGATAGTCCCAGAACGAGCTCAATCATGTCTCGCCCGGACAGCAACACGATGCCCAAGTCGGGATTCGCTCGGCGCAACGAGACGCCCAGACCAATGCCGTTGCCATCTGCGAGTTCCACGTCGAGCAAGGCGACGTCGATGCTCCCTTGTTGAATCGCTTTCTTGGCCTCCGCGGAACCGGCGACGCACACATCAACCCGGAGTCCGGGCACCTGGGAAAGCGTCGACTCTAAGAGATCTCGGTAAAGAACGTGGTCTTCCACAATCGCCACACGCAGCGGGGTTGTCGCATCGGGCATGCGCCAATTATGGCGTTTCGGAGCGGAACGTGCGTGCTCGCAGCGCTCCTGCGTGGCAGGTGTTGTGGGAGCACGCACACCGGATACGGTGGAGACATGTCAACCTCTGTCGCTTCTTCTTCAACCCCTCATCGCGGACGCGCGTGGCTTTCCGGTTTGCTCATCACTCTGGCCGTCATCACGACGCCGACGGCCATTGTCGCCAACTGGGCCACGATGCAGACGACGGACACGCAATTGTTCGTCCAGACTTTGGGTCCCCTCGCCTCAAATCCCACCGTTCAGGCGGCAATTGTTGAGGAAGTCACCACGCAGATCAACGACGTTGTTGATGTGAATGAGGTGACATCGAGCATCATCGACGGCTTCGGAAGCGCGCTGGGATTGCCCTCCGAAGTCAAGAAAGCGCTGGGATTTGTGTCCGAGCCCATCGCATCCGGAGTGAAAGGGCTTATCGAGCAAGTCGTGACGGATTTTGTGAAGTCTCCCGCATTCGCCGATGCGTGGACACGCGTGCTCACGGTGACGCAAAAACAGGCGGTTGCCCTGTTGTCCGGTGACCCCAATTCAATGTTCACGCTCACGACGGACGGCACCCTGACGATGCCTCTCAAACCCATCATCGTGGAGATCAAGAAATCCCTCATCGATCAAGGCGTGCAAATCGCCAGCATCATTCCCGAAGTCGATAAGGACATCACCATT
>Ga0214923_10003134_pt1 | contig 21065 bp, 18 predicted proteins | sample LL1510_MetaG_FD_177993 | JGI IMG/M metagenome (GOLD analysis project Ga0214923, IMG submission 177993) | Freshwater microbial communities from Lake Lanier, Atlanta, Georgia, United States - LL-1510 | ecosystem: Environmental > Aquatic > Freshwater > Lake | place: USA: Georgia | collected...
AGCGATGCTCAAAACATACTCAGAATAACTCTCAAAAAAAAAACAGCGCACACCCCATCACAAAATCAAATTCTTCTCTCTGCAGGTCAAACTACTGACACAAGCAAACCAGAAGAACCACAATCTGCAGCAACCGCTGCTCCTGCTTCTTCAGAACCAGCAAAGTCTCACAAGAGAAAAAAAACTCACGACCAACGTCAACAACCAATGTCTCATCATCCAAATGATGATAGTTGTGCATGGCCCATGCAGGAAAAAGCACCAGAAATTAACCTACATGAATGGTTGCTATTAGAACAACCAAACCAATAAATTCATTTTTGATTACCACAAAAATAAAGGTACACCGTGAATACTCATATAAAAAAAATAGTTTTTTCCCTTGTAATCATTGGTCATCATCTGAGCTTTACAGCTACACAACAAGGTCAGTCTCAACAACAACTAACGCAGCTTCCACCATACCAAGCACAATCCTTTCATCCGGGCGCATATCCAGTATATATACACCAGCCACCAACCAATGTCACCGTATACGGAAATAGTCATGCAACGGCCACCAACAATAATGATGCGCATCAAATTAACTATCAAAAAACACAACAAGAACAACTCACAGCTACCACCGTACATCACGAGGTCAGTCACAAAGTACATCATGACGTAGAACATAAAATAGTACTACCAACCTTACCAACACCCAATTTTCAATCAACTACCGATAGCATACACAACAAATTGCAAGCTCTGTGCGAATGGTGCGTAGGTCACAAATGGTACATCATTGCTGGAACCATCATAGGTCTCTATTGTAATACCTATTATCAACTCGCGCGCATCCACAATGCTCTTGAAAAACATGATGCATGGTGCCTCTGGAGACAAAACGTACCACTAAGTCAACTTGCAATATCTGGACGCGAAGATCTATTTAAACAGCTACAGCTTGATATCCACAAAAAATATTATCGCTCACTCCCCAGTGCAAATAACCAAACAATTTATAATTTATTTTTCCAAGATGTACATGAAGAGCAAGCAAAGCTTCAGTCCTATGCACAGACTTACTCAATATGCAAAACAACTTATAGCGCACGCATCTTCCCGTTCCGATTGAAACATCGAGATATAGAGGAACGCCAAGCGCGATTAGAATTCGTCATCGATTTGTTTATGACATGGTACGCTACGCAAGAAAAATAAACAGACTCCCTGCAATTGCAACAAGCACATAACTGTGCAACAAAAATACTCACGGCTTCATTGTAATGCATCACAAAATTGTAATGCATCACAAACCATGACTATTTATTTTTGCAAAAATTATTTTCCTCAATCTCGCTAGCATCGAAAAAACAATTTTTTCATGCAAAATACCACACATTTTTACACACAAAAAATAAACCCTTCAACTTAGAATAAGCTGAAGGGTTAGGGGGGTGAATGATACATTTAGTATCATTCGATTAGGGACGTTTTTTCTGGTCAAAATAGTAACAAGACCACTCAAGGAAGTCAAGGAATAAATTCACTCTAAAAAAGATAATAAAATAAAACTCTATTAGAATGCATTTTTGCCCTGTATGAAACTTTTTATCAATTTAAAAGATTCTGGCTGTTGCAGCAATTCCTGAGATGTTGCACGTTGTACAATTTTTCCATCTTGCATCAGATAAATCGTGCACAATAAATTATCCAACAATCCAATGTCATGTGTAGCAATGACAATCATCATATTTTGTGCCGCAAGCCTTGTTATAATTTGCGCAACTTCGGTTGTTAATTGCGGGTCAAGCGCAGATGTTGGTTCGTCAAGGCATAACACCTTAGGTTGCATGCAAAGTGCGCGCGCAAGGGCAACTCGTTGTTTTTGTCCACCAGACAATGATGTTGGGTACATAGATTCTTTATCTGCAATATTAAATTGCGCCAGCACAGATCGCGCCATTTCTGTTGCACGCTCCTGAGACATGTGCGCAACTTTCACCAACGGTAAAGTTAAATTCTCAAGCACGGTTAAATGCGGGAACAAATTAAAATCTTGAAACACCATTCCTACTTTTTTAAAATCTAAAGGTGCGCCATCAAGCATCAATTGTCCAGCATCAATAGTCTCTAAATGACTCAATGCGCGCAGCATGGTTGATTTCCCAACACCCGACTGTCCCAAAAGAACAACAATCTCACCCGGAGCAACATCAAATGAAACATCATCGACTATAATTTTACTGTGAAATTTTTTTATAATATTTTTAACGCTGAGCATGGTATTGCAACTTCTTATCTAATTGTGAAACAATCAAACTCATAACTGTTGTGATAACTAAATAGGTACACCCAACAATAACATAGACCGTTGGTGCATCAAACGTTTGGCTCATCACAATTTCTCCTTGTTTAGTCAACTCATATACACCAATGGTAGATGCTAAACTAGAATCTTTCACCAAAGTAATCAACTCATTTCCAAAAGCAGGAATCACTGTGCGCACCGCTTGCGGTAAAATAATAAACAACATCGTTTGTCGGTTCGTAAATCCAATTACTTTTGCAGCTTCATGTTGTCCACGGGGCACTGATTTAATACCCGCAAGTACAATTTGACTCATGTATGCGCCACTGTTTAAACCAATCGAAATAATTGCCGACCAAAAAGCTGTAATTGAATATCCTGCAAACTTTAACATGTAAAACATTGCAGCAACTTGTATCAACATAGGAGTACCGCGAATAATGGTTACATATCCCATAATTAACCAACGAATCAGCCCTGTTTTTTGTGACAATAAAATACCGGTAACACTGCCAATAATTATTCCAATACAGCAACTCACCAACGCTATCATGAGTGTCAACTGTACTCCCGAAAAAAACAATCCGCCAAATTCCTGTAAAATGCTAAAATCGATCATACTATTTTCCATTTCTCTTTTAGTTGTGTAATGGTTCCATCTTCGCGCAACCCTGGCAAAGCCTTATTAATTTGACCAGCCAACAGATGATCATTATTGCGTATTACAAAGGCATAATCATCACCTGTTCCTTGCAATACGGCTACTGTATAATCACCAGCATTTGGTATTTTTTCTAAAAATGCTTGCGCAGAACTTTGTGCACATACCCAGGCATCAACAGTTCCACATTTCAATGCCATCAACGCTTCTGCTGGAGTTTTTAAACGAATCAACTCAACGCCTTTTTTACTTGACATATACGTATCGGCCACAAAGCCAGTGTTAACCACAACAGTTTTCCCTATCAAACTTTCCACATCGGAAAAAGTACCGCATGATTTTTTATACACAATTACCAAACTATCTCCCGATAAATATTCATCTGAAAAAAGCACAAACTTGCGACGACGTTCAGTTGGGCTCATCGCTGAAGCAATTACGTTGATATCACCCGACAACAAACTAAAAATTAAACCTTCAAAAGGAAGTCCTATTATTTTAATCTTTTTGTCCATACGCTGTGCAACACATTTAATTAAATCAATATCGAATCCAACAATTTGATTCTTTTCCATAAAAGTATACGGAGGATAATCATAAGATGTCCCTACCACAAGAATTTGATCATCTTGCTTTGCATCAGCCTTATATAGACCAACCACAAAAACAAACAAACAAATGACTAAAAAACTAATTACTAGATGTTGAATTTTCATACATTTATCACGATACCAAAAAGATTTTCATATACCCATAACTTACACAATTGATGCAAAACAAGACAATGTAGAAACCTATCTTTGTGCATTGTATTGCAACTGATACTAAAATAATAACAATACAACCCATAAAAGACAAAAAACAGCGCTGTTAAAATATTTCATCGATCACTTGATGCACCGGACGCGTCATCACCACATCTTGCATTGCTGCATAAAACGTCTGATCATAGGTGCGCGTTTCAATCACCATCGGCATCGTAATAGCATGACCAATCAGGAGCGCTTGTTTTTTGGTATCAAGTGATCCAAGAACTGCTCGCAACGTTGTTGCGTTTGGAGTTCCCATAAGAACCGCTTGTATATCTTTCTCGTCACTGAGCTGCGCAACAATCTTGGTACCTATTTGCGACAAAACCTCTGCGTCTATACCAGATGGTCGCTGGTCAATTACAAACAGCGTGACGTAATATTTACGCATTTCTCGCGCAATGTTACCAAAGATTGTTTGTGCTGCTGCGGTTGGATTTAAAAACTTATGTGCTTCTTCGATCACGATCATCAACTGCTGCGGCTCATCTTCTGATTTCTGCGTACCCAAATAATGCTCTGTTTTTTGTACATACTCATGATGAATGCGACGAGTAATCACGTTTGCCATCAACAAATAACAAAATGTTGATGTAAAGTTTCCAAACTCAATAACCACATGAATATCTTTTTGAATATACTCCATCAATCGATCAATAACAGATTCACGATATGGTAATTTTTTAACAAAAAATGGTAACTTTTCAATCCGTTTTAACTTTCGATATAATGCCGCAATCGACTCTGGATGAGCACCTATCTGATCGGCAAACGTTTTTGCATCATGCCCTTGTTCAAGAAGCGCAACCAACCATTGCTCTTTATATTTTGCAGAGACTAAATAGGCCGCTTCAAGCGCCGTGCTGTGTAAATTTAATTCTGATTGCAACGACATAATATCTTCTACTCGTACATCTTCATACGATACCTGCACTACCACATCTGGCTGCGCACCGCGTCGCATCGTTGCTTGAGGATCTAAAGAAAAAATTGCAACCTTGGAAGGAAATAGTGATTTAAGTCCTTTAACAAACTTAGTATCGGATTCTTGTCGCGCCTGTAAACCATACTCATTATGCATATCAAATATTACCGTTGTCGCAACATTTTTCTTCATCAACCCTGCAAGCAGTAAGCGTGTTAAAAATGTTTTTCCGGTACCACTTTTTCCAAAAACACCCGTACTACGTTCCGCTAATTTTTCTAAATCAATACACACAGGCGTGGTCATATCAAGCGGATTACCCATGTTGAAATATTTTTTTGCTGTATCCGCTTCTGATCCAAAAATAGATGCTACATCTCGCTCTGATGCTTCCAATACTGATGCAAAATGTTGTGGCACCGTTTTGACAGGGATTGCGCGACCAAATTTTGTCAGCGCAATCATCGGCTTTACTTGAGCTGTGGCGTAAATACTTTTTTTCTTCAAAAAATCCCTGAGCAAATGATCTCGCTCCGTTGGTGGATACAACAAAATATCAGGGTGAGTAACTTGAAGTGTTAAGTTGGTTATCATAGAAAAAAAAGTATATTCATTACCGGCAATTGCTACAAACTTACCAGCTTTGATTTCTTCGATATTTGCATCTTGCGCAACACGCATTACAAAACCGTCCGTTAAAGATCCTTCTATGATATAACCCAAAGGTTTATGCTGAGTGCTCATAAATCCATCGGAAGAAGAATTTTAACTTCATAGCGTGTAATGTGAGCAACTCCTTGCACCACCAAAACTGTTTCTGTTGCGCCACCCGTGACTTGAAACAAAAGTTCATGTCCACCAGATAACTCAATAATCATGGGTGCATGACCCTGTTGAATAACCATGTTGCCAACCGGCGTATTTAATTCCACCCAGTCCACATCATGCTCAACAGCTCGTTGCGTTGTAATAACTTTTAATATCATGATTATAATGTTTTCGCTTTTTCATACGCTTCCTGCAATGTGCCAACCATATAAAAAGCTTGCTCTGGTAAATGATCGCACTCACCGTTTACAATTTTTTCAAAATCTGCAATGGTTTGCTGCAATGGTACATATTTACCCGGTATCCCTGTTGAGAATTCAGCCGTAAATAGTGGCTGTGTTAAAAACTTTTGGATACGCTTTGCACGACGCACAATTAATTTATCTTTATCTGATAGTTCATCTAAACCAAGAACCGCGATAATATCTTGCAACTCTTTATAACGCTGCAAAATAGATTCTATTTTACGCGCAATGTCATAATGTTTTTGACCAACAACGTGAGAAGACAGCCCTTTAGATGTTGAAGAAAGTGGATCAATCGCAGGATACAATCCAAGCTCAACTAATTTACGAGACAACACAGTATTTGCATCAAGATGCATAAAGGTTGTCGCAGGAGCTGGATCAGTAATGTCATCTGCAGGAACATATACGGCCTGAACAGAAGTGATTGCACCATTAACCGTATTGGTCACGCGCTCTTGAAACGCTCCCATTTCAGATGCAAGCGTTGGCTGATAACCAACAGCAGAAGGAATACGCTCTAAAAGAGACGATACTTCCGCACCAGCTTGTACAAATCTGAAAATGTTATCCACGAATAGTAGTACGTCTTTTTTTTCTACATCGCGGAAATATTCTGCCATAGTAAGACCAGTCATTCCAACGCGTAGTCGGGCACCTGGAAGCTCGCCCATTTGACCAAAAACAAGAGCTGTTTTATCTAACACTCCAGACTTCTTCATTTCAAGCCAAAGCTCATTTCCTTCACGGCTTCGTTCTCCGATACCAGTGAAAACAGAAACCCCTTGATGCTCTTTTGCAATATTTCTAATCAGCTCAGTAACCAGAACTGTTTTACCGACTCCTGCACCACCAAAAAGTCCAATTTTTGAACCCTTGATATAAGGACACATCAGATCAATAACCTTGATCCCAGTTTCAAGTATTTCATTTTCAATTTTTTGCTCAATAAATGATGGAGCCTCGCGATGAATAGACCAACGCTGTGCAGCCTTAATTGGAGGCAAGCCATCCATTACTTCACCCAGAACGTTAAACATTCTACCAAGGACTTCAGGTCCAACTGGAACCGTTATCGGAGCTCCAGTGTCATACACCAACAAACTACGGCTGATGCCATGAATATTTTCTATGGCAATACAACGCACCATGTCATCACCAAGTTGTAATGCTACTTCAAGACGTGCTTTGTGAGTTGTTGCACCATCACGTGATGGAATTTCAATAAACAGCTCAGAGTTAATCTTTGGAGTTTTACCCTGAGGAAATTGCACATCAACCACAGTCCCTGTAATTTTTACAATTTTACCAGCAGAATCTGGGCTATAGGTTTTATCTGATGCTTGGTATAACATCCTCGGTTCCTTAAATAGTTGAGCATACATCCCTGCCACTGCAAGGACAAAGTTTTGTAACAAAGTAAAAAAAAAGGATCTATTTGTAAAGTTTTAGCAATAGAATACCATTAATTCACCTGAGAATTAAGAAAAAATTATGAATATAGAACAATCATGATCAAACAAATCAGCCCTGCGATAACTCCAAAACTATTAACCATGATCAGCAACCTGTTACTAATCAACCATCCGTAAACAAGCCAACTACACACAGCCCAAAAACATGATAAAAATCCAGACAATGAAACATCTACGCTACTTTGCATTAACCAAATTTTATACGCCTGAAAAACAAAAATAAAATGTCCTCCAAGACCCACCACATACATATATTTTTGATAATATTGTAATAATTTTTCTTTCACTTAAACACCTGCTAGTACCTATCTATTTTGTTTTGATTTTTCTCTGTCCAAACGTTGCCACCCATGAAGTCGCTTCAAAGGAACTGTATATCGAGTATTTGGCAACCTATCAATCATATCCAAATAACGTTGCCTAGACACTAACAACGATGCACTGTCCTGCGTCGTTACACCCGCTCGCGCACTTTGTGTTCTTATTGCCAAATGCGACACCCTTGATGCATAATTTTGCATGACCCAAGAATACCAACCGGCACCACACTCAGAAGCAATGCTTATTACAAGCAACATAAGTCCTAATGTTGTTTTCATGACTCTCCCTTTATCTTTTAAAGAAAAATCATACACACCTTATCACTCATAAACTATATCATGAAAAAAATCTCGAACTTTCATTCGAGATTTTTTTCAAACATTCAGTCGCTATTTACTTAACAATAGGCAACAATACAGCCTCGAGCGTTTCATCTACCAAAGACGGAACCAGAGGTAGCAATACTCGCTCTAATACTTCATCTGCATGTCGCACCCAAATGATATTCATATCTTCTATGATATCTTTTATCGCGCTTAATTCATTACGATTATCTTCAGGGAAAATAACAGTTGTTAAATTGTTACGCTTTGCAGCCAATATTTTTTCCTTAACTCCACCAATTGGCATCACATCCCCACGCAGGTTCAACTCTCCAGTCATAGCAAATGACGCATCAATTGCACGACCAGTATATGTTGAAAGGATAGATGACAACAGTGTAATACCAGCAGAAGGACCATCTTTTGGTATTCCACCTGCAGGCACATGAATATGAAGATCATATGCCGTGAATTTTTCATTCGGTATTTTAAACTCTGCTGCATGCGCACGAGCATAACTGAGTGCAGCTTGCGCAGACTCTTTCATCACATCGCCCAGCTGTCCAGTAAGCATTAACTTACCAGTACCAGGCATCAGAAGTGATTCAATTTTAAGTACTTCACCGCCAAATGAGGTCCAAGCAAGACCATTGGTAATACCAATCAAATTTCTATGATCAAGACGCTCAGCTGGATATTTTTTAGGACCCAGAAACGTTTCAAGATTTTTCTTCGATATTTTTACCGGCTCAGCTTTTTCAACAAAGCTTCGCGCAGCTTTTGCGCACAACCGTTTAATAATCTGACCGAGTAACCGAACTCCGGCCTCTCGCGTATATTCATAGATGATAGTATCAATTGCACTTTGCGCGATCTGCAATTGGCTTTCTTTAAGCCCTGCTCCAGCTATCGCTTGTTTTACTAAATATTTTTTAGCAATTTGCTGTTTTTCTTCAAATGTGTAACCCGACAAAGGAATTACTTCCATACGATCCAAAAGTGGCGCTGATATCGTACTAATATCATTACAAGTTAAAATAAACATAACTGATGATAAATCAAAAGGCATACCTAAGTAGTTATCATAGAACTCTTTATTCTGATTTGGATCCAAAACCTCGAGAAGCGCTGCTGATGGATCACCGCGAAAATCAGCTCCGATTTTATCAATCTCATCAATCAAAATAACAGGATTCATCGAATTTGCTTTACGCATTGCATGAATTACCCGTCCAGGCATTGCTCCCACATAGGTCTTACGATGACCCCGTATTTCAGACTCGTCCTTCACTCCGCCCAGTGAAATACGATAAAAATTTCTACCTAGTGACTTGGCAATAGATTGCCCCAAAGATGTTTTTCCCACTCCAGGAGGACCATACAAGCACAAAATAGGGCTTGGGCCATCCGCTTTTAAGTTTTTAACCGATATAAAATCTAAGATACGATCTTTCACATCATGAAGTCCATAATGATCACGATCAAGAATTTCTTTAGCTTGCTGTAGATTTAAACTATCTTTTGTATAAACGCCCCACGGCAAAGATAGTAGCAACTCTATATGATTACGCGTTACCGTTGCCTCCATGGATTCAGGAGCAATGCGTTCAAGCTTATCGATCTGCTTTTCAATCTCTTTTTTAATTTTCTCTGGCATTGTTTTAGAGCTTAAATTCTTTTTAAAATCTTCAACTTCATCAGCCAAATCTTCGCCAAGTTCTTTTTTTATAGCCTTCAGCTGTTCACGCAGATAATATTCATGCTGACTTTTGTTAATAGATTCTCGCGTATTTGTTCGAATACGCTCTTGTACTTGAGATATAGAAATCTCTTTTGATAATTCTTCATATATTCCACGCAACAAATCATCGACATTGCGACATTCAAGCAACATTTGAGACGGATGACTTTTTATTTCCAAATGAGATAAAACAAACTCTGCAATCTTTTCAGGATCATTCATCTTCGACAACACTGCATAAAAATCAGGAGTAATTGTTTGACTCGAAATAGACAACTGCTCTGATACTTCTTTTATATTTTTGATAAGAGCCTGAGTTGAATCTGCCATCGTAGCATTAAACTCTACCAACTCTATCTCTGCAAGTAACATATCATCACGAACCATAAGATCTTGTACTTGTGCGCGATAAACACCCTGAACCAATACCTTAATTCCATCATCAGGAACATTAATAACCCGCATGACGCTTGCTACTGTCCCAATTGAATATAAATTATCGGTATCAATTTCTTGCCCCTCTTGAGATTCTCGCGCAGAAAGTAATAAAATGAATTTTTCTGATTCAACAGCTTGTTGAATACCATTCATAATTCTATCATCCAGAACCAACAATGGCATAATCATATTAGGAAATACCGTAACGTTCACCGTCGGTACAACCGGTATAATTTTTGGGATTGTGTCTAAAGAATTCTCTTGTGTGAGATTGATTTCCATACTCCCCCCTTACAGGTTTTGGCTCTTTGTCCCATCGTATTTAGTAAGAGTGTATGCGAACTCGAGACGCGAGCTCAAGATCCTATACCATTTTCAACCTCAAACGGGTTTACTGATATTTTTTTACTTGAAAAAATTGACTCTCCACTTATGATTAAATCAAAACTATAACCCGCTACTAAATAGTTTGGATAGTTAAAAATCTATGAGTACCCCACAATTACAGCTTACTTGCCTATCAAAATCGTATCCTCAAACAGATACAACCTTGCCAATATTTGATAATGTCTCTTATGGTTTTCAAGCTGGCACCTCATATGCTCTTATGGGCCCATCAGGAGTTGGAAAATCAACCTTACTTAATATGATAGCGGGACTAGAACAACCCTCAAGCGGCACCATCAGTATCAATAATCAAACTATTCATGGAAATAACTTTGAACAAAAAATAGCAGCTCTACATGGATCCATTGGTATCATATTTCAACAACCATGCTTAATTCATGAACTCAGCGTTCTCGAAAATGTCATGCTACCAGCAATTGCTCGCAACCAAATCAACGACACCATTACCCAACACGCCCATCAGCTTCTCGCCGAGGTAGGGCTTGCTGACCATGCGTTACGCGCACCCAACACCCTCTCTGGCGGACAACAACAACGCGTCGCAATCCTGCGAGCCCTGTTTTTCAATCCAACCTTCTTGCTTGCAGATGAACCAACAGGAAACCTAGACGAAGCAACCGCGCAACAAATTATAGATCTACTTAAAGATTATCAAAAAAAATATACCATGGGACTGATCATCAGCACCCATGACCTCAGAGTAGCTGAGCAATGTGACGTAATTTTGCAAATTCAATCTCAAAAACTGATTATTACAAATTAATCCTCCTCAACAATTCCATTGAAATGTATGTATATTATTAAAAAGATATTTAATATATTTCTATATGCATTTACTTTATCAGTTAACTGTAGCCACGAAAGATACCTTAAATATGTCTCGCACCATCTTAAAACAAAGCTCAAAAATTGGGTTTCTCGCCCTTGTTAGTCGAGTTATAGCGTTCCTAAGGGAATGGCTGTTAATTCAGTTTTTAGGCGTTGGTGACACATCTGATATATTTTTTACCGCATTTCGCATCCCCAACACGATGCGTAAAATATTTGCTGAAGGAGCACTGTCTTCAATTCTAGTACCAGCATTTATTACCGCTGAACATAGAGAAAAAGGACACGGTTTAAATCGATTAACCACGACATCGTTTATTATCATCGAAACCATTATACTGCTATTTTGCTTAATTATTTTTTACCATGCTCCATGGGTGATTGGCAAAATCGCTCCCGGATTCTCCCCGCAAAAGATAAAACTAACTGCTTACTACTTAAGAATTCTCATATCGTTCATTTTATTTATTTCTTCAGGAGTTATTTTTGCCTCTGCCCTTCAGTCACAGCGTAAATTCTTTATACCGGCAATTGCACCAGCCGTGCTCAATGTCGTATACGTAGGATCTCTTGCTATGTGCTTGATGCTACAACTCAGCGTTACCATGTTTTGTCATTCCATGATAATAACATCGGTTGTTTTTTTCTTGCTCCACTTAATAGCATACTTACAGCAAGGATACTCTTTCGATCAACCAACAGCTCAAACTAACACCGAAATGCGCCTCGTTATTTTTCAGCTTATCCCATGCATAGTCAGTGTCGGAATTACTGAAATCAATCATTTTATTAGTACAGGATTTGCATCATATTTACCAAGTGGATCTATGACACTTCTGCGATCCAGCTTTCAATTCGTCAACATTCCTGTCGGCATTATCACGGCATCGCTTGTAACAGTCCTGCTTCCTCATTTCTCAAAACTACACCTTGAAAAGCCAGAAGAGTTTGCCCAGCATTTATTTGAAGCTATCAAATTCATCATTTGGACCACCATGCCTATCTGCTTCCTTCTATTTTTATTCTCTGAGCACATCTTTGAGACCTTATTCATGGGTAATGCACAAGCGTTAACCAAAATCCCCCTAGCTCAGTCAATTTTTATCGCTTACCTGGTAGGACTCCTGTTTTTCTCGCTCAACAAAATATTTTTATCTATTTTTTATGCCCTCAGACTTACGATCATACCGATGATTGCAAGCATTATTGCCATCGGAATTAACTACTACCTCAACTATGGGCTGATACAATATTACGGAGCTGCAGGCATAGCGCTTGCGTCGTCTATTGCAGCAATCAGCCAAACGATATTTTTAGGCTTATTTCTATCAACGCATTTAAAACTGAGTTGGCGCACCAATGCATGGTTCAGCTTTGCGAGTAAATACCTGGTGCAGCTTACCCTATGTTCTGCTACGCTCTGGGCGCTTTATCTAGGAATATACCAAATCATTGAGACTATGCATTTTAGCTGGAATCTTTACGTCGTCCATGTCACACAAGAAACATTTTTGCATGGCTTTGGTGTATGGTTTTGGGCGGCCCCCCTGTCTTTAGGTTATTTAGGCCTGATGTACATATCACGGCAATATTTTAATATTTATCTCTCTTATTTTGACGAAAAACAACCATAAAAGTTAATTTAGGCATGAAAAAACCCCTTATTTCTAAGGGGTTAATTTTGGTTGCGGGAGTTGGATTCGAACCAACGACCTTTGGGTTATGAGCCCAACGAGCTACCAGACTGCTCCATCCCGCGATATATCAAATTTAATAGACACTTATCAGTTTACCGACATAATCGACAAAGTCAAACAATCCGGCCAATTTTTGATATATACCGAAAAATGATCAATCAATCAATAAAAATATATATTTTCTGCATTTTAACCTACATAGCAAGAAGATATCCACCAATGCCTATGTCATACGTATTATACCGGCAGCACCCTTTTGCCCATCGTAAAAATATGAGATAAAATATAAGAAGTATACGACTGTCTTGCCAATACGAGGTTTTATGAAATTCAAACTACTTTTAAACATCTCTGTTTTTATGGCTATTTTTTCAACACAGACTTCATCACCATCAATGAGCCTATTTCCACGTCTATCTAAAGCTGAGTTAATGCACGGTTTCATTCTGCCAACTATAAGCGCAGTATCTTTATGCGGTGCAATGCAATGGTATAAATTTAACCATATGAAACCAATAATACCCGACATTAATCCTGCAGAGCCAACTGCTTACAATAAGCATAAATCATCATTAAAATTTATAAAAAACAATCCTACGATGTTAGTAACTATTGCAATAATCGCCGGACTTGCTTATCAATCTTACAAGAAACACTCTCCTGAACAAACCAAAGCACAAGATTAGAAATTAATCCTCATAGATTCTCCGGTCATACTCATATTTATATAACGAAGCTTATTGTTTGCGCTATTGCAAGCACATCTACAAGATAGTCTTTTGACAGCTCATTAAATTGTGTTATGGTATGTACATAAAGATTTTTCTTTGAAAACGAAAGCTGGGGGCGTACTGGCTTCGACGTGGTCATGAGAGTTAAAAATGCATGTCGAGTTTTTTTTGTAGACTCGTTAATAAAACAATAAAAAAACAAATGCAGAAACATTTAATTCTGTTGGAGTATCATTCTTTGCAGCATTGTTCGCAATGTTTGCAGGTATGGTTACTTTCTTAAGACGTCGCGAAGACGAACTAACTTTCGCGTTTTAAGTATTATAAAAACATAGTTCCTTTCTACCTAAAGTTTCGCTATTTTATAGGGTAGATGTATACAAAATGGACTTGTATGTTATGCATCGTTTTCAAGGCGGACATACTCGTATAGTTGAAAACTAAACATGTAGTGCTTTTAATTTGACTTTCTGCGGACATGGGTTCGATTCCCATCGCCTCCACCAACTATCCTTCTACATCTCGTTTTTTCAAAACTAACAATCTTAAACTATGGATCAAGTCATAGCAAAAAATAGATTGCTACATCTATAATTGCTTGCTAACCTTACAAGGCAAATATGCTATAAAAAGCCTATTGATTCATACATAAAAAAGGATTCTTATGACTTTTCGAGCACACTTTTATCTGCTCATGGTTAGTATTTTTTCTCTATTTGGCAATATCCACACGCAATCAATAAGTTATTCTGCGGAACAATCAGTACAACTACATTTACCTAAAGTTCCTAAAAATTTTTACTTTCACGATCAAACCACTATTGGTTTTCAAAGCCAACAAATATACGCTCAAACCATACAGCGTTGGCAACAAAAATTAACCTTAGGAGCTACCAAGCTTTTCAATCAACTACACAAAGAAATAAATTTATCTCCTACTGAAATTTATGAGTACACTACCAACGAACAAGTATTAAGTCGCTATCACATTTTAAAAAAATCAGAAATTATATTACCAAATCCAGATGCTATCATTACCCAAGATGAAATGGATCCAGAAATTTTAGCTTTTCTACAATCAATATTTTTTAAATATACGGACAAACGCAACGTTACATTTTTTCTGACAGACCAAGTATCATCATTAACTGCAACATATGGATCTGACGCTAAAGGTCATTCTGTTTTTTGCCATTCATATATGTATAACAAGAAACACATTCAACAATATTATAATTCACTGCAAAATCAACACGGTTACTATTACATCGAAGCGTGTGACGATGATGATATACGATGGATTGAAATTCCAACAATGCTACAAATTGGACTTATAGAAGCAGCAGCACACGTTCAACATCAAAAAAATTTAATTGGCTTTATTTTAAGCAACTATTCTTTCCAAGGAAAACGCGCAAGTGAAGAGAGTATCAGTTTGTATGTGAAACTCGAAACTTTTCATTGCTTACTTGAATCTGTTTTCCAAGCACGTAACCCACTGGAAGTGGCAGTATTTTTAACAAAAATGACACACAAGTCACCGGACTATAAATCTCTGTGGCGTGCAATCGTGAAAGATATAGCAAAATGTTATGACGCACCGTCACTGGAAACAACAAAACAATTTGCAAAAAAAATGAGAAAAACAGCAACTGAACAATAAATCTTTACTCTGATGCTTGTACTTTTTTTACAACTTCTTCACGATTAACGAAAGGAATGAGACCAAAAACCGTATAAGATTTCCTTCTATTTGCAAAAGATCGGCATTCAAAATGTTTACCACTATCAACACACCAAAGAAGCCGCAAACAAGACATAGCGCGATCATAACGATCACGGTCATTGTTGCAAGCATTACCAAAACGAAAAAGTCCTGCAACATTGTGAGCTAAGGTTGAACCAGGATATCTATCGGGAACAATAGTTTGCGCTGTAACATCCAACCCCCTATCAATTAAAAACTGTAGCAACGAAGTTCTCCAATGAACGGGAGTCATTTTATGCGCAAATGTTTGCCCCTGTGAATCATATCCATTTAATGTCTCCTGTTGTTGCGCAGCAGAAAGCGATACAACTATAGCTTTTATAAGACGCTCTCTTTCATAGATATGCAAATAAGGCAACGCGCCATTACTTATTAAATTTTCTAGAGCTCGACGTTCAAGTCCTACAAAACCAACTATGGTCTTCCGATAACAACAAGACATATTGTATATTTTTTGAACAGCTTCCGCAGAGCCTCCAATTACTTCTTGCCTCAATTCTAACAATGCTGGACTAAACTGATATGCAACTCCCTTGTATGGATCATGCCGGAACGAAAAAGCTTTATCAATTTCAAGATCGCTTGCGACAGAAAAAGTACCCACAAAAACAATCATCCATAATTTCTGAATCATAAAAACCCTCAATATTAAACCCTAAAGTCATCTTGTTTCATTTGGAAACGAGTATGCCATAAAAAAATAGCATATTTATATGGTGTCAGGAAACAAATCCATGCAACTCCAGAAAAATTGACGAATTTTGATAAAAATAATATAGTTTGAACAACCTAAAAGCGACACATTTTTCATAAATAAATAATCAAAGGATATGTATGAACAGCTCGATTCAAAAAAAAATAATGATCACCGCTTACTTCACTACCCTATTCACCATTGTTAACGCAGAAACTATTATTACAATCAGCGGTCAAAAAGTTATGGGTGAATCTGAAACAGGGAAAACTATTCAGCTCAAACTACAAGAAAAACAAAAAGATTTAACAACTCCGCTACAAGCAGAAGAAAGAAAGATTCAAGATTTAGAAAAAAAATTAATGTCAGACAAAGAATCACTTGAAAAAGATTTTACAGATCTTGAAAAAGCATCAAAATCTTTGTCGCCTGATGCGCGTGATCAAAAAGCAGAAGGCTTACGTGACCGAGCAATAAAATTCGAAGATACAAAAAGAGAATTTGATCGCCTCGTTCAAAAGCTTCAAGTTGATGCTCGCAAAATAGAAGCAAAAATATCAGAACTCTATCAAAAAGAAATGGCTAAACTTGACAGCCTTGTCAAAGATACCATTAAAGATCTAGCACAAAAAAACAACTGGGACATTGTGATGATGGAAGAGTCAGTTGTCTATTCAAATCCAAAAAATTCAAAAACAAACCTGGTAATTGAAGAGTTGGATAAAAAAGCAAAACAACTCAATCAGGCAAAAAAACAAACGCTTGAAAAAGATATGAATAAAGGCGACAAAGGTCTCGATAAAATCGAAAATAAAGTTAAAGAAGAATTAGCAAATACATTATAAAACATGCTAACTCAACAAAAAATAAAAGCATTAGTAGGTCTTGGTAATCCAGGACCTACCTATGCTTATACGCCACACAACATCGGTTTTTTAATTCTTGATAAGCTATGCTCAGATAATGATGGTAACTGGCAAGAAGATCACAACATGCTCATTGCATCCATCATCATTAATGAACAAAAGATACTGCTCGTTAAACCGCAAACATTTATGAACAACTCTGGTGAAATTCTCAAATATCTTAATAAACGCGGAATCAAACAAGAAAATTTGTTCGTCATTCACGATGAGATAGATTTTCCTTTCGCTAAGGTGACCATAAAAGAAAATGGTAGCGCCCGTGGACACAATGGTCTGCGATCACTCATTTCATATGGTGGTGAAAATTTTATACGCTTACGATGCGGCGTTGGAAGACCCGAATCACCAGCAGAAGTTGGTAATTTCGTTACCGCTCGTTTTCAACAATCAGCAGACGAAGTTGATCAACTGATTCAAAAATCAATACAAATAATTTTACGACAAATCTCAAAATAAAAACAAAAATTACTCTTTTTGCTCTTGAGCCGTAAAAAATGCCGCTATCAAAGCGTCTGCTTTTTTATCAAAATAAAGTAGCAACGCTGTTCTATCTGTAAAATCAACCCTCCAGCCACCGGGACGCACAAGCCCTAAACTCTCAATCCGATTATTGTTAGGGAAAGAAACAACAATAGCAGGTAGTTGCTCAAATTTTTCTCTGCGAAGTCGCAAAAAACTTGATTGTTGCACACCACACGATTTATAAAACTTCCTATGCAATATGAAATACCTAATATCAATAAATAAAGATCGCTGATCCTTTCTTGCGTCATCCTGTCCTTCAGAATATTGCACGTTGGATATTACAGGAAAAACACGCGAATACATGTAACGCTCTAAATTCTCAGATGCTCTTACGAATGATCCATATTTTGCTAATTCAGTACCCCTGATTTCATCTAAAGCTTGTACAACAGGAAGCCAATGCACACGAACTTTTCTGCTTTCATCAGAAGATGCTGCATACACATTACAACAAACTATAAATCCAGAAAAAATGACAAATAATTTTTTCATACACTCCCTTAATTCACAAACTGAAAAATCAAACACACTTCAACTATGCTTTAGTCTGGCAAATCCACAATGCTTTCCAAGATAAATATGTGCCTATCTAAATCAGAATTATACCGCAAAAAACCTTCTTTTTTATCTGTATATTGTACACGCGCAAAAATATCACTGCTAAAAATAGCTTTTTTAAAAAACACACCTTGAAAACTCTCATCTAAAACCAGAGAGGTCGCGTCAGATATTTCTTCGATCTTACAGCGCCACTCATTCATCATTACCATCAATCGAACAACAGATATTTTAATACTGGCAGACTTTTCAATTAATCGTTTCGCTACTGGCCTTACCATATAGGGTTGCGATTCAATCTCAATATTGCAGGACGCTCTATTTGGATATTTTTGTTCTAGATAGCCACCTTCTGGAGCCACTCCCTCCATCCAATTAATTTTCTCCGCTCGCATTCGAGCAATGGTTGCATACAAATCCTCCAAGGACTGTCCTCTACCTACAAAAGGAGAATCAACGCGCTGACTAGAATAATTCGATTGTATAAGCATTTCAAGTTGTTTATTGTGTGCCCCATCCACCAAACAAGAAAAAAACATACACATGAAAATAATATATTGAATCATAAGAACCCCTAATATAACAAAAAACGACTGCAGCCCTACGCCGCAGCCGTTCATTTTTTTTAAACTAACCAAGCATGTAATTGCTTTATAAACGTATCAATGTGTACCAATGGTCCACCACCCTGCATCATCAAGTTGTTTCCACCACCTTGTAGTGAATACTCTTTTTGCAACCAGCTTTTTAAATCACTAAACACCACTGTATCAGCAAATCGTTTTTCGACGCTTGCAACAAATGCTGTTTTGTTATCTTGCGTACTTAACAGTACATAAAGCCCTGGTTTTTGTTTTTGAAGCTCCTGTATAACAATTCGCATGTCATCAACAGTGCTACCCTTAAGAGCCAACACCAGCACTGGCAACTCACCAATCATAACAACCTGTTGTAGCCATAATGGAATTTGATATTTCATCACCGTAGATTTCAACGATGAAATCTCTTTTTGTAAATCTTTTGTTTTCGCATGCCAACTATCAATCGTTGTAAATATTTGATCGGGTTTAATTTTAAAATCTTGGCCAATTTTTTTGACTATACCAAAATCTTGTTGGAACTCAGCAAGCGCTTTGTATCCCGTAATTGCAACCATGCGACGCTGTCCTGCTGCAAGAGCAATTTCTTCAACTATTTTAAACAAACCAATATCGCCCGTTGCGCGTACATGAGTTCCACCACAAAGCTCTGCAGAGAAATCACCCACAGATATTGCTCGAACATTATCTGGATTGTATTTGTCACCAAAGAATGCTATTACGCCATCAGAAACAGCCTGTTTATATGTTGTATTTTTAATATTTACCGGAATATTTTCCCAGATTTTTTGATTAACCAAATCTTCAACAGCTTTGATCTCTTCTGCAGCAAGTGGTTTATGGTACGTATAATCAAACCGCAAATATTCTGGCATTACCACAGAACCAGCTTGCTTGACCGTTTTGCCCAATAATTTTTGCAATGCTGCTTGAAGTAAATGCGTTGCTGTATGATTTTTCATCGTGTGCAAACGCGCAAACTCGTCCACTTGCATATGCACCCGTTGTCCAACTTTGCACGCTACTGGCAACACAATTTTAATCGCAATAGCATCGCCTATTTTCTTGAGATCAAGAACTGCCGTTTTTTGATTTTGAATTGTAACCCAGCCTTGATCATTAACTTGACCACCACATGCAACATAAAACGGAGACTTACCTGGAACAATCCAACAAGTAGTCCCTTGAGTAACCTGCTCAACAGCCAGGTCATCCATAATAATTGCTACAACTTCTGAATCTTCATGCAGGCTTGTATATCCAGTAAACTCAGTTGCAACATCATCAGATAAAATAGTCGATTGTCCCGCAGACTCTTTCATTTTTTTACCAGAACGTTGACGCTGCTGCTCCATATGTCCTTCAAAGCCAGCTTCATCGACGGTGTATCCAGACTCTAAAGCAATGAGCTTGGTCACTTCAAGCGGAAATCCGTAAGTATCATACAGCATAAATGCTTGCATACCATCAATCGTTTTTTTATTTTGATGACGAGCTATATACTCTTCTAATATTCGCTTCCCGCGAACCAAGTTATCAGCAAATCGTTCAATCTCCACCTCAAGCACCGCAATGACTAAATCTTTACTTGCTGCAAGCTCTGGGTAAATCTGTTTCATATCATCAATAAGCGCACACGCAACTTGTGGAAAAATATTTTTATCAGTTAACTTTTGAGCGAAAAGTGCCGCTCTACGAATAATTTTACGCAATACGTAGCCACGTCCTTCATTTGAAGGAGCACAACCATCTGCAATCAAAAAAGTAGATGAACGGACATGATCACCAAGAACATTAAATGCTGCCTGAATATCAGCGCTACTGGTTGCATAGTTGTGACCAGTTAACTGTTCAATTTTTTTAAACGCTACATCAAAAAGATCTGTTCCAAACACAGACTCTTTATCTTGTACAATCAACGCCAAACGCTCAAGACCCATCCCGGTATCAACACCAGTTTGCTTTAACGGAATATCAACCCCATCAGCTTGACGATTAAATTGCATAAAAACGTTATTCCAAACTTCGAGGAATCGATCGCAGCCACATGCCAAATCACATTCTTTGCGGCCACAACCAAAACTCGGCCCACGATCAACAAATATTTCTGTGCAAGGACCACAAGGACCAACGTCGCCCATTTGCCAGAAATTACTTTCACCTAGTTTAAATATTTTCTCTTTTGGCACACCCATCTGCTCATGCCAGATGTCATACGATTCTTGATCGGTAAAATGAACCGATACATATAACTTGTCTATATCAAGACCAA
>Ga0214923_10003135_pt1 | contig 21058 bp, 19 predicted proteins | sample LL1510_MetaG_FD_177993 | JGI IMG/M metagenome (GOLD analysis project Ga0214923, IMG submission 177993) | Freshwater microbial communities from Lake Lanier, Atlanta, Georgia, United States - LL-1510 | ecosystem: Environmental > Aquatic > Freshwater > Lake | place: USA: Georgia | collected...
ATGAGGGAACTCCTGAAATCCGAAATCTCGGTTCAGAACTCTACTTTAGCGACCTAAATTGGCGTGAGTTCTTCGTTTTCTTAGCGAAGGGCGATATATTACTCTACAAGGAGTATATGAAAACATCCGTTGAGGATGTCTTAACTTTGCTCAAGCATTTCCAAGAGGAAAAGCAACGAAAAGCTAAACAAGACACCAATGGCGGATAGAATATCAGTAACCTATGATGCGAATATAGACGATTTAAGACGAAAGCTTGACGAGCTTATTGGTCTAAACGACAAGCTCGCTCAACACGCTTTTGCTGCGGCCAAGGCCATTGGTGCCATATCCGATGCCCAAAAAGGAATGTCGGGAAATCTTAAAATTGTTAATCAGGATATTACAAAAATTGACAATTCAACCAAAACGTTCAATAGCACCACCAATAAGTTACAGCAATCCATTCAAAGTACGACCAATACCACCAATAAGTTACAACAATCCATTAGCGTTACAACCAATACCGTTAATAAGTTTGATAACTCCATAAGGAACTCTGGCAACACGGTCAATAAGTTTGATGAATCCATAAGGAACTCCTTTAACACTCTAAGTCGTTTTGGCGGTCAGGTTGGCTCGGTAGCGAAAAATGTTTCTGGATTTGATGGATTGTTGTCTCGTGTTGCATCAAGAATGGCCGCCTATTTTGCGATTGAGTCGCTTGTAAACTTCGGAAAAGAACTCGTTAATGTAGAAAGGCGATTTGAGCTTTTGGAGAACAGAGTGAGCTTTGTGGCAGGAGCGACCACTATCGGCGATGCTATTATGGGTAGGCTCAAGAATACCGCTAACGAATTGGGCATTGGATTGGAGGAGTTGGTAAATGGTTTTGCGGGATTTGGTATTGCCGCAAAGATGGCGGGATTTGGTGCTACGCAAACCGAGGAGATATTCACAAAGGTTGCCGTTTCGTTGCGTGCCGCAGGAGCAAATTCACTTCAAACACAAAGAGCATTTTACGCTTTACAGCAAATGCTTTCTAAAGGCGTGGTATCTGCGGAAGAATTAAGGAGGCAGTTGGGCGAATCTCTTCCTGGGGCATCTGACCTTATGGCGGAGGCTTATCGAAGGTTGCATCCCGAGGCTAACATTACGAACAGAGAGTTTACTAAATTGCTTGAAAACGGTAAGATAATATCTGCGGAAATATTACCTGAGTTTGCTAACGTTCTTGAAGAAGAATTTTCTCCAGCATTATCGGGAAAGAAAAATTCATTGGACGCAGCTTTAACGAGAGCAGGCAATAGGCTCCTTGAGTTCAAGCGAATATTAGGTGATAAGGAATTTTTCAAAAGTGTGATTAATTCTTTTGACGATTTCGTTAAAGACGTTAATGCCGTTTTTTCCAATGCGAATCTTAGTGGAGTAGAGAAATTCTATGGATTCCTTAGGGCGGGAGCTTTGCTAACCGATGCCGAAATACGGGATTACAAGAGCAAGCTCATTGAATTGCCTTTTGGTATGGGGACTTTTGGAAGCCCCCTCATAAAGGCAAGGCTTGAAGGAGATAGGATTGTAAAGGAATCACTGAAGGCTCAAGAGAAACAAGCGGAGGACTTGGCGAAGAAAGAAGAAAGGCTGAATGAAATATCCAAAGAGCGAATAGGTATTTACTCAAAGCTATCTCAGGCAGGTAAAGAATCATATATAGAGCAAAATAGGGCTTCAATAAAAAATTATGAAGACCAAATTGCGGCAATAAAAACACAGGCATCAGAGCAGAACGTTCTTCTTAAAATAACCGATGGACACAGAAAGGCGCTTGGTTACACAAAGCAAGAGTGGGCCGATATTGTAGAACTTGGTGATGCTTACGCTAAAATAGGAAGCAGATGGGGAGGGAAGTCGGTTCAGGCAATAAAGGATAGAGTTAAACAAGAGCAGACCTCATTAAAAGAGCAGGAAAAGAGGCTTGTATTGTTAAAGGAGGAGGAGCTTGCAACCAAGGCCGCAATTAAAGCATATAAACCCGAAGGAGCAGGCGTAGATTCGGAAGGCGGTTCTATTACTGACATTAAGAAAGCCGAAATCGCTGCTTCCAAGGAATTGCTCGCCGCCGAAGAAACAAGACTTGAAAAAACCACCGAAGGAACGGTAGCTTATTACGACCAACTCATAAAAGTCATTGAGGCACGCAAGAACCTTGCCAAGGTTGAGCTAAGAGGCACGCCACAAGCAATGGCTTTGAGCCTTGCAAAGCTTGACAAAGACATGGAAAAGGCAAAGAAGATGATTTCGTCTTTTGACCCAAGCATTCCCGAAGTAATCATAGAGCCAGAGGTTGACATGGAGCCTCTTGAAAAGCTCGACAAGGAGATTAAGCAAATAAGGCAAGACGAACTTGAGTTAGCCGTGTACAACGCCAAGGTTTTCGTTGAAAAATCCAAAGAGGGCACGACACAAAGGCTTGACGCCGAAAAACTTTTGGCCATAGAGACAGCCGCCCTTGAGGCGTTCAAGGTCAAAATTTCTTCCGACTCTCAGGAGTTGAAGGCGAAAAAAATAGAAGAAATAAATGCGAGATTAACCAACGAACTTGGTGAGCTTGGCAAAGAACAGGTTGACAGCGTTGAAAAGACAAACAAAGAAATTGTTGATATTATTCAAAGAGCAAACGACTTAATTGAGAAAACCGAATTAGACAGTTACAGTCGAAGGAGAGCCGTCTTGAAACAGCAATTTGAAAAGATGGCTCGGGACATTAAGGAAGCCATGTCCAAGACCGGTGATTTTGACACATTAGCCAAATTAACCAAGGCTCTTTCGGACGTAGAGGAGGCGGGCAAAAAGGCCATATCGAATCTCGACCTAAACCAAGTGGGAGAGACAATAGATGAGGTTGGGGGATTGTATTCGGCGGTTGCAAACTATCAGTCAACGATACTTCAAAACGAGGCAGACCTATTGAAAAAACAGCTTGACCAAAAGTTGATTAGCGAGGAGGAGTACAACATGAGGTCTATGCAAATAGAGAAAAAGAGGTTTGAACACGAGAAACAAGTAGCAACGCTTGAGGCCACGATAAATGCCGCATCGGGCATTGTAAAAGCCATTGCCCAACAGAGGTATTGGCAGGCGGCATTGATAACGGCTACTGCGGCCATTCAGATTGCAGCCATTCAGTCGCAACAATTTCCCGGATTCAAGGATGGCGTTATTGACCTTGACGGCCCAGGCACGGGCACATCGGACAGCATACCTGCGAGGCTGTCTCGTGGAGAATCCGTAATGACCGCAGAGGAGACGAGGGACTATAAGCCTGTGCTTCAAGCCATTCGTGACAATAATTTCGAAGAGTTTATCACCAAGAAATACATTAACGCAATGAACGTTGAAGGAGGGGCAAGATCTCAGTCTTTTGCCGAGAACATAAGTAATTCGTTTGACATTCAGACCGCAGAGTTGGCGAATTTGCTGAAACAAAACAGGAAGGTGTCCATAAGAAACGTGGACGAGCTTGCCAGGGCGATGAGGCGGGAAAGCACTTCGGTCAAGGTGATAAATAGGAGGAGGTTTAAATGAGCTACACGATAATTCTTGACGGCAATGTCTTGGTCAACGAGCCGATGGGCTTATTGGATGCCAAGCTGGAAATATATCGAGACAACCAAAACCCCGGCATATTTAACAGCTTTATTTCGGATGTTACTTTTTGGGGAGACGGGTACGACATTCTATTGTCGTATTTCGAGTCAAATGCTCCTTGCAAAACAGTTAAGATAAAGATAACGGAAGATTGCAACAACGGGCTTGACTTCAACGGGATTATTTATGTTGAAGACCTTGAAATAAACCTTGACAGATGCACGATATCATGTTCCATTGAGGACGATTCGGTGATTGGCCGTATAACGAGGTTTTCGGACACAAAGGTTCCCATAAATGGCGGGAAGAGTATGTCGTTACCTGCGGACGGTGGCGTGTCGCTCACCAATATAGGCTCGATAAAAAATACTCCTTACTATAATTCGTTTTCGGGCACATACACAACCATCCAAAAAAGATGGTTCAACATATTAGAGACCACGGATTATGTGCTCAAATACTTGACCGATGGCCAATGCAATGCCACGAGCAATTATCTTACCGATGCCTCTAAGGTTTACCGACCAGATACTTGGCAGATAACGGTTACTTTTGCGAACCTTCCTTCCGTTATTGTTCCTTCGGCAAACTATTGGTTTGTTACGTTTAGAATTAAGGGAGATGTATTTGGCGATGACATATTGATTACCTCGATATTGTCGGGCCTTCAACCGTGGGCTGCGGCCTACAACTTGGCAAATGTTTTGAGTTCGCACACATGGAATATTCTTCAGCCAGGCGTTATTAATTTCACCAATGATGATGTGAACAGGGGGAACATTCCCACAAGGGCCTTTTCTTTGTATTCACCAACAAATCTTCCCGCAACCCCTGCCACCGACCCCGCCCCAATTTATCTTGAATTTCCGTGGAATGTATCGGCGATTGAACTTGTTGATGTAAGAAATTGGAACAACACCGTATCGGATTTAAGCAGGTTGCAGGTTACCATAACGAGTCCTGCGAGTGAGTCGGGCGGATCGAATACAACTTTTAATTATGGAGCGACCAACTTCGTGTTTACTTCGGGGAACATATTGAGGTCTCCTTCTGCCAACACAAATGCCCCTTTCGTTGGTAAGGATGAAATAATGAACGTTTCTTTCAGCGACTTGTCTCAGGGCGTTTTCAGTCTTTTCAATCTTTGCATTATACCGAAAAGAAATCCAAACGGGACTTATACGATAGAGCTTGAGACGGAGCCCGAAACCTTTGACTCTTCCACGCAGATTCTTCAGATTGACGATATAAAAGACTTGATGCTTAAGAGAAGCGATGACTTTGTTTTTTCTTCTCTTGAAACGGGGTTGACCAATTCAAGAACTAATTTCCCGCTACACCAATCCACGGGCTTCACCACCAATAGCTGTTCGGACAATTCGTATAATGCTGTTTCTCCATTTTGCCCCTCCAACTATGGAGATATTGCGTTTAGAAGCGAGAACATTTCGGAGGAGAACATTTATATGGCGGAGCTTTACACTCCGAACCCAAATTTGATAGCCTTCTATCAGGTAACGAAATCTCAATATTCTACGGTATCGTCGGCCCAGGGTAATATTCAGAGGCAATCTTATCAGGAGTCTTGTTACTCGGTGATAAACCATTTTGTTGCAAGAAACCACGTAAACAAGAGTCGTAACGGCTATTTGCTTAGGGGTCAGAGTATTCCTAAGTTGAACAATTATTTCCCCTGGTGGAACATAACGGGTCTTGACGTTTCGATTCGCAACTCGATTGAGTTTGAGTACCCGATTACCACGAGCGATATTAATGCTATTTTAGCAAATCCGTTTGGCTATATTCTTTGCAATGGAAGAAAGGGATGGATAAACAAGATATCGTATTCTATAAGAACGGGAATGACAACCTTTGAACTTCTGACCGAATGATTACACCGAATCAACCTATATCGTGCGTGCCAAGCACCATAACGAATGTCGCTCCTGTGGATGCCGCAACAAAGGCTAATTATTATACCCCAGGAAGCGGTTCGGTTGGAAGAAGTAACCTCTCGGGGCTTGGCGTTGACGTTACTTTCACGGGCTCTGGGGCAAGATACTTGGCTGTTAATTACGGAGTAATATCAAATAAAGACTGCAAAAACTCTATTTTAACAATCACTATATCCAATTTCACACAAACGGGAAGCAATATTTTATACATCTATGGATATAATGGAGTTGAGATTACAGGGAATGGAACATACAATATCCCAATCAAAACGGCTGAATTTAATTTTGAATTAGCAGGCACTACCACGCTATCGTTCAGAATAACCTCGGTTCAGGTTTATTGCATTTCCGAGATTGAAGGCTGTGATAATTGCAAGACAGGAGAGTACCAACAGCCTATACTCATAGAGTACAATGGCTCTGGGTGGGTTTCGGAGTCTCTCAGCTTTCAGGCTCCTGCGCTTAGGTTCAAAAATCTTGTTTATAGCATTTGCGAAGGAAACCCCGAGTGGACATTATCGCCTGGATGGGGAACGATAGACACAACGCCGGTTTGCGGTGTGGACTTAAACTATTGCTATCCGAGCGCAGGAACATACAATGGTTTTGTGAATGGCCTTTTTTCTTCTTCTTTAATAAATGGGAAGAGGTATAGAATATCTTATACTTTGGAGGAGATAGGGGGAGAGTTTTGCGGATTTGTAAATACAATGGGCATCCTTAGTCCTTCTGCGGCAACGTTTACCGATGACGCTGTTTGTCCGGGCGATTATGTTCATTATTTTGATTATACGGGAGCAAGCTATTTGACAGGGACAAGCATAAACTTTAGCGTTAGGACAAATTCGGATGGCAAGATAAAGATGAGAATTAGCAACGTGAGGGTGGATGAGCTTGGAGGATACACGGCCACCTTGCTTCCATCGGATTTGATTTGGTCTTCTGGGTTTTCTAATTTCTACCAAAGCATAAAGACGCAGGTTGATTCCGAGTCTTTTTATGGAGACACCTTTTTCTCCACTTTTCACTTTGTATCCAACCATCCTAACGCAGCATTTAATAAAAACGATTGCTTTAGGCTGCTTATTACAAGCGACACAAATAATGGTGGAAACGATTGGTATTGCTTGAGCGAGGAATACAAATGGGTTACGGATGAGTGCAATACTATAAGGGTTATGGCCACTCAAGACGTAACGAGTACCGAGGGAGTTTGTGCTTTTGGCTTTGATTACAAGCCCACTCCAAAGTTCTTTCATCTAATGAGGGTTTACGGAGAGCTAAGGAATCCGCAATACGATGGCGAGGTGGTATCGTATCAAGATAGCGCAGGTCGCAAGAAGGTTGTTTATGCGGAGAGCAGGGAGTTTATGGAGCTTGTGATTAACCACGCACCCAAGTATATCCACAACTTCCTGAGACTTGCTTGTAGGCACGACATATTCAATCTTAATGATTCTATCCTCCCTGCGGCAGATTACTTCACAAGGTCTGAGACGTACTCTCCCACTTGGATTCGCACACGCACTCTTGCCCCTGCTTTCCTTGAGGTGGAGGTGAAGGAGCAGAATTTGAGGAAAGTTCCTTGTTGCGATCCTATTCACGAAAATCCTTCCGAGTGCGATGTGGATTGTGAGCCTTGTGAAAGAGCGCCTGTTGTAGAGCCTGGAGGCGGAGGTGGTGAAGAGCCTGGAGGCGGTTAATAAAAATATCGCAAATGACATTATCTTTGCAATTACATCGTGCGCTGTGGTCTGCCCGCCAAATAAAGGGTAAAAACAAAATCCTTTAATTTTTAACAAAATGGCTTATTTAGAATATGGATGTGGTGCTTTGCCAAACCATGAGCTTGTCCTTTGCGGCAACTATTTGCGTGGAGGTATTTCTGCGATAGGTATTCTTGAGGAAGATGCGTTTGGTACGGGTGCGACTTTTGCTACTGCTGCCGATTGGAGTAATGGAGCAAAATACACCACGGCTATCAACGCTGGAGACCTCAAGATTATCAAGAATGTTCGTGGAACTGTTCCCGATGCTTCGCCCGTAGATGTGGACAATCCCGTTGGCTGTGGCCCAACCTCGCTCTTAGCTGGGTTTGATTTTACCGCTACTTGGATGGATGCCAACACAACCGATGGAACGATTGACTTTTACAACGCTCTTAACAAGCGTGTAACGGGATTGGTTCTGTACTTGTGTGGCTCTAACGAGGTGATGGTAATCACTCAACCCGTGAATTATGTGTGCCTTCCCGTGAACGTTCCTGCCTCCAACAAGGAGTTGCAGATGTTCAACTGTACGGCCCGTGCTTCGCTCGGCCCAGACCAACTCCCACAGAAATACGCTGCGCCTTCCAACGCAGACGCTATCTTCGGAGCATAAGTTTCGGTTTGGCTTTTTTTGAATCCTCGGCCATTATTGGTCGGGGATTTTTTATATCTTTGCACAGATGAGTGAACAAACCACGGGAATAGTGATTATGGCTTTTGGAAAGTCAGCCTATCACGAAATGGCCTACAACTTTGCAATATCGGTTAAGGCTAATGACAGAGACCTCCCCATTCAGTTGATATGCGACAGCAAGGATGTGCTTTTGCCAAGCAAGTATTGGGTCTTTGACATTATTACGATTATTGACCAAGAGGACTTGTACTCTGGTCGTGGGTTCAGCCCAGGTAGAGCCAAGACGAGAATGGACAAGTATTTAGCCTTTGACAACAACTTGTATTTTGACACCGATGGCGTGGCGTTAAAGTCTTTACAGCCATTGATTGACTTGCTTCTTGCGTTACCTGAAATCGGTTATTTCTATTCGCAAGTAGCCTCTTGGGACAACCCAAGAGGAGGAACGCCCAAGGCGAACTTAAAAAGGGATGGAGCGGATTTCCCTGCAATGCAATGGGCTACTCTTGACGCCATTTGGGAGTTCCACGAACTTGACGATGATGCCGAAGTTGTGGCGATAAACAGCTCGTTTATGTTCCTTCGCAAAGGGCAGAAGCTCACCAATTTCTTTGAGCAAGTAAGGGACAACATTGACAATGGAATCCCTGTGGATAGGCTTAAAATGGCTTGGGGAGGCACTTATCCTGATGAACTCGCCTTCAACATCGCTTGTGCCCAATACAAGATTGACCCGTTTTGCGGCGTGAATCCTGTTTACTTTCAATACCGAAATGCTTTATCGGCCAAGGTTATTCCTTGGATGAACGAGAACTATTATGTTCTTGGGTTATTTGGTGGGGCGGGTTTTTCGCACAATTCGGCTTGGGAGCATTCCTGTGCCCTTTTGGGGCAATACCACGCCAAGTTCGGATTGACACACGAGTACAAGTGGCACAACCTTGTGAGACAAAAGCACGCAGGACAGCAAAAGCAGCTGATACGATGGAAATGAGCGGATTCATTTCGGTAATAACCTCCTGCAAAGGCCGTATGCACCATTTGGAGGAGACTTTACCCACTTGGCTTTCGCAGATTGGAGACAATTACGAGGTTATCGTGGTGGACTATGGAGACCCCGACAAGAGTGCCGACTATGTGGAGGCTTTGAAAGACCCAAGAGTTCGTGCTGTTAGGCACGATGCCGAAGGCTTTAACCTTAGCCACGCAAGAAACATTGGTGCTTTGGCTGCTTCGGAGAAGGCGGATACCTTTATGTTTATTGATGCGGATGCGTTGATGACCAACCATTCGTTCTTGAATTACCACAAGATGAAGGTTATGGAAGGAGGAACATTTGTAACGGGATGGCGATATGGCGATGGTACGGGATGTTGTATGATTTGGAAGGAGTTGTTTTACAGAGCGAAGGGTTACAACGAGGTAGTGGATGGGTGGGGCATTGACGATGTTGATTTTTATTGGAGGGTGGAGCAGATGGGCTTTGAGCAAAGGGGATTTCACAACGGTATTGAAACGATTAAGCACGATGATGAGGACAGGGTAAGATTTTATGCGAACAAGAATATTTGGGATACCAATGATAGAAACCATCGGCTTTCCAAGAGGACTTTCATAAGTTGCATACCGTGAGCATTAAGGTAAGGGCAATATGTAATTGGACTGATTCTACGTCTTTGAATCGCAGGATTATGGAGCAGTCTTTATGGAGTGAGGCCGATGGCATTGAGTTTGTTGATGACGATTCCTATGATTGGCTTGTAGTGTTTAACGACAAAAGAGGGGCAGAGCCTCGTGTCCCCAAGGAACGAGTCATAGGTTTCATCCAAGAGCCACCAGACCACGATTTCTTTGACCGAGGCATTGGGTCTTACTGCTCCGTTGTTTACACTTGCACCGAGCCACAAGCCTATGGTATTGAGGGCAACTTGGTTGGGTTTCCTTGCGGTATGTTTTACCACATGGATGGGCCTTTGTCGGATTACCTTGACGGCTTTGACAAGCGGAGGGCGATAAGCATGGTAACGAGCAACATCGCCCACGGATTTTACCTCTTTAGATATAAGATAGCCAAGGAACTTGCCTCTTGCGGATGGGTTGATGTTTATGGCCGTGGCTTGAATGTAAGGGGATGCAAGGGCGAACTCGGCAACAAGGCCGATGGGTTGATTCCTTACAAGTTCTCGGTATGTATGGAGAACGGCATTTGGAACGATTACATCTCCGACAAGATTATTGATGCTGTTCTATGTAGAACCGTTCCGATTTATGTGGGGGCAAGGAACATCCACGAGCATATCCCTTTTGCCATTCGCCTTGAATCGTATGGCAACGCTTCCTTTGCAAAGGCCGAGATTGAACACATCGTGTCTTCAGTTGATTACGATTTCATTCTGCCACAAATGAACGCTTGGGTTCATAAGTATGCGAACGAATACACGATTTACTCAAAGATAAAAAACCACATTTATAGTGAAAAAAGTATTTCTTGATTGCGGAACGCACCTTTGCGAGGGGCTGAATCACTTTATCGCAAACGGCCTTATAGACAATTCCTTTGAGGTACACACCTTTGAGGCCAATCCTGCCTGCAACATAGGCGAGAGAGTCAAGGATTTGCCTATCAAGGTCAAATGCCACAATGTAGCCGTTTGGGTAAAGGACGGTTATGTTCAGTTCAACCAAGAGAACCACAAGAAAAGTGGGAGCAACTCGCCGACAGACGGGGCTTCTGACATTGACGGATGGGGTTCTTCAGTAAGCGAAACGGGCTTTGTTCATGCCGGATATGATACGCAAGTAAAAGTCAAGAGCATTGACTTTTCCAAATTCCTGGGCAAGTTCTCCAAAGATGATTTGATTTACTGCAAGATGGACATTGAGGGAAGCGAGTTTTTCGTGTTGAGGCATTTGATTGAAACGGGTGAGATTGCTAAGATTAACACCCTTTTCGTTGAGTTTCATCCGATAAACATTGCCTGTGAATCTCAAAAAACGATTGATGGCCTGGTTCACCACATTAAGAGCCACGGGGTTGATGTGAAGATGTGGTGGTAATTGATTTACACGGATGCGACTTGTAGCCATAAACTATGCCACGGAAGATTACTTATCCGCAGCAAGAGCGCAGGCGAGAGATTACAGCATCCCTGTAAAGACGTACCAAGACGAAAAAAAGCACATAAGGGGCAATGGTTGGTGGAGGTGGAAGCCCAAAATAATCTTGGACGCTTTGATGGGCCTTGGCGAAGATGAAGCCTTGATTTACTTTGATTCAAGAGACATCCACACCCAAGTGCATTTTGACCTTGCAAAGGAGTACCTTACCGACAATCCTTTGCTTTTGAGGAAAGACTATCATCCGCATATCCGTTACACGAAGGGCGATTGCTATGCCTTGATGGATTGTATGCGGTTTTTCAACGAAGAGCCAATTCAATTAGAGGCTGGATTTATAGGGCTTCGTAAGACGGACTTTACGATTGCCTTTATGAAGGAATGGAGTAAATGGCTTGACGTTGATAAAGTTGTGAACGATGACCCAAGCGAATATCCGAATCACCCCTCGTTTATTGACCACCGGCACGACCAAAGCGTTTTAATGAATCTCGCCTTAATACACGACCTCCCTATGGTGACTATTCACGGCATTGATTGCAATAAAAGGCCATAAGCACACCTTTCGCAAATAGCGAATTATACCTTAATTTTGAGCGTAAAATCATTCTCAATGTGCAAATGCAGAGGCGGTAAAAAGCGATAATTATGACAACAGAGGAAATTCTGCCGTTGTTAGACCATATCATAGCGGAGTACAAGAAGTACGAGGTTAAGAAAAAGTCTGACAAGTTCTATATTCCCGATTTCTACCCAACCTACAAGGCTTGTGTGGAGATGGAGATGAGGCTTCGGATTCACTCCGATTACGATGCCTTCCCCGAAAAGCTATTTCGAGAGAAAGCTCCCAACGAGCTTCCCCACGAGTTCAATTACCGAAAGAACATTTACAAGCCGATTACCGTTCCTTACTTCCATAAGGCGGTAAACATTGCGGGGAGGGTATGGAACAGGCAGAATTACGAGGTTCGCTTTGAGGATGCCTCTCAGGAAAAGTATTTCAATGAGGAATATCCTCGTTTTGGCTCGTTAGAGAATTACTTTCAGCAGATTACCAACTTTATGACCTTGACCGACCCCAATGCGGTCTTGGCCATTATGCCCACCGACCTTCAATACTTTGAGGATGGAACGTTTAATGACACGGTAGAAACCACTCCCGTTGCCCGTTGCTTTCACTCCAAGCGAGTTTGGGGGTGGAAAGAGAATGAGTATGCTATCCTAAAAGCCGATTACGGCTCGGAGGTTGAGCATGGTCGTGTTAAGTCCGATGAAGGCTTGGTATTCTACATCTTTGATAAGAATGAGATTCAGATAGCCAAGCAAATCGGGAAGAAGGGCGATTACGAGTTTGAGATAGAGCTTTACTATCGCCACAACCTTGGTTATTTGCCTTGCACGAGGCTCGGAGGTATTTCGGTGCAGGAACACGGAGATTACTATTTCCAATCGTTTTACACCCCTGCTATCCCTGCATTAGACCAAGCCGTGTGCGATTTCAGCACCTTGCAGATGTCCAAGTTCAGCCACGCTTTCTTGCAGAAGTGGGAGTATGTGGATGATTGCGATAAGTGTAACGGATCGGGGCAGATTGAGGAGGCTTTAGGCTTTGAGGAGAAGGTGGCGATTGCTTGTTCAAATTGCGGAGGTTCTGGCACGAAGCGAATGTTCGGCCCGATGTCTGTCTATCAAGTGCAGACCCCGAATCGCTTTACTACCGAGGTGGAAACTAAGGTGAACATCCCTCCTGCGGGTTTCATTGAGTTAGACCCACAGATTCTTGATTTCTTGAACAAACAAGTCATTACGAATATTCAAATGGCCTTTGAGTTGTTGTCTATTGACGTAATGAACAACGAGAAGATTTCGGGAAGGGAAACCGCCACAGGTAAGGCTATTGACAGGGAGGAATTGTATTCCTTCCTGCTCCGTTTTGCCAACACCATCTTTGCCGACTATGAGTTCGCTATGGACACGATTGGGAGGATGCGTTATGGGGATGCTTGGTCTATGCCTGCGGTTCGCTATCCGCAGAACTTTGAGATGCGTACCGATGCGGAATTGACCGCAGAGATTAAGTTAGCTCCGACCTTTTCCAAGGCGATGTTGGCACAGCAGTACCTTGACACTCGCTTTCCCATTCAGGAGGAGAAGAGTGCGATAATGAAGTTGAGCGTGCAGGTTGATCCGTTCTTCAATCTTGAAACGAGGGATGTCTTGGCGTTGGTTGCTTCGGGCATTGCCCCCAAGTGGAAGGCGATAATGCACTTTGAGTTGGAGTCTTTGATTAAGGAGGCTTTGTCGGAGAACGAGCAGTTCTTGACGCTGACCTTGGCCGAGCAGAAGGCGGTGTTGATAGAGATGGCCAAGAAGTTAGTGCCAGAGGATGAAGGCTCTTCGAGGCTTACTGCTCAGAGCGTTATGAACGCACGGACGGCTGTACCTGCCGCACCGGTAGAGGAAGAAGAAGATGAAGAAGGCGAGGAGGAAGAGGAGGAGGAGGAAGAATCGTAATATGACTTTAGAGCAAATTCAGTCCAAGAAGCAGAAGAACTTGGACACGATTGGCGAGGAGTTTGGCAAGCAGGTGGAGGAATCGCAGAACGAGGTTCTGCCCCTTATCATTGCCCTGCTCGCCTTATTTGATTACGACAAGGATGGGAACATCTCGTTTGACACGGCCAATTACGCTCGTGTCAATGCCTTTATGGATGGAGTGGATGGGGCCGTTGCCGGGAGCAAGTATTTTGATGCCTTGGTCTTCTTGATGGGCAAGGTGGATGCCCAGGCCGAACTTACCAGAGAGATGTACCGCAAGATGGGCCTTGACCCCGATGCGGTTTCAGGCATTGATTACGAGGCCCAAGCGACCTCTATGCTTGAGGACTTGACCAACTTTAAGTCGGGCTTTTCAACGGCCTTGAGAAACTTTATCCTTGCGTCTATTGCCTCTGGCTCTGACCGAACCGCTTTGGAGGAGGGCATTGCCCAAATCGTGAAAGGGGGTGGTGGAAAAAAGGGGTTGCTCTTTGACACGGCCACGCTTACGGCTGACACGATGTTTGCGGTGATTGACCGCTCCTTCACCTTTGCGATGGGCGAGGCTTTGGGCATTAAGAAATACTTGTACGCAGGAGGCTTAGTAAACGATTCTCGGCCATTTTGTGTGGCGAGGGATGGTAAGGTATTCACGAAGGAAGAAGTGCGCTCCTGGGGCAAATTAGGCGATTGGAAGGGCAAGATTGTTGGCACCGATGAATCCACCATTTTTATCTACTTGGGAGGCTATCGTTGCAGGCATTGGCTTATCCCTCAAGTTTAGTTTGCCCATTATTGTTTATATTTGCGGTACAAACCTAAAACCTAAACCTTTAATCTTATGAACGAAAGAATTACAGGACGATGCGTCCCTGTTCTCCGTGCGGATGGGGAGCAGATTCTCGTGACCATTGCGGTTGCGCAGAACACCGAGTTTCTCAAAAAGTACGGTATGCGTATTCTTGATGAAACGCTGCTCCACGCCAAGCCCGAAACCTTCTCGGCTTCTATTGAGGAGTTGCCCAAGCGCAGACCGATGTTGGTGAATCAAGAGCCTGTGGCCGTTGTTTCAACGCAGGAGTTTATGGATCAGACCCCCGAAGTCCCTGCCGATGAAGAGGTGTTTGAGCAAGAGGTAGCGACCCAAGAGGAGCAGGCCGAGATTCCAACCGAAGAAACCACAACCACTAAAACCCGTAGAAAATGAGCATAGACTCCAAAGAGATGGCCAAATGGCTGTTTGACCAAGAGAAGGATTTTGAAAGCCTTGACCAATTCAAGGAGGAACTCGCCAAGAAATATGTCGCTCGTGAGGTGGCCGTTGATGACGAAGACATCCGCAACAAGGTAACGGGCAAGACGCTCGGGAGCCTTGAGACCAAGTTCAAGCGTGCCTTCAACCTCACCGAGGATGATGTGAAGGGCAAGAAATTGTCGGATTTGTTTGAGGTTGCCCAACAGCGCATTCAAGCTCAAGTGGATGAGCTGAAAACTCAAGCCCAAAACAATGGCAAGGACGATGAGGCTTACAAGGCTCAACTCGCCGAACTGAAAAGGCAGAAGGGCGAGTACGAAACTCTGGCCGGGGAGTTGACGCAGAAGTTGGAGCAGAAGGAGGTGGAGTCGCAGAAGGCCATTGAGAATTACATTGTGAACCAAGAGGTTATGAAGATTAAGGCCAATGTGCCTTGGAGCGATTCGGTCAATTCCCTTGCGAAGAAAGGCTTTGACATAGAATTGAATGAAAAGTATATCTTTGCATTGTCGGATGGGAAGTTGACGGTGACGGACAAGCAGGGCAACCAAATCAAGAATGATAAGGGTACTGCGTATCTTTCGCCCGAAGAGTTGGTAAGGAGTGAGGCTGAGAAGGCTCAAATGCTCAAGAAAGCAGGAGATGCCGGTAAGCAAGACACGCCTCCAATTCGGACTTCTTCTTCCAGCAAGGAAGGTACTCGTGGTGAGCGTTTTCTTCACCCAAGGGCCGTAAAGCATAGAGAAGAACTGAACGCACGATGATGTGTCGGGAGGACAATAAGCTCCATAGTGCCTGGCTTGGCAAGAAATAGCCGACAAATCTTTATTTCATTTTTACAAAATGTCATACGCTTTTTCATCCTTCGTATCGTGTCCTAATATTCAGGAGCGTTTGGATGCCGGTTACTTCAATGCCGACCCAACGATGTTCCCTGGACACATCAATACCCTTCGTGCGGTTACAAGCCCAATGAACGAATCGGGTATTTTGCAAAACCAGATTGACTCCAAGAACGGTCATTACCGCCAAGTGGAGGTCGTGTATCAGCCTCGAATGACTGATGCCACCTCTGTTTCTGCGACCTTGAACTGTGCTGCTGGAGCCGAATATGGTGAAACCTCACGGGTTTACAACATTGACCCCAATGTAGGCGCATCTCGCAGATGGTCTATTGGTCTTGATGATTTAGCTCCTCGTTGCGAAAACGATGAGACCTATATCGCTCGCCAATTAGCTATGCAGATGCAGGCTATCAAAAGGTTCATGAACCAAGAGGCCGTTACATTCATTGCCACAAACAATGGCTTGTACTCCTCCGACCCAGGTTCTACCGTGAATGTGGCTCGCACCCTGTTGACCACTCGGACCAAGGCTCAAAACGTATCTTACGTTTATGCCGATGACTTCATGTCCGATGTGATTTATCAGTATCAGTTGGCCGAGGCTTGGGACCGCCCCATCATCATTGGCGGTGAGCTTGTCCAGAAGTACATGACCGCATTGAAATCTCATTGCTGTGCAACGGTAAACGTTGACCTTCAGCAAATGATGAACTCCGATGCTCAGTCGTATTTCTTCTTTGAGCCTCGCATTGGTGCTGCCCAGGGCAACGCTAACGGCTTCGCATTCCTCGCCCCAGGCGGTGTGCAGATGATCCGTTACAACGCCTTCCGTGGTGCTAACGGCATCCGTGTAATTGATGACCAATCCATTAAGAAGGGTACGATTTCCGACCCTGAGACCGGCTTGGAATTTGATTACTATGCTCAGTTGGATTGTAACCAATGGAAATTCTTCATTGGTCTTTCCTACAAGTTTGTAACGCTGCCTTCTGATGTGTTCTTCTTGAACGACCAGCTCCGTGGCGTGAACTACATCTTCGAGGGTACTGTGAACAACTAATCCTTCGGGTTGTATGCGACAAGAAGGGGGTGCGAAAGCATCCCCTTTTTTGTTTTACCTTTGCCTTATGAGTAATTGTTGGGATAATTTAATTGGTATTCGTGGACTTTGCTCTGCGGGTACACCGCCCATTAGTGGCCTGTATATCAACGACCTAACGGGCATAGGGCTTCGAGACCTTGATTCTGGCGTGGACGAGGAGGACAAGACCGCCTATACGCTTATTGAGCGCAAGATTGACCAAGCGGCCAATATGCTGAAAGCGGAGTCTTTGGCTTACTTGCAGAGCCGTTGGAATTACACGACTTCGGCCTTTAATGGCGATTTGGGGTTCTATGGTGAGTCGCTTGAATCGTTACCTGCTGCTGCGGTTTGGAGGGGCATAGGAATGAGGTATCGGCAGGTGGATTACATTTCGGTTACGATTTCTTCTATCAGCCTGTTGCTTCCAAGTTCGGGTGTTGTGCCGGTGAGGGTGGTGGATTTGAGAACAGGAACGACCTTGGACACCTTCAATATCACTTTGGTAGCCAATGCGGTTACGAGGGTTGTGATTAACAAGACGTACCAATCCAACGGACAGATGCTGAACCTGGCGGTCCTTTACAATGCGACCTCGGTGGCTTCCTTCCAAACGGGCTTGTACCCGACCTATGGATGTGGTGGATGTGGCAGGAATTATCGTTGGACGGAGAATATGTTGGAGAGAACTATTGAGATACCAACGAGTGCGCCTTTGCTTGACTTGAACATAAGCGGAGGAGCCTTCACGGGAGGCTTGAGCGTTCAGTATCAGGTCGCTTGCAGCTTTGATTCGCTCTTGTGCGCTCATGTCACGCAACTCGGCTATCCTTTGCTTTACAAGGCTGGGATGTTGCTATTGAAGGAGATGGAGTTCTCCAAGCGATTGAATGGGGTGATTGTCTTTAATCGTGATATGAACCAAGAGCTTTCGGAGTATTACCAAGCTCAATACGACCAATATATGAAGCGGTACTTTGAGCAGGCGAACCTGCCCGAAGATGGCTGTTTTTCGTGTCGGCAGAGGGTAAGACAAGCCTCTCGCATTCCATAGCAATGACCATACAGGACTATATCCGCAAGTTGGAGGCGCAGGTTGTTCGTTTGCCCGAAGCGAGGTTGTATGCGTTGAAGGGAGCGGCAGAGGAGGCCCATAACGGCAAGGATGGTATGGTGAGTAGGATTCACGATAGGAGGCTTGCTGCGGATTCAAGGATTATGAGAAAGTACAGCAAAAAGAGTTGGAAGGAGGACTATCAGACCGGTGAGACGATGCAGTATATCGAGTTAAGGAAAAAGTATGGGAGGCAGGTTCAGTCTTGGGATTTGGAGTTCACAGGCACATTGAGGAACGAGTTAAAGGTATTGCACAAGCGAAGCGAAGGCTCTCCGTTTATGTTTGGTGGGCCGAACTTTGTTTCGCAGATTACGACTCGCAAAGGCCCAGATGGTGGGGTGAACGTGGACAAGATGACCTGGGCTGAGGGAAGGATTGGTCTGAGGAGCATATTTGCCCTTAGCCAAAAAGAAAAGAGGATATTTCGTAGTACTTTTGCCAAGCTATTTGCTAACAGGCTATTCCGACTGAAATAATGATAGCAACACAGATTATTGACGAGATATTCGCTCGGTTGAATGCTTACAAGTTGGTAAGGCACACAGGGTTTGCGGAGATGTTGCCCGATAGGGATGGCAAGGTTATCCCTGCTATCTATTGTAGCAATGGCGATTACAGGCACGTTGTGGATGATTACGATTGGAACGAGGGCATTGCTTACATTCGTTACAACGGTAGGGAGCGTTCAGAGGTAAAAGACGATGGCAATTACATTGGATGCCAAGACCTCCTTCGGATTGTGTACCCCTTGTCTTTGGTGATTATCGGGAAGCGGAAGGCCAAGAGACCCTACGAGGTTGCCTCCTTGGTGCAGAGCAAGATTAGCGGTATGTACGAGGCTTTGGCTTCGAGTGTTGGGGCGATAAGCATTGATGTTACTTCTATTTCTGCAAATTACTCAATTAGGAATAATTTAGAAACAGAATTTGAAGGAGCGAAGGTTGTATGGGATACGGCCTTGTATATGGTTTCATTGGATTTGGAGGTGGAGGTAATTGGCGATGCGTCTTGCTTGAATGACGAGGAGCCTTGCGATTACAATACTCTGGCTGTTGACGATGACTTTGATTTCTCTTACGAAGATTACAACATTTTAACCTATTGATATGGCACGCAAAAGAATTAGGGAGTTAGATGCACAGGCTTCAATTACTTCCACGCTCAAATTAGCGGTTGACGATACGTCTTTGACTTCGGCTAAGCGCATTGATATTTCGCAATTAGATGCGAGGTACGGGGCTGTTGGCGCACCTTGTTACTTGGAGTGGTTTCAGGTAACGGGAGAGGCCACGAGCATATCACAGCAAGGCGTTTTTCAGAAGTTCACTTTGAGTTCTGCTACTGCGGGCGTTACTTCGGGCAATGGCCTTGTGGTTAATTCGCAGGGAAGGGTTACTTACACAGGTGCAACGGCTGTATTTCGTGTTCAGGTGTTCGCCTCTATATCTGGGCAAAACAATGATGATGTTCATATAGCGATTGCATTGAACAACTCTGTTTTAGCAAAGACAGACCAATCCCTCATATTGGGGTCTGGAGCGAAGGATGGCGGCGTTGGCACACAATGTTTGGTAAGCGTTGCCTCTGCGGGATTTTTGGATATTTTCGTTAAAAACGCAAGCGCTACAAGTGCCGTAACTTTGGAGAAGATTATTGTGATTGTTGAAAAAATAGGTTGATATGGCATTAGCACGGCTCACATCGTTTTCGTTTGGGGAAAGGCTCTTGACCTTGAATTATAGTGGCTCGGAGGTCTATTATGTCCCCTATGCCCATTTGATATCCTTTGAGTACGACCCCACGACTTTAGACCCCAAGGTTTACATCTATTTGCACGGCACGCTTGACAATGTGTTGTCGGTATCTGAATCCGAACTCGTTGCCATTGGGAGCAGCATTAGTGCGTTCCTGGCCTCGTTGCAAGGCGTGATGTCGAATCAGTTGTTTTGGTTTGATATATGGGCGAATTTTCTTGCTCGTGCCAAGGCCAATTCTGCGTTGACCCCCGAACTCGCAAGCACTTGCGGTCGGTATTTCCGATACGAATTGAATCCTCCCTTGGTCCCTACGGCCACGGAGGACTATGCAGACTTCTGGTACTTCAATCAGCGGTGCGACAACGATAGTGCCACCGTGAAGGAGGCATCGGCCTATAATTGTTTGCTCACGAGGTTTTCAACCTTAAATCCGAATTAACGATGTCTGACCCATCTTTATTGAATATCCCTTACCGCTTCAAGGCGAGTAAGTTGTATAGCCAAATCCCCGATAGCGGTTTGGGGGACTTTGTTGTAAGCCGTTCTGCGAGTAATGCAGCAACAAGGGTTAATGCTCAGGGCTTCATTGAAACCGTTGCCGATAATGTCCCTCGTCTTGATTATCCTTTGGGGGGGATTGCTAACGGATGCCCTGCGTTGCTCGTGGAGCCGAGTGCGCAGAACATTATGGCGCAGTCCGAAACTTTAAGCGTAAGCGGAAACTGGGCAAGAACTAATGTGTTGGTTTCGGGTGGTGCAATCGCATCCCCTGACGGCTTGACTTCGGGGACTTTGATTGTTGCGACTTTGGGAAGCAATACCCATTGGATTGAGCGCAATGCAGCCACTACGGTTACAAGCGGTGCGGTAGTTACGACAAGTTGCTTTTTTAAAGCGCATGGAACAAACACTTTTGCTCAATTAGTAATTGGCAATATAGGATTTTCGCCTGCAAGCCCGTTCGCAAATTTCAATCTTACGGGTAGTGGTTCAGTAACGGCGGGCAATTATACATCCGCATTCATTCAAAATTACGGCAATGGATGGTATCGTTGTGGCTTTACAACAACAGCAGCAGCCAATGGAACTCCTGCAATTACTATTTGCCCAATCCTTGCAAGTGGAACTGGAAGAGCGACGACTTTTACAGGCGATGGCGTTAATGGCGTTTACGCTTGGGGCGCACAACTCGAAACAGGCTCCGTCGCAACCTCCTACATCCCCACAACAACCGCCGCCATAACCCGTGGCGCAGATTTAGTGAGCAAGACGGGCGTGAGTTCTTTGATTGGGCAGACCGAGGGGGCAATTTATTGGGAGGGGTCTTTTGGGCAAATTGACAAGATATTCTTTTCTATCGGAG
>Ga0214923_10003137_pt1 | contig 21051 bp, 18 predicted proteins | sample LL1510_MetaG_FD_177993 | JGI IMG/M metagenome (GOLD analysis project Ga0214923, IMG submission 177993) | Freshwater microbial communities from Lake Lanier, Atlanta, Georgia, United States - LL-1510 | ecosystem: Environmental > Aquatic > Freshwater > Lake | place: USA: Georgia | collected...
CCAGAAAAACTATTGCCGTTATCAGTGAAAATATTGCAACGCAACAAAAAAATAAGACTTCATAACAAAGGAACACCTATTCGTAACTGGTTACATGCCGATGACACAGCAAACGCTGTTGTTGCAATCATTAACTCTGGAGTCAAAAACGAAATTTACAATATTGCAGGTAATTGTGAGCAAGCCAATATCGATACTGTAAAACAAGTTATCGACGCATATTATGAAACAAATGTCAAAGACTACGAAAAGTTTTTAGATCTTTCTTTTGTTAGAGAAGGTCAAGATGTTCGTTATGCTTTGAATGATTCAAAGTTAAAAGCTCTTGGTTGGCAACCGAAAAAATGCTTTGAAGAAGAAGTAAAAACTATTGTAAAGTATTTTAAAACACACTACAGGTGGTGATATGAAATACGTTTTTGATATCGATGGTACCATATGCACTAACACAAACGGGAAATATTGTGATGCTAAACCATATATCGAACGAATAGATAAAATCAACAAACTTTTTGATCAAGGAAACGTAGTTGTATTCCACACAGCCCGAGGTATGGGTAGCAGCAACAACAATATATTTGAAGCGTACAATAAATGGTATACGTTAACAGAATCGCAACTCAAAAGTTGGAACGTTAAATATCATATGCTGGTAATGGGTAAACCTTCTGGCGATTTCTATGTAGATGACAAAGGAATAAACGATGAAAAATTTTTCTGATATCAAGTTCGTGCCTAAAGGCTGGGGATACGAAAAATGGATTGTCAACAAAGAACAATACTGTGGAAAAATTCTTTTCTTTGTGAAAGGTAAAAAATGTTCTTGGCATTATCATAAGATAAAAGACGAAGTTTTTTACGTTCACTCAGGAAAGCTTCAAGTAACTTATGGTTATCAAGATGACATAACAAAAACAGAAACTGTTATCCTAGAAAAAGGTGACAATTTTCATGTTCCTGTTGGTATGCGTCATCAGATGTTGGCTTTGGAAGATACAGAAATGTTTGAATTCTCAACTCAACACTTTGATGAAGACAGTTATGCCATAATCAAAGGTGACGTTATTTCGAAATGAAACATTTATAAACCAAGGTCATAGAATAGTTCTGATCAACACGGAGCTTTACATATGATCGAAGATTCTGATTTGGTAATCGAAACATCCAAACCTGTTAAAAAGCATAAAATCTTAATGCTTTCTGACCATCCACTCTGCACCTCTGGTGTAGGTGTGCAAGCAAGATTTCTTATTCAAGGTCTACTAAACACTGGACGGTATAGCTTTCGTTGTTTGGGTGGTGCAGTCAAACACCCAAGCTATGAAACAATCATGCTTAATCCAGACTTCGTGATTAAACCTGTTGATGGTTTTGGCAACCACGAAATCATTCGCAATATCTTGATTAATGAACGTCCTGACGCTGTGCTTCTTTTCACCGACCCAAGACAGTTTTTCTGGCTTTGGGATATCGAAGACGAGATTCATCAAATCTGTCCAATCACTTATTGGCACGTTTGGGACAATGATCCGTACCCAGACTACAACGACGTATGGTACAAGTCCACAGACCTTATCAACTGCCTTTCATATAAAACATATGAAATGGTGAAGTCAAAGTTCCCAGAACGTACAAACTATATTCCACATGCCTTCCCAAAGGAAGTTTATTTCCCACTTCCAGAACAAACAAAGGCAGATCTTCGCAAGAAGAACTTTGGAGATCGTGCAGATTGGTTTGTTGGTACATGGGTTAATCGTAATGCAACCCGCAAGATGCCAAACGATGTTCTTAATGCATGGCGAGTGTTCCTTGATCGTCTACAAGCCGAAGAAGGCCATCGCAAGGCTGTACTAATCATGCATACAGACCCAAACGATGTTGAAGGTCCAAACCTTATCGCTGTCACAGAAAAGCTTGGGATTAATGAGCATGTTATGTTTTCAACCCAAAAGGTTGATTTTAACGATATGAACGCTCTTTACAACATCACGGATTTTACGGTTAACGTTTCCAAGGCCGAAGGATTTGGTTTAGCCACACTGTCTGCCATGATGGCTGGCAAGCCTATTATTGCTCTTAAAACAGGTGGTTTAACTCGTCAAGTTGTCGATCATCGTGACGGTTCAGAACATGGCGTAGCTATTGAACCAGCAGCACGAACCTTGGTTGGTTCACAAGCTGTTCCTTACATTTACGACGATCACGTAAACTATCTTGACGTTGCCGAAGCTTATTGGAAGCTTTACAAGATGACTCCCGAAGAACGAAAAGCTTTGTTTGAAAAGAACATTGCTTATTGTGATTTTGAGTTCAGTTATGAAAACATGATTAAGCAATGGGACGAAACATTGGATAAGTGCATCAGTGAATGGAAAACTAACAAACCAAAGAGTTGGACATGTGAACAACTTCGCCCGTTTGGTAAATGATAGGAAGGCTATAAGACAATGAAATCTGTACTACTACGTGCTCCACTACTTACAAAATAATATATCTGTGTGAACTCCGTAACCACCAACTACTTATTGGAAGGATATGGAGTTCATACAATGAGCAATAAAGCTAAAAAGAGAGTCGATAATAGACCAGCATTATCTCAAAACCTAGTTGATGGTTTTTTAGATTGTCAGTTGTGCAATCAGAAAAAAAGATGGAAAGGTGGAAGTTTTACCCGCCATTTACAATCCGTTCATCAACTCACAACTTCTGCTTACTATATTCAAATTTATGGCAACAACTGGAAAAGTTGTTTGTGTGGATGCGGCGAGGAAACAGCATGGGAATCCCGTGAAGGATATTACAAGGGATACATATCTGGTCACAACTATCGAGGTAAAACTAAAGAAACAGATTTGACTGTGGCTTTAAGAACGACCAAAATGATTCAGAATGAAAAGTGGCTAGAATCAACTTTTAAAAAAGGCCAGAAAGCTTGGAATAAATGTTCAACTGATGTTGAATATTTACAAAAGCTTTTCAAAAGAACGAAACTCAGCCTAAAAACTTCCGGTATCAAAAAAGGAAAATACGAATCTCAGAAGTCTGGGATTTTATTCTATTATGATAGTGGTTGGGAACTAGAGAGAATGAAGTTTTATGACGCCGAGCCGTCGATATCCTCATGGAGTAGATGCGATGATTTGATCCCGTATATCGACACAAACGGACAAAAGAGACATTATAATCCAGATTTTATCATAAAATATGGAGAAGGTAAAATCAGAATAGAAGAAATAAAAGGTGGCAGATTTGGAGAATCTACACACTGTAAGTTACAAGCTGCTAATGAATATTACAAGAATATTGGATATGAATACATTGTGATTACTAAGAGACAAGATTCTTTTATTCAAGTACCACTAGATTTATTCCTACAAAAGAAAGAAGTTTAATATGAAATCAGTTCTTTTAAGAGCACCTTTGTTGGTTCATGCAGGCTATGGTGTTCATGCCCGTCAAATCGCCCGCTGGCTTTTTCGTGTGGCAACAGAAACACATCAACTAGACATTACCACAGAACCACTCGGTTGGGGTAAAACTCATATGATTGTTGATACTGAAGCGGAAGATGGTCTTATTGGCCAGATTCTTCAAGCATCAGGAAACAAAAAGAACTTTTACGATGTAACCATTCAGCTTCAACTGCCAAACGAATGGAATCCTTTCCTTGGAACGTTTAATGTTGGAGTAACAGCAGGTGTAGAAACTGACAAATGCAATCCAGCTTGGATCGATTGCATCAACCGTATGGATATGGTTATTGTTCCAAGCGAGTTTACAAAGCAAACTTTTCTAAACACAGGGGAAGTAACTGTTCCTATCGTTGTTGTACCAGAAAGCTTCCCAGATAGCTTACTCTCTGACGCTATTAGTTTGGATCTTGGCTTGACAACAAAGTTTAACTTTCTAGTTGTTGGTCAGTTAACTGGTAACAACACAGAAAATGATCGTAAAAATTTAGCTTACACGATGAAATGGTTGGCAGAAACGTTTGCTGATTGTCCCGACGTTGGTATTGTTGTTAAAACAAATTCTGGGGCACAAACACAACTCGACAAGCAAAACATTAGGAATATTTTTTCTAAATTGGTTGAAGAAGTTGTTGGACCCAAGAACAAGGGACCAAAGTTTTATCTTCTTCACGGTCATATGTCAGATGAAGAAATGCATGGACTTTATACACATCCAGACATAAAGGCTCTTGTAACGTTTACTCACGGCGAAGGATATGGTTTACCTATCATAGAAGCTGCCGCTTGCGATCTTCCAGTTATTGCAACAAACTGGAGCGGTCACTTAGAATTCCTTAGACATGGAAGATTTATTCCTGTCGAATATAACCTAATGACTATTCCAGAATCTAGAGTTGACAATCAAATATTCGTAAAGGATACGAAATGGGCAAATCCTGTTGAGTTTGATGCAAAACAAAGATTGAAGAAGTTTTATTCTGGTGCTCAGATTCCAAAACAATGGGCAACAGAGCTTGGAAAAAAAATTCGAGAACATTATTGTTTTGATGCTGTTGCTCGTATTTATTCTGAAACATTAGATGAGCAATTGAAAGAAAACAAATGATAGGTTATTTATTAGCGTTAATATTAATAATTGCTTTAGTATTTGTAGTTTATCATTCAATTAGATGGGCCAAGATTATTTTTATAGTAGAAGATGATCTTGCTGATGCAATTGAGATTCATGAAAGAACATTGAAAACATTAGAAGATATCGTTAAAACTCCGATGTTTTTTGATAATCCACAAACAAAAGCAGCAGTTGACGAAGCCATGGAAAATGTAAAAATGTGTCAGACAGCGACACATAAGCTTATTCAGAATTTTACACAACGTAGCAAGCAACGTTACATAAGGCTTGTGGATGAAGAAGAAGCGGAATGACTCCAACAGGTAAAAAGCTTATCAAACGTAAGCCAAAAGGCGGAGCTTCACCACAAGAATTTTATTTCAACGCTAATACTCAAAAAGCTATTGTTGATTATAAAGCCGAAACAATTCCTTCCAAGCGAAATGAAATATATGTGAATGAGATACTTCCAGCTTTCAATAAGCTTGTAGAAAATTTAATCAACGTATATGGTTTTCAGATTCAGTATGAAAGCAAGGCAGATTTACAAAATGAATGCATTGAGTTTTTATATGGTGTAATTACAAAATTTGATGCAAGTAAAGGTACCAAAGCATTTTCTTATTTCAATGTTGTTGCAAAACATTGGCTTATCATTAAAAGCAAACAAAGCGTTCGCAATATTCATGTGTTTACTTCGATTGATGACACAGAAGCTTTGTCGCAACATGATTTAGAGACAATAGAAAGCCACAGCATTTCACCTTCTCCAGAAGAAAGCTTGGTTGATGAATGCGATCATCAAAAGATTAAAACAATATTAGAGTTTATTTCTTCAAATACTGTAACCGAGAACGAAATCGAATGTCTTAAAGGAATCAAAATGTTATTCGACAATGTTAACGAACTTGATTTTCTTAACAAACGAGCCATAATGCTTTATTTAAGAGAAATAACCAATCTTTCTCCAAAACAATTATCTGTTGTACTTTCACTTATGAAACGATACTACAAGTCCGCTAAAGAAGAATATAACATAAATCAGTAACTCGATAAACAAGAAACATTAAATTCATTGAAACCATGATAAATTTTGAAGAAATCGAAAAAGATAATCCAACAGGACAAGAATTAATCAAAAAAACCGATTCAGATCTTGAAGTATTTTCTGATTTATTGAATTCGATTACAACAATAGACGAGCGTTTAAAACTTTTATGGAAACAAATCTATGAAAATGCTTTAATTGACAGAAGAAATGCTTATATGATTTGGACCGATTTATATCTTCAAGTTCATGGTAATCCTGAACAACATGTTATTCATGGTGATCATATGGCAAAGTACATGGAGAGAATGGAAAAAGCTAACACTCAACTTTTAAAACTAGCCGAATTGGTTTATAAAGCTAAAGATAAACAAGAAGACGAAGAAATACCAAATAGTCATTCTTTATTCGATAAGATCAAACGTAATAGCAAGGAATAAGTAATGACTGCTGAAAACGTTAACGTAGGGAGAATTTTAGCTGGGGCTACTTCTCCCACTTTAGACCTATCAAGGATGGTGTTAAACAGTCAAATGGCTGGTTCACCACCAATATTCCAACGTGCAACTGTTGAAGAAGTTATATATAATCCAAAAGATTTAACGTTTGAAGATCGAGATCGTATAAAGCGTTTGGTTGTTAATCCAGAAGAAGTAGAACAAGCTCCTGCCAATAGTGTTATCGCAACAGCAATCTCTGAAGGTGTGAGCGATTCTACTCCCACCAAGATTCTTATTGCTCCTTTTTTCCAAAGCCATTTCATGCTTCCAATACAAGTTGGAGAGCAAGTTACAGTTGTATTTGAAGACTTCCAAAAATACGGCTGGAAAGGTGCCAAGTGCTTACACGAAGTCCAGAAGGTTTACCTGTTGAAGATCCAAATTTTACACACAACGATAGAAGATTCAACCAAGAATATTTCGAGACAACTCGTGTTAGTCAATCGTTAAACAGAAGTGTTAGTACATATGTTCCATATTTTCCAAACGGTGGTAATCAAAACAATACAACAACATTACCACAAAACGATACAACAAATCCATATGATACTATATTTCAACTATCCCGCACAGGAAGCTTACAACATGCTTATGAAGTAGTACCTCGCTGGACAAAAAGACCACAAGAGTTTGTAATTCAAGGCATGAATAACTCTTTAATCATGCTTGGTAGAGATCGTGTTGGGTACGTATCAGGTTCTGCTGTAGAACAAAAAAACTATGCTGGAACAATTGATATTGTAGCTGGCAGAAGTCGTTATATATTAGATCCGTCAGATCGCACTATCCCCAGTGTTCAAGCTTCTCATAAAGGTACAAGCCCATTTGTTGTTACAAACTCTCGTGGATTAAAAGAAATTGATAAAACTCCTAGATTAAATGGCAGAGTAGAACAACTTAAAGAAGGTGACCCAGATTTTATTCATGATGCTGCAAGAATTTATGTCAGCATGAAAACTCTTGGTGATACCAATTTTAAAACAGCAAAAACAACGCAAGGAGCAGTTAACGACGCATTAAAACCAGAAGGTATAAACTATAGCCCAAATAGCTTATATCCCGTTCAATTTAATTCTTCTAGTACTAATGTTGGTAGCGCCTATATCGTTAACAAAGCTGATCACATTAGGTTTATTGCAAGAAGATCCGTACCAAGTGAAGACAGCTTGGGCGATGTAATATCTGGTTCTGTTTTGATTTTAAAAGAAGGAAAAAATAGAACACCAGAAGATTTAAATGCTGGAGCAGCGGATACAGATCATTTGGCTTATTTGTATATGAGTCCAGAAGGTCGTGTTCAAATTGACGGAATGCAAATATTTCTTGGTGGAGCAGCGATTAACACAAATCCCGCACCTTCAAATCCTTTTGCTCCTTTTCCAGATACACCACGTAACCAAAACGGAGCAAGTGATGCTCTTAGCGTTGGTGATCAAAATACGTTTGCTGGTGCAGAACCCTACATTAAATGGAGCGAGTTTAAAAAAGTAGTTGAAGGTTTGCAACGTCAAATCGATGCTCTACAAACAGCTTATTCTGGTTTGGTTGATGATTTAGGAGCTGCAAGAGTTAATGTTTCCACTCATGGTGGTCCAAACTCAGCATGGGAACCGTTGTATAATAGCAGCGATATCAAACGTACAAACCTTAACCAAAAAATAACTGATGCTAGAACTAAAACTAACCAAGCCGTATATAAATCTAGGTCCGCTAAAATCTTCGGACAATAATTTTTAAAACGTCCCCTCCCTATTTAACATGAGGAATTTGCAATGGCTTTAGAAGACATTATAAGGGACAGACAAAGATTAGCTAGCGAGCAAAATACACGAGTCAGTGACTTAACTAATAAGTCTGTAACCAGAAGTCAAGTAATTATTGTTAGTCAAGCTATTGGTGGATTACCTGCACCAGTTAATATTGCTGCCAGAGCTCTTGGTGAGGGTTTGTTCGCAGCTTTTAATGTTCCAGTTAATCCTATACGTCATCCTGCTAGTTCTGATGAAGATACAAAAAAGCTAATGGCATATACTATGGCTTTTGCAATATTAAAAGCAATGTGGTGTTTCATAAAAAGTATTCTTAATCCTTTACCAATAATTGGTTCTTTTTTCTCTCTTTGTTCTAACGGGAGTGACACAGAGAATATTGTTTTGAATACGGCTTCTTCAGCTTTTGATTCAGTGTCGAGTAATTCTTCAATTAACATACAAGATTCTATTAATATTCAACAAGCCAACAATGTTTTAAACAATCTAAATAGAAATATCCCAACAAGTTCTGAAATGTCTTCTGGTGAGACTGGAATAACGTTCGAGCAGTTTGTTGCACGAACTGCAACAGCAGCTTCTAATCCTAATATTGCTGGTACTGATACAGAAGCAGCTTTGAGAGGTCAAACTGCGCAAGGACAAACAACAGCAAACTTACCCGTTCAACCAGCAGCAAACTTACCCGTTCAACCAGCAGCAAACTTAGCAACTGCCGAATGGCAGGCAACAGAAAAATCAACAGAAGCTTCTTCATATGAATCTTATCGTAGATTATTTGGTTTATAGTTATAGAACATGAGAAGCTTTAAAAGTGTTGGAATTACATCTGCTGAATTAACTACCCAACAGACAGCTATAGCTCCCACACCAAAACCCATAGGAATCATAACTCCTTTACGGTTTGGTGAAAATAACGAAGGTTTACTTGGTATGCATTATACTGTTGGTAATACCATGAAGAACAATCTTCGTGATTTGATTATGACAAATTGGGGTGAAAGATTGGCTTTGTATGACTATGGCGCTAATATTGGACCTTTGGTTACAGAATACGAATTAGGCAAAGGTTCATTCGATGATACAGTGATGCAACGAATTTCTAATGCTGTTGGCAAATGGATGCCTTATGTTGAGTTGGAAGGTTTTGATAGTTCTCAACAATCATATACAACCAGTCCAGGCTTAGGTTTTGTTGTTATAACAATAGATTACAGCATACCAAGAGCATCGATACCAACATCACGTTTACAAATAACTTTTGCGATAACTTAAAATATTTCATATCTAAGATAAGGTAAATTATAATGCCAATTGACACCAGAAGAACAATCGTAGAAGTTATCAAAGAAAGAAAATATCTTAATAAAGATTTCGATAGTTTTCGTGCAGATTTAGAAGAATATGCACGCATATATTTTCCAGATCGTATACAAGATTTTTCTGCAAACGGGTTTGGTGGTTTGCTACTTGAATTAGCGTCTTACATTGGTGACGTTCAAAGCTTTTACCTAGATCATCAGTTTGGTGAATTAAATGCTGAAACGGCTGTTGAATCAAAAAATCTTGAAAAATTATTAAGAGAATCTGGTGTGAAAATTGTTGGTGCGGCACCAGCAGTTTGTCCTATTACATTCTATATTCGTATACCTGCTGGTACTAATGGTTCTTATAACAAAGACGCTCTTCCTATAATAAAAGAAGGAACCGTAGTTAATTCAAATTTATCTATTAACTTTCAGCTTATTGAGGATTTAGATTTCACTGTTACAAAAAGCGATGGAACACCGGGTGCTGGTATAAGTTATGTTCGTGGTGATGTTGATAATAACAACAATCCCACCAACTTCATTTTCTCTGCGACAGCAGACTGTTTAAGCAGCATTACAACAGTTGAATCATTTACTGTTAACGGTTTTGAACCATTTAAAACTTACACTCTCGGAAATCGAGATGTAACCGATATTATTTCAGTTGTTGACAGTGATGGCAACAATTATTACGAAGTTGATTATCTAACACAAGACACAGTTTTTAAATCTGTAAGAAACAGAAATCCTGCTTCAACTGCTGCTCCAAATGAACAATACGTTGAAGCAAACTTGGAGATTCAACCAGCTCCATTCAGATATTATCGTACAACAGCTCTTGCAAGTCGTTTAACAACGTTAACTTTTGGTGGTGGTTCTGGACAAACGATGAATGATGATCTTATACCAGATCCTTCAGAAGCCGCTTTGCCATTATATGGACGCAAAAATTTTTCTAGATTCACAATAGATCCAAATAATCTTTTGAGAACATCAACTTTGGGAGCTATAGCTCCAAATGTAACAATAACAGTAACTTATCGTGCTGGAGGAGGTTTAAGCCATAATATACCACCAAGAAGCATTGTAGGCGTTGCAACATTGATTACTGAATTTCCAAAAAATCCATCAACAACGATAGCTTCAGATGTTAGGGCTTCTGTTGACGCAAACAATAATCTCGCTGGTGCTGGTGGTGCTGATGCTCCAACTCTAGATGAGCTTCGTATTCAAATCCCAAGTGCCAGAGCATCACAATCAAGAATCGTAAGTAAAGAAGATTTGATTGCAAGACTGTATTCTTTGCCAGCAAACTTTGGCCGTGTATATCGTGCTTCAATAAAAAATAACCCTGATAACCCAAACAGTGCGTTGCTTTATATCTTGTGCCGTAACAGTTTAAACCAACTAATACTAGCTCCAGACTTGCTTAAAAAGAACATAGCGGTATACCTCAATCAATATCGTATGATTTCTGATGCTATTGATATTTTGGATGGTCGTATTGTTAACTTGCAAATCAACTATGACATAACAGTTGATCCAACATATAGCCGTCAACTAGTGCTACAAAACGTACAAAGCAAACTTATCAAATACTTCAACGTTGGAAACTTTCAAATGGATCAACCATTGATTTTAGACGACATAAGAAACATTATCTATAACAACGTTGGTGTGTTGGGTGTTAGAGGAATCACGGCAACAAACATCACTGGAACAGTTGGTGATCGTGTGTATAGTGATGTTCGCTATGATATCACAACAAACTTAATCAACAATTCAATTCTTATTCCACCACCAGGAGGAATGTTTGAAATTAAATATCTCAACTCAGACCTTATCGGAAGAGTTTCTTGATTTGTAAAACGCCCCTCTTTACTATATCCTAACAGATTAGGTAAAGCTACAAGAAATATATAATGCAGCTATTTACATCATAGTGGAAAAACTATGTATCGTATTCTTAAAGCTGACAAAGATAGCTACGTAACCAACAAAATCATTCTTAGCACCCGACCTATTAATTCAGCTTCTACGGATGCAAACGTAGGACAAGCTGGTACCATTGACATATTCAAACTTTATAATGTTACTCCTGTTGTAAGTGGAACTTCTGGTGTTGAGTTATCCCGTGGGCTTGTTCATTTCGATTTAAATGAACTAAGGGTTCTTACTAGTTCAATATTGAACATTAACGATCCAAGTTTTAAATGCTATGTATCAATGAAAAACGTATACGGTGGACAAACCGTTCCATCAAACTACACGCTTATTCTTTATCCACTAGCAAAAGATTGGGAAGAAGGTCGTGGTAACGACGTTATTGGCTATCGTGACTTAGATGCTGTGAACTGGTTTACCGCTTCGATTAATCCAACCATTGTAACATGGACAAGTGGTGGAGTAGGATACGGATCAGATGTAACAGATAATAACGCAGACTATTATCTTTCTTCCTCTCTTATTGGTAGTGTTCCACTAGGCTTTTCTCAAAGCTTTGCCAGAGGCGATGAAGACTTGTTAATCGATGTAACCACAGCGGTTTCTGCAACCCTCAATGGCGGTATACCAGATTATGGTTTTAGATTAAGTTTTTCTGGTTCACAAGAAACCGATGCGGTTACAAGATTTGTTAAACGATTTTCCACAAGACAATCCAGAAACACAAACCTACATCCTGCGCTTGTTGTAAAATATAACGATAGCTTTTTCGACAACCAAGCAAGTTCGTTTTTTGATTACAACAACAAAATAGGCTACTACTATTCACCATTTGGTGTTCCAACAAACTTTATATCTGGCAGCACCGAAGTATCTGGTTCTGGCAGCATCATCCTAGAGCTAATAGCCAGCAAGAGCGTATACGTTACTGCAACAACATATAGTTTCAGTCACTCAATGTCGATAAACTATTTGTCTGCAAGTTGGAACTACTTTTCTCAAAGCTTTACTGGTTCTCAGATTAGTTTTGGTGGAATATTCCAAACAGGAAGTTATTATGCCGATGTGTTTATTCCTTTCAATATAGCAGGCTTATCTGGGGTTCTTAAGTCAGACAAGACCGTTGAGTTTGAAAGCGTGTGGAAGTCGTTGGATAATACCGTTATATTCGCTACAGGGTCATCTATAACCCTTCGTCAGCTCCAAGGACGTAACACCATAGTCAACACTCAAAACTATGGTGTTAACATCACCAACCTAGAAGAAAACTATCCAAACAACCAATCAACAACGTTGCAAGTTTTTGTATACGATTATGATCCAACTCTTAAAAGCTTTTACTTGCCTTATAAAGCTCAACCAAAAGTGTTTCCAAAAATGTATTGGAGACTTATAGATCCGTTTACAAAAGAAATATTGATTCCTTTTGATGATGTTGGAACAAAGCTTTCGGCAGATGGTGGAGGAATGTATTTCACCTTGTATATGCAAGACTTGCCTATCAACAAACCTTTGGAAATACAATTTTTGATCAAAGAAAACAACGAAACATATTTGATTGAAAATCAAGGGTTTAAGTTTAAGGTTATTGCATCATGACAACATTACCAACATCAACGCAACGATTGGTTGCTTTACGTCCCGGTGTTTTCAGTCCATCATTGATACGTGGAGTTATTGATCCAGATGGAGGTTTATCAACATTTTCTTCAGAGAATGGTACATTTTTAACACAAGCATCTATTGGAGAAACTGGATCATTTCGTTATGATCCAATAGGTTCTGGTATCAAATCAACCCAACAGCTTAATATTGATTGGAGTTTATTTGAAAACCATGTATTTTTCAATAGTGCCCAAGTAAAAGTTAACGCAGCTTTTAATAAAATTTTTGATCGTTATCCGTTCGATGGAACTCAAAAAGAAACCGAACTTTTTTATGATCAAATGACAGGCTACGAAAATTATGTATTTCAAAACCTACCCAAAAACAAAGGTTATTTGTTTTTTTCTGGAAGTAATATTGGTGATACACCAGTAAAAGGTACATGGGTTACAGTAAAAGATAGTGCTGGTACAGTATTCCCATTTCTTACAAAGAATCCGAACGGTGCTAGCAGACTTGATCCAACAACTGGTTCAGTATCATTTCAGTTCCAAATATATGCTGCATCAGGTTCCAACTCAAACCAAATAGTTTTTCAAAAACTTGAAACTTTAAGTCCAACAGAGCAACATGGTTTTGGTTGCTTTCTTTCGAGTTCTACGGCACCTACAGCGAGCTTAACTTTTTTTGTTGCCTCTGGTTCAATAAATGTTATGTCGGCCTCTATTGAGCTTGTAAAAGAAACTTGGACACCTATTACATTTACTTGGAATAGAACAAGTGGCATAAATCAATTATTTGGTTATGTGAGTGGTTCCTTGGTTGCAACAAGTAGCCAAGTTACAATTCATAATTTAAATTTTCAAACAGCTAGCTTGCTTATTGGAACAGGAAGCAACCTTGTTGCTCCATTGTTTACACCAGCAACAACTTTTTCTGGGGCTATAGACGAATTTCGTTACTTTAAACGTATTGTTTCTACAGATGAAATGAAATCGTATCAAAGTAGTAGCATATATGCTGAACCAGATCTTGCTTTGTATTTTAAATTTAATGAGCCAAGTGGATCATCAACAAACCTTGTTTTAGATTGCTCTGGAAAAGGTATGCATGGTACATTAAATGGATATGCTCTCAACGTCTTAAAGGTAAGAAACATCAATACAGGTTCTTATATGGGTGAAAGCCCAATGATTTATGAAGACATAAGAAAATGTCCGATCTTATTTCCAGATCAACCAAAAGTTATAACATATCGTGAGAACCTTATTGCTGATGGAGCTTTATATGATTCTTATAATCCAAACAATATAACAAAACTTGTACCAAAACAATATTTCACATATGGTCAAGAGCAAGCTGCATTAACAACAGAGGAAGGTGAAATCAATGAGTTGCAATATGGATCAGAGCCAAACACAGTGGCTCTTGGTAGCACACAAACATTGTTAAGTCTTCTTTATATGTGGGCTGGATTCTTCGATGAAATCAAACTGTGCTTGGATGCCTTTTCAACATTAAGACACGTTGATTATAATAACTTTGATACCGTTCCCGATTCTTTCTTAAAACAACTTGCTGATTTCTATGGTTTAGATCTTCCACCTTTGTTTATCGGTTCAGATATTAATCAGTTTATAAATGGTACCAACATTACACCAACAATTATTAACAGCGAATATACTCTTCAATATCTACAAAACCAAATATGGCGTAGGATATTGATTAATGTAAATGATATTCTTAAAAGCAAAGGTACCATTCATAGTATCAAATCTCTACTAAGAGCTGTTGGTATTGATGGTGACAATATTTTTAGATTTAAGGAATATGGTGGACCAACACAACGTTCACTTGATTCTTTGCGTGAATCAAGAAATGAAATAGGTACTGCCTTAAGTTTTAGAGATGGTGGCTACGTAAAGATGCCATATCTTTCTGGTAGTAGAATTGAACCAGGATATCCAACACCTGTAGGTACCTTTGTTATTGATCCTTATACTGGTCACAACACAAATACAACAAACGCTAATGACGGTTTGTTTACAAGCGGTTCATGGACCTATGAAGGTTTATATAACTATTCTGGTACACCTACAAATAATAACATACAAAGTCTTGTACGCATAATCACTACTGGTTCTAGTAATACAGAAAACGTGCTAGCTAACTTATACGCAACAAGTGGATCTGGTGTTACGTTATATGTTAATCCAAATTCAACTGTTGGTGCAACTGCATTGACGATGAGCATAACAACGCCTGACATTTTAAATGGTCAAGCTTGGAACATTAGTTTTGGTAGAGTTCGTGGAGATTCTATTAACCAAGTATCTTCTTCTTATTTTTTGCGTATTGGAAGAAATAATCTTGGACAGATTGCTGAAGAGTATACAACAAGTTCTTATTACGATGACAATTTTGGAACTAACTCTGCTAACAATATGTGGCAAGTCATTAATGGAACATATAATGCTTCTGGTTCTTTTTTAGCATTTGGTAGCGGAAGTACAACGATTGCTGCAACCAATAGATTTGTTAATGAACATGATTTACAAACGTTTGATGGTAAGGTAACGCAAATGCGTTGGTGGAGTAAAGGATTAACCATTGATGAATGGAGAGAACACGTAAGAGACTATAAGAGTCTTGGTGTGGAAGATCCATTGGTTAACTTTAACTTCGAGAACTTTAGAAGCGGATCGTTTCAAAAGCTTCGTGGTGACTGGAATACAGATCAAGTTGAATTAATGACAGATTCAACAGGTTCAATTCAAATCTTTGATTTCTCCCAGAATTATCTACATGCTAGTGGTACAGGATTTCCTGTTGCAGCTTCAGTTATTGTCCCAGAAAGATTTTATTACTCACTTATTTCTCCAAACTTTGATGAGGCTGTAACAGATCAAAAGGTTCGTGTAAGAAGCTATCAAAATTTGGATTATGTAGAACAAGATATTGGTATTTATTCCCAAGTTGCGCCTGTATATGAAATTCAACAAGAACAAATACCAGAAGACAATGCCAAGTTCAGCATTGATTTTTCTATCGTTGATTCATTAAACCAAGATATCATTGGAATGTTTTCTTCGTTGGACATATTCAACAATATTCTTGGATCACCAGACATGATGTTCTCTCCAGATTATCCAGATCTAGAATCATTACGAGACATATACTTTAACCGATTAACAAATCAATTAAACATTCGTGGCTTTTTTGATTTTTATCAATGGTTTAATACAAATATAGGTAAATTTATCGAGCAGTTACTGCCAAGAAAAACAAAATTCAAAGGTATTAACTACGTAATTCAATCTCACATGCTTGAACGTCCAAAATTAGAATATCACTTCGAGGATCTATACGTGGGCGTCAATAACAGAAATCGTCAAAAAGAAGTGCTTTTACTGCAACTTTTTACTGGTATACTTAAGAAATATTAAGGAAAACCATATACTATGCCATACTGGGTTAATGACATATCTTTTAAACCGTTTGTTGATACAGCAAACTATTATGCTAAAACAAATCGGTATCTTACTGTGTCTGGTGGTATGTCAACCAGAGAAATTGACATATATCGTGAAGGTGTAAACCTACGCACAATACAAGATATCTATAATTCAAACCAACAAAAGATAATTGTTCAAGATGGTACCCAAGATAGCTTAACAGAACGAAATGGTGAGTTTACACATCAATCTACATTTATAACCTACGGCCAAGCTGGAGACTATACACAATATACTTCAAATCCTACATTCAATGATTCGCATGTTGGTGTTGATGGAACTTTGTTGATTGGTGAAAAAAGAATAAGCAAAACTGCAAACTATTTGATTGAATCTGGACTTATAGTTGAAGGTTTATTAAATTCAGATGATGTTTATCCAATTTATATGAATGGTGGACCTCAGTTCTATGAAGAATCAATTATTGAACCCTTTCCTATGCCTTTTCGTCTTGCAACCAACGAAAGTCCACAAGAGCAAATCCGTGGAGTATACGCTTTTCTAGAAGCTGGCAACGTTGGTGATGAACGTAGATTTGGTACCGACGTTGTTGAACAAATGGTTTATCGAGATGAACCTAAAATGTTTCGTTCGTATTTGGAATATGGCGCTGGGTATATAATCGTAACAGGAAGCAGCGGCAACATTATTGGGGTGATTGATACAAGACCTAATGCCATTATGGATCAAACTGTTCAACCAAAAATAGAACCTTGGGTCGATAAACCTAATGGTGCGTTCTTCCCAGAACTAACAAATACAACCGATCTTCTTGGTGTAACAGTTACTTCCAGTGTTGTTAACTTTAACGGCGAAGTTGTTGATTCGATTATTCAACCATTTTTTAGTGAAAATTATGAGATAAGTGATTCAAACTTACAAACCAGAGATCAAAAAAGTGCAACAGCAGGATTCACATATGGTAACGTTGCTTTGTATGGAACGGATTCTGTCGCATTTGGTGGATGGACCCGGTAAAACCTGCCCTTTCTACTATATACTAATAGTAGAGGTAACAAAATCAATCTGAAACAGACACATAACTAACATCATGGCAAGAACTCTTAAAGGAACAAGAGCGAGAGGATTACCTCCCAAAGTATTGTTGTCTCAACGACAAGATGCAACAGGTAGTTTTCCAACAATTTGGAGAACATCTAGTGATAATCGTACAGGTCGTTATCCCGTCTTCTTTAACGATAAAAAGGTTTTAGTTTTTAATAAACCTGTAACAGATGTTGGAATTTCTGCGAATACATATCCAGCATATGAAGAAAAAGTTATTACTGTAGGTTCTTTAGGTAATCCAGTAACAGGGAGTGTTATAACATTCGATTATCCTTTTATGGGTACACCTATTGTTGCATTAACAGAATTAACTCCCAATACAAATACTCCAACTGTAAACGTATTTGTCACAAATATAACAAATACAAATTTGACGATTGGATTCTCTGGTCCATTTGAAGGAACAATTGTTTATCGAGCAATATTTCAATTTATTCAAGGAGAACCAGTTAACGTTGTTCGTTCTCCAAGATTTACCAATCAATATTCATTGGTTGTTGCAAAATATGGATCTTTAATTGATGATCACGTTGATATTAATTTCTCCGATTTTGGATCAATTCCATCAGAGAACTATATTGTATTCCGAGATTTTTTAGTAAATAACGCACAAGATATATCTGGTAGCGGCAGTGTCAGCAACACTTCAATTGCTGTAACAGGAAGTGCTAATGGTTTAGGTTCAACCCTTATGTATTATATGGGATTTGGCACTACAACATTAACAAACAATGACATTAAAGTTAATGGAATTGTATATCCATTGGAAATGACACCAGAAACAATCAATTCAGGTTTATCTCCAGAAGCTAAGGCGGATTTGTACAAGCAACCGTATTTTTCTGGCTCTGCGATTGTTAACCAGCCAATTGTGGCTTCTGGAAGGATGGGTAAAGGTATCGCAGACACGTTTATAACGTTCACTCCCGGTCAAGACGTAGAGCCTTTTCAAGACTTTGCGAATCCAGAAGTTGATGGGAAAATCTCCGCAAACATTGGTGGAGTTAATCCTTTTTATGCAACAGGAAGTGCTGTAACAACAACAGGTTTAGGTTTCCAACAACCTCTTTGGAGCAAGAATAAAATAGAGATTGATATAACACCAGCGGCTGCACAAACGATAAGTTTCGAAAATACAGGAAGTTCTGGTAACTATCCTATGTGTTATTGGAATCCAAGTACAAAACAATATGAAGGGATCGGTACTGGTAGGGGATTGTGGAGTGGCTTCGGAAACTCTGCTCCTTCAGATGTTTCCGCATTAAAAAGTCTGTTAGATAACCAAGTATATGGTTTTGGAGCTTCGGTTGATGTTGGTTTGAATACTCTTACTCAAATAGGATCGAATTTATACGCTAGACAAATCAGCACTTTTGGATTTCCATATCATCCAAAATTTCAACCAACTAGCTCGCAACAAATTATAATGAGCGATTATATTTCGGAACCTTTCTTGCTTGAAAAAATCGTTTTTGAGTATAGTGGTTCTTTAGAAGTTAACGGAGGAACCGGCCTAACTGATTCTGCTATATGGACGTTTTTTCTATTAAATAGCAAAAATCAAGTTCCAAATAAAGAATCAGATATTCAAACCATAAGATATCAAAATTTCGGGACTTCAACTGTTGGAACGTTTTTAACTTCCTCTATTTTGACAAATAGCTATCTGGATTTGGTTGATTATTTTCAAGTGGCTTTTACGGGGAGTTTTTCTTCTTTTGACGTGCAAGCGATCAATAGAGAGTTGATAGTCACGCCAACACTTTTGTATTCACCTTTTAGATATCGTTATACCAATCAAATGATTGTAAGTTCTTCCGTTAAGTCAAGTTTGAAATATGATGGTTTTGGTTTTTATGCAACAAAAAATTCACTAAATCAGATTTTAGCTATATCCCAAAGTTTAAACGTTTCTGGGAGAAATGAACTTTATCCTTCGAATGGGAGAGATTGGAGAACTACATTTGAATCAAATCAGTTAAGCGGTATATCAGTTAGCCCTAATCCGGGGGTAATTTCAGAAGTCGAAACAAATACAACGTATACAAAAATAAATCCATATGTTTTATTACCTACAGATAAGCTTACATTTGGTTTTCAGTTGCCTTGGTCTTCGACTATGGGGTATGTCAACTATCAAATGACATCTTCTATTGGATTTGCTCCAACGGGTGTAAACAAAATCATTCTTTACGGGTCATCCCTGAGAGTTAATACAGAAACAAATCAACTTGAAGAATATCATGAGGATAGTCTTAATCAGCTTCTTTCTTCAGAATCCATTCATGAGACAATTGGTTAGATAGAATAGTTACTATCATGCCAATCTACGATGTAGAAAATAGATTCTCTTATTATAAAAATTACTCAGACAATATTTTTGTTGGTCCACCAAAACCAAACATTGGAGATACAACATGGTTTAGATTTGTTTCTGGCAGTGTTGTAAGTGGATCGGAAGAATACAAGGCGGCAAGCACTTTAACCGCTTACTACTATGAAAAAAATAATCAGTTTTTTCGCTCTGGCGAAGTTAGATATCTAAGATTAGCTAGCGGAAAACAAACGATTGAAGACAGCGTTACACCAGATATCATAGCTTTATATACCACAGGTTCATACGGCCAAGGAAAGTTCGTTTATTCAACAAAAGACTTTGGTGGCAGTGATGTGTACCTTAAGATGTATTGGAGCTTGGATGGATACCCAGTAACAGCTAGTTATACCGACAGTACAGTAGTAAATAATATCGTGTTTTCTCAAACATCTCCTTTTGAAAAACAATATAGCTACGTTACAAGATTCACAACAGAAAAATATAGTCTTACCGCTACATTTAAAGAGTTTGGAACATATTTCTCAGCGAACGCTGTGCCGTTTACGGTTATCAGGGAAAAATTAGTTATATGCTTGACTGCTGGAAGCGCAGGTGGGGTTAGTCTTTTTAACAACATCGATGCGTTTGGACAAGGTACCTTAAGTTCATTCACCGTTACCGACTACACAGGAAGTTTTGCGAATCCAACGCTGGCATCAAAACTGGTGTTTGGAATCAAACCGAGTCCGATTAGCACAAATAATCCCGGCCATACGATCAGCGGATATATCGTTTCCAACATGACCGGAGCGTATATCGAAGGCTGGAAATACGGATTGTACAACGGGTTACCTACCAAGTTTTCTTGCGTGTTCAGACAAAATCATTATGGCCAACCAAGAGACATGCTTGAAGGTAGACCATACACAAAAACATACAACAACCCTTTGATTGGCGGACCGCTGGATGAAAGCGGAGGTATCAACTTCATCTCTGGTAGTGCTTTGTCGGGCGAAAGCGACAACTATTTAACTGCATCGATATATCAAGCAAAAGACGTTGCAGCAGCTTATGTTATTAATCCATATGGATCTGGTATATTCGATAAAGAATATCGTGCGTCGCAACCTTGGCATGATGATGATCCAAGAGTAGGAACATAATACATGGGACTTTTATCACCCAAAACACGTTTACTGGACACGATTATCACCGACGAAGGCAGAAGGCAGCTAGGAACAGGTCGTTTTATTCCTGCCTTTTATTCTTTTTCTGACGCTAGTGCGGTATATTCTCCATTAGACACTTATGTTACAGGGAATGTACCAGATTCAAGTATTGCAACTCTTGTGACCTTTGAAGCTTTTCCTTTGCCACAAGTTCAAGTT
>Ga0214923_10003138_pt1 | contig 21050 bp, 35 predicted proteins | sample LL1510_MetaG_FD_177993 | JGI IMG/M metagenome (GOLD analysis project Ga0214923, IMG submission 177993) | Freshwater microbial communities from Lake Lanier, Atlanta, Georgia, United States - LL-1510 | ecosystem: Environmental > Aquatic > Freshwater > Lake | place: USA: Georgia | collected...
CGGCCCACTGGAGCGTCTTCACGATCGCCACGGCCTGCTCGTGCGGCGACTGCGCACTGCCGATGATCTGAAGTTGCGCCAGAAGCGGCGCCCACTCCGCGAGCAGTTTCAGGCGGTCGAGCAGCGGAAACCCGGCACCGTAGACTTCCTCTTCACTTTCCATCGCGAGCCTCCCTTGCTCCGTACAGAAACCGGATATATGCGGGCGAAAGCGTCCGCGGCGTGCTGGTTAGCGCGCCCCAATGGACGGGCGGCGGGTCCGATACTTTCGCCATGAGCGGAGGCGAGTCATCGCCACCTCTCGCGACGAAGTCCCGCTCGTCGAGTTGTTCATCCTGCTGCGCCATGTGTCGCGTAGTTCATCAGGTCGTAGCAGTCGTTGAAGACGCACTCCCCGATGTCCCGCAGTTCACGCCGCGGGGCTGGGGTGTCGAACTTCCACGTCTCCTGATCCACGACGTTCGCGCCGTTTGTCAGCGTGAGCGTCGCGGACTTCTGCGTCAGCAAAAGGCGCACCTCGGTCACTGTTGTCACCTCCTGTGGCCTAATCCAGTCTACCACGCGGAGGTCCGACCAATCGCGACTCCCGCTCATCTGGAGTCCAGCCCGCACGAATCCTCGCACACGCCGCACGAATCGTTTTCTCGTCCGGTTCGTACAGGTCGACCTCCGGTCGCTCGCCCAGACCCATCGACGCGGCAAGGGCGTCAATTTCGGCAGGCGGCATCGCCAACTCGTCGGCAATCTCCTCGATCGATGAGTCGCCCGACCAGAGCATGCGCAGGCGTCGCTTGAGATTGGCCGCCGCCTTCGAGGCCGCCAACTCCTCCGGCGTCATCCTGCGTCGTGGTGATCCGACCATGCTCAGATTGCCACATAGCGGCATCCGGGGTTCAACCACATCTGGTATCCGGCCTCACGCATCGCACGATGGTGGGCGACGTGCTCGCAGTCACCGCCGACGTACCCGCCGCGCAGGAACGCCTCGGTCCAGTACACGGCGAGGCCGCCGAACGCCGAGTACATCGAGATCGGGTGCGACCCGACCGGCGGAAGGAGCCAATGGAACCAATCCATGCCGACCTCCTCGCGGCGGTCCCGCCAGTCGTTGAGCCGGGCGGCCCATGCGTCGTAGCCAAGCACCTTCGCGACGCCGCGGCCGTGCTGGTGCCGCATCACCGAGTACGACGCCAAGCCGCCGGCCTTGAGAGGGTCTTGCCGTGTCGAGAGCCGCCCCAGCCACCCGATCGAATTGAAGACGCCGTCGACGCTGAACCCGCCGGCCGGGTCGCAGTCCAAAACGATCGTCCACGACGTCTTCGGCGCCTCGTCGCGGACGAATCGCAGGCACTCGTTGCGGCAGTAGGCGAGGCGGTTCGTGCGGTCGGCCCCGAACCCACGAATGTCCTCGCCTCCCAGCGTCTCGTGGTCGACCGTCACGCCGAATGTCGCTCGTGCGTAGTCGTCGAGCAGTTCGGCCGTGCCGTCGCTGGAGTCGTTCTCGAACACGTAGACGCTCGAGTCGTTGAATCCCTTCCGCATCTCCTCGACCAAGAGCAGCGTGTTCGCGAGCGCCGGCCGGGCGTTCCTCGCAATCATCACGATCGCCGCGTCGAGTTCCTTTGCCGCCCCCCTGCCGATGGCGACGGCGGTGCGGTAGGACTCCTCGTAGACCGGGTCCACCGGCCAGAAGTCCTCCGGCCGGATCAGTTGTTCTGGAACGTCCATAGTTCGATCGGTTGGTTGATGATCAGTCGCGGATCGCACCATACCTCACCTCCCATTTGTCGTATTCGGTCGCATAGACCGACGAATCCCTCGTTCTCCATCCGAGCGCCGCATCGCAGGTACTCACCCTTGATGAGCGCGACGCTCCCCACCGTGTCGAGGCGGAACGGCTCCGTCGAGTAGCACGGCGAGTACGGAGGCACCGAAGCGAAGCGTGTCCCTTCGTGCCGATACCCCCATGTGTCGTAGAAGAACGGCAACGGCGCCGGACCTCCGCTCAAGTGCAACTGGAGGTGCTCTCCGAGCCGCATCGCGCCTTCGCACAGGTCGAGCGAGCGATCCATGCCGACGCTCGCGAGGCACGGCCACCCGCCGGCGACGGCACGCTTCTCGTCTCCGTCGAGGACGTCGGCCAGCCGCTGCACCACGTCCGCCGGCGAGATCAGGTCGCTCTCGTGGATGAGCACCCGCCCTGCCCCGTGCATGAGCGCGGCGTTGATCGCGACGTCCCCAACCAACGAGCAGGCGAGCAGCCGATCGGCCGGCTTGTCCCACGGCTCGACAACGAGGAACACCGGCACCGGCGAGTGCTCGATCACGTGCCGCAGCATCTTCTCGGTCGCGTCGTTCGTCGGCCGGACGATCCACACCCAGCCTGACACGCCGGCCTTGTCCAAGAGGTGGCTAGTCCGCCGGACGAAATGCTTCCCGACGTCACCCATCCACGCGGAGATGCCGATGGTCGTCATGCCGAGCACCTTCCGAGCACATCGCACACGGTCTTCACGTCGTCCCTTGTGAGGCCGCAGTGCGTCGGCAGGACGATGCCCTCGTCGTGCAGCCGGTGCGCCGCAGCCCCGCCCACGATGCGGAACGTCCTCATGTGGCGGTGCGTGTTCATCGGCGGGAACGCGGGCCGCGTCTCGACGCCGGCCTGCGCCATCCGGCGAATCACGGCGGCTGCCGGCATCCCGCTTTTCTGTACCGCGTAGGCCCAGTACCCGCTCGTGTCGTTCGGGTGCGTCGCCTGCGGCACGAAGCCGGCCGGCAGGAACTCGCCGTACCAGCGGAAGAGCATCCGGCGATGCGTCAGGAAGGAATCCAACTTCTTGAGTTGCTCGACCAGCACGGCGGCCTGCAACTCCGTCATCCGGTAGTTCGTGCCAGCCGCGTCATGCACGTATCGCTCGCGCGTCTGGGCCTGCCCCGCCATGTGCCGGACCCGCGCCCCGTGCAGCGGATCGTGCCAGCCGACGGCCCCGCCCTCGCCGCAGGTGACGGTCTTCGAGCCGTAGAACGAATAAGTCGTCAGGTCAGAGACTGCCGGCACGCCTGACCGAAGCGCCCCCAGCCCCTCGGCGTTGTCCTCGATCAAGACGATCCGCCGGCCCGTCGCAAGGTAATGATCGTGCCGCCACTGCTCGAGCGACGGCGGCGGCGTGCCGTAGAGGTTGACCGTGATGACCGCCTTCGTCTTCGGCGTCACGGCGCCTTCGACGTAACTCGGCTCGATCGTCCACATCTTGTCGTGGATGCCGACGAACACAGGCTTCGCGCCGCAGTACAGGACCGCGTTGGCCGTCGCCACAAAACTGGTCGCCGGCACGATCACCTCGTCGCCGCGGCCCACGCCGGCTGCGAGGAGGGCTAGGTGGAGCGCGGCCGTCCCGCTCGACACGACGTGGCACGGCTGGCCGGTGGTGGCTTCCATCGCAGCGTCGGCGGCATCGCATATGGGGCCGCGGGTCAGCCGGCCGGAGGCCAGCACCGAGGCCACGGCGGCTGCCTCCTCCTGCCCGACGATGGCGGCGCCGAACGAGATCACTTGAGGCTCTCCAGAAAGTGCCGGGCGTCGGCAGCGCTCGTGACCGTCGTCACGGCGCACCCGTAGGAGGCCAGTTCCCTCTGGCGGTGCAGTTGCACGCGGGTCGGATCACAACCGGGGCGTTTGACCTCAAGCCACGCCGCACGACCGTCCTTGATCGCGAGAACGTCAGGTAGGCCGACAACGGTTCCATATGAGCCTCCGTGGGTTTTCATGACCCACCAGCCCAGAGACCGCGCCTGCGCCATGACCTTGGCGACGATCGTCCTCTCAAGAGGCTCGCGCCGCATGGCCTGATTGTATCCGCGTGCCGCATTGAATGCCTAGTGGAATCTGTGAGTTTTTGCCACGACTGGCCGAATTCCTCCGCGGGACTGCCGCTTCACTTTCGACCACCTGCTCTGCGCCGCCTCGGCACCAGCCTCGATCTCCGCCTCAGTCGGGTCCGGCTGTCGCGACCAGACAGAGACTCGCTTCGCCGGCAGGCCGAGCGCCTTGGCTCGCCGCGTCACCGTCGCCGCCGATACGCCCAGTGTTTTCGCCAACTCCATGATCGAGCACGTAGCCCAGAGCCGCCTCAAAACCAACTCGTCGATCAACGCAGTCTCCCGAGGGAGTAAACGGGAAAGTGATACGGCAGCGGCCTGACACGACCGATCGAACGGAGGAAGAACATCTCGTCAGTCCACCTCGCCTGCACCTGCGCCATGCGGTGCTGCACCTCCTCCGGGTCGAGGTCCGGCTCAGGGTCTCGGTTCCGCTTCCCCTTGCCGGGGTTGTGCCACGGCTTCCGCGACGACCGCCGCGGAAGCCGGAGATCGCGCTTGATGCGGTCGAGCACGTAGGCCGACACGCCGAGCGTGGTGCAGATGTCCTCGTTGAGCGCGTCGGTCCCCCAGATCGCCAGCAGTTTCTCGTGGTCGACGACCGCCAGCGGAACGCGGCGGATTCGCGGTTGCTTCACCGGCCGCCCCACAACTCGAGTATCCGCAGGCTCAGGCGGGCGACCTTCTTCTCGGTCTCATGGGCCTCGTGGCGCAACTTCTCGACTTCAGCCGACAAAAGCGTGTTCGTATCCTCGAGGCGGTGGCACTTGGCTTGCAGCCGGCGGATGGCCTTGTTCGCGCTCGCGGCCCCCGCCGTGGCCCGGTGCCACTGCAACTCGTAGTGCCGGCAGAGCGCGAGGAGCCGCTGGATTTCTGCGTGCAAGTCCATCAGTCGTCCCCCAGATGCTTGCGGGTGTACGCCACCATCTCGACCGAGTAGACGGCGAGCGCCTCGCGGATCATGTAGATCGAGAACGCCATGCCCTTCTGGTCGTCGTCGTCGCATTCGCCGGCTACGCCGTCGAGGTAGTCCATGAGCGAGCGGATCGTCCTCTGGGCGGCCAGCATCCGCCGCATGAGGTCGAGTCGCTCGTCCTCGGTCATGCCCGCGCCCATTCGTCGCCTTTCTTCTGAAAAAGCGTCGGATGCAGGCCGGCGCGACGTGCCACGAGCATCATGTGCGTGTGGAAGACGGCGACGTTCGCACCTTTTCCGGTGAGCAGTGCCGACGCGAGGCCGGAGGCGCACCACGCGGCGATGCCGCGGTGCCGGTACTCCGGCGCCACGAACGCCTCGAGCGTGTCGTGGTACGTCGTCTCCCAGCAATACGGAGGCCCGCCTTGGTCAAGAAAGACCGGACTCGTCCGCTCGCCCCACTTCTCCGTCCTGCACCACCCGACGATCTCGCCGTGGTCGCTCGCGATCGCGATGTGGCCGTCGGCCTCCTCCGGCTTCAACCCGCGGAGCCATGCGCCCAACTTCCTCTGGAAGTCGCTGCCCGGCTTCGTGAGGCGGTCACGCAGCCACTCCGCGGCGTGTTCGGGGAGTTGTGTCGCTGGGGAGATTCGGCAGTGCATTTCACGACTCGCAGTGGTACGCCTCGGCCTCCGACTGACGCGACGCGAGCGACACAGCGATCGATTCAAGGGCTGCGGCAATGCGGAGCAGGGCGACCGACTCCTGCTGCGGCTCCTCGACGCGACGTCGCTTCGGAGGCTCGATCCGCATCTTCTGGAGGAAGTCATCCGCCTGCTGCTTATGCACGAGCCAACGGCCGCTGGACGAGTCCTGAAGGCCGTGGACTTCCTTCGTGCGGATGGCCGCACGCAGTGACTTCCACTCGTTCGTGTGACCGCTGCTCTTGTCGCGGCAGCGGTGATCGTAGTCGGACAACGGAACGTAGCCGGGGATGGCGGTCATACGAGAGCCTCTCTTTCTTTTTCGTTCTTTTTCACGAAGTCAGAAGTTTCTGGAGCCGACAGAGCAGACGCACCTGCGTCGTTTTGATCGATGGTTCTTTTGTCGCTCTTCAGGTACTCCTCGATGCTCATGTCCCTTCGCTGGTTGTTGTGTGCGCGACACTCAATCCAGCAGTTCTCCACACTGAGCGGACCTCCACGACTGCTTTGCACGATGTGTCCCGCTTCTGCTTCCACCGAACACGGGCCTTTGCCTCGATTCTGAAATGGGCACCTAAATCCGTGTGTCATGGCGATCTGAACCTTGATGCGAAGTTCCTCTCCGCCTTTTCTGTATCGCTGACTCCACTCGGCTACGTCATCTATTGAAAACGGAAAGTACGAATCGTCGAATAGATCGAGGTACGAGGCCATGACCAGACCGGCGGCCTCCTTTCGCTTCATGTGTGTCGGCCTGTCTCCTCCGCCCAACTCGGCTTTGGCTATGGCGGCGCACAGGCGGAGTTCCGTGAAAGTCATGTCACACCAACCAATCGAAGATTCGCCATATCCGCAAAAGCCCTACTCTTCTCGACGCCGACGTATTTCCTGCCGTTGCGAATCGCCGCCACGCCAGTGGTTCCGCTTCCGTTGAACGGGTCGACCACAAGATCGCCCGGCATCGATGCACACAGCACGATCGGCTCTACGAGCGCGAGTGGCAGTTGCGTCGGGAAGTCTGGAATCCGCTCGGCGCACGTGCCAGTGAGGCGAGGTATCTGCCAGACGTCATCCCAGATTTTTCCGCTGGGTGATGCGCGCTTGTCGCCGTACTTTGCCTGTCGATCGCTGGGTCGCGAAACCGATTCCGGGTCGAAGACAAATGAAGAAGGGTCTTTCACTGCGTAGAAGATGTGACGACTCGTGCGGTTGAACTTGTTCGAGCAGTTCACCCCGAACGTCTCGTACCACTTGATCCACGAGCGGATCGTGAACCCAGTGGACTTCAGATCGACCGCGTACTCGGCAGCGTACTCGTCTCCAATCATCGCCCACAGCGATCCGTCCTCGGTTAGGCAATCCCAGCACAACGCGAACCAATCGCGGACCCACTTCATGTATGCCGAGTCGCTGAGTCGGTCGGCGCTTTCGCCGTCGCCGTAGTCAATCCCGATGTTGTAGGGCGGGTCCGTGAAGATCAGTCTCGCCGGGCCGTGCTCATCTCGGACAGACTCAAGGCCGTCCATGACGTCCACATTTAGAATTGACCACTTCGGTCGATCTGATTCGTGACGCTCCGCCGCGGCCTTTGCTGCCGCTTCTTCAAGTTGCAGTCGACGCTTTGTGCTGCGTATTTCACGAAGCGCTTCGGCGGGCTTCATCTCGCCGGCCACGACCTTCTTTTCAAGGTCTGGGCGCTTGGCTATCTGGTCGGCACGAGCCATCGTGGCCGGTGACACTTTGGCATCGGCGGCGCGGGCCTCGCGGGCAACGTTCGCCTTACTTCGTGCTTTCACTGCCAGATCATCATGATCTGGCAGTGTTTTCGGCCTCGACTTCGCGGCGTTTGCGTTGCCTTTCGCCGCCTCCGACTTCCTGCGGTTCCCTTCCTCCGCGATCTGCGCGAGACGCTTGGCCCACTTCGCTGATCCGTCCTCGCACCGCTTGAAGATCAGCGCGCGAACCGTTGCATCCAAGTCTCGCCGCGCACCGTTCAGCGACCAAGCGTAGGCCCACGGGTCGCCGTCGAATTCCCGAATTAGCGGCTCCATTCCAAGCAGTAGGCAGGCTTGGTATCTGTGTCGGCCGTCTAGAATCATCCCCTCGCAGATCGTAATTGGCTCTCGCTGGCCGTTGAGTTCAATGTCGGCCTTCAGTTCCTCAAACCGATCGGCATCCATCGTTGGGAATGCGTCGGCCGCCGGGTGCGTTCGCGGCCCGCTGACGAGATATCCTGCTTCTTCAAGTTCTCGCACAGTGCGCTCCGCTTCTTCCAAGGACAACCCAGTTCTCTCTGCAATTGTTTCGATGTTCACCCCATCACCCTCACCTTCCTCCGCGACTCCCGAACCCTGTCACTCCACGCTGACTGAATCCGCAGGCACTCGTGTGTGATCTGCTCCTCGGTCGGATCGCCCCACTGCCGCTCGCCGTCGCCGTACACCGGGCGGTCGCGGATGACGCCGCAGTTCATGCACGACTTGCACCAATCCATGAGGCCGTCGGGGTTGGCTTGGTGCTTGTAGAACTTGCGGGCCTCGAGGTGCTTCTTGCATTCGGGGCAGCGTTTGTAGGTGCCGCTCATTGGTTGTCCGCTTTTGTCGCATTGTGAATCCGCCACCCCAGCCACGCCATGCACGCCATGCACGCCATGCACGGCACGGAAGCCACTCTGCCTTTCATTGGGAGGCCGTGCCACGCGACCGTCGCCGCCTCAATGCCTGAGCAGATGCTGATGTACTTCACTCCACCATCCCCCTCACCTGCTCGATCCACTCAGAGAACAGCGACACGTCGGTGTGCGCGCTTTCCTCGCCCTCGCGGCTGCGAAGCGGTCCTGTGCCATCGCGCATCGTGAACGAGTGAATGCCGGCGATCCGGGCGTCCGAGCCGGACCCGGTGAAGAGCGGGCCGCCGGAATCGCCCGGGGCGATGCCGAACTCGCGGGAACTCGACCGCCGGTTGATCCCGCAGATGAGGAGCGTCCGCTCGCGACGCTTGATTGTGTTCGTGCCGGCCCGCAGGAGGCCGTCAGACCGCGAGTACCCGCTGGAGATCGGCCCGGTCGCACCATAGCCGGCCAGCGAGCACACGGCGCCTTCGTTGTCCGCTTCGGTCGCATAGCACGGGTAGTGGTCGAGGCCGAAGTCAGCCTTGCACCGCAGGATCGCGATGTCGTTCCAGCCGATGTTCGCCTCGTCGAACTTCGGGTGGACGAACACAGCAGCGACCGGGTTGTCGCCAACGGTCACCGTCATTGCCTCGTTGACTACGTGCGCCGCGGTCATCGCCAGATGCGGAGCAAACACGACGCATGTGCCGATCGCCAACCGACCCGACGGCTCGACGACCTCGCACTTCCGCACGTAAGGGGCGAAGGAGGCGCCGTACTTGACGTAGACGGCGTCCGGCACGGAGTCGTCGATCGTGCCGGCGGCTGCGGCCGACGCGAGAGCGGCGAATGCGATGGATGTTCGCATGGTCAGGATCGCTGCTTCTTCTCGAGCCAATCGGCCGCCTTCACGAGCCACGCCGCGGTCTGCCGAAGCAGATCGACGCGCTCGCTGAAATCGAGGTCGCCTTCACGCGGCGGGATCGTGTCGATCCGCAGGTCGACATACGGCCTCGTGCATTCATCCTCGATGCACTGGAGGCAGAACTGATCCTCGTCGATCACGAGGGCTGCGGGTGCCAGTTCCTTTGGCATGACGTCACTCCATGTAGCGCAGGAGGCTCAGGTAGGTGGCGGCGCCGGCCGCCACGAGGATCACGAAGACGTTCATCCAGACGTCCATCACGGCTTCTCCGCGACGGCGGGCTTCGGCGCGACCAACTCCTCGCGGAGGACGGTCGTGTCCCGCGGGGCGATGACGCCGATGCGGACGCGGCCTTGCTCCACGCCGCGCACCTCGATGACGACGTCCTTGCCGATCAATATCCGCTCGCCAATTCGTCTTGTCAGGCACAGCACTTGAGGCTCCTTCCTCGTTTGTGTCGGTCGGAAGACTAGCAGGCCGCTGGATTCTCTGCAAGCCAAGTTTGGCACGCTTCCCTTGCCGCAGAGTCTTTGTGGTTTTTGGCTGCGTATTCGCAGTATTCACGCCATCTTGGTTGACCAGCGGCTTCCGCGATCCCCATGCCCTGAAACCGGCCGCTTGAGAACTTGAACGCTTTCTGCTCGCCTGTCGCCTCCTGCTCAGGCTCCGGCTCTTCGCGGGCGTCGATCCATTGCCCGGTCCCGCAGTAGCAGCACTCGATCCGCCACTGGTCTCGGCACTTGTCCGTTACATCGTGGCACGTCCCTTGACAGTTCCGGTCAAGGCACACGACGTCGCCGTCGAGCCGGCCGAGAAACGAGACCGCCCGCCGCACCATCGGCACGAACGTCGCCTTGGCCTCTTCCGGCGCAGCCGCCTTGTTGTGGGCTGATTTCTTGGTCTTCTTTTTCTGCGGCTCGTCGGTGGGCGAGATGTCGAAAAGCAGGCTCATAGTGGCAACCTCATCTTGTAGTCGGCCGCTTGCTCAGTCCCCACGATCAACCGCCGGCGTGCCCTCGTCACGCCGACGTACTCGATCCTTCTTTCCTCGTCGTGCTGGCCCGCGTCGATTCCTTGGGCCTCGGCGATCCGCCGGCTGATCGTCGTCGAGAGCACGACCGTGTCGGCCTCCATTCCCTTGGCCGCGTGAATCGTGCCGATCCGTATCGCCGGCTTGCTGGCGAGTTCCGCACCGTACTTCTTCGCCGCAGCCCTCCACCGCTCCGCACCCGTGAAAAGCCCGCCCCATTCGCCTTTTCGCAGCCTGTCGGCGAATTCCGGCCTCATGCCGGCGTCCTCGAGGTCGCCCGGGAGCACGACTTCCCAACGCCTGAGCGTTTCCTCCTGCTCCCACGTCTTTTTTGTGCCGCGAGCCATGTTTTTGCCGTCGTTGCTCGGCATGAGGTCGACCGCCGCCGCGAAGTCCTCCGGCGAGCAGTGCTCGCCGTGCTCGATCGACCACAGAGCACCGACGGCCCGGAGGAACTTCGTCTGCTCCTTGGCCTTGAGTTTCGCGAACGGCAGGCCAGCCTTCGCCAAGGCTTCCGCCCAGATGTCGAGCGTGTAGTTGCAGCGGGCCACGACCAGCGTCTGATCGGTCGGCGTCAGCGACCGGACGATGCTCTCCGCGTACCCACCGCGGACGACCTCGCCCTCGTGGTCGGCGGGGGCGATCCCGCGATCCCAGTAGCCGTTCCGCATCTTCTTCAGGCATGCCTCGCCCAGTGCCAATACCGGTGCGGGGCATCTCCACGTCTTCTGCATGACCCGCTCTTTGTCGGCCTTCCAACCCATGAAAAACCGCGAATCGCTCCCTCCGAAGCCGAAGATGGACTGCATTGGGTCTCCGCCGAGAAACACCCACTGAACCAGCGGCCCCGAGGCGAGCCGGCGGCAGCATCGATCGACGAGCGCGGATGCGTCCTGCTGCTCGTCCATGACCCACGCCTTGACGCTTGGAGGCAGTTCGCCCTCCGGGTCCGTCTCCTCCCAGCCGTCCGGCGAGAACCTGACCCCTCCGAACCTCGCGAGGAGGTCGGTAAAGTCGAAGCGGTTCTCCAGCCGCTTCGCCATCTCGTACTTCTCGATGTACTGCTTGCACGTCGAGAACGACGGCACCACCTCGCCCATTCGGGCCGACCGCAGAATTGTGTCCTTCAGTGGTTCAAGACGCGACCGAGCCTGCTCCCACACGTTCAGGGCGGCGGCGGCCGACCGCTCCCCCGTAAACCGCGTGTAGCCGGAGTCGTCGTCGATGATCGACCTCACGTTGACACCTAAAGCCCCTGCGATCCACTCAGACGACTTGTTCCCGTCGTCCAGCATCTCGCCCTTCTTCACGCCCAACTGCCTGTAGGCGATGCTGTGGACGGTCCTGAACCACCCGTCCTGCGACAGCGTCTCCGACGGCACGCCCCACGCGGCGCTGGCCCTGCCGACCGCCTCGGCCCGGGCGGCCCTCGTGAAACTGGTGAACCCGATGGCGAAAGGGCTACCACCCAAGGCGTTTTTGGCTCCCTCCATGACCCTCAAAAGTTCAGTTGTCTTTCCCGTGCCTGCCCCGCCTACCAATCTTGCCACCTGCATGACCACTTCTCCAAAGGGTGTCAGAAAACGTGGATCACGCAAGTCCCTGCCGCCACACGACTTGCGAAGCAAAAACCACGTTTCCACGTTTCCATCAGTTTTTTTCGATTCTAAAAGGGACTTCCTCGTGAATAGAAAAGGCCGTCTCACTCTCGGCCCCGAATTCACCTGCCGCCAGACGCTCTAGGACGCGGATGTGCTGGCTTGTGAACCGGACGAACCGGCGGCTGCTGTCGCCCTCACCGGCCGATCTGGAGGCCGGCAGGCTCTTCTGGCCGACTCCTGCCAGAACCATCTTCTTGATGGTCAGGATGTCGCCGTCCTCGAGTTTCCTCCGGCCGCGGTCAACCATCTCCCACGCTTTCATCCAGCCGAACCACAACTCCCAGACCCCGTCGCGTCCACGGACCCACGCCGGCATCCCCGTGACGTCCGGGCTGCCGCTCTCCTCGGCGTCGTCGTCCGGCTTGGGGGTCATCATCAGGACGTCGAGCAGCCAGCCGGCGACCGTCGCGAATCGGCAGTTCTCCGCTGTAGCAGGCTCTTGCGTGGACTCGTCCATCAGTTTCGCCTTGAGGCCACGGACGGCCGGCTTCCCCTTCTTCTTCCCCTGCCCGTTCCAGATCGTAAACCACTCCTCCGGCACCTCGTCCACGATGACGGTGTGCGTCGATTCGAGGATCGCTTGGGCGACCTTCGCCGCCGACCGGAACACCTCCACGCTGAGTGGCACGGAGACCTTCACGGTCTTCTGCTCGCCGCCGACCTCCCTGAACACCGGCACCGTGAGCGAGTACCTGACCGGGTCGCCGTGGATCACCTTCAGATGCCACTGGCCGGGCCACCACTGCTCGCCGTCGTATCGCAGGCCGGTGAAGGTGAACGGCAGGTCTTTCTTGGCGTCCTCCGTCGGCTCCTCGGCCCCCTTCTCGAGCCGCTCCGCCACAGCCTTCGCCTTCTCGGCCTCATCCGCAACGCCCTGAGCACGCTTCCGCGTCGCCCACTGCAACTCGTGGCGGAAGATGTTCTCGATCTCTTCCTCGCCCTTCGGCGGACTGCACTTGGTCGTGTTGATCGCCTTGATCAACTCCAGAACATCCTGCTGCTCGACAGGGTCGTGGACGTTGACCATGTTGATGCACTGACGCGCCGCGAACCTGACCAGAGAGTGGTGGCGGTCGCCCTCCCCCGCCGGCTTGTAGAGGATCATGTTCGCCGACGGCTGCCGCTCACCGCCATCCTCGCCGGCGTCGTTCACGATCGCGACGAGCAGTTCCTTCGGCAGTTCTGCGACCTCGCAGTCCTCTGGACTCATCCCGTTGACCCACGAGTAAGACGCCCCGCTGGCGTGGGCACTCGGCGGCATGATCGACTGCGCTCCGCGGGCGCCTCCTCCGATGCGAATCTCGAGGCCGGAGAGTTTGTGGACGGCCTTCTGCGGAAGGCGACGGTCCCACTTGAAGAGCCGGTGCGTCGATCGCTTCGACGTGAACGTGGGCGTGTACGCCTTGTCGATTCCGAAGCGCTCGGCCGTCTTCCGGCCCTGCTCGGTGTCGAACTCGATGTCGATGATCCCGCTCTTCTCCCCCAGTTGGACGCCGACGTTGTAGTTCCTCGACCCGTCGAACCAGTGACCCAACTCGTCCTCGTCGATCGTGGACTTGTGCTGCCATGCGTTCAGCACCGGGTGCTTCCCGGGCGTCGCGCACTCCGGGTTCCGGCAGGTGCATTTGTCGCCGTCCGATCCGTGGCACGGCACGACGTACCACCCCCGCGTCGCGTACTGGGCGGCCCACTTGAACTTCGTGTCACTCATCAAATCACTCCTTTGATTGATCGCTTCTCCAACTCTTCTGGTTTTCTTCCGGCGTCACCAACCGGAGGCGGCAGTGCGACTGGTGGTACAGAACCCAAGCGTTCTCAAATTCCTCGTCTGCCAGCACCCAGCCGCCGAGGTCGTCCTGCTTGAGCGAAATGCTCTCCGCCGAGGAGGGCCAGCCGGCCAGAAAGTCGTCCCGCAGTTTCGCAAACGTCAGCGGGCGGACGTGATCGACTTGGCAACTGCCCCAAGTGATCGGCTTTCCGCTGATGTCGCTGGTCAGCGACGAGGACGACGCGAATCGCAGCCTCTTGTATGCCCGAATGTCGCGGTCGACCGCCACGCGCATACCGTGCGTCAGCCAACTCGACCGCTTCCTGAATCCTGTGCAGCACTGAACCCAAGAAAACGAGATTTCCAGCCCGCCACGGTAGGCGACGAACGTGTGATTGCACGCCGCCTTCCGCAGGATCGCCTTGGCGGATTCGTGCCGCACGCGAACGCCGATGACCTCGTCCTCGAGGCCGGGGAGAATCTTCTCGTCCGGCATACTGTGACGCTGGCGGATCAGATTCAGCATGAAGTCGCCGCACTCGATGAGTTCCCCGTCCGCCGTGGCCGATATGGCATCGCGGCAGTACGCAGCCAGTTCTTTCAGGCTCGCGAACTCGACGCCGGCGACCATTGTCTTTTTTCGAGCCACTGAAAAGCCTCCTTCTGGTGTGCCTTCCGTGAGTCAGTTCCAAGCCGCGAAGTTAGGCTTGTCGACGATGCTGCTCGGTGCATCGTGAACAATCGTCGTGGTGCGCATGCCGGTCTTTTCGTCCCACACACGGCGAAACTCCGCGACCTGATCGCTGTCGGGGTGTGTGTCCCATGACACGACAGCGCCGAACGTCTCGCCGGCCAATGAGAATGCGTCCACTCTCAGGATCGTGGACGACCCTCGGTCGTTGCCGATGAACGTCCCGACGGCGGCGAACACATTGGCAACGCCTGACGGGCAATCCAACTTGATTCGCATGATCATGTTTTGATTCCTTGTTGTTGAAGAACAGCGAAACCCCCCGCCGCCCCGACCTCTCGATCGGGGCGGCGGGTCGGGTTCGCCCGCCGGCGTGGTGGAATACGACACCAGAGGCTCGGTCAGACTTCCGGTCGGTTACGACGCCACCGCCGGCTGGGCTGCCGGCCCGTCGCGACGATGACGACGGGTGCGCCGCCGGCCCGGCGAGATGCACTAATCGTCGCTCTCGACCACCTCGGCGGCCACGGCGCCGCCGTTGAACGTGGTGAACATCCGCGTCAGCGACTCCGTGTAAAGGCGACGAGCGACCTCGCCCTCCTCCTCCGAGATCGTGCCGACCAGCCGCGGAACGATCTGGGAGTACGGCTGGCCGCCGGCACCCTTCGCCTTCGCCAGTTTCAGCCCCACCACGCACTCGTAGTGGAAGGCCGGCAGCCGCTTCCGAAACGGCAGCCACGACGGAAGCGACCCCGGCCCGACGGTCACGAGGACCGGCCAGACGTCGCCCTGCCGCAGGATCGCGAGGATGCGGGACTCCTTCACCCGCTTCGCCCCGCCCTTCGACGATCCGAATCCGAACTCAGCAGAGATCGAGATCGCCGCCCAGTCGTAGAGACGATCGCCGATGCGGTACTTCTCCAAAGCCGCCGGCGAAATCTCGCTCCCGAGATCGTCCGAGAGACGTCGAGCGACGATGAGGTCACGCGACTCGAGGATCGGACGCTGCTCGCTGGGGTCGAGCGACGGCCACAGGTAGCCGCGCTTCCCCTCGCCGACCAAGAGTCCCTTCAGTTCGTCGGTGCTCTCGGTGTTCCCGTCCACGTCGATCTGCCACGTCGTCGATCCGCCCAGCGGCGTCTTGACGCGCACCAAATCCATCTCCCTCATCTGCTCACCATCCAGATTGCTCTGGATGATGCGTGCCTGCCGGCTGTTCGGCTGGAGGCACGGGTAGGCGACCTCGGTGGTCGCCGTCGCAATCGCTGTGGTAGCCATGTTGGCATACTCCTGTCGTGTAGATCAGACCATCAACCGCTGCGTCACCCGACCGTCGTGTGACGCAGTTTCGGCGAGACGAACTCGCCTACGATCCCATCGAACTCCGTACCAGCCGAGTAGGGCAGGCTGGGGTCCATCCCAGCCTCTTTTGCCCTCTCGGTCAGCAAAGCCTTGAGCCTTGCCGTGTTTATCTGCGTGACCGCCTCCAGCAGCCCCGCCGATCGGGCGGCCTCCATCACCGCCTCCTTTCGCGCCTCCGGCGCAGAGAACGAGTGCGTCCACTCGATCCTCCAACTCCTCCCTGCGGCTCGGACTCCGTCCAGCCGTTGTCCCTGAAACTCCTCGATCGCGATCGACTCGTAGTGGTCGCGTTTTTTCTTGAGCGCGTCGATCTGGTCGTTGAGCGCGGCAACCTGCTTGTCGATTGCCGTGATCTCAGCGAGCGCCGCTTGCAGAGCCGGCGCGTCGTTCGTATCCGTCGATGATGTCACTGAGCACCTCCCTTCTGTCCCTTAGAGCCTCGTAAACGCGGCCGTCCACCGTGGACCGGCCGTCAATCGTCGCCACCAGATGCCACACACTCACTTTGCGTTCCTGCCCGGGGCGGTGCAGTCGCGCAACCGCCTGAAGGTATTCAGCCAGTGAGTAGCCTAGCGAGAAGAACACGGCGAATCGTGCCCGCGTCAGATCGATCCCGATGCCGCCCGACTGAATCTGCACGATGAGCACGTTCGTCTTCCCGGCTTGCCAGTCGGCGAGATCGTCGGCCGATCCGCTGAGTTCGCCCCACGAACGCTTGAGCCGGTCGCACGCGGCCCGAGCCGCCACGATGTCGCTCCTGAAGCGACAGAACACGACCCACGGCTCGTCTGCGGGGGAATCCCCCAGCATATCCTCGAGGACTCCGGCCTTTGCGGGGTCCGCGACAATCTGCTTCGCGACGCTTTCGCCGTCGTAGGTCACCGCGCCACCGCAGACCTGTTGCAGCCGTAGCAGTTGCACCAGAGCGTTCGCCGGCGTGATCGTCCCCTGCTCGAGGACGGCGCAGAACTCCCGCTCGATCTCGCGGTAGACCTTCGCCTCCTGCGGCGACAGATCGCACGGCAAGTCGATGAATTGTATTTGTGGGAGGTCTAGCACATCAGCGGCGACCGCACGGTGCGTCGTGGCGGCCACGCGGCGGTGAGCATCGTCGAGGTTTTTGTAGCCGACAACAAAATTCTGGCCGGGTGCGATCATCGCGTACCGGGTTTTGTGCAGCGTGTACGTCGTGCCGAACGTCTGACATTCGGGACTCTCGACGGCTCGCCAGATTCCGTAGCAGTCGAGGACCGAGTGCGGGATCATCGTGCCGGACAGTCCGATCTTCACGGCCGCCGCGTTCTTCTTGCAGACCCGTGCCGCCCAGCGGCTCGCTGCTCCTGAAGGACTCTTGAGCCGATGCACCTCGTCCCACACGATCGCCGACCACGGCGTCTTCTCAAGGATCGGCATCCGCCACGCCGTCTCGTAGTTGACGACGAAGACTGCGGGCGTCCTGTCGGCGAGCGCGGCCTCGACCTGCTTGACCTTCTGGGCCGAGGTGCCTTTGGTGAGCGGCACGACGCGGACGTCAGGCCACCACAGGCTGCACTGCTTCACCCACGCCGCGATCACGGCCTTCGGGCAGGCGACGAGCACGGCGAATCCGCCGCGATCGCCGCGAGCCATGCGGCGCTTGAGAATCTCGATGGCCGTGCGGGTCTTGCCGCACCCCGGCTCGTGGTGAAGCAGCACCGCAGTGCGGTCTTCGCTCCACTTGATTGCGTCGCGCTGATGCGACCACAGGCCGTCCATGCCGCTCCTCCGTGGCGGGCGGCATGGTAGCGGTGGCTAGACGGCAGGTCAAGAGAAATCCCGAGGCCGTCCGACCTTCCCGCCGGCGTGCTGCTGCTGCCGCACGATCTTCGCGTTTTCAAGGCAGGACTTCCTCGAGCAGATGTAGACCGCTCGGTGCCGCGTGAGGACTTGATCGCGGGAGTGAAGCCGCCGGCCGACGATGTCGCCGGCCTTGATCATCCGCGGGACGAACGACGGGTGGACGCCGAGGATGCCGGCGGCCTCGCGGACGCCGATGGCGTCGCCGAACGCGATCGGCTCGTCGATCGCCGCGAGTTTGCGGATCATCGGCTCGCGAAGGTGAATCCATGCCCGCGGCCGGCGGTCATTCATGCCGCCGCGTGCCTGCACCTTCTCGTCGTACTCGCGGTAGTTCGCGTCGCACTCGGCGCCGTTGTAGACCACGAACGCACGCTGGCCGGTGCCGGCGCCCTCCATCTCGCTGGCGGACAACCAGCCCTTCGACAGCATCCTCGCCGGCAAGGACCAGTGGAGGCCCATGATCGCCGCGGCCTCGTGCGGGCCTACCGCTTGGTTGACCGCCTGCCGAATCTCGCTATCTGTCAGTCGCCTAGCCATCGTCGCATCCTCTACGTGTCCGGCGGCGAACTGCTGCCGATTGCGTGGATTCTGACGGCGGGGCAGGTGGTTTGCAAATTCGGGTTGACAGGATGCAGTGGAGGCGGCAACACTCTAACTCCGAGGCGGCTGGACACACCTGCAAAATCACGAAAGGAGTCGAGAAATGCCCATCCAACGTGCCTATATTGCCCTGATATCGTGGATCGACGGCGACGTCGAGGACGCCGATGAACTCAGGGTCTTCGCGGAGTCGGCCGAGTCGGCCAAGACGCTCGCCCGGGAAATCTGGCTCCGAACGAAGGCGCCACTGTGGCCGACCTGCCGGATCACCTCGGTGGAGGCTTTTCCGCCGACGAGGCTGTCGTCCCTTGCGTGATCGTGAGGGTGGTGGCACCCTCCGCAATGAGGCTGCAACATGACTCACACGCTCATATCTGTACTCCACGATTTGTACGTGCCGCTCAGGTCGCTCTGCCCAAGGAGCGTCGAGAACTACGAGTTCACGATTCGTGCGTTCTCGGCGTTCTTGGAGCATGAGCCGACTCTCGACGACCTCAACGAACTCACCGTCGCGAGGTTTTTGACCCATCGTGCCAAGGAGCGTGCGATCGCCACGGCCGCGAAGGATCGCGCCCAACTCCGTGCGATTCACGAGTTCAGCGTGAGGCGGAAACTTTGCGACCACTGGCCTCAGTACCCGCCGGTTCGCGTGCCTGACCGCGTGCCGGAGGCTTGGTTCTCCAGCGAGATGCAGAGGCTCCTTGACAGTGCTGGTCAAGAGAAGACCGTCCTCGACGGCATCCCCGGCGGCCTGTGGTGGCGGGCGCTCATCATGCTTGCCTACGACACGGCCGAGCGTGCGACCGCTCTCACAAGCCTCCGCTGGCGGAACGTCCGAGGCTCCTCGGTCCTGTTCGTGGCTGAGGACCGGAAGGGTCGCCGTCGCGACATCCTCCGCGAGATCGGCGAGGACACTCTGGAGGCGCTAGAGGCGATCCGTGGCGAACGGGGGCCGGACGACCTCGTCTTCCCGTGGCCGCGGACGAGGACATACCTGTGGCGGCGGCTTGAGATCATCCTCGAGCGAGCCGGCCTGCCGCACGGCCGGCGGGACAAGTTTCACCGCATTCGCCGGACGACCGCCTCCTACTTCGAGGCCGCCGGCGGCTCGGCCCAGCGGCTGCTCGACCACTCCGACCCGGCGACGACGCGAAAATACATTGACCCGCGGATCGTCAGGCCGCAGGCGGCGCCGGAACTGATTCCGAGGGTGTCGTGACCGACATCGTGACACGCCTGCGCCGATGGACGCACGACGTGAACGCTGCACCAGCGAGCGACCTGATGGACGAGGCGGCGGATGAGATCGAGCGGCTGCGGCTCACCGCCGCGGAGCGTGAGGCGATTAGCGAGGCGGTGGGCGCCTACAACGACAACGACGATGACGAGGAATGTGCGAAGATCGCGGCCACGCTTCACGGCCTCCTGAAGCGGCTAGGCTGAGAACGCCAAGGATCAGCGGCTCGCGGAAGGAGACGAACTATGACGAATGACGAAACCCGCGATCCTGCTGCATCGCTTGGTTCTGTGGCGTACATACCGGCGTGGAGGCGTGACGAAACCAAGATGGACGCGGACGAACTCGCCATCCGCAGCATCCTTTCGCGATGCTTCAGTCTCGGCCGGCGGCATAAGTGGAGCAATCGGCAGTTCGTTGACGGAATCGAAAACAAACGAGCAAAGATCAACGCACTCATCGACTGGTATAGGGAGCAGGCTGAACAGGGCCGCCAAACGGTTTAGCGGCGCGGCGGCTGAACTAGGCAACGGGCGGTCGAAACTGGGTAATAAACTGGGACAAGTAGCCACAGAAAGCCAGCGATCAGCGGCCCGATGATGGCAACTGACGAGGATTCCTCGGTAGTTGTGTCGAAGTACCTAGGATTTGTCACATAACGCCAGCGATCAGCGGCCCGCGACCGCTGACTTACCATTCCGGCAGACGGCATCGCGGGTCCGCTGCATCGCGTGGTTCTGGGGCGTAGAGGAACGACGATGGGATACATGAAAGAACTCGACATTCGCATCCGCAACGGCGGAGACGATGCTGTCGCTGCGGCGTGCGAACTAATGCCGCAGTGGATTTCGTCAAATGAGCGGATGCCAGAGGACGGCGTTGTAGTGATGGCATGGAATGGGAAGCGAGTTTGCTACGGCTACGCCCGTGACGGACAGTGGATCGACACGCTCTACGGATGGGTGATTCCAAACGGGCCGACCCACTGGATGCCGCTCCCGGCCCCGCCAACGAACGGCAAGTAGCCACAGAACACGCAGGATAAGCGGCGGCTTGCCGTCCGCTTCATCCGCTGGTTCTGTGAGCGTAGAGGAGACGATTACAATGACACACAATCCGGGCGACCGGAGGTGGACCGCGAATGCGGTCGGCTCCCCGTCAGCCAGTTCCGAAGAGCCTCATGAGTAAGGCAGGCACCAAGGTGTGCGGAACGGCATCGCGTTCCGTGTAGGGCTGGCGACGGGGAGTTTTCACAATGGAGAGGGCGCATGAGCAACCAGTGGATTTCCGTAAAAGACAGGCTGCCTGACGACAACGAGTCATACCTCGTTTGCGACTTAGTGACTGGGGAATATTTGCCAGATCGCGGCTTTTTTGAAGACGGCGAGTGGCATATTTTCGGCGACCCTGAGTTCCAGGTGACGCACTGGATGCCGTTTCCGCCGCCTCCAGAAGAAGCCAAGGAGAAGCCATGAGCGACGTTGTCTTTGACAGGATGCTTTTTGACCACATGGAGACGATTGCCGCTCTCCAAAAAGACGCTGACAGGCTGCGGATCACAGAGGCCGAACGGGACGCGATTGCATGGGCAGCGAATACGTTGTGCGTCGGCTGGGACGACCTAAAGCCAAAGGACAAGGTCCGCAGTAGGGCGGCGGCATCCACGCTGGAGAGCCTGCTGGAGCGGATCGGATAGCCACAGAACGGCTGCATTGAGCAGCCCGAGAAAGGAAGTTGATATGAAACAGGACGATTCCGGGTCTGCTCCAATGCGTGGTTCTGTGGCGCATGGTTGGATTTCGGTGAGCGAGCGAATGCCTGAGAAGGA
>Ga0214923_10003139_pt1 | contig 21048 bp, 17 predicted proteins | sample LL1510_MetaG_FD_177993 | JGI IMG/M metagenome (GOLD analysis project Ga0214923, IMG submission 177993) | Freshwater microbial communities from Lake Lanier, Atlanta, Georgia, United States - LL-1510 | ecosystem: Environmental > Aquatic > Freshwater > Lake | place: USA: Georgia | collected...
ATGGCGGCTGCGTGAATGTGGACACTGCCGAGTCACTTGCGATCGCCCGCGTTTGTAAACTCTTCGGGGCGGAGTCCGCGAACGTTCAGCCGCACTCGGGTTCGAGCGCGAACATGGGTGTTTATCATGCGATCTTAAGCCCGGGCGACACCATCCTCGGCATGAGCCTCTCTCACGGAGGGCACCTCACCCACGGAAGTCCGGTGAATTTTTCTGGAAAACTCTTCAAGGCATTCCACTATGGCTTGAATCCGGAAACCGATCTTTTGGACTTTGATCAGGTTCGCGACCTTGCGCGCACTCACCGTCCCAAGGTGATCATCGCAGGCGCATCAGCCTATGCCCGCATCATCGATTTCAAGACTTTTGGCGAGATCGCAAACGAGTTCGGCGCGAAGCTTGTGGTCGACATGGCCCACATTGCAGGCTTGGTTGCAGCGGGCCTTCACCCAAGCCCGATTCCTTATGCGACCTACACCACTTCGACCACGCACAAAACGCTGCGCGGACCTCGAGGCGGAATCATCCTTTCGAGCGCTGAAAACATCAAGCCCGTAAACTCGCTGATTTTCCCAGGCATCCAGGGCGGACCGCTGATGCATGTGATCGCCGCAAAGGCGGTCGCCTTCCATGAGGCCCTGCAGCCAGGATTCAAAACCTACCAGGAACACGTTGTCCGGAATGCGAAGAGTCTGGCCCAAAACCTCATCGATCTTGGGTTCAAACTCATTACGAACGGTACCGATAACCACCTGATGCTCGTGGATCTTTCCCGAAGCCTCGATGGACAAACCTCGGGCAAGGACGCCGAAAGCTGGCTTGATCTTGCGGGAATCACTGTAAACAAAAACACCGTTCCAAATGAGAAGCGCTCGCCGTTTGTCACGAGCGGAATCCGGATCGGAACTCCAGCAATGACGACCCGGGGACTCAAGGAACCCGAAATGAAAATGGTGGCCGGATGGATCAAGCAAGTGATTGAATCCAAGGGCGATGCAACCACCTTGCACTCGATTCGAGGTCGGGTGCTCGAGCTCTGTCGAGCGTTCCCGGTGTACGGAGGACACGCCCATGATTGATCCCGCGCTTCACTCCACGCTGTTTGATTCCAGCTTTGAAACCGAAAGCCAGGTCGAGATCCGCGAGCTTGCACGAAAGTTCTCCAAAGACCGCATCGCCCCCGTGGTGGAACATGATGAGGAAACCGAGACCTTCCGCCGCGAAATCATCCGCGAACTGGGGAACCTGGGACTCACCGGCATCCCGACCTCGGCGGACCACGGCGGAGCGGGACTCGGCTATCAGGAATATCTGGCTGCAATCGAGGAAATCGCCGCAAGCTCGGGGTCCTATGCCGTAAGCGTTGCAGTATCCGGACTTCCCCAAGTGATTCTCGACACTTTTGGAAGTGACGCCCAAAAGGAAAAGTACATCCCGAAGCTCGCTTCGGGCGAATGGATCGGATCCTTTGTTTTGTCGGAAGCCGGAAGCGGTTCGGACGCGGCCAGCCTGCGAGCCTCCGCCGAACTCCGGGGAGATCACTATGTCCTGACTGGAACCAAGCTCTGGATCACCCAGGCCGACGTGGCCGATGTGTTCATAGTCATGGCCCGGACCGGAGGTCCCGGTTCAAAAGGGGTTTCGAGCTTTATCCTCGATCGCAGCATGAGCGGCATCAAGATGGGTAAGCGCGAAAAAAAGATGGGCATGTGTATTTCCCACACTCTGGAGATCATCCTTGAAAACGTGAAGGTTCCGGTCACCCATCGGATTGCCCAGGAAGGCGACGGAATGAAGATCGCGTTCACGGCGCTCGACTCAGGTCGCATCACGATCGCGGCAACGGCATTGGGAATCGCCCGATCAGCGATTGAAACCGCAGTCCATCATGCGAATATTCGCGAGCAATTCGGAAAACCCATTCTCGACTTTCAGGGAGTGGGCTTTATGCTCGCCGACATGCTGAACGACTATCAGTCGGCCAAGCTCATGACCCAGCGAGCGGCCATGCTCAAGGATTCGGGACAGGCCTTTTCGATCGCAGCAGCCCAAGCCAAGGTCGTTGCGACAGACATGGCCATGAAGGTCACCACGGATGCCGTGCAAATTCTTGGGGGCTCGGGCTACACCCGTGAGTTTCCGGTCGAGCGTCACATGCGAGAGGCCAAAATGCTCCAGATCGTCGAAGGCACCAATCAAATCCAGCGCCTCGTGATTTCGCGGGCCATGAAAGAAAAATCTCACTGAAAACAAAGGAACTCTCCTCATGAGCATCACAGCATCTCGCTTTGGAAGCGCCCCCCTACTCCTCGATTGGAGCGGCATTCCCACCGAAATCAGCCCCGATCGCAAAGCAGCCCTCCATGCCCATTTTGAGCGTATGCGCACAAAGCTTCACGATCAGGTCTCGGGCTTTTATAACTCCGTGAGTGACCCAACCCTCTCGCAGATCGAGGCGTCCGAGCGCTTGGCGTCCTCGTTCCTGAACCTTTCAACCCCTGCAGGCCCCACACTTCGTCATTGCGTGTTCATCGGAATCGGCGGCAGCAGTCTCGGCCCCTTGTTTCTGATCGACGCTCTCAAACATCGCGCAAAAAGCCCGATGCAGTTCCATTTCTTCGAAAACCCCGACCCCATCGACTGGTCTTACCGGATCTCGAAGCTGAATCCTGCCGAAACCTTGGTCTGCGTCGTGACCAAGTCCGGCACCACCTACGAAACCCTGTCGATCTTTATGCTGGCCTACGATTGGCTCTCGCGTGCCTTGGGCAAGACTGTCGCCGCTCGGCATTGTGTGGCGATCACCGATCCCGAAAAAGGGGAACTGCTCGAGTTCGCTCGTCGCGAGTCGATTCCCACCCTTTCCATTGCCCCATCGGTCGGAGGACGCTTTAGTATTTTCACGCCCGTGGGACTTTTTGCAGGTGCCCTGGCGGGCCTCAATATGCGCGAACTCCTGCTCGGCGGAAAAAAAGTCCGGGATTATTGCGAAAAGGCGACTGCCGAGAAAAACAATTTCCTTACCTGGGCTGAGGCTCTCCACTCTCGCGCCAAAAGTCATGGCATTCACGTCATGATGCCCTACACCACTCCCCTTCGCTTGCTCGCCAACTGGTGGGTTCAACTCTGGGCGGAGAGTCTCGGCAAGGACGGCAAGGGATTCACTGCGGTTCCCGCACTGGGTGCCATTGACCAACACTCGATGCTCCAGCTCCTCCGTGACGGTCCGAACGATAAGGTCATCTGGTTCATCAACGTTTCGGACTTCAAGACCCAAGTGAAGATTCCTTCGATCGATTTCAAGGTAAAGACTTTTGACCTTCTTGAGGGGCAGGATCTGGGCGACCTGCTCACCACCGAGTTCCGCGCCATTCAGCGGGTGATGACCAACCAGAAACGCCCCCACCTTCAACTCCAGATCGAGGAATTGAACGAGGAGGCTCTGGGCGCCGTCTTCTTCACACTGTCGGTTTTAACGGCCTACATGGGAGAGGTCATGGGCGTGAATCCCTTCGATCAGCCCGGCGTCGAAGAAGGCAAGGTTTACATTCGTGAAAAGCTCGAGCAAAACAAGCGCGAGCGCGCATCGGGATCTGAACGCCGAAACGAATCCGGGGCCGAGGAAGTTCACCGCCTCAGGCTTCATCGGGAATGAATCGAGATTTGAAATGAACCCAACGAATATTCCTCCACAGCCCCCGAAATCCTTCAGGGTGACGCTCCAGATTCTGAACTCGAGGACCCGATTGGATGGGGTGCTCCTGGCCGCCCTTCGTGCCCAAGGTGAGAATCTCAACCTCAAGAACATCTCGAGACTTCAATTCAAGAAACTCTTCAACGACAAGAAGGTCCTGATCAAAGGTCAGCCGGCTCGCCCCTCATCGGAACTCGCATCCGGAACCACCTGGGTCGATATCCTGCTTTAAGGCTTCAGCGTCGCCTCAAGGAGCCGCATCAGGTTCTCGAGGCCCACCTGATCGACCTCTGAAAAATCATTGAGGCGATCACTATCCACATCTAAAAGCGCCACGATCTCACCGGCACGACTCCGGACGGGAACCACGATCTCGGACTTGGATTGAGAACTGCAGGCAATGTGTCCCGGAAATGCGTCAACATCCGGCACCACGACCGTTCGGTTTTCTCGATAAGTGAATCCGCACACCCCACGATCAAATGAAATTCGGGTGCAGGCAATGGGCCCTTGAAAGGGACCGAGCACCAATTCCCCCTCGTGGACTCGATAAAACCCCACCCAAAAAAATCCAAATGCCTCTTTGAGTGCGGCCGCAACATTGGCCAAGTTCGCAATCCAATCCATTTCACCCGCCAGAAGTGCCGACACTTGGGGATAAAGCGCCTCATAAATCAATCGACGATCGGTGCTTTTGGGAAGACTCAAAGATTCAGCCATATCTGCTCGGGTATCCCATCAAAAGCCCAATTGAATCAAGGCCCTTCCAAAGTCTTTCGCTTTGTTTTACCATTCTTGGAGCGATGGCTAATCCCAAAGACGACACGAAAGACCGCACTGCGATTCTTGGCTTGGACCAAGAAACGATCAATCGCGAGCTTCAGAAGGCGAAGGAGCAGCCCGCTTGCCTGATCCTGATTCGGGGCACCCCCCAGGGACATCGTTTTTTCATTACCGAAGATCAAATGGTGATCGGCCGCGATCCTTCTGCCGACCTTTGCATCGCTGACCAATCCATTTCAAGAAAGCATGCCCGGGTGACCCGCACCGAGGATGGCGTGACCCTTGAGGACCTCGGGTCGGCCAATGGAACCTCGATCAACGGAAAACGCCTGGAGCCGGGAAATGCCGTGATTCTTGCAAAAGAGGATCTCGTCAAACTTGGAAATTCTATCGTGAAGTACCTGCCTGCAGGCGAGATCGAGATCATCTTCTATGGGAACCTCAATCAAGCCGCGAATACGGATCCCCTGACCAAATGCTTCAACAAGGGCTACTTTCTTGAAGCCATCGAGGCTGAATTCAAGCGGGCCAAGGCATTGAACACTCCCCTCTCCCTGATCTTTGCGGATCTCGACCACTTCAAGAAAGTGAACGATACCTACGGCCACGAAGGGGGCGACTTCGTTCTTAAGGAATTCACCCAACTGATCCGGAGCCTGGGAATCATTCAACAAAAGGACATCTTTGCCCGATATGGTGGCGAAGAATTTTGCCTGCTCCTTCCTTCAACCGTGCTTCAGGATGCTGAGAAAACCGCAGAACTGCTCCGAGGAAAAGTTCAGGCCCATTCGTTCACCTATGAGGGCAAACGAATTCCGGTCACTTCGAGTCTCGGAGTTTCCGAGCTGAGGTCCGACATGGAAACCGCCTCGGACCTGATCAAATCCGCGGACAAGGCACTCTACGAGTCCAAGACCGGAGGCCGAAACCGGGTCACGGTTTCTCGTGGATAAGCACCTGTTTTTCGTGTAATTCCTCACCATGTCGAAGATCCAGATCCTGCCATCGCTCATTGCCGAGCGCATTGCTGCAGGCGAAGTCATTGAGCGCCCCTCAAGTGCCGTGAAGGAGCTCTGCGAGAATGCGATTGACGCGGGGGCGACCGCCCTCGAAGTGCATCTCAAGCGCGGGGGCACCGATCTGATTGAGGTCATCGACAATGGATCCGGCATGGCTCCCGATGATCTCGAAGTATGCATCGCACGTCATGCCACCAGCAAAATTCGGGAGTTCGAAGATCTTTCTCGCCTCGCAACCCTTGGGTTTCGAGGTGAGGCTTTGCCGAGCATTGCCTCGGTTGCGGACCTCTCGATTGCCTCCCGTGCTCGGGGAGCGGACTCCACCCATGAGATCCGGCTCGCCCAGAACGCGGCCAACCGAGTGGCTTCTGATCCGATCGCCAACATTAGCTTTTTAGGGTCTCCCCACGGGACGCGGGTTCGAGTCGCTTCCCTCTTCTCGCAAATTCCCGCCCGGCTCAAATTTCTGAAAAGCGCTGGAGCCGAAAGCAGCGCGGTCCGAGAAATCCTCGAGCGTCTGGCCCTTACCCATCCGGATGTTCGATTCAAGATGACGAGCGACGATCGAGTGATCCTCGATTTGCCCATCGAATCCCTGAAAGATCGTGCGGTCCGAATGCTTTCAGATGACAACCCCTTTGAAGTAAAGACCGTGAAGCTCGAGGGCCGTTATGGCATCGAGATCATCTGGCTCAAGGGGTTGAGCCTTCCACACACTCGATCTCTGTATCAGATTGTGAACGGACGTGCGCTTCGGGACCGAACCCTTCAAACCGCTATCCTGAATCCACTGAAGCAGTCATTTCTGCCGGGGAACTTCCCTGCTTGCGTGGTGAAGCTCGATCTCCCGGCGGACGAACTCGATGTGAACGTTCATCCAGCAAAAACCGAAATCCGGTTTCTCGAACCGGGCAAGATCTTCGCGCTCTGCAATGCCGCATTTGAAAAGCTCATGGCCGAGGCCTTTCCGAGCTCGCCCCATCACTCCTTTCATCAGCCGACTCACGCCTCCCTCGAGTTCCCCCCGTCCTTTGCTCCCTCCTTCAATTCAAGTTTTACCGACTCTTTCAGTACCCACTCGGGAGGTTTCCTCGATGAGACCCCGATTGGCGACTACCGGGGTGTTTTGTTTTCGACCTATTTTGTATTCGAACGTGGGGATGAACTCACTTTGATTGATCAACATGCCGCCCACGAACGGATCCGATATGAGCATCTCAAGAACCGAATCCTTCGGCAGGAACGCATCGAGAGCCAAGTTTTGCTTGTGCCCGAAGTGATCAAGTTTCCGGTCGATAAGATTTTAGAACTCAAGCCGAAACTTGCTCTACTCACCTCTCTGGGGTTCGAGGTCGAAATTTTCGGCGAAGAGGCCCTTCTCTTCCGCTCAATTCCCGCCGTATGGGGAAATCGAGCGCTCACCGAACGGCTGAGAAATCTTGCCGAACGCCTGTTATCTGCTCCCGTCGAAGGCGATTCTGCTGGATCTGCGGCCCCCTCTGAAATCAAAGCATCATCGGTGGTTTGGGATGAAACCCTGTTCGAAAAAATTGCCATGGAAGCCTGCAGATCCTCTTTCAAGGCAGGCGATGCGATTCCCGAAGCCTCAGCGCTTGATCTGACGCGCAAGCTTTACCAGTGTGAGCATCCCGGCAATTGCCCTCATGGTCGTCCGACTGCGGTACGAATTCAGAAATCGAAGGTAGAAGAATGGTTCAATCGATTGTCCTGACCGGACCCACCGCATCCGGGAAAACAGGCGTCGCTCTTGAAGTGGCTGCCTCTCTCGGAAATCTAGAAATCATCAACGCCGACAGCGTGTGCTTCTATCGTCATTTTGACATTGGCTCCGCAAAACCTACCGAGCAGGAGCGGAGTTCAATTCCCCATCACCTGATTGACGTTGCAAATCCCGAAGAGACCTATCACGCGGCCCGCTTCCTGGAAGACTGCACTCGCACTCTCGGTGAGATTCACTCCCGTGGAAAAAGGGCCCTCATTGTCGGTGGAAGCGGCTTTTACCTCAAGGCGCTGAGATTCGGACTTTGGGATGCCCCTCCCACTTCTCCTGAGTTCCGAAAAACCCTCGAGTCCCTCTCCTCCTCGGACTTGCACTCACGACTTCTCGTCGAGGATCCGGTTCAGGCATCACGAATTGCCCCGCAGGATCGTTATCGAATCATCCGAGCCCTCGAAATTCTCGCGCTCTCGGGCAAGAAACCTTCGGAACTCGAAGCCTCCATGCCCAGCGAGCCGGACCCGCGCTTTCAACTCTGGGTGATCGATCGAGAAGCCGAAGACCTCGAAGCAAGAATCCGGTCCAGAATCCGTGGAATGATCAATGCCGGATGGCTCGAAGAAACCTCTCAACTTCGAAGCCGCTATCCGGAATCCAAAACACTCCACTCGTTGGGTTACCAACAAGTCCTCGATCATCTCGATGGAATTTCTCCCTCAGGCCGAAAGATCAAGCCCGGGATGGAAGGCCTCGAGGATGAGATCGGGCTCGCCCATCGGCAACTCGCAAAACAGCAACGAACTTGGTTTAAGAACCTGGGCTTTGATCGCCATTTTTTGCTCGATCGGGATCGAATCAGCCTAAAAGAGGCGCTTATGGGGTTTTATCAGTAAAGATTAGACGATCTTTCAGGTAAAGTCGGCTATCCATTACCTTTTAGGGAGATTTTGACTATGGCCCGTGGGGATAAAATCTGGTTCAACGGTAAGATTCTCAGTGTTGAAGAAGCGAAGATCAGCCTCTTCTCCCATGCGCTCCACTATGGGACCGGCGCGTTTGAAGGCATCCGTGCCTATAAACAAAAAAAGGGCGGCGGTGCGATTTTTCGTCTCCGAGAACACATGGAACGCCTCCAGGATTCAGTTAAGATCATGGGCTTTGAAATCCAATTCACTCTGGACGAGATGGTTCAAGCGGCGATCGACGCATGCAAGGCCAACGGATTTGAGGAATGTTACGTGCGCCCGCTCGCCTTCATCGGGGACGGTCCTCTCGGAGTGTTTCCGGGCGCGAATCCAAAAGTGGAACTCGCCATCCTCACTTGGGAATGGGGCAGCTACCTTGGAGACAATGGCGTGAACGAAGGTGCGCGACTGAAGACTTCGACTTTTGTGCGTCCCCATGTGAACAGCGCGATGACTAAGGGCAAGATCACCGGTGCTTACATCACGGGCGTGGTTTCAAAGCGCGAAGCAATCACCCAGGGCTATGATGAAGCACTCATGCTGGATCCGGAAGGTTATATGACCGAAGGAACGGGCGAAAACCTGTTCATCATCCGCAATGGAGTCATCAAGACCACCCAGCTGACTTCGATCCTGAATGGAGTCACTCGGAACACCGTGATAGAGATGATCAAGAAATTCGGCTACCCACTCGTGGAAACCCGCTTCACCCGGGACGAGTTGTACTGTGCCGATGAAGTCTTCCTGACCGGAACCGCTGCAGAGATCACCCCAGTGTCTTCGGTCGACGACCGAAAGATCGGCCGAGGGGACCGCGCAGGAAAACCAGGTCCGATCACCCAGCGGATACAGTCGTCTTATGCGGGATTGGTCCGCGGTGAAATCGGCGAGTTTCCAAAAGAATGGCTGACGCCGGTTCGCTGAATCCTCCCTTCAGAATCCTTTTCGAAGATCAGCATTTAATCGTGCTTTCCAAGAGTCCCGGCTTGCTCTCGCAGGGAGACCATTCCGGTGAAAGCTCATTGGTCGACCTTCTCCGAATCCATTTCGGAAGAAACTATGTTGGACTAATCCATCGTCTCGACCGAAATACCAGCGGTCTCATGGTGGTCGCGAAGCGCTCAAAGAGTGCGGAACGGCTCACTGCACAAGTCCAATCCGGCGAGCTTGACCGTCAATATCATGCCATACTCTTTGGAGCGCTCATTGCCGGCCCCGAACCGCATCCGGAACAGCACTGGGAGCATCATCTCCTGAAAAATGAATCGACCAACGAGGTGACCGTCGTGCGCCCGGGAACTCCGGGGGCGAAGGCGGCCTCTCTCATCGCGATTCCAGTTCGGGTCTTTCCCCACCCCGAAACAGGTGATTCCATTACACTTACCCGATTCAAGCTCGAAACCGGACGTTCGCATCAGATCCGCGTTCAGGCAAAGGCCAAGGGACATCCCCTGATTGGTGACTCCAAATACGGAACCTCTCGTAGCCCATCCCTTTTTCCACGACCGGCACTTCATTCGTGTTTTCTTGAGTTCACCCATCCCATGCGTAAGGAAAGACTCAAGTTTGAAGAGCGCTATTCCTTTGACATGATTCGATTTTTTTCTACATTGCTTGAATAATTCGAGCCCGCATCGCTAAACTGGAAAGGATGATTTTTCGGGCGCTTTTCCTCGCTTTATCCTTTACTCCCCTGACTCCGGGTTTTGCATCGACCGAGGTCCGATTCTCTGGAATGAATTCCGAGGACTTGGGAACCCTTACCGGCGATGCCAAGTTTTCAGGAACCGTCGGGTTCGACTCCTCAAGCTTCTTCTATAAATCCGAAAGTCGCGGCTCCGCCTCGACCACTCTCAATGCGACGCTTCGAGGAAAAAAAGTCACCCAGAATTTTCACTCCGAAGGCGACCTCACTGCCTATACATTCGTCACCAACACTCCTGCGATTGGCGTTGAGTCGCGCGAAATGTACGTGCAGACTCGCGACGGCGCCCTCGGAAACTTCCAAATCAGTTTCGGACGCAAGATTGAAGACTGGTCCAAACTCGATCGCACCTGGAAAATGATGAGTCTTTGGTCTCCGAGATGGACGTGGGACGAACTCCATCCCCAGGTTATCGGCATGACCGGGCTATTCCTGAGCTACCAGACGCCTCGATTCAAAGCGGTACTTTTCGGCTCACCGATCGCCATTCCGGAGCGCGGTACCCCTACTGAAGAAAAAGACAACAACATCGTTTCGCCGAATCCATTCTGGAAGCCACTGCCCACCGAACTCACGGTGATGGGCGCTCCGACGAAAATCCACTACTCGCTCCTCATGCCTCCGATCAATCAGATCCTTTTCAGGCCAAACTTCGCGCTGAAAGCCCGCTATGATTTCGAGAGTGGTGCATTCGTCAGTCTCAATTCGGGAGTGCTCCCTGTGCACATGGTACAACTCGCCGCAGAACCCTATCTCGAGACCAGCGGTTCAAGCGGAAGGCTCGACGTCAACATCCGTCCGCAATTTCCCATGCGGAATATCAACACTCTTGAGGTGGGCTTCGACAGTCCAAGCAAGGAGTGGGACCTTTGGCTCTCAGGTAGCTACGAACAACCCTTCAATTTTCAAAACGGGGCAACCTGGCTCAACCCCATCATTACTCCAAGCGCGATCGTCAGTGCGGGGACCCGGGTTGAGATGACGAGCAACTTTAGGTTTGAGGGATCGGTCCTGATCATCAATGAACAACCCTTCACCCGATCGAGCCGAGTTCCCGATGTGAGCGTTCAACTCCCCTCTCGATTTCCGCTCAAGCAGGGAATCCAGGTCGGCGGCAACTGGAGATTTTCGGATGTCACCGAGGGGAATGTGAACTGGATCCAGGACTTGATTCAACAGAACCATCTCGTCTCACTGGATGTTTCCCACTGGATCCGCTCGGCACGTCTCAGTGTTGGCGCAGGGATGGATGTGATTTTGGCAAACTCGACCCGGGGGTGGGTCGGAAACTACTACGGGGATGACCGTTTGAGGGGCTGGCTGAAGTATGCATTTTGATTCAAGGGGCAGGATGCCCCTGGCAAAGTCCGTTTTTCCCGCACTGGCGTTCATGATGATCACCGGATGCGGATTGCTCGGAAACAAGACGCTACCAAAATCAGGGAGCGGATCAGGCGTCGGGGATACCGGATGTCTGAATAATTCAAAGAATCTCGTCGGTCGCTATATCGACGGCACCCTCTCCCAACAGGAATGGAAGAGTGCCTTTGATTGCGTGAATCAATCGCTCAGCTTTTTCACGGACTACGTCAGAGGCACATCCCAGGATGCTTACACTCCGGGTGACATGTACAACCTTGTGAAAGGATTCTTGATCACGAATCGGGATGTGAAACCCGAACTCCTGATCGGCGCCTTCAGCCTGAAGTCCGCCCTCTTTGGAGGAACCTCTCGAGAATTCACCAAAGAAGAGGTCGAGCTCCTGAAAACATCCCTCTCCAGACTCCAGGCCATCACCGGAGAACTCATTCCTTACCTCGAGATCCGCAGCAAGCCCAACCCTACTCCTGCAGAGCTCCTCGAACTGGTTACCGCCTTCAAGCGCGCGGGTGAGCAGTTGGGGGATTTTGTAAACACCCTGCCCGTGGGAATGCTCTCAAGCGAAGCTCTATCCAGTTTGATCGATGAACTGACACGAACCCTCGAATTGCCGAGCATTACGGAACTCGGCGACAAGGTATTCCTTGCGAAATGGCTCATGTTCAACACCCGGCGGGATGCGGTTGAAACCCGGGATTGGGCCCAAATCTTCAAAACCTCATTCGGTCTCGGCGGAATCATTCTTGCGATGAAGACCTACCTCGGACCTGATCCATTCGCTGCCGGCTCGAACCTCGCCTCAAGAGCCATGAACGATGGGCCCTTTCGGGATTTTCTTTGGAACCTATTGCTTCAAATCAAGCCCTATATCGAGGAGTCTCTGGCCGCTCATGATGGCATGACTCCGCTCCCCTTGTTTGATCACGTCATCGATGCGCTCCCAGAATCCTTCCTGAACTCGCTCCCGAAGCGATCGATCAAAATGGCCCTGCGCCCTTTGATCCGCAAGGTTCTGCTCTCGAGCACCTCAGGCGGAGTGGATCAATCCGTTGTGGACACTCTGTATTCGGTGATCGGGGACCTGGTCGCCGACCTTCATGCCCTGGACTCCTTCTACGAGCGGTCAGGACTCGATCGAGAATCGGTCAATCCACAAGTGATGGCTCAGGCCATGGAAGATCACATCGCCTCCCTGAGCACTCCAGCGGATCAAACCCGATTCCGGGCTTTGAAAACCAAGTTGCTGAGTTATAAACCCCAATTCCGCAAACGCCCGGGGAGTACGGGTGAAGTTTACACGATTCAATATGGACCAGGGGTGGGATACTCCCACTTCCAGCAGGTCATGGTCATCGCGCTTGATCGCGTCGGTCGACACATCATGAAAGCTTACGCCGGCAATCGAAGCTATCTGGTGGAGTCTGAGGTCACCGCCTTCTTTAAGGACTTTTCAGACATTCTCTTTGCCATGAAGATCGTCGACGCCACGATCCCGAACTTCGGAGGCAAGCGACTTCAGGACATGGATTTGTTCACCGAGGTCAGCGACGGAAATTTGCAAGGCTCACTGCAGGAATTGGTGAGTTACGCGATGATGATCATCTCGTCCGGAGACCTCACCGATCGGATGCGGGCCGAGATCACTCCGGTTTGCGATCAGGGGCTCTGTACCGACATCATGGACTGGACCCTCATTCCCGCGCCTTGCTTTCGATCCCAATTCAACAACCGTCTAGAATACTGGATCTCGCAGGATTTCCCCCGGTTTTCGGCGTACTGGAGAACCCTGAGCCCAGACGAGAAGACCAAGGCCATGACTTGGCTCGAACACGGATCACGCCGAAATGGTTACACCAACGAGGAGTTTGGAAAATTCGATGTGGGCGCACTAGGAGTGATCCTTTACTACACCGAAAGTCTGTTCAATCGATTTGATTTCGACACGACCGAGACCCTCTCCAAAGCCGAAGTGAACTCAGCCTACCCCGTATTCAAGGAGCTTCTCCGCAAAACCGCCAGCGAAAAGGGCCTCAACACCGGGAGTGACTTCCTCCTCAAGGGCATCTATACTTACATCGTCCGATACCAAGAAATGCCTGCAACCCCGGCAAGCGTTGCGAATCTGGCAAAACTCGCATGGTGGATGGCCACCTACTCGCTCCCGACGACCAACTACAGTACCGATCGCTATGGAGTTTTCAATATTGTCTGTCAGATCGCAAAACCTGAAAATCCGAACCTCGCTCCACCGAACGCAGAGGTTTGCAAACCCTGATCCCGGGAGCCACCGTGTCTGATCCGAAGCCGAGAATACGGGTAACCGGACTCGAGTGGAAGGATGGTGCGACTCCTTACTCTTCCGAATTCCGAGATGTTTATTTTGCTCCCTCATCAGGCGTTGAAGAGTCCCGATATGTTTATCTTGAAGGCAGCGGTCTGCTCGATGCGATTCATGAACAGAGCGGGGATGTCGGAACCCGCCCCCTCACCGTAGCCGAAATCGGGTTCGGGGTTGGCCTCAATTTTATACTCACACTCGAGGCTTTTCGATCCGCCCCCTCCCTCCGACGATTGAATTATTTTTCATTTGAGAATCGTCCCGTCTCGAAATCCCATCTCGAGTCTTTGTATTCCGCCTACCCCGATCATCAAACCGCTGCAAAGGAATTGCTCGAAGAGTACCCGGTATTGACTCCTGGAATTCACCTCCTTCGGTTTCAAAATGGGAGGGTGAATCTCTATCTTTGCCTCGGAGATGCCAATGAGTTGCTTCCTCGAATTCAGTTCAAGGCAAATCACTGGTTCTGGGACGGCTTTGCACCCCGACGCAATCCCGATGCTTTTTCGGATCGCCTGTTCGAGCAAGTCGCCTTACATTCGGCTTCGGGTGCCCGCGGAGCGAGCTTCACCTCGGCCGGATGGGTCAGACGTGCACTTGAAACCGCAGGATTTAGCGTCAGCAAGCGCAAGGGCTTCGGCCACAAGCGGGAATGCATCTCGGCGACCTTGATCACGGCTCCTCAAGGGCAGATCGATTCAAATCAAAAACCGTGGTTTTCAACCCATACAATGTTGAAGTTCGAAGCCGGAAATCGGGTTGCAGTCATCGGGGCGGGGCTCGGCGGCACTTCGATTGCTCGCGCCCTTGCGGACCGGGGCGCAGAAGTCACCGTGATTGACCCTCATGGAATCGCGGGGCGAGCATCGAGCAATCCCATCGGACTCTACAATACTCAGCTCAGCAAGATCCCAAATCCGGTAAGTCGATTCTCACAACTCTCCTTGGTGCATCTGATTCGCGAACTTCATCGTCTTGGAATCGAGAAACATCCCGGAATTCTTCGTACCGATATCCGGAGTCCTGAACCGCTCATCCGGGCTGACTACCCCGAGGACTTCTATCGTATGCAGGCAGAAGGGATTTTCTTTCCTGAGTGCGGAATGATTGATCCACGAGCCTTGTGCCGCGAACGCTTGAATCACCCCCGAATCCGGGTGGTCGAGGATTCCGTAAACCGCGTGATCCGATCGCCCGGAGAAAATCCAATTGAACTCGTTCTCACCGGATCGAATGGATCTCTGCGACCGAATCATGTGGTCTATAGCCTCGGCGCTGATGCAAAACTTGAGAACCACTCCACTCTTCGGGATGAATTCCACGACCAGAATCCCACTCGTCCGATCCGGGGTCAGATTCTCATGACCGAACCTACCCCCAAATCCCACACCCTCAGGCATGCACTGGTTGAAGAGGGGTATGCCACGCCTCTCATTGAAGGCAGGCACCTGATCGGGGCAACCTACCAGGCTAAAACCATTCATCCCGACCAAGAGGAAATCGATACTGATGCCTTGATCGAAAACGCGAGGAAATGGCCTCACTTTTCTGAGCTTACCCGGAGTCAGGTTAAGGCGATCAAGGTCGGATATCGACTTTCGACCCCCGACAAACTCCCCATGATCGGTCCGCTGTGCGATCCGGAATGGATTCGCAATACCTACGGCAGGATTCTAAAGGGGGCAAAATCGACAGAAGCGCCTCCTCTCCATTCCCTTGCGGGAGAATGGCTGCTCACCGGACTCGGATCCCGGGGAATCACCTTTTCTTCCTTGGCGTCTGAAATTCTAGCCTGCTGGATGTCGGGAGACCCCGTCCCCCTCGAAACGGACCTGATCGAGCACATCCACTCGTCCCGGTTTTTTATAAGAAATTCAAGGAAACCTGAGATAAGGTGAGCCCATGAGATCGGTCAGTGCGCTCCTCATCGTGAAAAACGAAGCTATTTTCATCGAACGCGCCCTCCTCTCATTGCTTTGGTGTGATGAGATTGTGGTGGTCGACGCTTTTAGCCAGGATGATACGCCCCTGATTTGCCAGGACAAATCAAAACCCTGGGCACAGAAAATCCGCTTTCTTCAACGGGAGTGGGCCGGATTCTCAGAACAGCGGAATTTTGCCATCTCCCAGGCTCGGAACCCTTGGGTATTTTTCCTGGATGGAGACGAAGCCTGCTCAACAGAACTCGCCACCCGACTCCGGAATCTCCTGAACTCTCCGGAATCGAGACCCTCTCAGTTCAAGGTCCGGCGTCAGGAATTTTTCCTGAAGAAGCCAATCCATCATGGAATCTGGAACCCCTCCTATCACATCCGTTTTTTTCACAAAGAAAATCTCCGTTTTGTCGGGGATGTGCACGAGGGAATCGAAAGCCCTTACGAAACTTTGACGGTCGATGAACCAATCATTCATGTTGAGGACCTGCGGATCGAACGCATCTTGCAGAAACTCAATCATTACACAACGCTTCAGGCAGAGAATGACGTTGGTCGGGGGCTCAAAACGCATCCCCTCAGGATCCTTCTTTCCTTTCCTGCGATGTTTTATAAGAACTACGTCTATTACGGTGCCTGGAAGGACGGAATCGAAGGATTCATGATCTCGGTTCTGGAGGGGATTTCCAGAACCATTCGTCATCTTAAGATTTGGCAGATCACTCGTCTCCGGGATCGCTGAATTTCTTCTTGCTCCCCTCCATTAAATGATTATGATTTAATTAAACTGCTTTTGTTTAGTCGTTAACGCTTTAAGTCATTGCAACGTTTCAATTCTTAAAAAATGTTGACAATTTCAGCGGGAAATCTAAACTGATAATTGAAGACTGCTTTAGTCAGGAATGACGAGGGCGGCTTCAGGAGGAACGTATGCGGAAGTTCGGAATCATTGCAGCCATCCTTGCGCTTTCTGTGGGCACTTGGTTTTTCATGCAGAAAACCAGCACAAAACAGCAAGAAACCCACTCGAGCGAAACGAGTCCCGCAGCTCCTGAATCCCCCGCTACCGCTGCGAACCCGACTCAACCCGAGACACCTTCAGCCCAGGCTAACTCGAGCGATGCACCCGCTCCTCAAGACACTGAAGCTCCAGGAGCTGTTCAACCCCCTGTACCCTCGAACACCACCGCAACCGGAGTTGCCGCAAATTCAGAAGACTCTCTCTCCAATTCGAACCGAGGCACCGACCCGAAATCCGTGGCCAAGACGGTCCCAACCACTGCCGCAACGAGCGGCGCAATGACTGCTTCAGTCCCCGCAAAGTCCGCGACTTCGAAATCCACCACCTCGGCTCCTGTTCCTGCAGCTGAGCCTAGCAAAAACTGCTTCACCTTCGAGTACCGACACCAGGACTCTGCGAAATCCAAGGACATCGAAAGCTTTCTTGATTTCTCGAATGCATTTCCCCTCGCAGCCGAAAACGTAAACAAGAAAAGCATCTGCGTGAAGGTCAATCAAAAGCCCGTTGAGTTCCAGGTTTTGAAGCTCAAGGGAAAGGAAGAGATTGTCCTTGGCCCCGTTGTTGGCCCTGAAAGCGTGATCCGGATTTCTTACTGTACCGGCACGGCCCAATGTCGCGAATCTTGCACTCCCCCGAAGAAGAGATTCATGGATGACCTTTTGAGTGACGCTCAGGCCGACGAATTCCAGGATTCCTGGGGCAAGGGAGCGGACGCGAATTCACAGGAATTGAAGGCGAAGACCAAGGAACTCAAGTCTCTCGCCCAAAAGAATGGAGGCTTGACTGATCGAGCAATGATGCGCGATTGGAACACGCTTCAAAAACAAGAGTGGTCTTGTAACCAGAAATAAGGAGAACGATATGGAATTTTTTGAATTCATTAAGAATAACTTTATGCATGTGGCCCCGATCCTGGCGGCCGGAATCATTGCAGCTGCGATCATTGTCGAGCGCGCTCAAACCCTGTTCAAAGGCTACTCGATCGACAATGTTGACGGATTCTTCGAGAAGATCCGCGAACTCGTTTCAAAGGGACGCCTCAATGATGCCGTAGCCCTTTGCAATCAGTTTTCAGGCAAGCCAAGCGCAGACCTGATCAAAAGCGCACTTGAGCGCGCTCACCAGCCTGAAGAATTGATCATGAACTCGATCGAAATGGCGCGAAACAAATACTCCGAGAAGATCCAGAAGCGCACCAGCTACCTGGCGACCATCGCAAACGTAGCTACCCTTCTTGGTCTCTTGGGTACCATTGCCGGTCTGATCGAATCCTTCGCAGCCGTGGGTCATGCCGATCCTCAACAGAAGGCAACCCTGCTCGCCAACGGGATCTCCACTGCAATGAATGCCACCATGCTTGGCCTTGCAGTTGCCGTACCTTGCATGGTTGTTTTCAGCTTTTTCATCAACAAGGCCAATCGCCTTGTTGCAGAACTCGAATCCGCGGGACTGCTGGTGCTTGATTCCATCATGGTATCGAGCCTGAGCTCCACGGATGATCGGAGAAATTCATGAGCGCGAATTTCGGAAGCAATAACAGTCAGGATGTTGATATCAATATCACCCCGATCATTGATTGCTTCACCGTTCTCATCACCTTCTTATTGGCTTCGGCAAGCTTCCTCAGCATCGGTTTCTTCGAAGTGACTACCCCCGGGAATGCTGTGGACGCAGCGCAAACCGAACCGGATACAGAACTGGTGGTCAAAGTGAAGGCGAATCAGATCGCGGAATTCCGGGAAAAAGGAAAGAAGAACGGGACCCTCCGGTTCGACCTCTCCAAGCCGGAATCCGTGAAAAGCCTCGAGAGCGAGCTCGATACTTTGAAGTCCAACGAATACAAACTCAATCAAATCCTGGTTTCGGCAGATGATGAAGTGGGATTCGAATCCCTTTCTCTCGTCATGGGCCACTTAAACCGGGCAAATCTCCCCGTCGTGGTGGGTGAGTTCTAAAAGGAATCGGTTATGATGAAGTCACGAAGAAGAAGACTCTTTCAAAAACACAAGGCGCCAAAAGAATCCGGACAGATGAGCCTGCAGATCACTTCTATGGCCGATATTTTCACGATTCTTCTCGTGTTTCTGCTCAAGGGTATCGCTTCTGACGCCCTGACGATCTCCCCTTCCAATGGAACTCGCCTGCCCGCAGGTCTCAACACCACCGCCCTGAGCGAGCCGGCCCTCCAGGTCGAGCTCTCCGAAAAAGGAATTCTCATCGAGAAGGAATTCGTGGCCGATTACAAGGGCTTCGAAAAGCCATTCGACGAGCGTCTATCGAAAGAGCGTGAAAAGCAAAAGCTCATCGCTAAGTCCAACGACACCGTAAAAGATGACGCACGAGCCATCTTACTTTCCGACCGCAATGTCCCATTCTCGACCATGAAAACCGTGCTTCGAATGCTGGCTAAGAACGGCTATTCTGAGGTCAAATTCGGAGTGATCAAGGAATGAACACGCGCTTGGGTTTGAACACGATTCTTCTCTCCCTCCTTGCCGGAAACACCGGCTTCGGGCTGAGCTCCATTCAGAGCGGCGTTGCAAACGCGGCCCCCTCTGCGGCTGTCCATGACATGGCAGCACTCTCGATTCAGAGCAAAGGAATCGCCAAACTCAAGAAGCTTTTGAAATTGTACCGAGGCACCCGGCAAGAGCCAGATCTTCTCAATCGATTGGGCGACCTGTATCTCGAAAGTTCAGGAATTTCCTTCCGCATCAGTGAAGGAACCTCGATCCAACACAAGTCCCCGCTCTACACAGACGCACTGAAGAATGGTGTGGCCACTCTGACTGAACTAATTCAGAAATATCCCTACCATGGTTACTCCCCCATCGCCCATTTCAAGCGGGGGAAGGCCTATCGGGAGCTGGGACTGATCGAACTTGCCAAAAGTGACTACCTCTACCTCGTTCAAAATCAGCCGAATTTTGAATATCTCGATTCCGCCCTGATGGATCTCGCGGATTTTGCCCAGGATGCGAATCAACACCCAGATGCTCTGGGATACCTCGCCCAAATCGAAAAGATGCCCGGTTCGGACTTCTATCCGATCGCCCTACATAAGGCGGCCTGGAGCCATTTCAACTTGACCCAGTATCAGCAGGCCATTGAAAAACTCAGCAAAGAGACCGAGTTCTACTTCGCAAAAATCGAGACCAAGGACTCAGGCACCACAGCAGAGGCCGCGTTCCTAGAAAGTGCGTTCAATGACCTCGCATTGTTCAATTTTGAAGCAATCAACAAGAAACAGGATTTCGCCACTGTCGAGCAGGCCCTCGCCACTTTCAAGAAGATCGACAAAACCGGTTCTTACTTCGGGACGGTCGTCACCAAGTTTGCAAAGCTCCTCAAGGCCTACACACTCACTCCTGAGTTGGAGCAACTGAAGAACCAACTCATCAAAAAGTATCGCGACCTTCCGGAAACGGCAGAAGTGGCTCTGCTCCTTTATCAATACCACTTCGAAAAGCGGAACTGGGGCCAGATCACCCCCCTGATCGGAGAACTCAAGGCTCTACGGAACGAGAAAATTCAGCCAAAAATGGAGCAGATTCTTACAGCGTCGCTCAACGACCTTCACAAACTCGTGATCAAGAATAAGCTTGCCACTGAACGAGGCGTTCTCGTTCGCCCGTTGATCACCTTGACCGAGTCGGTGGAAGAGCTCTTCGGAAAAGATAACTACACCTCCCTCCTCTCGAAGTATTCTCTTGCGGAGACCCTCTTTGAACTTGGGGAGTACGGAGAGGCAGCTAAACGTTATTCAGAGCTCATGAAGCCTGAATTCACCGCTGCTCTGGAGTCCAAGAAGCTTTCTCGCCCGACCATTACCCTCAGGTGGCTTTCTGCCAAGTATCGCGAATTCAAGAAGCAGGATTTGATTCCTGAGAAGTTGAAGATTCAGGCTCTGGCTGCAAAACCGGAACCTGCTTCGAAAGAGCAGCTCCTGGCCATGACCGAATGGTCGAATATCATCGGGAACTCAGACTTTGCCAAAGCAAGCCCCGACGAACAGAATACCTTTCGTGCATATGTCTTGGAATCCAGAAAGATTGCTTATCTGTATTTTGACCGTGAAGCGGCAGTCCAAGGGATGATTCAATTCGGGATGAAGCGTCCCGACACCGAAGAAGGCACTCTTGCGATTTCGATCGCCCTCGATACCCTTTCACAGAGCGAGGATTGGACCCGGCTGTACGAACTCACCCAAAAGTTGAAAAACCTTAAGTTCAAGTCGAAAACCCTGGGCCCAAGCATTGCCGACATGTCGGCGAGTGCGCATCTCAAGATCACCTTAAAGACTTCTGACCCATCTGAAGCGCTCAAACGGACCGAAGAGTGCAGTAAGAAGTTTGAAGGCACCAAGATCAAGGTCGAGTGTGAAATCATCCACGCGAAGACCCTGATCACCATGAATGAAACCGTTCGTGCCGAAAAGGAACTGGGTCACCTGATTTCCTTTTCGGCACGA
>Ga0214923_10003140_pt1 | contig 21043 bp, 16 predicted proteins | sample LL1510_MetaG_FD_177993 | JGI IMG/M metagenome (GOLD analysis project Ga0214923, IMG submission 177993) | Freshwater microbial communities from Lake Lanier, Atlanta, Georgia, United States - LL-1510 | ecosystem: Environmental > Aquatic > Freshwater > Lake | place: USA: Georgia | collected...
GGGCCCAAAGGCCCCATCACAGCCGTCTTTTTTAAAGAGGCTTTTGCGTCATCCCTCTTGCCCAGGGCCTCGGGGGTTAGTCTGACCGGTACAGTGAAAAAAGACCCTAGTTCAGGTGCCATTTCCATTCTTGTTCAGTCGGTTCAATAATCTTCAAAATAAATCCTCCAGATTACGAAAAACCCTTGTCATAACCGTCCCAAATGACTATCTTTCCCGCCTCTGAAAAGAGGCTGACTTAAAGGTCCCGGTGGTCGGTATCTTGGGTCAAAAAAACAGGTCGTCTGCGCTGCGGCGATTAAAGCTCCAAAACATAACGTTGGAGTTCTAGTTTAGCGGTGCTGTAAAGCAGAAGGTGGCGCTCAATGGTGAGTTGCTCATTGGACGGCTGAAGGTCAACCTTCGCATGGGAGAAAAAAATGGCAGTCACAGTTAACATGAAAGACCTGCTGGAGGCAGGCGTCCATTACGGTCACCAGTCCAAACGCTGGAACCCAAAGATGAAACCATACATCTTTGGTGCGCGTAATGGGATTCACATCATCGATTTGCAAAAGACCGTGAAGCTTTTCCAGAACGCTTGCAACTTCGTTGAGAACACGACAAGCCGAGGAGGCCACGTGCTTTTTGTTGGTACGAAGCGCATGGCTCGCGATTTGGTTGCAAATGAAGCAAAGCGCTCCGGCATGTATTTCATCAACCACCGCTGGTTGGGTGGTACTCTCACCAACTTCTCGACAATTCGTCAATCGATCCACCGTCTAAAACGTATCGAGAAGATGAGTCAGGACGGTACTTACGATAAACTTCCTAAAAAAGAAGTTTTGATGCTTGAGCGCGAGCGCGAAAAACTAGAGAGAAACCTTGGCGGGATCAAAGATATGCCAGGCCTTCCTCGTGCAATTTTCGTTGTAGATGCACACAAGGAAACAATTGCTCTTGAAGAAGCTGCAAGATTGGGAATTCCCGTTGTGGCTGTTGCGGATACAAACGCTGATCCAGATGGCATCGACTACATCATTCCAGGAAACGATGACAGCATGAAGTCTCTTCAGCTTTTCATTTCGACAATCGCCGATGCTTGCGTTCAGGGTAAGAGCAAGTCTCGCGATAAGGGTGAAATGGATGACAGATCGTTAGAGGCGGCTGCCAAGGCCGGTAAATTCTTCGATGGTGAAGGAAATGCAGTTTCTGTTTCCAAGAAGAAGTCCTTCGACAAGCAATAACTGATCAAGATGGCCGATCTTGGGGTCGGCCTTAACCATTACAACAGAGAGTGAACCAGTGTTCACTCGGGGGATAATATGGCGGTACAGATTTCTGCGTCACAAGTTAAAGATCTTCGTGAGAAAACCGGCGTTGGTATGATGGAGTGCAAAAAAGCTCTAGAAGAAAACGGCGGCGATATGGAAAAGGCGATTGTCTGGTTGCGTGAGCGTGGCATGAGCCGTGCGGCGAAAAAGGCAGACAGAATCGCGGCTGAAGGTGTTGTTGAAGTTTTGATTAATGACTCTGGCACAGAAGCTGCCGTTCTCGAAGTAAACTGCGAGACGGACTTTGTTGCTAAAAACGATGAATTCCGCGCAATGGTGCGCGAGACTGCCGCACTTGCTCTCAAGAACAAGTGTAACGACATCGAAAAACTTTCTGAGTTTAAACTTGCGAGTGGCACAACTGTGAAAGACACAATTGCAGGTTTGATTCAAAAAATTGGTGAAAATATGCGTTTGCGCCGCGTGCTGACGATTGCGGCTCCCAATGGCCACATCTCCGGTTATACCCACATGGGTGGCCGAATTGGAACGTGCGTGGTCCTTGAAGGCAAAAAAGACGTAGCAGAACTGGGAAAAGACATTGCGATGCATGTAGCTGCGGCTTCTCCAAAGTATCTTACAAGAACAGAGGTTGACACATCGGAGCTTGAGCAAGAGAAGGACATTGCTCGTAAAAAGCTTATCGAAGAGAAAAAGCCTGAAGCTATGATCGAGAAGATCCTAGAAGGCCAAATGAATAAGTTTTACAAGGAAGTTTGTCTTGTAGAACAGGCGTTTGTTAAAAACCCGGACCTTTCGATCACCAAGCTTTTGGAGTCGACAGATAAGAACCTTAAGCTAACACGTTTTGTGCGGTTTGCCTTGGGTGAGGGTATTGAGAAAAAGCAAGAGAACTTCGCAGCAGAAGTAGCGGCTCAACTAAACCGTTAATCTGCAAGAATTTCTGACCAAAAGGCGTGCCCCTGGGTGGGCGCGCCTTTTTGATTATAAAAGGTGAGGCTATTTTGGCTGTTGTCGGACATCTGGTATTTCTTTATAATTTCGCTGACATAAATTCAAAAGAGGTCCCTGATGTCTACTCCGATACCTGTTCATCCCGATGTGAAATACAAGCGCATAATGCTCAAACTTTCAGGTGAAATGCTGGGTGGAGATCAAGGTTATGGGATTGAAGGTGATGCGCTAGAAAGAATTGCTGGTGAAGTGGCTCGTGTGCACCGTCTGGGAGTGCAGGTGTCAATTGTAATTGGTGGCGGCAATATCTTCAGAGGAGCCTTGGCATCAAAACTTGGTATGGATCGTCCTTCTGCAGATTATATGGGAATGCTGGCCACAATTATTAATGGGTTGGCCTTACAGGGTATTTTGGAAAACAAATTTAACCTTCAGACAAGAGTAATGACCGCAATTACAATGCAAGAGCTTGCGGAGCCTTATATTAGGCGCAAAGCTGTTAAGCATATTGAGTCGGGGCGAATAGTTATTTTTGCGGGGGGCACCGGCAATCCACTTTTTACGACCGATACAGCGGCGTCGTTGCGAGCACGTGAAATTGGGGCTGAAATCATCATGAAGGCCACAAAGGTCGACGGGATTTTTGACTCTGACCCCAAGAAGAACCCCAATGCAAAAAAATTTGATGAATTGACTTATTTTGATGTGCTGAATAAGAAGTTAGACGTCATGGATGCGACAGCCATTACGCTGTGCATGGAGGCGCAACTTCCGATTATGGTTTTCAAGATGGGTGAGCCGGGATGCGTGGAACAAGTTGTTCTGGGCAAGAAATCAGGAACGATCGTAAGGTAGTTTAAAAGATAGATTTTTTGATCTGAATTGGAGACTGGAGTTTAAAATGAGTGAGATTGCCAACAGCTGTAAACAAAACATGGAAAAACGATTGAAAGCCTTTGAAAACGAACTTAAGCAAGTTCGTACGGGCAGAGCTTCTATTGCCGTTCTGGATAATGTTAAGGTGGACTACTACGGCAACCCGACGCCACTCAACCAAGTTGCGACTCTTGCTACTCCTGATGCTCGTACCATTACAATCGCTCCCTTTGAGAAAAAGCTCATTGGAGACATTGAAAAAGCTATCCGTGTTGCTGATATTGGAGTGCAACCAACTAATGATGGCAACATTGTGAGATTGCCTTTTCCCGCTCTAACAGAAGACCGCCGTAAGGATATTGTCAAAAACCTCAAAAAAATCGCTGAGGATGCTAAAGTTGGTATGCGAAATATTCGCAGAGACTCCAATGAGCTAGTGAAGAAAGACGAGAAAGACAAAAAAATCAGCGAAGATGAGCGTAAAAAAATGGAAGACGTGATCCAAAAGCACACAGACAGCTTTGTAAAGCTCGTGGATGACCGACTTGCTGCCAAAGAAAAAGAGGTCATGACGATTTAGTCTAGACGATGATATTAGCCTTATGTGCCTGAGGCATCTAAGGTTTTTGGTACTGATCGACTCATGAGGACGGCCAGAGTTGACGTAGCAAACGGCAATATAAAGCCATTGTATTCAACTTTGGAAAAAATCCACGCTCCGGTTATGGCACCTACGACAAACGCTAGCACTAGAAACAGCCGCCTTTTGGCGGTTGTTAATTCTTTGTGCCAGGATTCATAATTCTGCCGCTCGATGAGGGCCCTCACGGCGCCAATTCCAAGATCGGTTGCAGTCCCAGTCAAATGTGTTGGGCGGATGGAGGCTCCAGTGGCGGTAGTCGCAACCGCATTTTGGATTCCGCATGCGAGACTCAGAATTGCGAGCATAAAATAGTCTTGCAAGATGTCGTCAGTGATTCCAAATCTTCCAAACGCCCCAAGATTTCCCAGAACCGCCGCCGAAAGCATGATGAGAGCCACTATAACCAGGGCATTAGTCATAGGTCGCGGGTTACTTTCACCCGGGCGAGCTTCAGTGAACCACGCGCTAATCATCGCCCCCAGGGTGAAAAAAATGGGGATGGTAATGGCCCCGAGGGCCTCCGTCCAAGAATGCCTGACTAGCTCTACGCCTGTAATTGTGACAAAGCCTGTGACGTGGGAGACAAATCTGTGGCACGATAAAAAACCACCCGCATTGATCATCCCCGCCGTAAAGGCAAGGTTATACCATACAGCCTGAACTGACAGGGGGGCTCGTTCGTGAATCCTAAAGCGGCGCATTTAAATCATTGCCCTCGGACTTTGCTACGCCGTCTCGGTACGACTTGATTTCAACAAACAAATCTTGTCTATCCTTGGATAGTGCCGTCAAATTTGGGCCCGACAAGATCTTATCCGACTCTTCCTTAAATCGATTTACGAACGCGTTATCTGATCCTAGGCGGTAGGCTAACTCTACGATCTGAACTTCTGCCCAGGTCTTTCTCAAATGGCTTGACGGAGTCTTTTCCTCGGCAAAGGCTTTTTCGGTTCGAGAGATCAGTTCTGCAACGAGTTTTTTTAAATTTTTACGGTCAAGAGCATTAAGTTTTCGCGTAAGTATCATGGAGTTTTTTAAAGTGGCAAAAATGGTTTGGTTCAAATAGCCAAAGTCCTGGCCAAATTTATTTGCCAGCTCCAGAGACTTTTCAACAGAGGAGAGAGACTCCGATTTCTTGTCTTCTACACCTGCTTGGAGGAGTGCTAAGTCAAAATGTTCCTTCACCTGTTGAGCTCTAAGGGTGCCTGCATCAAGATAATAGCTACTCGCTCCATCTATCATTTTTTCAAACAATGAGAGTCTGTACTGCAGATATTTAATTCTCATCCCCGGCTGCAACTGTAATCTTGCAAGCAAACCTGCAGCTGTGAACTCGATTTTTGCTGGAGAGCGAGTAAGTCCAAGACGTTTGGTGGAGCTTTCATGCTGCGCTTTCTTTAGGGCTTGATTGAGCGTTTCCTCTGCCTTCTGAAGGTTGCCGACCTTCATTAGTGCGAAGCCATAACTTAAATAAATTCCACTATGGGCCTTTTCCTCAAGTTGCTGAATCAATTCAGCATAAAGCTTTGCAGACCGATCAAATTGGCCGGCGTTCCAAGCGTAGAATGCCTGTTTTTCCATCAAGGCGCGTTTGTTCGTAGTGTCGAGTGCGACGGCTTGATCCATAACCTGCAGAGCATCATTTGGCCGATAACTCTGGTAAAGAGAACGTCCCTCAAACCATAGTACGGCTTCTTGATGGGTGATCGACTCGAAACCCATGTCATGCCGCTTTTGGAAAAATTCCGCGGCCATTGAATAGTTCCTGAGTCTGAAATGAAGGAGGCCAAGGTTTTGATATGCGGCCGCCTGTATTCTCTCGTTATTCCAGGCGGCATCAATGGCGTACATGTAGCTCCGGTGTGCTCGGTCAGCCAAATCGATGTCAAAATGAAAGCCATTCAAAGATAATATGAGTTGCTGGTGGTAGAGGTAACCCAGAAATAGGTATTTTGCCCCAACGCCGACCGAATTGTCTGAGATATTCTCAATTTTTTCAGCGGCACCTGATAGCATAGCTGGCGAAGCTGGTGAAGTGCCGCCAATGATATCGTGAACTGCGTTGACGAATTTTAAACTGTCGGGCTCAATTAATCCGTCTTTAATCATAACGTTGTATGACTTCGTCAGATCATCCCAGGCGGCTTTTTGTGAATTCATAATTGCGTATTGGTAGTGAGACTCGAGGTCATCTGTTGTGCGGATGCTGTCGTAAAATGAGCCCTTTGCCATCTCGCGTGTCTCACGTGGACCATTATAAAATTTATACGCGGCGTCAAGGCTGTTTCTTCTAAGAGCCTCGATAGCGTAAGGATATTCTTTGCTCGCAGGGTTGGAGTAACTAAGCCATAGGCTCATAATTTGCGACAATTCGCGGGGGCGATTGGCAGTGTTTAGCACGATTAAGCTGCGAGCGAAAAGTAATCTTGTTGCGAAATATTCATTTTTCAGTTTCTTAACTCGTTCTACAACTTCGCGCATATGCGTTCTTGATTCGGTCGAATTTTGAGCCTTTGCCAGTTTCAGTAACTGAATTTCGTGTCTTGCGAGTTCAAGTAGGTTTCCTGAGGAAGGATCAGAAGAATTTGTAAGTTTCGTTTCAATCTCCGACAGTTTAGACTCTCGCATCGAGTCGTCTTCAAGCCTTCCTAATATGCGCGAGAGGTAATAAAACCGTGTTTCCTCACTCAGCTCGTTATTTGCCACGCGAGCCAAGAGTATATCCAAGTAAGGATTTCCTGGTTTTTTGTCCAAGATTCTCTCTAAGAGTTTTGTTTGCCAGTAAATCGCCATTGGATCAGATGGCCGGGCTTTTACGGCTAAATCTAGAGCTAAGTCTTCGTGATGCCGAAAGAACTCGATGTGTGCCTCCGCAATTTGCTTTAGCGGAGAGGATGGTAGGTCCTTTAGTTTTTGCGTTTGCGCGTCAAGAAGTCTCGAAAGCTCCGCTACGTTTTCTTTACTAGGAAGTGCATCCCATTTTGTTAGAGTCTCTAGTAAGACGATGTGCACGTTGTAGTCAGGAGAATTTGAGCGTAATAGGTTCGCATAGTAGATCGCTGGCATCCAAGCGTGCATCAGGACGAAATTATTGAAAGCACGTTCGGCGAATTGTTCGTTCTTTAATTCTGCTGATCTGGTTGCGATTTGATTAAGTAGCAGTATTTTATCACTATAAGTTCGGGCGGCCTGATGAGCCTCCCAAAGGTCAACCGACTTCCAGTTGGTTGGTACTATGCCATCCAGTGGCGCGCTGTATACGTCTAATGAACCCTCGAAGGCGCATGTTATATATATTTTTGTGGTAGCGGGAGTGGGGTAAGAGCAGTTTTGGTCTATAGATGTTAGCTGTTCAGGCAGACTATTAGTATCGCCGATCTTGATTCTGAAGATAGCGGCAGCATCGCGGCTATCAAGAACTTGGTCTCGGTTGCTGTCCAGAATGAATTGCGAGAAATAAAGATAGTCGCCATCTTTGGAGAATCTAGCAGCCCCGGAAGTACCAGGCAGACCGACGGAAATCCTTCGCGCCTCCGTTTTTGTGCTGGGGTTTAAAAGTATGAACTCCGGCGACTGAGATTTGTAGACAATCATATTAGTTTTTGGTGAATAGGAAGGCCCCGATATTTGCCCGCTAGTCACAAGGGTTGACGACTTGGTTTTGAGTTCATAGAAGAAGAGTTTGTGATCGGTTCCCCTATCGTTACTCTGAATGTAACCAAGCTTGTCATTTGATATCCAAAAAACTGAATGTTCACCTTGCCCAGGGCCAGTAATGCATTTTATATTTTGATCTATCCCTAGCAGGCAGATGTCGCCTTTAGCGTCATTTCCAAAATATGTGAACGCTAACAAAGTACCGTCGGGGCTTAGAGCAGGATTTTTGGCGTCGGTCTCGGGTGGAGTCACGGCGGCTTGTTTGCCTGTTTTTAAGTCGAGTTTTATGATTTGAGATGACAGATTTTGGCCGCGGGTAAAATAAAGTTGGGATTCATCATCAGCGACCGAAGACTGATAATTATCAAATGGTCCAACCGTTATTTTTTTGAGCTCAGCAAAAGTTCTTATAAGTTTGCCGGACCTAGCCCATGCGTGCGTAGGCGTGAAGCTTCCAAACAAGACCAAGACCGCGCTAACTAGGGTAGAGGCTTTCAAAATTTACCTCGCTTGGCTTCTTTGTTTAGCCGGCGAATTATCCTGCGAGGATTTTTTTGCTCCGGCGTCATTGTCAGAGTGAGTAATGTTGAATACCTGCCTTCTGTCGATTCTCTCGCGAGTCTTTTCAAGTGGTAAAGGACCCGATGCGACTTCTTGGTTATGGAAATTTGCGTCTAGCTCTTGCCAGTCTCCACTCGCTTCTAGTTCAAGAACAGTTTGTCGATCGATGAGATAAATGCTAGGGGTGCATGAAGCGAAGCACCATAGAATTGATATGCATGCCAAATGTAGTTTAAAGTTTTTGTCCTTTAACATTAGTAGTTGCTCCATTCTTCGAAGTATTTCCATTTTGCCATCACCTTAGTTAATTAGTGTCTCAATTGTGCTTAGTGCCTCACCCGCCTGGGCGTTAATAAAACCTGATAAAGGTAAAGATCGAACCCAAATATCACTATTTAATGCGCCGCCAAGTTTTATGTTTAAGTCCATAAGGCCGTGGTCCATGGTGACCCCCACCGCTCTTGGATAGGCGACGCGAAGGCCATTTCTGGCCAGGGCTATTTGATTATCCTTGAAGTCAGGGTCTAGTACATCGAGTAAACTTAATAGCTGTTTTTTACCGATTGTTGTGAAATCCATTCTACCTGTGGCCAGCCTTTTGCGGAGATCAAAGTCAACAGCCATCCTGCCAGCTAGAGGTGCCCAGTCACCGGGAGGTGAGCGTCGATCGAGTTCTTTCAAAAGCTCAGGTTTGATCCCGGTGAAGCGTCCCAAAAACCCGGTTTTCAATCGGCTAGGGTGTAGATCTAAATAAAAGCGGCCGAGTAGGCTCCCATCAAGAAGGTCCATTTTAAGGTCGTTCAATAAGATCAAATTTTGTCTCATCTCAAAATTTTGCACCATGGGGCCAATTTCGATGTGCCGCCAAGCAAGCTTATCAAATGTTAGCTGAGATTTTTGTTCCAAATAGGGTTCGACGTTTTCAAAGTCGACCCTTGCAAAAGGATTTTGTGATTTTAAGTATAGAAAGCCTATTTTGCCAGAATCATCTATTTTTAACTCTTCGAGTACTGTCACAGAACCATCTAGATTGTTGATAGAAAAGTCGCCAGCTTTGAGATCAAGATGGTCGAAAGTTGGCGTGGCTTCAAATGATAAGCGTTGCTTGTCGAACAAGATAATTTTGACAGGTGAAATAAAGTGGCCAGAACCAGATATTACTGAATCGTCATTTATTAGGCTTGAGGTAATCTGTCCGTCCAGTTGGCCACGCCCCTCGGTCTTAAATTCGCCTTGGCCATGGAATTTCAAAAGGCCATTTTTGAAACCACCTTCAATCGATGATACCGTAATGTCGCTTTTATTTAGAGAAGCGCGGATCCTCATGCCGAGGTCCTTTAGCGCTCTGTTTGGCTCATTATTGGCTTTTGATCCGAGCTTTAAGTCGATGGTTTTGATTCCAAAATCGAGATCAAAATTGCCCCGCTGAGGAAGTTTAATATTGTCTATGGCGGCAAGAATGTTGCCTCCAATCCCATGGGCCTCCGCTTTGTTGCGGAGGATTATTGATTGTCCATCGATCGCAGTTTTCCAATCAGCCTTTTCCTGATCAACTGTAATTGTGCTTTCGATTTTTATAGGTTTCGTTAATTTAAGATCAGATTCAAATTGTCCTGGCCTATTTTTTTGAGCTATGGACTCTTCTAAGTTTGCCACTGCTTTGATGTCCTTGACACTATTGCTGTTTAAACTGGCAATATTTTCACTCCGGTGTGTCACCTCAATTTTATGGCTTCCATTGACCTGAATAGGCCCTAAAATTTTGGACATCTGTTGGTTTTTTAGGTTTTTTGAAAGCTGGTCTGTAAAAAACGCTTGAACCGAGTGTTCTATGCTGATCTTGTTGGGGGATTCGTGCCAGGCAAGGGATGAGGCTAATAGATTTTCTTTGTCCAGGTCGGTCGTGTGTTCGATTGATCCGTTAGTTAGCTTTGAAATCTCGGCTTTTAGTTTAGTAACACTCTCCAATTGCATTGGGTTTTGAAGGCTCGAGTGGTGGAGATCGTTGGCGGCTAATTTAATTTGGACATCTAGATTGCTGGGTTTACTTGCGGCGGTGCGCGCCGGCAGAGTGACCATCGAGGAAAGTTGCAGTAGTTTGAATGAGACATTGCTATTGGAATTTGGCGATTGTGTTGGTTTTATATTTGCTTGAGCAGTAGAGTTTAAATTGAGTTCAGGCCAGTCAGTCGCTTTAAAGTTGCGCCATGGTCTTGGGTGCGTTATCCGGATGTTATAATTACCACCAATTTCTGGCCAACCGAGAGCCGACATTGCGGCAAGGCTTGGATGAATATCTTCAAGGCTGTGGGGGATGGCTAAATCAATCTTGCCTGATGATTCCAATACGGAGTCTTCATCGCGAATTTCGTTTGAAATTTTCAAAACTTTGGACCCATTTATCGAAGTTGATAAGTTACCACGGACCAAGTGATCTGATAGTTTAATTTCGAAGAGCCCATCCTGCTCGAGGGTCGCTGGTCGAGAAGCTTCAGATGCCTGTAATTTCTCTCCTCTTAATTTAAAATTTATTGGGCCCCTGCCATTCGTAATTTTTGAATCTAAAGACATAGTCACTAGTGGAAGATTTAGATTTGTTGCGCCTGCTGACTTGTGAGTGAAATTCTGCAATTGGCCAGTTTGCTCAATTTTTATGGAGTGTTTTGTGAAGTCGGCATTTTCGTCCAACTGCAAATCCCATTTTTTAACCGATTTTAGTTGTTCAATAGCTAAAGATGACGCGATGTTTGAGTTCCCTGTGGTTTGTTTAGCATCAAGCTCTAGTCCTGAAATTGTGATCGGGGCGCTACCTTCGGTTTTGATACCCCTCAAAATTTCAAATGGGCTCGCATTTGGATCAAACTCGCCGCGTCTTGAAACCGCGAAATCGGAGTTCAATAGAATCGACTTTAGACGCGATGATGAGGATGATCCATTCTCATTAATCGTGACGGTTGATAGGCCCTGCAGATTAATTACAGATTTGTTTACCCGTATGTCAGCATTGATCTGATTTTTTATAGTTGAAATATCGACATTAATGTTTGGTTTTAATATTAATTTTTCGAAGCTGATTTTCGATTTTGTTCTTTCATTTTTTGGTTCGGAGTTTGAAGAAAGAGATAGTCGTCCGCTTGATGCAAATGATGCGTCTAGATTAAAATTTAGATGATTGGGGGCTAGTAGTAACTGGGTTTTAAGATTTGTTTCTTTTATTTCAAATTCCGTGATGTTCTCGCCTTGGATTAATTTAAGTTGAAGTTTGACATCGCTTACGTCTATGCGCGGAATATCTAGAGTTATTGGTGGGGACTTAATAAGATTCAGAATTTTTTCGACGGAGATAGGCTCCTTGCGCGGATTTTTATCCGCCGGCGGGACTTCCAGAGAAACGTGTCCATGAATGCCTTTGAACGACGCATTTTTAAGTTCGAGGCGTTGCCAAAGTAGTCCCCAAAATCCATATTTTAACCGCGCTCGTTCAGTTGCGAGTTCAGCAGTAATGAGGGGTGGCTTGTTAACTTTAAGCCGTACGTTAACCAAATTGAAACCTGCAAATACATCAACGGAAAATTCGTCGAAGCGAAGCTCCACGCCCATCTCGGCCATAGGTTGACGGAGTGAAGCAATAACCCGGTGTTGCACGTAGGGTGATCTTAAAAAGCCATAGGCAGCGATTACAAAGCAGAGACCTGCAACCGACACAAAAATGGCTAGGGCCAGTAGTCGTCGTCGGGAGCGGGTTGTCCAATCGAGGGCACTCATTTGCGGTCTCCCAAAGAGTCGCTATTACCGCGCGGCTCCATTGGTGATCCAGGTTTTTAGCAATGTTAGTTGATCACTCGTGATGCTGGTGCTTTGAGGGGGTTCGCCGTGGTTCTTCACAGTACAAGGGGTGACCGAGCTGTCAAAAATGGCCACAAGAAGCGATTGGGACGGGTTACCTGGACTTACGAATGCATAGTTCAAGCAGTCTGCTCTGAGATTTTGAAAAGTCTCCCAGTTTGGATAGTCTGAACCTTTCTTGCTGACTAGACCTGAATGGAAAGCGTCCTGAGTTCGCATATCTGGTCCGCCCACGGTGTCGATGTTAGACGAAACTCCGTGGCAGGTTCCGCAACGGGGTTCAAATGTATTGGTCCAGAGGGATTGAAAGTTTGCATCCGAGCTAGTTCCTTTGCTGTCATTTGAACTGCCGCATGAGATTAAGTTGGCTGAAATAGAAATAGCAAAACACAAAAGTTTAAGACGTAGCGCGTAGTTATTGGTTACATTCTGCATGATTTTGCTCCTAAATACTCAACAATACTCTGCTTTTGATTGGAAGATTCTAGGCATTTGCTGTGGGATAAGCCAGTGTTTTTATCCGTATTGGTAGGTCATGGGCGGGCTTAAAATTGCTCTGAGCGATGTGACTCCAGAGCTGGCCTAAAATTTAGGCGATATATGGATTTCATTTAAAAAAAACCGGGGCCACCTGATTGGTGGCCCCGGCATGTACAAGGCGTTAATTTTTAAACTAACTTAGTTACAGTCGGGTGATTTCGTTGCAAGACCGTGCTCTGCAAATGCAGCATTGATTTCGCAGAAATCTGGACCTTTCGATAACGGGTTTTCGTCGTTGTCGTTAACAACCAGAGCAGCATCATAGACGTCGCGGTAGGTTGTCGCCGTGAAGATGGTTTTGAATGCGATACCAGAGACGATATCATTTGCTTTGTCTTGGTTGTTATATTTAGCGGTTAGCCCTTTGAAGAGATCCCAGAAGGTTCCACCAATGATCAAGCCCTCAGCATGAACTTCACCGCGATCTTTTGGGTAAACCTTATTAGGCTCCATATCGCGCACAATTCCACCATTTGACCTGAATCCGGGGCCAAGCCTGCTGTCATTTGTCATGATCATAGACAAGATGTCGCCAAACCCTTCAGAGTATGCGCCATCATCGATGCCGCCGGTGTTCTCATCAAAGCCGTGCCCCCACTCATGATACATCACGTCCGAAATTAACCCTGTATTTCCACAGCCACCGCCTGCGGAGAAGAAGTTTACGGAGTAACCGTCCCAGTATGCGTTACAGGTTTGACCTAGGTTCACATTTGCTGTGAGAGGACTTTCCATCCAATTCGATGAAACGTACTTCTTAGCTTTTTGAACCATTAGATTAAGGTGGTGGAAGGTATGAACTTGGGCTTGGTCCTTTTCTGTTGATACGTCAAGGTTAAGGTCCCAGTCGCCATTGACGTTGGTTGCTGTTTTTGCCAGGGCTGTTCCAGTACGGGTATTAACGCGGAAATGTTTCCCTTTCAGTCCCGAAACGGAGGGGGCTGTTGTGCCGGTGAAGGGAAACTTGCCGTCTCGTCCTGTTGTGACGGATGTCGTGCCTGTTTGGACGTGCAAATCAGACATTGGTACGTCGACAGCAGTGCTTTCGAAATATGTGCGGGGAAAAACTTTGCCATGCGCCTGGTTTCCGACGTAGCGGCGAGTATTAACGCTCGAAAAAACTTCGCCTGTGCTGGCATTCGTTTCAACGTTGAAAGTTTCGCCGTCCAGAGTTACGAGTGCGCTGTTAACGCGTACAAGTTTGTAACCAGAGGCCGTGGGTTTTACACGGTACTTTTGTCCTTGTTCCTTGATAGCTGCTTCCGGGGCTAGAGATTCAATGGCAGAGGTTGAACTAACAAAACCTTGGCCATTATCGTCTTGGGCTTCGCCGAAAGATCTGATTTGAATCTGAACAAGTCTGCCAAACTTAAATCGGAAATTAAGAGAAGCGTCGGCAACTGGGATTCCATCGCGGGATACTGCGAATCGAATAAATTGCACATCAGGGGTTATGAGGGTTGCTGCACTGACCAGTGAAACGTCATCAACTTGGACTTGTGCGATATCTTCGTGCGAAGCGATCCAGTTGGTTGCTATGTCAGTCAATTCGCTAGCGTTTAGAGCTGATGCTTGTGGAGCAAGATCCCCTGTGATCAGTCGGACTGCTTCAGTTTTGGAGTCAACTTCAATTTTTGTCGTCGCATCGAAGCGGTTGGCAAATATCTTATTGCTCACAGAGATGGAGTCGGGGCGAATGGTGCTCTCGCCTTTTTGGAGCATTGCACTGACGGCCTTTGAAGTGACGCTGTGGTGTGGTTCGACGAGACCCAATGCTACTGTTGCCGGACATGCAGCCATCATTGCTGTCATGCCTAGCTTGAATAAAGCCGACTTAGCCATAAAACCTCCCTGTGTTATTGCTAATTTTCAATATTATAAAATTGTAGCAACAGGCGGGCTAATCGCAAAATTTCCGGCTATAAATCTTACTTATCGAGAAATGGCTTGATTAAAGCTCTTCGCTGGCGGGATTCATTGGTGAAAGTTTACGCTTCTTGATTCTTTCAACCAGGGTTGTTCGGTTCATGCCCAAAAGTCTTGCCGCTTGGTTGCGGTTATTGTCAGTTCTTTGAAGTGCTTGCTGAATTAGACTGTTTTCAAGGTTCTCGATGAACTCGATGAGATTGATGCCTTCCTGGGGCAGTACGCCGAAGTTTACGGGTGCTGTCATAGCTGCCACACCAGGCCTCGGATTTAAGTCTCCTAGACTTGTGCCACTAGGGAAGTTTCGGCTAGCAGCAAGGCTTTCAACTCTTGTTTCAACACGGACTGGACCGTTGTGACGAGGCAGATGGGTAAGGGCGACTTGATCAGTCCTGGCCGTTGAAGGGTCAAAGTTTACACTTAGCAACTCAACTGGCAAATGCTCAACTCCAATGCTTCCTCCACCCCTCATGACGACGAGGCGTTCAACCAGATTCTGAAGCTGACGAATGTTGCCAGGCCAAGGCTGTGAACTCAAGATCGTAGCCGCTTCCAGTGTAAACCAGCACGCGGGCTGCTGGGGGTGCATACGGTTAGATACTTCGATGAAGTGATTTAGGAGTAGCGGAATGTCTTCACGGCGATCTCTCAAAGCAGGAAGCGTCACAGGTAACACGTTAATCCTGTAGTACAAGTCACTTCTGAAGCTGCCATTAATAATGGCCCCTTCCAAATCAACGTGAGTTGCAGCTATCACACGAACATCAGCGCGAGATAATTCTTTTCCGCCCACAGGCGTGAAAGTTTTTTCTTGGAGGACGCGAAGCAACTTAGATTGAAGCGATGGGGCCATATCGCCTATTTCGTCTAAAAACAGCGTACCGCCTTCAGCTCGGGCAAAAACCCCGTGATGCCTCTGCACTGCTCCAGTGAAAGCACCCTTTTCGTGACCAAACAACTCGCTCTCAAGGAGATTCTCAGGTATAGCGCTACAATTTATCGCGATGAATGGCTTGTGTGAGCGTCCAGACAAACGGTGGATGGCTCTGGCTATTAGCTCTTTACCAGTACCACTATCGCCGTTAATGAGGACGGAACTCTCGCTTCGTGCAATTTTCGTAACTGTTTCAAGCACTTTGGACATCGAGTGGCTGCGTCCCACAATTTCGGGAAACGCTTGCTGCCAATTTTCGGTAATGCGCGTTGCCGGAACGTCACAAAACAATTGTGACGAGGGTAGTGGTGCTACCGGGGTTTCCGTACGCTTGTCAGAATGGCTCATACCGAGTCGATTCTCCGTGCGGGTGGTACATGGCAGATCACCCCCCAAAAACATCCTGGGTCGTGATCGTCAGCGAGGCTGACGCGGTTTCTTCGTCGCCGCTTGGTTCTCGTGAATCAGGCGGTGTCAAGCAAAAAATGAATGTCACCTATGTTTTAATCTTAACCTCATGTTCATCACAGGCGCAAATATTGCCCATCACTTTTTTTACGGCTGAAAACCTTGCCCTGACGCAAGTTCAGCGAATTGTTGAGATTTGTGCTGCGAGTTTTGTCCTTTGTAATCATAATGGGATGGGCGAAAGCCGGGATTTGAAAAATTGGTAAAAAAACAAAGGAGGCTTGAAAGCCTTGCGAGTTGCTATTGTTCACGATTGGCTGGTCTCTTGGCGAGGGGGGGAGAAGGTCCTTGAGGCGATCGCAACTATCTATCCTGACGCAGAGATATTCACGTTATTTTGCGATTTATCAACCTTGCCGGACAGCTTGAGGCATCGAAAAATCACAGTACACACCGTCGCCAATCGGCTAAAATTCATGCGAAAACTCCTTTTGCCATGGATGCCAGTCTGGATTGAAGAATTTAATCTTTCCGGTTTTGATCTTGTGATCAGTACGTCAAGCTGTGTTGCTAAGGGTGTAATCGTCGATCCTGACGCTAAACACCTTTGTTATATGCATTCCCCAATGCGTTACATTTGGGATCAACGTGAGGAATATTTCGGGTTTGTGCGAAAAATTCCTGTCTTAAATCTTCTTGTGAATAAGATGACTAGCTTGTTGCGTATTTGGGATATGGCATCTTCATCTAGAGTCGATCTTTTTGTTGCTAATTCCACATTCGTAAAACAGCGCATAAAAAAATATTATGGCCGTCGAGCACTCGTGATTCCGCCGCCCGTCGAAGTCGAGCGTTTTTTGAATGCTAATAGCAGTTCACGTTCGGACTATTTTCTTGCTGCGGGAGCTTTCGTTTCCTACAAAAGATTTGATTTAGCCATTGCAGCTTGCGAAAAACTTGGCCGCAAATTGATCGTAGCTGGACAGGGACCGGCTTTGAAACAATTGAAACGACTTGCGGGGCCTAATACCCAAATTATAGATGCTCCTGACGATGCCACATGGAATCGGATTTTTGCGAACGCCAAGGGCTTTATATTTCCTGGTGTTGAAGATTTCGGCATTACGGCAATCGAAGCGATGGCATCGGGTGTGCCAGTCATTGCGCGTAAAAGGGGTGGTGCATTAGATTTTGTTGTAGAGAATCAAACCGGGGTTTTCTTTGAGCATGCAACAGTTGACTCACTGTGTGATGCTATAACGCGATTTGACGCGATGAATTGGGATGCTTCTACGCTGAGGAAACAAGCTGAAAGATTTAGTCGAGATAATTTTTTGACAAATTTACGTGTAGCTCTGCATGAGCTGGTGCACGCTAATATGGATTAAAGTGCAGGACTAGGCTAATGAACCCTCGAAAACAAAATATACTGACCCTCATTCGAATGTGTGTTGACATCTTAATGGTGATCCTCGCGTGGGTTTGTGCATGGCTATTCCGATTTTACGGGGGCATAGAGGCCAGTCGAGGTATACCAGAGGCCGGGCTTTATTTTAAGCTATTGCCGTTCATCGCCGTCATATGGCTTGGCGTTTTTGCCGCGGCTGGATTCTACCGTAGGAGCAATCGCCACCGGAGCGCAATTCTAGAGGCGATTGATGTGATACAGTCCTGTGCATTGGCTACTGTAGCTTTTATCGCTTTCACTTATTTTTATGAGGAATATCGCTATTCACGACTCGTGATGGGCTTATTTGCGGTTATCCATCCTGTCCTGATTATTTTTGGACGAAGTTTGGTGCGCAAGGCGTTACGGGTATATCGTCGGCGTTCTCCTCCTCGAAGGACTCTCATTATCGGTTCAGGTGACTTCATTGAGACTGCGGTGCGCATGGCTGGTATGGGTGAAATTTCCGCTAACGATTTGGCAGGACTCGTTCTTGTTGGTGATGAAGAGCAGGTTGAACAGGGTCGTAAAATCGCCAGACATCGCGGCCTAACAATATTTCCGGATCAGTCCGACTGGGCTACTTTTTTTGTTGAGCACCCGATGCAAACCGTGATCATCGCTCTACCCTACAAAAATTTCGCCTGGGTAGAGGAAAAACTTGAGGCAATTGCGAACCAGGTTCCAGACGTCAAGCTGCTACCAGATTTGATGAAACTGACGAGGCTTGCTGCTGGAATCGAGCTGATTTCAGGTGTGCCGGTTATTAGCGTGCACGACAGTCCTTTGGCAGGTGTCCAAAGCATTTTTAAGCGTTTCGTTGATGTCGTGGGATCCTTGGTTGCTATCATGGTTTTTTCGCCCGTCATGATCTTGGTAGGGATACTGGTTCCTTTGTCGTCTCGTGGTCCAGTCTTCTACAAACAAGAGCGGATGGGGCTTGATGGTCGCACCTTCAAAATGCTGAAATTTAGGTCCATGCCGGTCGATGCCGAAAAAAAATCAGGTGCGGTATTTGCATCGGCAGCCGATAACAGGGCAACTTGGCTTGGCAAATTCCTTCGCCGCACCAGCCTTGATGAATTGCCGCAGTTTTTTAATGTTCTGTGGGGTGACATGAGTCTCGTCGGTCCTCGGCCCGAGAGACCGGTCTTTGTTAATGATTTCAGAAGAAAAATCCCGGGTTATTTTCTGCGGCATAAGGTCAAGGCGGGAATTACTGGCTGGGCACAGGTGAACGGCTGGCGAGGCGACACCAGTATTGAAAAGAGAATTGAGTGTGATCTCTACTACATCCAAAACTGGTCGCTTTGGTTTGACTTTCGGATTTTGTTGCTAACATTTGTGCGAGGATTTATTCATAAAAACGCATACTAGACGGTCGATGTAACATATGCTCTTGGAGGTCGAGATGACGGTGGAAAAAAACAATCCTGTAGGGATTTTGGGTTTTGAATTCGTAGAATTTGCGTCTCCGAATCCAGAGTCGCTTAAACAATTATTCAAAAGCCTCGGTTTTTCCTTAACCAAGTCACATTCGCATTTTGCAGCGGACTATTACAATCAGGGCGACATTCATTTTATTGTGAACCAGGATCCGAAGTCGTATGCGGCGAGTTTTATGAAGCTTCATGGCCCCTGTGCCTGCGCGACAGGGTGGCGGGTGGCTGATGCGCAAAAAGCATTCGAAACAGCCTTGGCCCGAGGGGCCAAGGCGGCACCCAAGTCTGACTACATGCGAATGGGCAAGCCGGTCCCAGCAATCCTTGGTGTCGGAGATAGCCTCATATATTTTATTGATGATCACAAGAAGGTATCGCGCTATGAGGAGCTAGGTTTCGCACCCGCGAAACAGCCTGAAATTGTGCAAGGCAAGGGTTTTGCTTTAATGGACCATCTGACGAACAATGTTTTTGAGGGCGAATTGAAGCCATTGTCAGAGTTTTATAAGAACGTTTTTGGTTTTGAGGAAGTGCGCTACTTTGACATTCGGGGCCAGAAAACGGGGCTGCTCAGTTATGCGCTGCGATCGCCCTGTGGCAGTTTTTGCATACCGATCAATGAGGGGACCGAGTCGAAAAGCCAAATAAACGAGTATTTGCGGGATTATAAAGGTGCGGGTATTCAGCACATTGCCTTGCTGACGCCAAATATTTTGAAAACCATGGATAGCCTTCGGGATGCAGATCTCGACACTCTTGATATAGATGCCGACTACTACGACGAAGTTTTCAAGAGAGTTCCAAATGTGACGGAAGATCACAAAAAAATAAAAGACTACAATCTTTTGGTCGATGGCGATGAGCAAGGTTACTTAATCCAGATCTTTTCCAAAAATATAATTGGTCCGATTTTCTTTGAATTTATCCAGCGTAAGAACAACATGGGTTTTGGCGAAGGCAATTTCGGAGCTTTGTTCAGAGCAATAGAGCGTGATCAGGAGCGCAGGGGCGTACTCTGATGCAAGCCATCCAGGGTCAACATGTTGGCCTATCCTCCGAGTTTGAAGAAGGTGCCATCGTTGCCCGAAAAATCGGTGGGACTGACTTGATATTCGTTCGTAGCCGAGGAAAGCTTCGTTGTTTTCTAGATGAATGTTCGCATCAGCCTGTAAGACTTAGTGACTTCGGAGAGGTCAGAGGCGACAGGCTAACCTGTCACGCCCATGGCGGGGGATTTGACCTGAGCTGTGGGGGGAGGGCTGTTTGCGGGCCTCCCAGGGAGTCTTTGAAGGAGTATCGGTGCATTGAGAGCTCTGGACAAGTATCTGTAATTATTTAGAAAATATTTATAAACATTACTTATGACTCCCTCGCCATACCTTTTTAATAAAAAATCATAAAATAGCAATAAAAATTTGACTTTTTTAATAAAGTCAATTAAAAACCTCAAATCGGGTTCTCCCCCGATTCGCTGAGTTCCTGACCATTTCCTTCTGCTGTTGCTGATTCAAGTGGAGATTCTATGTGGCGCATTGTAATTACGGTTCTTCCTTTCCTATCGCTTCTGTTTGCCTCCTGTGGCCCTCGAGTTGAGCGATCTGAAGTCAAATCATATGTTCTAGCTCTACAGAATAGCGATCAGTCTTTTGCTCCCTTCATTAGGCGCATGATAAATGACTACAACTCGAATGCAGGCTTCGTGGCCCTCGAGTTTTCCGATTCAATTGATTCCGCTAATTGTCCTGTAATCATCACTAAAGGCCTAGAGAAACGTGATGGCAAGGTGGGGTGGGGACAGTGGTTTTCGTCAACCGAGCGTCGTGGCATGATGGTTCCAATTCCCGGGACCACTTCTACCGAGACCGTGAGATATAGCCTCCAAGTTGAGTTTGATCAGGATTTTTTGACGACCAACAATAAGAACGATCCTAATGGTGCCATAAACATGGAGGTAAGAAAGCTTTTTGCGCATGAAATTGGGCATGGATTTCAGCTCCAACATGCACCAGAAGAAAGGGATGTGATGTATTACGACATCTCTGGCGACAAGGATTTCTCAACGTACTGGCCTCGGATCAAAGAGTTCTTTTCGGCGCCAGAGCAGCAGTAGACAATTAATCTCTACAAATTGATTCCTACGCCGACCTTTAGAATGGTCTTATTGATTCCAGCAGCTAAAGCGTCAAAGTTTTTCTGCTGGGTTTTTTCATCTTCTGTGTCCACGTCTTCTTCTTGAAGGGCTGATTTTTTTACCCCTAACTTCAAAAGGGGGAAAGAGATTCCCAAAACGTCAGCGCTCACGATAAATGATCCGAACTTTGTTTGTGCTCCGACTGCTCCATCAAGGGTTATAGCGTTAAGAGAGGAGCTTGTTGGATACTCGGCCCCGGTTAGGCTAAGTACATTCCATGCGCCTGCCGCCATTCTGAGACCAACCCCGCCAGCGTAATACCCCATCTTTAACAGCGGTAGTCGATACCTAGCACCGATATGTATGATTCTTGCGGAAACCACACCCTTTTTTCCGCTAGCGAT
>Ga0214923_10003141_pt1 | contig 21037 bp, 36 predicted proteins | sample LL1510_MetaG_FD_177993 | JGI IMG/M metagenome (GOLD analysis project Ga0214923, IMG submission 177993) | Freshwater microbial communities from Lake Lanier, Atlanta, Georgia, United States - LL-1510 | ecosystem: Environmental > Aquatic > Freshwater > Lake | place: USA: Georgia | collected...
TGGCGATAATGCTGGTATCTTGCTTCGTGGCACCAAAAAAGAAGATGTTGAAAGAGGTCAGGTTCTCTGCAAACCAGCCAGCATCACTCCACATACTCAATTCGAAGCCGAAGTTTATATTCTTAGCAAAGATGAAGGTGGTAGACATACTCCATTTTTCAAAAACTATCGTCCACAATTCTACTTCCGCACTACCGATGTTACTGGTTCAGTAACTTTGAAAGAAGGTGTAGAAATGGTTATGCCTGGCGACAATGTAAGGCTTACCGTTGAGCTTATCTCTCCTATTGCCATGGAAGAAGGCTTAAGATTCGCCATTCGCGAAGGTGGCAGAACAGTAGGTGCCGGAGTAGTAAGTAAAATTATTAAGTAAAAAATATTTTCAGCCTAGCTTTATAGTTAGGCTGTATAGTGGAGAAATATGACAAACAAAGAAAGTATAAAAATTACATTAGAATCTTTTGATCATTTTGTTCTTAGTAAAGCCGTTAATGAAATTATCGTTACGGTAAAAAGAACAGGAGCCGGCATAAAAGGTCCAATACCTTTACCAACTAAAATCGAAAAATTTTGTGTAACTAGAAGTCCCCATGTCGATAAAGACTCTAGGGAGCAATACGAAATCAGAACTTCAAAAAGAATATTAATAATATCTCCAACTGCTCAAACTGTTGATGCTTTAATGAAGCTCAATCTTTCTGCAGGTGTTGAAATTAAAATTGCATTAAACGGAAATAAAAATTAGCACAATGTTAGAATTTATAGGAAAAAAAATCGGCATGACTCATATATATTCAGAGGCAGGGCAATCAACCCCTCTAACTATGATTCATCTATATAATAATATTGTTTTCGATTTAAAAGAAAACCAAGCGAATAGCAACAATAAATTGCTGACTTTGGCTTTTAATAAATTAGAAAAAACCAAGAATATCTCCAAATCAGTTGTTGGTTCTTATCAGAAAAAATCTTTGCCGGTTCATAAAATATTGCATACTTGTAAAGTGAAAAATAATTTTGAAGCCAAGGTTGGAGAAACTGTTTCAATAGACAATCTTATTAAGCAAGGCGATAAAGTAAGTATAAGAGGCTTAACAACTGGTAAGGGTTTTGCTGGTGTTATGAAAAGATGGAACTTTCGTGGCTTAGAAGCTTCTCACGGCGTTTCTGTTTCTCATCGTTCTCACGGTTCTACTGGTCAAAGACAAGATCCAGGAAAAACATTTCGTGGTAAAAAAATGGCTGGCCATTTAGGTGTTGAAAATATTACTATCAAAAATTTACAAGTTTTATTTATTGATGCTGAAAAATCAATTATCGCTGTAAAAGGTGCCGTACCTGGCAAGGCTGGTAATGATATTTTTGTTAAAATTAGCAATTATTAGAATCTTATGAATGAAATCTCGGTAAAACAAATAAACTTCGAAACAGAATCAGTCGATAACAAAATTTTTAGTATTGATTCAGATATCTCTTTTTTAAGTGCCAAAAACATTTCTTATGTTGTAAGATGGCAATTAGCTTCAAGAAGATCTGGTTCTGCTAAAACAAAAACGATGTCAGAAATCTCTGGAACCACTGCAAAACCTTGGAAACAAAAAGGCACAGGCAGAGCTCGTCAAGGAAGTAAGAGATCTGTTCAGTTTGTTGGTGGTAGAACTTGCCATGGTCCTATGCCAAGAAGTTTTGACTTCTCTATGCCTAAAAAAATTACTAAAAAAGCCTTGGCAGATGTTATTACATTAAAAATATTTGAGAATAAAATCTTTACTTTCAGCTCACCCTCAATAAATATTAAAACAAATAAAATTAGTAGATTTTTACAAAAATCAAATTTAGAGACTGTTTTATTTATAGTTGATAAAAACTCTGTTTTACAAAAAAGTGTAAAAAACATTAAAAATGTAAAAGTATTACATTCTAATGCTCTAAATGTATATGATATTCTAAATTATAATAATGTTATTGTAGAGCAAAATATCTTTGAACAATCAATTTTGAAATCCATATAAAATGACTACTTTTTTGAATTACGACAAAATAAAAAAGCTGATTTATACTGAAAAATCAAATAAATTAGTTGCAAATGATAAATATACCTTTGAAATAGATTATAATTGCACAAAAAAAGAAATCGCTTCTTTGGTAAAAAAAATCTTTAATGTAGATGTTAAAAAAGTTAACATCATTAATTCTTTTGGAAAAACAAAAAGGTTCAAAGGTATTGTTGGTAGCAAGTCTGATATTAAAAAAGCTATCATAACATTGCAGACAGGACAAAAAATTAATCTTGAATAAAACATATGGCATTAAAAAATTTTAAATCAGTAACACCTTCTTTACGTCAATATGTTGCCGTAGATAGAAGTGGATTATGGAAGGGAAAACCTCTAAAAATGCTTACAACTAATGTTTCTGAAAAGTCTGGAAGAAACAATATAGGTCACATAACTGTTCGTCATAAATCTGGTGGTCATAAAAAATCATATAGAATCATTGATTTTAAAAGAGACAAGTTTGATATTGAAGCAAAAGTTGAAAGAATAGAATACGACCCAAATCGTACATCGTTTATAGCTCTTATTAAATATAGCGACGGAACATATTCTTATATTTTAGCTCCTCATAAATTATTAGTAGGAGATTCTGTTCTTTCTTCTAAAAGCTTAATAGATGTTAAGATAGGTAATTCTATGCCTTTGTCTGTTATACCAATTGGTACCAATATTCATAATATTGAATTAAAACCAGGTTGTGGAGGCGCTGTTTCAAGATCCGCTGGTAATTATTCTCAATTAGTAGGTAAAGATAGCGGTTATGCTTTGGTGAAAATGCAGTCTGGAGAAATAAGATTATTTCCTTTGGATTGTATGGCAACTATAGGCTCCGTTTCTAATCTCGATAATAAAAATGCTACAGTTGGAAAGGCTGGCAGATCAAGATGGTTTGGCATCAGACCAACGGTTCGAGGTGTTGCAATGAATCCAGTAGATCATCCTCATGGTGGTGGTGAAGGCAAAACTTCTGGTGGTAGACACCCTGTTTCACCTACTGGAAAACCTACAAAAGGTAAAATCACCAGAAAAAGAAATAAAAATACAAATAAATTTATCATAAAATCAAGGAGAGTAAAATAATATGCCAAGATCTTCTAAAAAACCGCCTTTTGTAGACGGTTATTTATTAAAAAAAGTTCGAGAATATCTTTCTTCTTCTAAGAAACAGGTTATAAAAACATGGTCTAGAAGATCAACTATTCTACCTCAATTTGTTGGGGTTAATTTTGCTGTTCATAACGGCAAAAAATTTGTTTCGGTTTCTATTACTGAGGCAATGGTTGGTCATAAACTTGGTGAGTTTGCTCCTACTCGCATATTTTATGGTCATGGCGGAGATAAAAAAGTTACAAAATAATTAATTGAATATGACACAGCAACTTGCTATAGCTTCACATAAGGCAATAAAATCTAGTCCTATTAAAGTTATGAGAATAACTAAAAATATTACTGGACTTAATGTTTCTGATGCTTTAAAATTTTTGGGATTTTCTAAATTAAGATTGGCTCCAACTATAAGTGCTTTGGTTTATTCCGCAATGTCTAATGCTGAAAATAACCATAATATGGATGCAGATAACTTATTTATAAAAGAAATTAATGTCGGCAGATCTTTCGCTCTTCGCAGATTTGCTGCACGTGGTAGAGGTAAGTCTAGCAGAATACTTAAAACTTTTAGTAATGTAAAAGTTATTCTGGCAGAAAAGCAAATTAATAATAATTTAAAATAAGTGAGGAACAAATGGGTCAGAAAGTTAATCCAGTAGGTTTTAGATTATTGAATAATAAAAACTGGGAATCTGTTTGGTATGATAAAAAAAATTATGCCACTAATTTATTTTATGATATAAAAATTAGGCAGTTTATTAAAAAAAATTATTCTCACTGCGGAATTGGCAGTGTTGTTGTCGAGAGACTTCCAGATAAAATTAATCTAATTATCAAAACATCAAAGCCAGGTGTTTTAATTGGTAAAAAAGGATCTGATATTGATAAAATAAATCAATCTGTAGAGAAAATTGCAAAACATAAAGTTGAAGTCAAGGTTGTTGAAATAGATAAACCAGATATCAATTCTTCTTTAGTTGCTCAGTCTATTGCTAAGCAACTTGAAGGAAGAGCGGCTTTCAAGAAAGTTATGAAAAAGGCTATGCAATCCGCTATGAAGTTTGGGGCTTTAGGTGTAAAAGTAAGTTGTGCTGGAAGACTCGGTGGTGCAGAAATAGCTAGAACCGAATGGTATAAAGAAGGCTCCATACCTCTTCATACTTTACGTTGCAACATAGATTATGCAACTGCCAATGCTTATACTACCTATGGTGTTATAGGGGTAAAAGTATGGATATATAAAGGTTATGTTGAAAAGAAAAAAGTTTCAACTTCGCAAATATAATTGATAACTAAAATATGTTAATACCTGCAAAAACAAAATATAGAAAAGCTCAGAAAGGAGGCAAAAAAATCCTAGGTGTTGCCAGTAACGGTAATTCTTTGAAATTTGGTGCTTATGGTCTGAAAGCTTTAGAGCCTTCTAAATTAAATTCTAAACAAATTGAATCTGCTAGAAAAGTTATTACTCGCTACATGAAAAGAGCTGGTAAATTATGGATTATGGTCTTTCCACATACTCCTGTGACTCAAAAACCAGCAGAAGTTAGAATGGGTAGTGGTAAGGGTAATGTCGAATACTATGTTGCAAAAATTAAGCCTGGTAGAATTATTTTTGAAATTGATGGTATCGATAGTGAATCAGCCAATATTGCTTTAGAAAAAGCTTCTTCTAAGCTTCCTTTTAAAACTAAAATTGTTAATCATATATAGTTATGACTCAAGAAGAAAAAAAATCAATATTATCGAATATTGCCTCTCTTAAAAAAGAATTACTTATTGCAAGATTAAAAATCTCTATGAGAGACTCTGTTATAATAAAAGATTATAGACAAAAAAAGAAAGAAGTTGCAAGACTCTTTACTAAACTAAATTCGGTTAAATAAATATTATGAAAGCAAAAGTTGTTAATATAATAGATCAAAATACAATAAAAGTTACTGTAACTGCTTACAAAAAGCACCCTCGTTATGGTAAATATATTACTGTTTATAAAAATTATTTAGTAGATTCTGTGGGAAAAAATATTTCTCTTGGCGATGAGGTTGAGATTAAAAACTCTAAACCAATATCTAAATTGAAAAAATGGGTATTAATATAAAAACATATACAATATGATACAAATGCAAACTAATCTAGTAGTCGCCGATAATTCTGGTGCAAAAACTGCTAGATGTATAAAAGTTTTAGGTGGTTCAAATCACATGATAACAAATGTAGGTGATGTGATTGTTGTTGCTATTACTTCTGTAATACCTGGAGCTAAATTGGTAAAAAAAGGTCAGGTAGCAAAAGCTGTAATAGTAAGAACAAAAAATAAAATTGTCAGGCCAGATGGTAGTTTTATTAGTTTTGGAGATAATGCTGTGGTTTTGGTTAACAAAGATAGCGAACCACTAGCTACTCGTGTTTTTGGCCCTGTTTCAAGAGAGGTTCGTCAAAAAAACTTTCTTAAAATAGCATCTTTAGCTTCGGAGGTTTTATAATAAATATATGCAAAAATTTAAAAAAAACGATCAAGTAATAGTTATATCTGGCAATGATAAAGGCAAGATAGGTAAAATTATCAAGGTTATTGCAGACAAAGTAGTGGTTGAAGGTGTTAACTTAGCAACCGTCCACCAAAAGCCAACCAATCAACAGCCTGGTAAAATTTTGCAAGTAGAGAAGGCTATACATCGCTCTAATATTTCTCATTGTGAAAATGGAAAACCAGTAAAGATTAAATTCATTCTAGAATCCAAAGAAGGAAAGCCTTTTTCTAAAAAGGTTCGTCTTTCTAAAAAAACTGAAAACAAAATATAATTAAAAGATGCAAACCATTACCGAAAAATTATATCAAAATGCTATACCTGAGCTTAAATCTAAGTTCGGCTATACTAATCAATTAGCAATACCAAAATTGCAGATGGTAAGTATAAATGTTGGTATAAAAGCTGTAGATAGCGATAATAAGTTATTGTCTTATTTACTAAATCAAGTTTCAAACATTGCTGGTCAAAAAGCCGTTCTCACAAGATCGAAAAAAGCTATTTCAACATTCAAGCTCAGAAAAGATTTGCCTATTGGATGCAGAGTTACTCTGCGTGGTAAAAAAATGTACCAGTTTTTAGATCGTCTTGTAAACATTGCCTTACCAAGAATTAGAGATTTTAGAGGTTTATCTCACAAAGGATTTAATCAAAGCAACCATTATAGCTTTGGTATAAAAGAGCATAGTATATTTTTAGAAGTTGATCTCGATAATATTGTCAAGGTTTTTGGCATGAATATAACAATTGCAACTAATTCCAATTCAAAGGAAGAATCATTATTTCTATTAAAAAAACTAAATTTTCCTATAAAGTAATATATGGCTAAAAAATCATTAATTCGCAGAAACGAAGAAAGAAAAAAATCGTCTCTTATTCAAAGAGAAAAAAGATTAAGTTTAAAATCTATAATTTCTGATAAAGATTTATCTTTATCAGAAAGATTTTCAGCTCAAGTAAAATTATCTCAACTCGCAAGAAATGGCTCTAAATCTAGAATCAGAAATAGATGCGCACTTACTGGTAGAGCCAGAGGTAATCTACGTAAATTTGGTATGTCGCGTATAGCGCTTAGAGAACTTGCTTCTTGGGGTCAGGTTCCTGGTTTAATTAAATCAAGTTGGTAAAATGTCTTTTAATCACTCTGTTTCAGATCTTGTTTCAAGAATAAAAAACGGTTATTTAGCTGGTAAGGCAAATGTCTCTTCTCCAGTTTCAAAATTAAGAACTAGTATCCTTCAAATTTTAAAAGAAGAAGGTTATATTTTAAATTTTGTTAAGGTTAAAGAGCAAAATTTAGATATTTTTCTTATTAACTTAAAGTATCATAATTCTTCTCCTGCTATTACTAATATAGAAGTTGTCTCTAAACCTGGAAGAAGGCAATACTGTCAAGCAGATAATATACCTTTGGTTAAAAACGGTTTAGGTGTAGTTATTGTTTCAACTTCAAAAGGTGTTCTTGCCGATCATAATGCCAGAGTGCATAAACTTGGTGGAGAAATTTTGTTAAAAATATTTTAATTTAATTTTTTATGTCGCGTATAGGAAAACTACCAATCAAAATTCCGCAAGATATTAAAGTTTCTTTGTTTAATAATCAATTAAGCTTTGATAACGGTAAATTGAAAAAAAATTATAATATCAGCTCAGGAATTATTGCTGATTTTTCTGATAGTCAAATAAAGCTATCAGTTTCTGATAAATCGAATTCAGAATTATCAATGAAAATTGGTATGGACAGAAGTAATATTAAAAATATTGTTTCTGGCATGTCTGTTGGTTTTAAAACTACTCTTGAAGTCAATGGAGTTGGTTATAAAACCGCAGTTGATAAAACAACTTTAATTCTCACTCTTGGTTATAGCCACGATATTTTTTATGTTCTGCCGAAGGGTATTTCTGTCGCCTTAGAAAAGCCAAATCTTGTTATTATCTCTGGTGATGATAAAGTTTTGGTTGGTCAGGTTGCATCAGAAATTATATCCTTTAGATCTCCAGAGCCTTATAAAGGCAAGGGTATTAAAAAATTTGGTAAGCCAATTTTAAGAAAAGAAGGTAAGAAAAAATAAATAACTTTAAATATGATTAATAATTATCAAAGACGAAAATTCAGAGTTAGAAATAATATTATTACTAACAACAAATCTGGTCGTCCACGTATTGTTGTAGCTAGAAAGAATAAAAACATTTATGCTCAACTCCTCGATCTTTCTGGCAATGTCTTAGCTTCTTGTTCAACTCTTACTGAAAAAGATGATAATTCTAAAACTGGTATCCAAAAAGCTAAGCTTGTTGGTAAAAAGTTTGCTCAATCTTGTTTGGAAAAAGGTTTTGACACGGTTGTATTTGACAAGGGTGCATATGTTTATAATGGTCGCATTAAGGCTTTAGCTGAGTCTTGTCGCGAACACGGTCTTAAATTCTAATTTAATAAATGCAAGATGACAAAGCAAAATAATCAAGAAATTACAGAAATACTTATAGCTGTTAATAGAGTATCAAAAACCGTAAAAGGCGGTAGAAATATGTCGTTTTCAGCTTTAGTTGTTGTTGGAGATAAAAACGGGAAAGTTGGTTTCGGTAAAGGAAATGCAACCGAAGTTACAGATGCTAAAAATAAAGCATATGAAGTCGCCAAGAAGTCAATGATAAAAATTTCTCTTAAAGAAGGTAGAACAATACATCACGATATTTTTGCAAGATATTGTTCTGCCAAAGTTTACTTAAGATCTGCTTCTGCTGGTACTGGTGTTATTGCTGGAGGCCCTATGAGAGCAATATTTGAATGTGCTGGAATAAATGATGTAGTAGCTAAATCTGTTGGAACTTCTAATCCCTATAACATGGTCGCTGCTACATTTTCAGCACTCAAAGCTTTAACATCTCCAAAACTTATTGCAGAAAAAAGATCTAAAGACATATCTGAAATTATCAGAAGAAGAAATTTAGCTACAGGTAATAAAGATAAAAAAAATGACTAAATCATTATGAAAGAATACTTAAATAAAAAAGTTGAGATTACTCAAATTAAGAGTGGCTCCAAATTAAATGATAAACAAAAAGGCAGCCTTATTGGTTTAGGGTTGCGAGGAATAGGATCTAAAACAAGCTCTGTAATAGATTCTTGTAAGCTTGGTATGATAAAAAAAATTCACCATATTATTAAAATCATTAAATTATAAAATATGTCTCTAACATTACAACATCTTCCAAAAATTAAAAGACAAGATAAAATAAGAGTCGGTCGTGGTATAGGCTCTGGAAAAGGAAAAACTTCTGGTAGAGGTGTTAAAGGTCAAAAAGCCAGAACTGGTCATCATTCAGTAAAGGGTTTTGAAGGTGGTCAAACTCCAGTTCATATGAGGTTGCCTAAAAAAGGTTTTACAAATAATAATGCAACAAAAACTGAGGCGGTTAGTATTTCTAGAATATTTTCTTTACTTAATAGTGGTAAAATATCCTCAAATCAAGATATTACTAAGCAGATATTAAAAGATCTTGGTCTTATAAAATCTACAAAATCTCTAATAAAATTAATTATGGGATCTAATATTTCTTCTGCAGATATATCTGTAAAAATTTTGGTAGATAAATATTCTGAAAATGCTAAAAAATATTCATAGCAAATATGAGTCAAATTAAGAGTGAAAATACAGATTTATCTAAGAAAATAATATTCACCATTTTTATATTATTAATATATAAATTTGGTACATTTATACCGATACCAGGTATAAATAGCGAGGTTATAGCTCATTTTTTTAAATCAGAGGCTAACATATTTGGCATGATAAATATGTTTTCTGGTGGAGCTTTAGAAAGAATGAGTATTTTTGCTCTTAATATAATGCCTTATATTACAGCTTCCATAGTTATGCAATTATTAACCTCTATGCACAAGGGGTTGGATGCTCTAAAAAAAGATGGAGAAAGAGGTAGAGCGAAAATAAATCAATACACTAGGTACCTCACAATTATTTTGGCCACTTTTCAGGCTCTGGGTGTTTATCAGGCTCTTTCTTCTATCGGTATGAATGCTTTTGTTTCTGATTCTGGTATTTTTTTGTTTACAACATTAGTAAGTTTAGTTGGTGGGACAATAATTTTGATGTGGTTTGGTGAAAAAATAACCACATCAGGAATTGGAAACGGAATTTCTTTAATTATTTTTGTAGGAATAGTCTCTTCTCTGCCAGACACCATAATTCAAATGTTAGATCTTTCTAAAAAAGGTGTTTATAGTAAGTTTTATATCATTTTATTTTTTGTCTTTTTTATTTTGGCTATAATGTTTATATGTTTTTTTGAAAAAACACAAAGAAAAATTAAAATACAATACCCAAACTCAGCTATGTTAAGATCTTCTGGTAATCAAGATCATTCTTTTTTGCCACTAAAAATAAATGTTTCGGGTGTTATACCTCCAATATTTGCAAGCTCTGTTCTTACCTTTCCAGTTGCTGTTATGCAAATTATAGGTGTAGAAAATGAATTTCTTTCTTCTTTATTGCAGAGAGGCGGTTTAATTTATATGTTAGCTTTTGCTTTATTAATAATATTTTTTTCATACTTTTATTCTTCTGTAGTTTTTAATTCCCAAGAAGTCGCAACTAATCTAAAAAAAAGTAATTGTTTTATTTTTGGAATTAGACCTGGTATTGCTACTTCTGAGTATCTAGATAATATAATTTCTAAACTTACGGCTCTAGGATCTTTGTATTTGATTATAATATGTATTGTGCCAGAATTGCTTGTTAATGCTACTCATATTCCTCTTTACATAGGTGGAACTGGTGTATTAATTATGGTTAATGTTGCTATTGATTTAATAACCCAAATACAATCCTATAGCTTATCGAATAAATATAACTCTGGCCAACTAAGAAAAAGGAAATTAAGGGTGAGAGTATGAAAAATATTTTATTTCTTGGCCCCCCTGGCTCTGGAAAAGGAACTCAAGCTAATTTATTAGCTGAATATTTGAATATACCAACTTTATCTACTGGTAATATGCTTCGTTATGAAGTTAATTCTGGTTCTCAACTTGGTGAAAAAATAAAATCTTATATTCAAAAAGGCGATCTAGTTCCAGATGAAATTATTGTTTTGTTAATCAAAAATTTTTTAACTCAAAACTCCACAAAAGGTTTTATTCTTGATGGTTTTCCAAGAAATATAAATCAGGCGAAAGTTTTAGAAGAAATGCTATCTAAAATAGGAGAAAAAATAGATAAGGTTTTTAATTTTGAAGTTTCTGATGAAGTTTTGATAAAGAGAATATTGGGTCGCTATTCTTGTAGAGAATGTGGCTCTATATATAATAGTTATTTTAAGCCTACATCTAAAGTGGGCATTTGTGATAAATGTGGTTCTAATCAATTAGAGCATAGAAAAGATGACAATGAACAGACTTTAAAAAATAGGTTAATTGTTTATCGTCAATCAACTTTTCCTTTGATTGATTTTTATCAAAAAAAACACTTGCTTATTTCAATTGAGGCTGTAAAATCTTCATTCATTATTTTTGATGAATTGAAAAATAACCTATAAAAATATCACATGATATTTTTATAATGTTTTTGACTAATAGACTGTTATCTTGTAGATTTTTTTGATGTTATTTTTAAAATAATCAAAACCATACTCTGGAATAACTTTCTTTATATAGCAAATAATTAATTTTAACTTAGTAACTTAAAAAGTAAGTTAAAATATTAACATTAAAAAACAATACTATTTTCATTTTTAAGTCAAATTCTAATGCAAAAATTTTTAAATAAAATTATGAAGTTAGAATTTAAGTATCTTATAAATACTTAAAATTGATAATTTGTATTATATTAATATTAACTTTTAAGAGGGTATAACTTTGGCTAGGATTGCTGGTATTAACATTCCAAAAGAAAAGCGATTTGTAATTGCTTTAACTTATATTTACGGAATTGGCACAACTTCTGCAAAAAAAATATGTAAAGATCTAAAAATAGATCTACTTACAAGAACTAATCAACTCGATGAAAATAAATTAGCAGAGGTTAGATCTTATATTGAAAAAAATCTCGGTGTTCTTGAAGGAGATCTAAGAAGAAAGATCTCTTCTAGTATTAAAAGACTTATTGATATCGGTTGTTATCGCGGTATAAGGCATGTAAAAAAGTTGCCAGTAAGGGGTCAAAGAACTCATACCAATGCCAAAACCAGAAAGGGTAGGGGTGTTGCTATAGCAAATAAAAAGAAAGCGGTTAAATAATTAAAATATCATCAAAATGACAGAAACAAAAATAGATGCAGCTCAGAAAAAAACTGCAAAATCTTCATCTAAAAAGAAAAAAACCATTATTAACGGTGTGGTTCATGTGTTTGCAAGTTTTAATAATACAATAGTATCAGTCTCTGATACCGCAGGTAATATTATATCTTGGTCTTCTGCTGGAAAACACGGTTTTAAAGGTTCACGAAAAGCAACTCCTTATGCAGCACAAGTTGCCACTCAACATGTTGTAAATATCGCAAAAGAATGCGGTTTACAAAGTGTTGTGGTTGAAATTAGAGGTCCAGGAGTTGGTAGAGAAGCTTCTTTAAGAGCAATACAGGCTTGTGGTGTTAATGTAACATTAATAAAAGATATTACATATTTACCGCATAATGGTTGTCGCCCAGCTAAAAGTCGTCGGGTTTAATATTTTTTCTAATTAATTTATTAGTTTTATGACTATTTTAAAAGAAAGTTGGGTAAATTTAACAAAGCCAGCATCCATTAATTTAAAAGAAGGTTCTGACGATCTCAAGCATTCTGTTATTGTTTTTGAACCTTTTGAAAGAGGCTTTGGAAACACATTGGGTAATTCTCTAAGAAGAGTATTGTTATCTTCAATTACTGGTTTTGCTGTTGTTGGCTTAAAAATAGAGGGTGTGTTACATGAGTATAGTGCAATAGATGGCATAAAAGAAGATGTATTAGAAATTATTATGAATTTAAAATCTTTAGCAATTTCTAAAGATAATCCAGATTCTGTTGTTCTTAAGTTACATTCTGATAAAGTTGGGCCGGTTTATGCTGGTTCCATCTTTGCTCCAGCTGGTGTTGATATTTTGAATAAAGATCTATTGATTTGCAACATAGAAAATGGCGGTAAAATCGATATGTCTATTTATGTTCAATGCGGTAAAGGCTATGTAATGGCAGAAAATATTGCAAAAGAAGATATGCCAATGGGCACTATCTTTATTGATGCTTTATTTAATCCTGTAAAAACTGTATCTTATCGTGTTGAGAATGCTCGAGTTGGTAATGCAACCGATTATGATAAATTGATACTTGATATTTCTACAAATGGCACCATTTCTCCCAGAAATTCTCTAGCAGTGGCTGCAAAAATTTTACAAACACAATTTCAATTTTTTGTTAACCTAGATGTTGAAAATGTTGATTTTGTTAAAGAACAAAAAGATTCTTCAGAGCCAGAATTTAATAGAAATCTATTAAAAACAATAGAAGAGTTAGAGCTTTCTGTTCGTTCTTATAATTGCTTAAGAAATGAAAATATTACTTATGTTGGTGATCTTGTTATGAGAACTGAGGCAGAAATGCTAAAAACCGCTAACTTTGGTAGAAAATCATTAAATGAACTCAAAGAAAATTTAAAATCTATGAATTTATCTTTTGGAATGAAAATGCAAAATTGGCCTCCAAAAAACATGGAAGATTTGGTAAAACATAAAAATAAAGAATTTTAGTAAATTATGAAACACAGAATAAAAGGCAGAAAACTTAATAGAGACAGTGCTCACAGAAAATCTTTAATGCGAAATCTCGCAATTGCATTAATTGAGCATGAAGAAATTAAAACAACATTGCCAAAAGCAAAAGAACTAAGACCTTTTGTTGAAAAAATTATCACAATCTCTAAAATCGATAGCATCGCCAATAGAAGATTGGTTGCTTCTATTTTGGGTAACCAAAATATTACTGAGAAGTTATTTAAAGTAATAGGTCCTAGAATTAGTGCTAGAAATGGTGGTTATACCAGAATTTTAAAATATGGTTTCCGTGCAGGAGATAAGGCTCCTATGGCTTATATGGGTTTGGTTGATCAGGTTCAATTGGTTGAGGTTTCTCAATAAAATTTATTTAAAAATATGACAAACATTATCGAAAAATTCAACCTTTCACAGGTAGATAAAATAAAATCGTCTCGCTCTTTTACTGTGCCAGCTTTTAATGTTGGTGATACCGTTTCTGTAAAATATAAAATAACCGAAGGCGATACCACCAGAATACAAAGTTTTAATGGAGTTGTAATTGCCAGAACAAAAAATATGAGCAATTATAATGCTACTTTTACTGTGCGAAAAATTAGCTCTGGAATTGGTGTTGAAAGAAAGTTCCCTATATATTCTCCATTGCTAGCTGGTATCGATATTTTAAAACAAGGCGATGTAAGAAGAGCTAAATTATATTATTTAAGAAACCTCACTGGTAAATCTTCTAGAATAAAAGAAAAAATGGATTTTCTCCCAACAGAATAATCTAAAACTATGATTTTTATTAGAAAAAGCAGTAAAATAACAGTATTTTTATTGCTTTTTCTAATAACTTTTTCTTGTGCTTTTAAAAAAGCATCTAAAAACCCCGCCTCCCTCTCTTTTCATATTACAGGTTCAAAAAAAACTTTTATTTTTACGGTAAGTGAAGATTTTTTATTGCAAAACAAATCTTCTGCTGTTCATAAAAAACACACTAAACTAACCAATGCCGAGTTTCATTTGTTGTTATCTTTGCTAAAAGAAAAAAAATATTGCCTTGATAATAAAAATAAGTATGCTTTTAGCATTGATTCTCGGCAAGAAAAAATATTTGATGTTACTTACTCGCAACTAATTGCGAGAAGCTATAATGCCAAGCCAATATCGCCAGTTTCTTACTACGGTAGTTGTATTTAGAGCAAAATATTTTTAGCTATGAAAATGCAACATCGAAAGATTGTTGAATTATCTAGTGCTGAAGCAAGAAAGCGTTTTTTAAAATCTGAAGTTTATTTCAATCTTGATTCGCCAAAATATTTTAACTTTGCCAAAATATTAGTGGCTTTAAAGTTTATGGCACAAGGCCAAATTATAGTAAAATTGGCGATAAATTCTATGATGATTTGATAATGATGTGCGAATTATAAATTAATACAAATGATACAAAACTCTTCTCAAAACACAATTTTAAAATTTCTTTGGTCGGTCATCAAGCCCTATAAATGGTGGTATTTATTGATGATGCAGGCACCAATCGTTAATTCTTTTTATAAAGTTTTTAGTATGCTTGCGGTGGCAAGAGTAGTTGATGTTTTTACTGCAAAAGAAATTTTACAATATTCTAGCTTTTTTTACCCGATTACTTTATTTGTTGGGGCGATTTTAGTTATGGAATTAGGCTGGAGGCTTAGCCATTTTGCTTGGATGAAAACTCAACCATTTGTGAGATCTGATATTGTAGTTAAATCGTATGATTATATTCAAAATCATGCATTTGAGTTTTTTTTAAATTCTCATAGTGGCTCAATTGTCAGTAAAATTAAAGGAATTTTGGCAGGCTACAATAATTTTTGGTTTGGCATTCATCATCGACTTTCGGTGCCTTTGCTTGAGATATTTATAGCAGTTATTGCCTTGGCTTTTGTTAATTTGCAATTGTTTTTCTTTATTGTTTTATGGTGTTTAGTTTTTTTTCCAGTGATGCTTAGAATGTCTTTTAAAGTAAGTAAATTAGCCACCAAAACTACCGATTCACAACATCAATCAATGGGCTTGGTTGCCGATAACATAACTAATATTTTTTCACTTTTTTCTTTTGCTTCTAAAAAACAAGAACTCAATAAAATCAAAGATTTTTTATATAACGATACCGCTAAAAAAGATTACACTTGGATAAAATACGAACTAAAAATGGCTTTTGTTGGTATTGCTTTTTATGTTTCTATGCTCGTTGCTTTGTTTATTTTTATGATTCATCTTCGAAAAATTGAAGCAATTACCACTGGAGATTTTGTTTTTGTGATGACAATCACTTTTTTTGTTGTTGATAATATTTGGAAGCTGGTTTCAGAAGTTGGTGAGTTTGCTTCAAAAATGGGAGATTTTAAATCTTCATTTGCAATTTTACAAATTGATAATAATGCTTTTGATGCCAAAAATAGCAAAGTTTTAGCGGTTAAAAATGGTGAAATAATTTTTGACAATATTGATTTTGGTTATAGTAAAAATAATTTAATTTTTAATAATCTTAGCATTAAAATTAAATCTGGTCAAAAAGTTGGTTTAGTTGGTTATTCTGGGGCAGGAAAATCAACACTTATTTCACTTTTGCTTAAAAATTTTAAAATAAATTCGGGTGATATTTTAATTGGGCCAAAGTATTTACGATGTTTCTTGTGATTCTCTTCGCTCGTCAATTGCTTTAATTCCGCAAGATACAATGCTTTTTCATCGCTGCATTGCAGAAAATATTGGTTATGCCAAAGAAGGAGTAACTCAAAGCGAAATTGAAGAGGTTGCCAAAAAAGCTCACATTCATGATTTTATATCTAGTCTTCCAGATGGTTATCAAACTTTAGTTGGTGAGCGAGGAATAAAGCTTTCTGGTGGGCAACGACAAAGAATTGCTATTGCTCGGGCAATTTTAAAAGATGCACCAATTTTAATTTTAGACGAAGCAACTTCTAGCCTCGATTCTCATACCGAAAAACATATTCAAGAAAGCCTAAATTTATTGATTGACGATAAATCCAAAACAGTGATTGCCATTGCTCATCGTCTTTCTACTTTACAACATATGGATCGTATCGTTGTTTTAGAAAATGGAAAAATTATTGAAGACGGTTCTCCACAAGATCTGTTAAAAGCCAATGGTTATTATCAAAAAATGTGGAACACACAGGCTGGCGGGTTTTTGCCAGAATCTTTGGAAGAAAAAATTTACTAGCAAAATTAATTTACCAAAAAAATGAAAACATACACAACAGCAAGATTGATTTTACACCAATGGCAAGAATCTGACATTTTACCTTTTGCAGAAATGAACTCTGATGCGGAGGTGATAAAATATTTTCTAAACATCTGGGCTTTTGAAGAAAGTTTAAAAATGTATAACGATTGCCTAAATAATAAAAGCGGTATCGGTTGGTATCCAGTAGAAGAAAAAATCAGCGGAAAATTTATTGGTTTTGTTGGTTTGAATAACCCGAACTTTATGCCGAATTTTGTTGAAATTGGCTGGCGATAAAAAAAGAATTTTGGGGTAAGGCTATGCCACTGAAGCCGCCAAAAAGTGGCTAGAAATTGGGTTTGATGAATATGGGCTAAAAGAAATAATATCATTTACAGCAAAGCAAAATCAAAAATCACAAGAAGTGATGAACAGAATTGGGTTAAGACGAGATGAAAAGAGAGATTTTCTTCATCCTAATATTCCAGCGGAACATCCATTGGCATTTCATTTGTTTTATGCAATACAAAATTGTAAGTAGAATAAATGATATATTTGTTCAAAAATAAAAACTTGTTTAATTAATTTTTGTTATTAAGATTTATATAAACTATTTTATAACAAAAATTATGAATTCTTTATTTTTTTCTTTGTTGCCAGCGATTGGGGTTATTTTTATTGGTTGCATAGCAAGAAATATCAAGATTTTTGACGATCACCACATTAGAAGTTTTGAAACTTTTTTATTTAAAATCGCCTTCCCATGTTTTTTGTTTTCTGCAACTACCTCTCTTGATTTATCGGCGATTTTAAATATCAAATTTATTTTCGCTTATTTTGCTACTTGGTTTGCAACTTTTTTGTTGGCAATTTTGGTTCATAAAAAAAATAGTTCTTTAAAGCAAACTGTTGCTTTATCTTGTGCCTCTAGCTATTCAAACACTACTTTGTATTCTGTGCCTATCATCTTTTTTTTATTTGGCAATTCTATTGCCGCCATAATTGCTAACCTGCTTCAAGTAATGATTATACAGGCTATTATGATAGCAATTTTAACATTTTTCAACAACAAGCAAGCCGAAAAACAGAATATATTTTTACAGGTTATAAAAACTCCACTAGTTTTTATGCCCTTTCTTGGTTTGTTATTAAATTATTTACAATTAACGGGTTTTAAAAATATTTTTTTATATGAATCAATTAAAATTTTAGGAAATGCTGGCACTGGTATGTCGTTGTTTATTTTTGGGCTACATTGCACAAAAATTAAATTTCATGATAAATTACAAAAAATTAAAGTTATTAAACTGGTGATTATTAAAAATTTTCTTCATCCTTTTGTAGCTTTTTTGATTGGTTATTTTTTATTCCATCTCGATAACTATTGGCTAAAAAGCCTGATAATCATTGCTTCGGCACCAACTGCATTTTTAATTTATGTTTTAACTAATCAATATCAGGCAAATGACGAATCAATTAAAATTAGCACTATCATTAGTTGTTTTACCTCAATAATTACTGTTACTTTGCTTACTTTTGTATTTTAAACTTTAAATATGCCTCATTATTATTTTTTAACTCTTCTTGCTGTTGTTTTGCAAATTTTTCGTCATCTTGAGCAAAAAAAACTGGTCGATCATTTTGATAAAAGCACCATTACTTTGATGAGATTTTTATTACCATTGCCTTTTGCTGTGGTTTATTTAATAATATTTAAACATTTTTTAGATTGGCGGTTTTTATTGTTGTCGGCGGTTGTTTCTAGTTTGCAAATTAGTGGCGGAATTTTATTATTAAAAAGCCTGTCAAAACAAAATTTTGCCAATAGTATGGCATTGGCTCATACCGAGCTTTTATTTGCCTCTATTCTTGGAGTTTGTTTTTTTAAGCAAAAATTTACTTTGCTGATGTTTGTTGCTATTATTGTTATATTGCTAGCAGTATTTTTAATTAGTAATTTTAAATTTAAAAGTAAAAATATTAATAAAGCCAGTTTTTTTGCCACTTTTTCTGGTTTTATTTTTGCTTGCCAAGCCTTTTTAATGAAAGAAACTTCTATGTATTTTATAAAAATTAATGCTGGTGGTAATGATTTTATTTCGGCTTTAACTTTATTTTTTGCAGTGCATTTATTTCATAATATTTTTTTAATTACTCATAAAATTACACAAAAAAAACTTTTTACAGAAGTAAAAAAAATATTGCAATATGAAAGTGGCTTATCTTTTATTAAAATTGGTGTAATTAGTAGTATTTGCACAGCTCTTTGGTATTATGTTTACACTGCTGGCGAAGTAGTGATGGTTAAAGCGATAAGTCAATTAGAGGTTTTATTGGCAATTATCGTTTCGCATTTTATTTTAAAAGAAAAATTTATTTTGAAAGAGGTTTTGGGTATTGTATTATTATTAGCTGGTTTATTTTTGTTGATTTATCTGAAAGAAATAATGTAGCATTCCCTAAAAAATTACAAAAAATCTTTGACAATTAATTTTTTGATAATTAAAATTGTGCTTTAATAATGGCAGACATAGCTCAGTTGGTTAGAGCACCAGGTTGTGGTTCTGGGGGTCGCGGGTTCGAACCCCGTTGTCTGCCCCACCTAAATATAATAAACTCATATGTTGCTTGATATCATCATTTTAGCAATCGTTACTTTTTTTATCTTTTTAAAGCTCAATAAAACTATTGGCAAAATAGACGAAGAAGAAAAGCTATCTATACAGCAAAAAATCCAAAAACAAAAAGAGCAACTTGCTAATATTTTAGCCTCCAAGTCTTGCAATGTTAACAACAATTCTGCAACCGATAATACTGCTCAAAAAGTTGTGGGTGAGGGCAATACTCTATCGGCTGTTTTTCCGCATTTAAGCAGTAATAGTTTAGAAAGTTTGCAGTTTATTTTCGAAAAATCTAATATCGATCATCATTTTTTTTTGAAAGGTGCTAAAATGACTTTCGAAATCATCATTAATAGTTTTGCTAGTGGCAACTTGGTCGAAATGCAAAATTTGGTTTGCCCTAGTATTTTTGAGGGTTTCAATAAAATATTGCAAAACAGACAACAAAATAAGCAAATTTTAATTACCAACCTTATTTCTATCGAAGAAGTCTCTATTGTTTCGGCCTCTCATAATGGAGATTTAGCTAGCATTGTTGTTAAGTTTTCTTCTAAACAAATTAATTATATTTCTGATGGCAATCAAAATATTATAAGCGGTAGTAAAGATCAAATTCTTCATATTACCGATAATTGGGTTTTTCAAAGAAATTTAACTTCGCAAAGCCCAGCTTGGCAAGTTATTTCAACTAATTCTTAACAAATATGTCAAAATTACTCTCGCAATCTGTTCTGGCTGTTAATAATAAAAATTATCATTATTTTTCTTTGCCAGAATTTGCTACAAAATTTAATATAAATCTACATAAACTTCCTTTTAGTTTAAAAATTCTACTCGAAAATATTTTACGAACTTACCAAAACAGCAACGAAGCCCAACAACACGCTCTTGCTTTGGTTAGTTCGGTGCAAGATGCTTCTCAAAGAATTGAAATTGCTTTTTCACCTGCTCGAGTTTTGATGCAAGATTTTACTGGTGTTCCTGCGGTTGTTGATTTGGCAACTATGCGAGATGCTGTGGCAAAATTAGGGCAAGATCCTAAAAAAATTAATCCATTAGTGCCAGTTGATTTAGTTATCGATCATTCTGTGCAGGTCGATCATTATGCCACACAAGATTCTTTAGAAAAAAATACTGAGCTAGAATTTTCACGCAATTTTGAACGATATCAATTTTTAAAATGGGCTCAAAAATCTTTTAATAATTTTCGAGTGGTTCCTCCTGGAACTGGTATTTGCCATCAGGTTAATCTCGAAAATTTAGCTAGTGTAGTTTTTAATCAAGATAATCAAATTTACTTCGATACCGTTGTTGGTACCGATAGCCACACTACCATGATCAACGGCTTAGGAGTTTTAGGTTGGGGTGTTGGTGGCATAGAAGCGGAAGCTGCAATGCTTGGTCAGCCAGTTTCAATGCTTATTCCAGAAGTAATAGGGTTTAAACTCACTGGCAAGTTAAATGCCACAATTACTGCCACCGATTTAGTTTTAACAATCACTCAAATTTTAAGAAAAAAATCGGTAGTTGGCAAATTTGTTGAATTTTTTGGTTCTGGTTTGCAATATTTATCGCTTGCCGATAGAGCAACAATAGCCAATATGGCTCCTGAATATGGGGCAACTTGCGGTATATTTCCAATAGATAACACTACTCTTGATTATTTGTATTTAACGGGCAGAAGTCAAGAAAATATCGATATTGTTGCGGCTTATGTAAATGCTCAACAGCTAAACATGAATC
>Ga0214923_10003142_pt1 | contig 21029 bp, 15 predicted proteins | sample LL1510_MetaG_FD_177993 | JGI IMG/M metagenome (GOLD analysis project Ga0214923, IMG submission 177993) | Freshwater microbial communities from Lake Lanier, Atlanta, Georgia, United States - LL-1510 | ecosystem: Environmental > Aquatic > Freshwater > Lake | place: USA: Georgia | collected...
GTCGCCGCACCTGCTCCTGCTGCTGCTCTTGTCGCCGCACCTGCTCCTGCTCCTGCCGATGCACCTGCTGCTGCTCCTGCTCCTGCCGATGCACCTGCTCCTGCTGGTGCTCCTGCTGGTGCTCTTGTTGCTGCTCCTCTAGGTGTACTACCACAAAAAGCAAAATCTTATGAAAATGTAGATCATACAAGATCGTTTAAAGACGCATTATGTCAATACATTGAAGCTTTTAAAGCCCGGAAAATTGATAGTGTCATTATGGACTTGCTTAAAGGTGATGATTTAAGCAATATTTTAGAAAGAATAACACATTATTTGAGAAATATAAAATTATATTATTTATTTTATTTCCACATACCTAGTTATGACACTCGAAAAACTATGGCGGATGATGCAAAAGCTTATGGTAAAAATATTTTAAAAAAAAATACTGTATTAAAAACATTTTTAAGTCAAGTATTAAGAATTATGCAAACAACAACAGGAGTACAAACAATATTAACAGGTGATAAATACGATGAGTGGTATTATTACAAATCTAAAGTCAGTTTTATTAATTTGTTATTAGTTTTGCTTGAAGTACTAAGAAATCCTAGACACAATGATTTAACATTAGATAATATAACAACCATTATTCGTAATTCAAGAGAAAATAAAGGAACAAAGGTTAAAGTTTTTGACACAACACAACATAATTTAAAGATGTTAACACAACATCATTTAGAGATGTTAGAAGACTTAATAAAAAATAAATATCTTCCTGAAAACAGCAAATATTATAAGTTTTCACAAGATTTAGATAATTTAATAACAGAGTTGATAATTATAGAAGAAACAATTCAAGAAGCAGAAGCAGCAGCAAAACCAGCAGCAGCAGCAGGACCAGCTTGAGAAACACAGAAGATTAAACCAGTACTTAAAACACCACTCGTAGCTATTCCACCAAGAAGATAATCAGCAAAAGGAAATAAATAAATATGGTAACTAAATAACTCCTTATTTTTAAAAATTGATATTTATTTTAAAATAATGAGTTATAGACAAATTAATAATATTAGTTAATAGTTCATAATTATTAAGAATGAACAAATTCAAATCTTTTAGATTGTATGATTATAATGTGTATGATGGTATTAGCAAGCATTCGCAAGAAAAGAATAAATATTCACAAGACTCATTAAATCATTATAAAGACAATAAAAAATTTATTATCCAAGCATTTGGTTTTAATGATTCTAATAGAACAGCATCAATATTAATAGAAGATTTTTATCCATATTTTTACATAATGGTAGATGAAGTTTGGAATGAGCAAAGAAATGCCTTATTTATTACACATTTAAAAAAAAAGGTGGGTTATTACTATGAAGATAGTATAGTAAATTACAAACTTGTAAAAAGACAAAAATTATATGGTTTTAATAATAAAAAATTGCATAATTTTATTAAAATTTCATTTACAAACAGCAATGCTTATAACAAAGTAAAAAAATTATTTTATACAGATACAAATGATAAATATACAGGATTTGAAAGAACACTAAATGATGAAGGCTATGTATACAGTGACGAATATGGAATAACTAACTGTTATCTTTATGAAGCAGATATTCCTCCATTATTAAAGTTCTTCCATAAAAAGCAAATTAATCCAAGTGGATGGATAAAAATACCATCAAATAAAGTAATACAAATTAATAACAAAACAACACATTGTGCATATGAATATTCAATCAAATATGACGATATTTATTCATATAAAGAAAAAGAAACGCTGGTAAAATATAATATTTGCAGTTTTGATATTGAAGCTAGTAGTAGTCATGGTGATTTTCCTGTACCAATTAAAAATTACAAAAAATTAGCCACAAATATACTTGAAAATTATAACTCGTCTTCGAATGAATATAAAGAAAATTATAGCACTACTATGCTAAAGCAAGAAATATTAACTGCTTTTGATTTAGCAAATACTAAACTAACTCATATATCAAAAGTGTATCCAAAAAATAAAAATTTGGATGCTTTTAATATTGAAAATTTGATTGAAAATCTGGTGACTTATATTCCGGCAAATTTCAAAAAAAAAAATACAGAAGAGTTTGTAGAGTTAAATGATTCTGAAACAGATGAAGAAGATAGAGATGAAGATGTAGATGGAGATGAAGAGGAAGATAATAATAAGGATAGTAATGATTTAAACCAAGAACTTACAACAAATAACTTTAAGCGTAAAAAGAAAGTGAAATTATATAATAAAAAAGATGCTACATTAATGGATTTAATCAAAGATGAAAAATGTGAATATAATACAAAACTATACGAATTAACAGAAGCATTTACTAACACTGGATTTCCAGAATTAGAAGGCGACATTATTACTTTTATTGGGCTTAGTTTTATAAATTATACAGAAGCAAAACCATATAAGCGAATTATTATTGTAAAGGGAGGATGTAAAATCCCAGACGCATATTTATTATGGGCACAAGAAAATAATGTAATTGTATTAGAACGCAATAGTGAAAAAGAGGTTCTGCTTACATTTACTAAACTTATTAATAGCGAAAATCCGCATATTATTACAGGTTATAACATTACTGGTTTTGATTTTGAATTTATGTATAATAGATCTAAAGAATTAAACTGTGTAAATGAATTTCTCAAGTTGTCTCGCAACAAAGAAGAAATTTGTATTTCTAAAGATTGGCGTACTAATGTTGAAAGCATTGAAACAAACAAAATTATTTTAGCAAGTGGAGAATATAATTTAAAATTTATTAAAATGCCTGGACGCATTATTATAGACATGTGTGTTATTTTTAGAAAAGAATTTACACTAAGTTCAAACAAATTAGATTTTACATCAAGTTATTTTATTAGTGACAGCGTTAATAGTATAAGTATTGATGTCGAAAATAACACCACTAAAATTTATAGCAAAAATTTGACAGGTATTGCAGTTGGTAGTTTTATTAAATTTGATGAGTTAGGATTTAGCAGTAATTTATATAAAAAAGGCAAAAAATTTGAAATTAGCAAAATAAATGCTAATGAGCACTCATTTGTTATTAATGGCATTGAAGAGTTAGATTTGGCAAACTATAAATATAATTGGGGTTTGGCAAAAGACGATGTTTCTCCTCAAGAAATATTTTCATTGGCAAATGGAACAGACTATGATAGATGGACAGTTGGTAAATATTGTCTTGCTGATTGTGATAATGTTATTTGGTTATTATTAAAAGTGGATGTTATTACAGACAAAGTTGAAATGTCTAATTTATGTGATGTTCCATTAAGTTTCTTATTATTACGTGGTCAAGGAATTAAATTACATAGTTATATTTCTAAAAAATGTGGCGAAAAAAATACATTGATGCCTGTAGTTAAAAAACAAAAAACTGGAGGCGGTTATGAAGGCGCCCATGTTTTTACACCTAAGACAGGAATATATTTAGAAGATCCTGTTGCGTGTGTTGATTATAGTTCTCTATATCCATCTTCTATAATTTCTGAAAATTTATCACACGATAGCAAAGTATGGACTAAGGAATATGATTTGAGTAATAATCTTATTAAAGAAACAGGTGAAAAAGACGAGCATAATAATTTTAAATATGACAATTTATATGATTTAGGTTATAATTATGTAGATGTAAAATATGATACTTATCATTATAAAAGATCCACACCAAAAGCTGCAGCAAAAAAAGTAATTAATGGTTATAAAATTTGTAGGTTTGCACAATTTCCAGAAGGCAAAGCAATTATGCCTTCAATATTAGAAGAGTTGCTTGCAGCGCGAAAAGCAACTCGAAAATTAATCTTATCAGAAACAGATGACTTTATGAAAAATGTGCTAGATAAGCGTCAATTAAGTATTAAAGTTACAGCAAATTCATTATATGGTCAAATGGGTGCAATAACTAGTGCATTTTATGAAGCAGATGTAGCTGCTTCAACAACCGCAATTGGTCGCAAATTATTATTTTATGGGCGCTCAATTATTGAAGAATGCTACAATGAAATAAATATTAAGGTTTCTGATGGTTCATTAGTAAAAGTTAAAGCCGAGTGTGTATATGGCGATACGGATTCAGTATTTTTCAAATTTAATTTACGCAATCCAGAAACAAATGAAAAAATATTAAATAAGCAAGCACTAATATATACTATTGAATTAGCCAAGCAAGCAGGAGAATTGGCCAGTTCCTTCTTAAAAAAACCACACGATTTAGAATATGAAAAAACATTTTATCCGTGGATATTGTTATCTAAAAAGCGTTATGTTGGTATTTTATATGAAAATAATCCAGACAAGGGCAAAATGAAATATATGGGAATTGTATTAAAACGCAGAGACAATGCACCCATTGTAAAAGATATTTATGGTGGGATTGTAAATATTATTATGCAAGAAAAAAGTATGGTTAAATCAATTAAGTTCTTAAATGAATGTATTGAAAAATTAATAGCAGGGAATTATGTAATAGATAAACTATTAGTGACTAAATCATTGCGTGGTTATTATAAAAATCCGAAACAAATTGCGCATAAAGTATTAGCCGAGCGTATTGGATTACGAGATTCGGGCAATAAACCAGCATCCGGAGATAGGATTTATTATGCCTATATTAAAAATACTAATAAAAAAGCACTTCAAGGGGAAAAAATAGAAACGCCTGATTTTATTAAACAAAATGGACTAGAACTTGATTACAATCATTATATTAGTAATCAAATAATGAAACCATTATTACAATTATTTGCTTTAAATTTAGAAAATATGAGCGAGTTTAAAAAAAAGCGCGGAATAACATTACAATCGTGGCACAATGAATTAACTAAATTGCGCGAAAAATGGATTGATCCAGAAAAATACGATAAAAAAGTGGAAGAATTAAAATGTAAAGAAGTCAAGAGTTTATTATTTGATAAATATTTAAAGGAATGTAAATAATCTAATAGCACTCATTAAGTATTATTACAAATTTTTTTTAGCAACAATTATATTATTATTATAATATAATTAGTATAATAGTATGGTTAAAAATATAACATATAAAAATTTAAAAACTTATTCTTATAATTTTAATAAACAAAAAACAAATAAAGTTCTTAAAAATGTAAATACTAAATCACACTTCAAAAATTTAGTAGTCAAAAGCGATTACCAACAAAATAAGAAACAGGTTTTCAAGAAAGTTATAGATGTAGAAGCTACTATAACAGATCAAAAAGACACTGGTCGTTGTTGGTTATTTGCTTTTTTAAATATAATTCGTTTTAAAATGATAAAAAAATACAATTTATTACCCAGTTTTGAATTTTCTCAAAATTATTTGTTTTTTTATGACAAATTAGAAAAAGCCAATTATTATTTAAATTTTATAGTAGATAATTATTTTGTTAATTTAGAAACGATAAACTACAATACTGAAACAGTAAAAGTAATACATATGTTGCAAAATTTAACCGATGATGGCGGTCATTGGAATATTTTTGTAAATTTAATTGAAAAATATGGTATAATACCTAAATCAAATATGGATGAAGATTTTCATAGCTCCAATTCAAAAGAATTAGAAATATTTTATGATGATTTTTTACGAAAATGTGCTCATAAAATAAAAACAACATCTAAGATTGAACTAACTAAAAATAAAACTAAACTATTGGACGAAATGTTATCTGAATGTTATAAAATATTAGTCTTATTCTTAGGAGAACCACCTAGCACAATAACTTGGGAATATTATGAGAAAAATAATAAAAATAATAAAACACAATCCTTAAAAGCTAAAACTATAGCAAATATTAGTCCATTAGAGTTTTATAAAAAATATGTTCCGTATAATGCAAAAGATAAAATATGTTTGATTAATTATCCTTGCAAGCAAGTTCCGTTTTACAAATTATATAATATAGAAATGGCTTTTAATGTTGTTGGTTCTAATGAACAAAATTTTATAAATGTTCCAATTAATATAATGATTGATGCTGTTAAAAATTCAATAAATAATGAAGAAGCAGTATGGGTAGGAATAGATTTTGATAAATATATTTCAGCTGAAGATGGATTTTTAGATAAAGATGGATTTGATTATGATGGTGTATTTGGTTTTAATAATACTATGAAAAAATGCGATGCTTTAAATTATATGCAAAGTGGTCCAAAGCACGCTGTAATAATAAAAGGATATAATTTTGAGAATTCAAAAACAAATGGATTTTTGGTAGAAAATTCTTGGGGAGAGAAAAATGGATTTGGAGGAAATTATTATATGGCAAATTCTTGGTTTGAAGATTATACATATTTGGTTGTTGTAGATAAAAAATGTGTTTCCCAAAAAATATTAAATGTATTAAAGCAAAAACCTATAGTTTTGCCTTATTGGAGTCCATTTGGTGCTTTAATGCAAGTTAAAATATAAAATATAAAATATAAAATATAAAATATAAAATATAAAATATAAAATATTATTTAAAATGTAATTACCAATTACATTATTTAATATGGACACCTTAACAAATGCTATAAATATTCTTAACATTAATATAAATAATACAAATGAAGAATGTATGATATGTAGAGATGAATTAGCGTGTAATCAGTGTTATACCTTACCTGAATGTAATCATACTTATCATACTCATTGCTTAGTTAGTTGGTTTAGAAATGGAGATTCGCGTTGTCCATATTGCGGAAATAAAGGTATTAATAATGCAAATAATGATACTTTACGAAATGTAAGAGGCAAATATTTTACTACAATATATGAAAAACAAATGTTAGCAGATATAAAAAAATACGTTTATTCGAGAAAAAACGATACTATTAAAAGATGTCTGGAAACACGTAAGCAATTTGAAAAAATTAAAGCATTAGAAGAAAATTATAAGATTGCAACACAGAAGTTGAGAGAATTACAACAATCTCTCAAAGAAACACCCGCAATATATAGTGAAGCTAAAAAAAATATACTGTGTTATAAAAGTAAAAAATGGAACATACGTAGACAAATTAGAATAGAACATTTGAAAATTATAAATACTAGTTATATTATTCCTTTAATAATACCGATGAGTGTATCAATATAATAGCATTATTGGCGTAAAAATAATCCAAATTCATAACTACTATTATCGGTTCTAGTATTAGTATGTGAATTGTTATCTAAATCTTCATTTTCCGAACTCTCTCTATTTGTTAATAAACTTTCAATATATAAAGCTAAATAAAATCTAAATTCATTACTATATAAAAATAATTTTTTATTGTTATTTGGATTTATATAGCTAATAATATTAGAATTTGTTAAAATATTATACCTACATACTGGACAAGTTTGGTGCTGATATAACCAACTTTTAATTGCGTGTGTCTTAAATATATGCCCACAATTTTTTATTATTGTTACTTGATCATTGTTTAAAAATTCTTCTTGTGTTATTGGACAAGTGTCATTTAAAGGGACTGCAATGCAGCAATAATTTATTTTTGCTGTGCAAATTTTAATAAGAGCGCGCATATTTACATCTGATAAATTTTCAAAATCTTCCAAAGTATAATTTAATAAATAGGCATTTTGTATATTATTAGCATTATTGGTATTATTAGCATTATTAGCATTCAAATAATTGCTATAGCAATGATAATTATTTAATAATATAAGCATTGAATTATTGGCATAAGTATTTAGATGGTTAATACTATTGTTTAAATAATTTATGCTATTATTTAAATAGTCAATAGTATTATTAGAAGAATTAATATAATTATTAGCACCGAGCAAAATATTATGTAAAAATATTTCATTAGTATTAAAATTATTATTCATAATAATATTATATTATTATAATATTATTTTAATACATTTAAATATAATAATTTTAATACATTTAAATATAAGTGTATTAAATAATCTAGTATAAAAATATGTCACATATTGATTATAAATTTTTACTATTAAATAATTTGCTAACTAAATATGATAATAAAGGATTATCTGGATTATGTAATTTAGGAAATACTTGTTATATAAATTCTTGCATACAAATTTTATCACATTGTTATGAATTACACGAGGTTATTAATATTACAAGTAATAATATAAATAATAATATAAATAATAACAATAGTTTAATTTTACAAGAATGGAAGAGTTTAAAAGATCTAATGTGGTCAAAAAATTGTGTAATTAGTCCAAATAGATTTTTAAATGCTATTCATCACATATCAACAATTAAAAATCGCGAATTGTTCTCGGGGTATGCACAAAATGATTTACCCGAATTTTTAATTTTTTTATTTGATTGTTTTCACGAGGCACTTGAGAGAAAAGTATCTATTACAATAAATGGCAACTCGGAAAATGATATAGATGAACTAGCCAAAAAATGTTATACTATGATTAAAAATATCTATTCTAATAATTATTCTGAAATGCTAGACCTGTTTTTTGGAATACATGTATCATTAATAATATCAAATAATGAAGCAAATGAAATTATGAGTATTACTCCCGAACCATTTAGCATTATTAATTTACCTATACCACATAGTAGTAATAATAATCAGGAGTTCAGCATTTATGATTGCTTTGATTTATATACACAATCAGAATTTTTAGAAGGCGAAAATTCTTGGTTTAATGAAACTACAAATACTAGAGAAAGTGTTAATAAATGTATTAAATTTTGGAGTTTGCCAAATATATTAATAGTAGATTTTAAAAGATTTAATAATAGTAATAAAAAATTAAATAATATAATTAGAACACCATTGTTAGGAGTTGATTTAAGTAATTATGTTATTGGTTATAATAGAGAAAAATACATATATGAATTATTTGGAATATGTAATCATAATGGAGAATGTTTAGGCGGTCATTATACTGCATATGTTAAAAATTCTAATCAAAAATGGTATAATTTTAATGATACAAATGTTAATGAAATTAATGAATCACAATTAATAACTTCAAAAGGTTATTGTTATTTTTATAGAAAATTAATTTGATAATTTGATTAGTCTTCTTATAATATTATATTATTTATATATAATATTATGTCATTATTTAATAATATAACACAAGATTTTTATGATAATTTAAATAATTTAGGCACCAACCCTTTTGTATTAGTAGTGCTAATAGTTATTATTATTGTTTATTATATAATATTTTCATTTTTAGGAAAATCTTGGAATAGTGATAATGACGAACCTTCAAGCACATTTGTAATATTTGAGGCCCTATTATGGGGATTATTTATTCTTTTAATTTTTGTAAATGGTTTATCTTATTTCTTTAATATAGATGTTATTACAGAAGTTAAAAATATATTTTCACCACAACCAGAAATCAATATAAAAACAGCAACAAACCAATCTACAAAACAAGTAGGCGCGAAGGGTGTAGATGCAAAGGAAGTTTATCATATTCCAGGAAATAGATTTACATATCATGATGCTAAAGCAGTTTGTAAAGCATTTGATGGAGAACTTTCCAGTTATAATCAAATAAATGATGCAAACAAAAAAGGAGCAAGTTGGTGCAGTTATGGATGGACAAAAGACCAGTTAGGACTTTACCCTACAAGTCAAAGTGATTGGACAAAACTACAAGAAAAAGAAGGTCATAAATACGATTGTGGATTACCAGGCATAAATGGAGGTTATGTTCCAAACCCTCATACAAAACTGGGTGCTAATTGCTATGGTGTAAAACCTAAACAAAGTGAATTAGAAAAAGAATATTTAAATAAAGATTTATATCCAAAAACACTTAAAGAACAATTATTTGAACAACGTGTCAAATATTGGAAAGATAGAATAAGTAATATATTAATAAGTCCATTTAATAATAATAGTTGGTTTAAAGTTGAATAACCTATAATTTTATAAAGTTTATAAATTAATTTTTCCGTGTTAATTTTTTATCTCTCACGCGTCTTCGCTTTGTTTGTTTTTTTTCTGAACTATCAATTACTCTATAAAATTTATTAAAAGTTTTATCACTTATTACATTTTTATCTGTAGTGCTATCTAAATTAAAAATAGAGTCGTTATATTTATTATGTTTTTTTGAATAATTACTTGAATCTTCAAAATTAAAACCGGGTAATAATGCTAAATTAGTAAGTTGCTTATTTTTTTTATCTAAATCACCTATAAATTTTAACATTTTATAATCTATATATATATTTATTAAAGATTTAAACACGAATGTTCTTAATTACTATATAAAGATTTATGAGTTATCAATAGATTTATTGATAACTCTTTTTATATTTATAGCACTATTATATGTCCTTTTAGATTTAATAAATTCTATAAGTTCTTCTTTTATTGAAACTAAATTATAATTTTCAAAAAAATCTTCAAAACATTGCTCTAAAAATTTCATACTTAAAGGATTAGTTTGTTTTTGTTCAATAAAACTTAATTTGCCATCACTAATATTTATATTAGGATATTTAGCATTTTTTAAATCAAAATAGGTAATAATATTTTTTGTTAATTCATTTTTTTCATCTCTTAATTTTGTAATTTGACTATTTAATTTTTTATGTTGGTTGTCTAAGACCACCCATTTTTTTATACTATCTTCAATATTCATATACTTATTTTAATTTACTAATTTTTATTTAATTTTATTTATTTTATTTTATTTTATTTATTTTATTTTATTTTATTTTATTTATTTTATTTTATTTTATTTATTTTATTAGTTATTATATTTTTTAATTAAAAATATAATAAATTAGTTTATAACCTTATATTACTAAAACTATAGTTTAACGTCTGCCTCTAGTTCTTTTTGATCTGTTTGATCTTTTTGAACCTCTTCTTCTTGTTTTAGCATAATAACCGTTTCTTCCTGTAAAACCATAACCTGCTCTTCTTTTTGACAATTGAGTAACACCAAGTAAACCAGCAGCAACGGCAGCATCCATTAAATAACCACCTCTTCCTTTTCTTCCGCGTGACCTGCTGCTTCTTCTTCTTCTGCGACCGCCATTCATAGTTGATTGAAAAGATTCGTTTTGCTGGTGTGTGCTCATTCCTTCAGAAGATCCGTGTTGCTGGTGTGTGCTCATTCCTTCAGCAGCACCATAACCTCCTACATTAGCATTAGTCATATCTCCACTAAAAATACCAGTTGCCATTTTTTATATATTATGAAAAGATAAAAATTATATTTAATTTTTAAATAAATAAAATAAATAGAATAAATAAAATAAATTAAATACAATTAAATATAATTTTTATTTAATTGTCTTAAAAACTCCTAAATATATATTTGATAACATTTATTTAGAATACGTTTGTTTTTTTAATTTATTATTGTATTGAACCAATAAAAATAATACTCCTAAATGTAAAATAAAACTAGTAAATATAAAAAATAAAAAAAAACATAAATATATATGTATTTCTTTCAAAAAATACTCTAAAATAGGATTTAAAACATTCTGCAACTCTTTTTTTGTTTCTTCTGCTTGAAGAAAACTTATACAATAATCACTTAATGTTTTTTTGGACATCATATTATTTATTACATTTTATTATTTATTATATTTTATTATTTATTACATTTTTGCGTGGAAATATTAATTCATTTTTCTAACACTTAATATAAATTACTTAATGAATACATTGATTTATGATATTACAGAAAACTTTGATTTTACTAATTTAAAAGTTGAAAATCCTGCTTTAATAAACGCGAATAATTATTTTAGCAAAATATATAACAATAACAGTAATAAAAATTTTTATATTAAACTTCCTAAATGCAAAACAAAAAATGGAATTGTTAATTCAAATAATAAATGCTTTTGCGAACTAGAATTTAATAGTAATGAAAAAATAGTTGCCGAATTTTTTGAAAATCTAGAAGAATTTTGTGTAGAAGAAATATGCCGCAATAAAGCATTATGGTTTTATGATTCTGATAATATATCAAACGAGGATATTCAAGAATATATAACACCTATTATGAGGTCATATAAAGGAGGCAAGAAGTTTTTAATCAAAACAAATATTAAACAAGACAAACTTATTACTTATGATGAAAATGAAAAAAAAATAAATTTAACAGATTATGATGTTAATAATGAATTAATACCTTTATTAAATATAAATGGTATTAAATTTTCAAAATCAACTTTTATAATTGATATTATTTTAGTGCAATTTATGGTATTATATCCGTGTGATAGTTTTGAAAATCAAATATTGATTAAATTAAATAAGAAAGAATTTACTTCAAAAACACGAGAAAAAGAGGATAATTTGCAAGATAATTTAGAAGATAATTTGCAAGATAATTTAGAAGATAATTTGCAAGATAATTTGCAAGATAATTTGCAAGATAATTTGCAAGATAATTTAGAAGAATATGCTTCAAAAACAAATAAAATAAATTGTTTAGAACTATCACAAGAAAAAACAATACACGATTCAATAACAGCAAAAGATTGTAATGTAGAAAATAAACTTGAACAATTAAGCAATAATATTAATGAAAATGATTCTCTCAAATATTTGACCAATACTTTAGAAACAATTGAATGTAATAAAGACGGTTCTATTGAATTAATTAATTTAGATACTATTGCAGAAAATACAGAACCAATTGAAATCAAGACACATGAAACTATATATTTAGAAATATACAAAAAGGCCAAACAAAAAGCAAAAGAAATAAGAAAAAATGCGGTCGAAGCTTTCTTAGAAGCAAAAAATATTAAAATGAAATATAATTTAAATGCTATTCTCGACGACTCGTCTAGTGATGAAGAAAATGAATTATTTAATCTTAATTAAAACATCATATGTTTGATAACAGGACTTTATTCAGACTTTATTTTAGGAATTATTATTTTACTTTTACCTAGTTTTTATTATAGATTGTTTTTCTCTTATAATAATTTTAATAATATTATAATTAATTAAATATTATTGAAAATTTTTTATTGTTTATTTTATATAAAATGCCAGTTATGAAGAAGTTTACAAAAGGACTTAAACCCGAATACATTTTAGGAATTATTACTTTAGTGGTTCTCGGTTTAGCTTTCTATAAATATTCTGAAGATAAAAATATGTTTAAATCACCTATGACACAAGGACCCTCAAATTTAGGATTTTCAGAAGCTCAAAATGATGTAGTTTCAAATACTTCCAGTTATCAAGCATTTAATAGCACATCAAATACAAATGCTACTAGTGTGAGTGCTTCGCCTAGTAACGATGTAATAACTAAACAAGCATCTAACCCTGCTGACTTATTACCCAATGATACAAATAATTCGTGGGCTAATCTAAATCCTGTTGGAAATGCCGATTTAAGAAATGTAAATTTATTAAATCCTACACAATTAACAGGAATTAATACACAAGGTTCGAGTTTAAGAAATCCTAATTTACAATTAAGATCCGAACCCCCAAATCCAAGAATAAATACTAATTGCCCATGGAATAACTCTACGATTGAAGCAGATCAATATAGAAAAGTATTAGAAATTGGTACTTAGTTATAAACTTCGCAAAAATTTTATACGTTTATTAAATTTTGTAAATTTTATAATAAAATTTAATATTAATGGCTACATTATTTAGCAACAATATTTTTAATATTGTTTTAATAATATTTATTATAATAATTGCATCCAAATTATACTTTAATAGTGATAATTTTAATTTAAGATGTATTATATCAGATGTTAATGGTAATAAATATTGTGTTCGCGATAGAAATAAATTAGAATTAGCAGCAGATAGATTAGCACACGTAAATAATAATTTAAATAAATTAGTAAATCATCTATCAAAAAAATATCCGGAAAAAGAAAATGTTAAACGACTCGTAAATGGTTATAATCCAAAGAAAATATATGAAACTTTACCTACTAGCGAATTTACTGCGTATAGTGAAAACAAAGGCGAAAAGTTGGCATTTTGCTTAGATACTGAAAAAAACAGTAAAGGTCGCTTAATAGACATGAATACATTAATGTATGTCGCATTACACGAAGTTAGTCATATTGCTACAAAATCGATTGGTCATAATGATGAATTTTGGAATAACTTTAAATTTATGATTACAGAAGCAAAAGAAATAAATATATATAATCCAGTTGATTATAAAAAAGAACCGGCACGCTATTGTGGTATGAATATAAGCGACAACCCATATTATGATGTTAAATAATTATAAAAATTTATAAACTATGTCATAAATATTATAATCAATGCTTGTATCTGCAATTTTTACCATATTTTTACTATAAAAATATAAATTATATTGTTTTGTGTAGTCTTCCAAATTAGGAAAATAACTAGTGCATATAAACTCTTTTTCTATATAAGTAATTATTATTTCATTAATAGCAAAAACGGTATTATTAGCATTATGATTAGTTAAGAACAGTTTGTATATTTCTTCTCCTCCAATAATCCATACTTCGTCATAGTTCTTAGACTTTACAAAAGTTTCTAAGTTTTGCAAACTTTCAAATGTTTTAACAATATTTTTTTCATTTTTTTTATCAATTTGGAGAGATTTAGACAAAATTAAATTATCTCTGTTTGCTAATCCATCAACCCTATTTAAACTCTCATATGTTTTCCGCCCCATAATAACAGCATTATTTTTATTTCCGAGCGTTAATCTTTTAAATTTGGCCATGTCTTCTTTAATATTCCATAATAACGCATTGTCTTTGCCAATACCGTTATTTTTACAATAAGCAACAATAATATTTACAATCATATTTATATAAAATTAAACTCTTATATTTATATAAATGTCAAATATATTTAAATTTTATATTAATAACACAAATCAATTTAATACAGTATATTTGTTTATTAAGAATAAATATTTACCAAATCAATTAACTTTGCCTAGTTTGCCAAATATTGAAGAATTAAATAGTAGTTACAGCAATTCTTCTGTTTTCTTTAAAAGCACTATATATCAGCAATATTTTATAAACGATTTTAATGAAAACGATTTAATGTATATAGATAAATTTAAAACCAAACTCATTTTTGTTGATAATGTTATAAATAGCGACGATACTATTGAAACAGTAAAGTTAAAATTTATTCAAGCTATTAATGAAACTGTAAATGAAGATGAAAAGATTTGCTTTGAAGAAATTTATATGTATGGATTAGCACCAGCAATATTAAATAAACTCGAATTATTTAACAATTTAACAAATAATAACAAAACAGATTTAACGCGCAAAATGTTAATAAACTATTTTAAAAATATAGAGGAAGGTTTTACTATTTTAAATAAGTTAGAACTTAAAGAGCATTATAGTTATGATAATATTAATGCTATTACTATTACAAATATTAATGAATATAAATCAATAGGTCAAAGTTTTACAAAATATTATGCTAATTTTATTGTTAATCCTTATAATTACGAAAAGAGTCTAACAAAGCAATCGAGTGATTTTATAACTATAAATAATTATAATATGTTATTTGAATACAACATAGGCAATACAATATATGTTTGTTTGGCAAGCAAATTTTTTAAATTAGAAACTAGCGGCGACGATGATGCTGATGATAATGAACTATTGATTAAAATATATTTTAAATCATTATATTCTAAAAATATTATTAATACAAAAGATTTTATTATGCAAAAAACAGAATTGATAAAAAAAAGTAATGAATTATTTAATGATGAAAATTTTAAAACTAAAAATGAGTTTTTCTTTTTATTAGAAACAATAAATGTAAACTCAAATAGTTTAAAATATGAAAATACTGGAATAAAATACATTAATCTTAATATTCATAGCACTATTAATTCGAATATTTCATTAGAAACAATATTCAAATTATTTAATAGCAGCGAATTATATCCATTTATCAAATATAATCCTGGTAAAAAATTAGAAAATTTATATCGTCTTTATTGCGATAAAACAGTTAGCAAAAAAAAAATACCATTGCTAAGTAAAACTTTAATATTAAAGTATGCTAAATTCTTAGGCAAAGCACACACAATAACATTTTATGTTAACTCTAAAGAAGAGTTATTTATAAATAATGTTAATGAATTTATAATTGAATTAGAAGATAGCGGCATTATTAATGTAAAAATTGACTTTAAAAATATTATAAGTATTGAAAATATAACTATTTTAATTGCAAGCAATGTGAATACTATAATAAAATTTATTAAGAGTTTAATTGTCAATAATAGCATTGAATTATTTGATAACTTAACAAGCAATAATATTGAAATAAATTCGATCACTTATATTTCTAATATAAACATTAAAGGAAATCTAAGTTTAAAAAATATAAGTAATTGCATAAGTTTTTTATTCAATGTTATAAAAAATGATGCAAAAGAAATAATAATGCGTTATAAACATGTTTCTAATTTTAGTATAATGAACTCGGAAGATTCATTTATTATTGAGCTAATTAAACAAAAATTTACAGAAACAGAAATATTAAGCAAGTTAGAAGAAAATTATAAATTATCATATGAGGAATCAAGGTCTAAACTAATAAGTGTTATTAACTCATTAAAATTAGTTCAAAATACATTTAATTATAAAAAATTAATTATAAAAAACAATCCAGGATTTTTAACAACATTTAAAAAAACAACTTCAAATAATCTCTCAATTGTTATAGAAAATATTGATGCTATTGAGTATTTAAAAACAATAACTCTGTATATTGACTCTATTATTAAAATTTTATTTAATCAACTAACAGATAGTTCATTAGAAAAAAATATAAAAACTATGTGTAAAAAAATATTACAAAAGAAGAACTTGAAGAAAAACAAATAGAAATTGCAGAAGCAGCCAAAAATGAAGAAATTATAAAAGATGTAGCTCATTTATTAGAAAACGACGATGAAGATGAAATAAGTTCGATGAATAATGATTTATTAAATATATTATTAGACGATGAAGACGACGATGAAGATGAAGATAAAGGTGAAGATAAAGGCGAAGACGAAGATAAAGGTGAAGATGAAGACGAAGGCGAAGATGAAGATAAAGGCGAAGATGAAGATGAAAAAATAATAGTGGAAGAAGAAGATGAAGATAAAGATGAAGATAAAGGTGAAAAAATAATAATGGAAGAAGACATCGACAAATATAAACAAGACATAGAACAAGAAGATTATTTAAAAGAAAAAATAACAGATGATTCAAAAAAAGACGAAGAAGAAGGTTTCAAAGAACTTTCAGAAAAAAGCAATCCAATATTAAAACGATTAATAAATAAAGAACCAACACTATTTAGCACTGATAAAAATAAATTTTTTACAGAATATTCTCGATTATGTCAAGCAAACATAAAAAAACAACCTGTTATATTGACACAAGAAGAAAAAGACATTATAGATGAAAAAGATAGAAAAAATAACACAACATCATATACAAAAAGTTTTGAATATGGAACAAAGGAAGGAAACGCGTATCATTATATATGTCCTAGATATTGGGATTTAGAAAAAAATATTAGTTTATCGCACGAAGAAGTAATGAGTAAAAATTACGGAAAAGTTATTACAAAGAAAAATAAAGATGGCACTTATGATGGAAATATAATGGAATTTACAGATCCGAAACACCATTTAGACGAAAAAGGAAACTATATAAACCATGTTCCGGGGTTCTTAGATGAAAAACATAATAGAAATGGTTTTTGTTTACCTTGTTGCTTCAATAACAAATTATGGGATAAACCACAACAACAACAACGACGCAATAAATGTTTAAATTCTGATTATAAAATTGCTGATGAACAAAAAAAAGAATATTTTAATTATATTAAAGGACCTGATAAATTTCCATTAGAAAAAAACAAACTAGGATTTCTTCCAATAAGTATCCAAAAATTATTGCAATTTGATAATTTAGACTGTGTTTCAAAGCAAACTCCTAATTTATTAAAAACTAATCATAAATGTTTGTTACGTTATGGGGTAGAAAATAGCAGCAATCAATCATTTATTGGTTGTATTGCTGACCTATATGAGTCATTAATATTAAGAAATAAAAAATCAATCACTATTAGTGAAATGAAAAATATTATTAAAAATAGTATTACTATTGATACTTTTATAAAGTATAACAATGGTAATTTACCCCATATTTTTATTTCTAAAAATTTCAATGAAATTATTGATACTATAAATATTGAAAAATATGAATCAAGCAAATTTTATGAAAAAATTATAAGACCGTCCGACGAACCCAATGTAAATCAAAGTATTGACAAATCAATATTATTTAAGAAAATAATTAACAGTTATGAAAATTTTTTAAGATATTTAGAAAGCAATTTAACAATTGATTATACTTATTTATGGGATATTATTTGTAAAAGAAACCCATTACTTTTTCCGGATGGATTAAATTTAATTATATTAGATATTACAATTGAAGATATGACAGATAATATTAAAATTATATGCCCTAAACAAAATTACAGTGATGAATTTTTGGATATAAAGAAAAAATGTTTGTTATTAATAAAAAAAGACGACAATTTTGAACCTATTTATTTAATAAATAATACAGTTAATAATTATGATTTTACAAAAGTATTCCCATTTGCTAACAACAAAGAAGATAGTAGTCTTAAAAATTTCAAACTTATTTTAAATAACATTAGAAAAGTAATAACCAGTAACTGTATTCATAAAATAGATACAAAAAAATATAGCAGCGCAATTTATAATTTTAAACCAAATATTTCATTGGATAATATAATATTAATTATATTAAAACTAAAATATGAAATTACTAATCAAATTATTGATTATAATAATAAGGTTATTGGAATAACAATAAAAAAAGAAAGCGAAACAGGTTTTATTGAAAAAGGATTTATTCCATGCTATCCTTCGGGTTTATCAAGTATTTATGAACAAATTTCATACAAACTGATTGACGAAGTAGACACTGATGAATATAATGATTACAATAATACTAAAGAATTATTAAATAAAATATACAAATTAAGTGACTATAAAATAATATGCAAGCCCGAGTATAAAATTGAAGAAGATGGAGTAATAGTCGGTATTCTTACTTTGGGTAATCAATTTGTCAGATTAAGTAAGCCCGAGCAAAATAATGATGATGAGTTAATGAAAATAGAGAATAAAGATTATTTGTTTGTTGATAAAGAAATACAAACTAAATATTATAAAAGTAATAATAGAAACGAAGCTGTAGTTAATATTAAATTAGAAACATTATTTTATAATAATTTTAAAAATACTTTTAAAAAATTATTAAATCTTAATATACACAATAAAAAAAAGAATGAATTATTGCGAATAATAAACAACAATTCTATGTTATATTTAGATAAACTTTCTAATATTTATGACATATTGAAAACATTAGGAACTAACTATATTATATTTTCAGAAGATATGAAACCTATTTTAGATAATATAAAATTGTCCTCGTGTTTTGATGATGAAAAATGTCCAAATATAATTTGTAAAAAAATAAATACTAGTTGCTCATTGATAATACCTGAAAAAAATTTAATTAATAATGAAAAAAACGAAGAACTATATTATACACGTTTATCTGATGAATTTGTTAGATATAATAAATTTAGAAATTTTATTTTTGAAAACACTAATGTTTATAGTTATGGTTCTGTAGAATATAATATTTTAAATAATGAACTTTTATTGTTTCAATCATCATTAACACAAGAATTTTTTAGAGACATACCAAATAGCAAGACAGATAATAATTATATTGATACATTTGATACATTTGATACATTAGGATTTGAAAATACAGACAAACTTTTAAATTTGAACACTTTTAAAAAAGAAAAAGGAGAAAAAATAGTAATAGAAGTTTCAACTACTAAAGATAAGGAAATTGCTAAACAAAATAAAATGTTTCAAGAAAATCCAGATAATTTTAAAACAACTGATGAATTAAAACAACAATTAGATGAAAAAATAGTTCCAAATATAAGTAAAGACGACGATGAAGATTCTGAATATTTTGAAGATCTTGAAGATGATGAAATAGAATTAGACAAAAATATAAAATTATTAACTGACTATACAGATCCCAACCACTATTGTTCTTTTAACAAAAATAAAATAACAGAAGATTTTCGTAAAAATTTTAAAACCACCTTATATCAATTAAGATATTCATTAGATGATAAAATTTGTTCTTTTCAGTTAATTTTAATAATAATCAAATATAATAATAAGCAATATATTGACTTAACCATTGAAGATTTAAAAAAAAAATTAATTAGTTTATATAAAAATAATAGTAATTTTGACTCCTTGTGTTATATTTTATTAAAAAATAATAAAAAAATGATTATGGAAAAAGTAATAAATAAAATAATAACAATTGAAGAATGTATCTTAAGCAATGAATATTATGTAACATATGTTGATATATATTTACTATCAAAAGAATATGACTTACCTATAATATTGTTATGTAATACTATTATTGATAGAACAATTACAGATGACCATTATATTATATTTAATTTAAATAGATTAAATAATAGTTATTTTTTTATAAAAAATCGCACTCTTTATGATAGAAAAAAAGTGCATAATTATAAATTAATTATAAATGCTTCATCTGTTGTTTTTAATATAGATGAAGATATGCAGTATAGTTCCGAAGATTTGCAAAGCAAATTACAAAATGATATTGCTAATTTTAAAGATGTTTTAGGCAATTATATAGATAATTATAGTTTAACTGATAATAAACAAACTACCAAATTAAAAAATCAAGAAGTTGCCAAACCAAAAGTTGCCAAACCAAAAGTTGCCAAACCGAAAGTTGCTGAACCAAAAGTTGCTGAACCAAAAGTTGCTGAACCAAAAGTTGCTGAACCAAAAGTTGCCAAACCAAAAGTTGCTGAACCAGAAGTTGCTGAACCAAAAGTTGCTGAACCAGAAGTTGCTGAACCAGAAGTTGCTGAACCAAAAGTT